>Ga0307505_10001942_pt1 | contig 15385 bp, 18 predicted proteins | sample 23_S_MG_FD_202183 | JGI IMG/M metagenome (GOLD analysis project Ga0307505, IMG submission 202183) | Soil microbial communities from Populus trichocarpa stands in riparian zone in the Pacific Northwest, United States - 23_S | ecosystem: Environmental > Terrestrial > Soil > Riparian zone > Trees...
CTGCGCGCTCGCGCGAAGGAGGCGGCGGGAGAGGCCGGCTTCGTTCTCGCCGCGGCGGGCACCTGGCCGACCGCGATACCGGACGAGCAGCCGGTCGGCGAGAGCCCGGCGTACCGAAAATTCGTCCACTATGCGGGTCCGTCAGCCCGGCGGCAGTACGTGTCCGGCCTCCACGTGCACGTGGGCATGGAGAGCCCCGAGGCATGCATGGCGGCGCTCGAGGCCGTCTTGCCCTGGCTGCCGTTGGTGCTCGCACTCTCCGCGAATTCGCCGTACGTCGCGGGTGAGGACACGGAGCTGCGCTCGGCGCGCGCCGAGATCCTCGCCCTCCTGCCGCGCAGTGCCGCCCCGCCGGTGTTCGGCGGCTACGAGGACTGGGAGCGGTTCGTCGAGCGCCTCGTCGCGCTCGGCCTCGCCGACGAGATCACCCGGGTCTGGTGGGACGCGCGTCCGCATCCTCGCTTCGGCACCCTCGAGATCCGGGTCGCCGACCAGCCGACACGACTCGAGACGACGGGGGCGCTCGCGGTGCTCCTGCAGGCGATGGTCTCCCGGCTCGAGGATGAGGGGCCGGCCAACCGCGGTTTCTACGCGCAGAACCGCTGGGCCGCCCTCCGCTTCGGGCACGAGGCGGAGCTCGTCCATCCCGACGGATCGAGGCTCGTGTCGGCGCCCGAGCTCCTGGCCGAGCTGGCCGAGCGCGTTGGCTCACAGAAGCCCGGCGTGCCCGACCAGGCTCGAGAGCAGCTCGAGATCGGCCGCGCTGACGGGCTCGAGTCCGTGTGCCGCCGCCTCGTCGAGCTCACGTAGGATCGAGGCGTGGCGGTGCAGACCGACACCATCCAGGTCGCCGGCGTGCGCTGCGAGCGTTGCGTCATGCGGCTCGGCGCCTCCCTCGAGGGCCTCGACGGTCTCGAGGCCGCGAACGCGAATCTGCTGGGTCAGGTGACCCTCGCCTGGGACGACGAGCGGCTCGCCAGGAAGGACATTCTCGCGGCGCTCGCGCGCCGCGGCTTCACCCCGGTGGGCACCCCGGAATAGCGGGGATTTTGCATTCGTTGAACTGTTACTGTCCGGGCCGATGAGCGAAGTCCAGCCCGAGACCGATGCACGCGGCATCGCGGAGGAAGCGCGTGCACGCGTGCGGTTCGAAGAGGAGGTTCTGGGTTTGGCGGATCAGGTCTATCGCGTCGCTCGGCGACTCGTGTCGACGCGCGAAGAGGCCGAGGACCTCGTCCAGGAGACCTACGCGCGCGCTTTTCGCAGCTGGCGCTCCTACACGCCGGGCACGAACCTCCGCGCCTGGCTCTTCCGGATCCTCACGAACCTGAACATCGACCGCGGCCGCCGCGAGCAGCGCTCGCCGTCGACGCAGCCCCTCGAGGAAGGCGACTACTTCCTCTACAACCGGCTCGAAGCGGACTCGGGCTCCGACGACGAGGCGCGGATCGTCGAGCGCCTCTCCCAGGACGAGATCGTCCAGGCCCTGGCCGAGGTGCCGCACGACTTCCGGGACGTGATCGTCCTCGTTGACATCGGCGACTTCACGTACCAGGACGCGGCGCAGATCCTCGACATCCCGATCGGGACGGTCATGTCCCGCCTGCACCGCGGAAGAAGGATCCTCAAGAAGGAGCTCGCAGAAGCTAGTGTGGGAGATAGCGGCTGATGGTCTACATGGGTCCCGATCCATGCGCGAAGTGCGAGGAGATGCTCCAGCCATTCCTCGACCGCGAGCTCTCAGAGGACGAGTACACGATCGCCGAGGCCCATCTCGACGAGTGCGGCTACTGCCGCAAGCGCTACACGTTCGAGGAGACGCTCAGGCGCTACGTGCGCCAGGCGGTGGTCGAGGAGATGCCGCCGGAACTCAAGCAGAAGCTCGCGGCGCTCAGAACGCCTCTTTAGCCGCCGACTATCACCACTAGTCGGTTGGGGTTGTCGCCTCCGGGCAGGGCTGCGGTGCCGATGCCGAGCTCGTGGCCGAGCCGTGCGGCGATCTCCTGTCCGCCCGGTGGGTAGTAGACGAGGGTCTTCCGGTAGTCGTCGCGCTTTGCGTTCCCGACCTTGCCGATCTGGTACGCGAGGCCGGCGACCCGGTTCGCCATGCTCGCGGCGGCATTGCCCGCGCCGGTGCCGTTGTAGACGTCGACCTGGATCTCCCACGGCTCGGGGAGGGCCGCCGTCGGGTCGGCCGGGGTCTGGCTCGCGGCGGCCGGAGTCGCGGCCGCCGAGCTCTCCGAGCCGAGCTCCGGGCGGAAGCCGAACCAGACGAGTGCACCGACGGCTGCGAGGAATGCGCAGATCGCCATCGACCTACGGAGCGACCAGGGGTCGACGAGCCGGCTCGTGACCGGGAGGCCGGCGATCTGCCGAGCCTCGCGCTCGGAGATGCCGAGCGCGGTTGCGTAGACGAGCGCGGCGGCGAGGGCGTCGGCGTTCGAGCCGAACCTGTACATGCAGTTCTCTTCGAGCGACTTGACCTGGTCGACCGCCATCCGCGCGCGTGCAGCGGCCTCCTCGACGGTGAGGCGTCGGCGAAGGCGGGCGGCTCCAAGGGGAGAAACGGCCATGGGCTCAGAGTTCGGCGAAAACCGCGTGCAACCCTCTCTTCATCGGCATTCCGCGGGCGTGCTTGAGGGCTAGCAGGAGTCGCCCTCGCGCCCGTAGGCGGAGAGCGTGTACACGGGCTGCGCCAGACCGGCGACCATGCCTGCGGTGCCGAGGATGAGGCACCGATCCGCCGTGGAGAACGTCACGCGGTACGAGCGCTCCGTGGTCGTTCCCGCGGCGCCGGCGAGCGAACGCTCGACCTCGGCGGACCAGTCCGGGCGGAGCCGGCTCAGGAAGTAGTTCACGATCTCGAGCTGGTCGGTGCCCTCTGGCGGCGCGTAGGCGGCCGTCGTGACGACGCCCTTCGGCACCGGCAAGGCGGCCTCCGCGCCGGCGAAGGTCTCACTGTTTCGGCCGACCTCCTTCGAGCTCGGGTAGACGCCCACCTCGGCGAGGACCTGTTCGTTCTCGTCCACCGCGCCGGAGTCGAGCCCGGTCGTGACCGCGTAGACGATTCCGGCACCGAAGAGGAGGACGGCGACGGCAGGGATGACGATCGCGGGGCGCAGAAGCCGCCTCATGCCAGGTCCTCCGGCGAGTCGACGTCTCCGGGCGAGCCGAGGTCGTCGCAGGGGACGAGGGTCGCCGGGAGGGCGCGCATGCCTTCATCCGGGACGGACGCCCACGCGCTTCGGCCGAGCACGACCGGATGGCTCCGGTTCCCGCCGTAGCTCGCAGCGACGACGTCGCCCTCCCCCGCTCGCCATGCGTCCACGACGCGCTCGACCGCCGCGGGAGCCAGGTTCGGGCCGTCCGCCAGGCACACGACGGCAGCCTCCGTGTCCCAGGAGAGCCCCGCGAGCCCACAGCGCAGGGACGCTCCCGGGCCGCGCTCCCACTCCGGGCACGCGACGAGCCGCGCGGCGCCGGGATCGAGCTCATGGGCACCCGAGACGACGACGATCTCGTCCAGCGAGGCCTCGCCGAGCCGCGCCAGAACTCGGGGCAGGAGCAGGCGCTGCTTCGGCTCGCCGAACCGGCTCGCAGCGCCGGCGGCCAGGACGACTGCCGCGATCACTCGGCGCTGGTTGTGACCGCGAGGATGTCTGCGAGGTGCACGAGGCGGAAGGTGTAGCGGCTCGCCACAAGCCGCTCCTGCTCGTCCTCGATGTCCGGCAGCATCGCCCAGAGCTCCTGCGCGCTCGCGATCAGCTCGGCGATCCGCTCGCGCTCCTCGACGAAGCCGTCGCGCTCGGCGCAGGTGTTCAAAGCGAGCCCGAGGACGCCGATCGTGTCGCGCTGCCGCGTCCAGAGGAGCGGCGTCGCCATCGCGAGGTAGTGGTGGATCCGCGCGAAGGTGATCGTCTGCTCGATGTTCCTCCGGCCCTTTGGCGGCGTACGTAGGGCCGGCGGCCTGCCGTCCGCGATGCCGGCGGCCGAGCGCCCGAGCAGGTCGCGGACCTGATCCTCGGAAAGGCCGGCGAGCTGCGCCGTGCGAAGCGCGATGAAGAGCGAGCCCGGCTGTTGGCCGTACGGGTGGTCGGATGCGTAGAGGACCTGTTCCGGCGAGATGCGGTGGAACATGTCGAGCAGGTCGAGCGGGCTCCAGACCGAGGTGTCGAAGAACACGCCCGGGTGGCCGGAGAACTCTTCCGACAGGCGCGCGAGGTCGGCTATCCCGGCGTGGGCGACGATCAGCTGCGCGGCGGGATACGTGTCCACGAGCCGGCGGAGGTGCTCGGCAATCGGCGGCAGGCCGCGGCCGCCGTGGATGAGAATGGGGACGTGCCTCTCGGCTGCGAGAGCGAAGACGGGCGCGAGCCGTTCGTCGTCGAGGCGAAACGCCTGCGCGCGCGGATGGAGCTTGATCCCGCGTGCTCCCGCATCGAGTGCGCGGGTTGCCTCCTCGACAGGCTGCTCGGCGAGATCGAGGCGTGCGAACGGGACGAGCACACCGTTCGAGGCCCTCGCCGATTCCAGCGTGCGGTCGTTCGCGGCCCGGAAGGCCGGCTCGCGGTCGGGCTCGTCGAGGCAGAACGCGAACGCGCGCGAGACGCCGTCCTTCGCGAGGAAAGCAAGTAGATCGTCCAGGGTGGAGACGAAGCCGTCGATGTCGGTGCCGACGTGCACGTGGGCGTCGAAGATCTCGGCGTCCTTCGGACGCAGCGCGGCGACCTCGTCGTCGTAGAGGGCGACGAGCTTCCGTGCTCGTTCCAAAGCGTCCTGCACCGCTTTTGGAACATACCCCAGCTAGGCTTCGAGGACCGTGCCCGACCTGCTCATCTACGGCGACACGATTCGCTCGCCGGAGCTCCGCCACGAGGTTCCCGTGCCCGTTCCGGACGCGTTCGTCTACGCGGAGAAGGACGGAGCCCGCTACGTCTTCGTGGGCTCGCTCGAGATCCCCCGGATCGAAGGACTGAACGGGATCGTCACCGTTCCACTCGAGGATCTCGGCATCGACGAGCTCTACTCGCGTGGCCTCCCCTGGTACGAGGCCGAGCGCGAGCTGGTTCTGCGCGCGTGCCGAAAGATCGGCGTGGAGGACGCGGTGACGCCGCGGGGCTTCCCGCTCGACGCGGCCGACCACCTGCGCGCCAGTGGGATCGCCCTCAAGCCGCAGGGGGAGCTTTTCGACGAGCGGCGGCGCGTGAAGAACGAGGCCGAGCTCGCCGGGATCCGCCGCGCGCAGGCCGCTGCGCAGAACGCGATGGGGAAGATCCGCGACCGGCTCCGCGAGGGCGACGTGACCTGCGAGGACCTGCAGGCGATCGCGCTTCGCTCCTTCAGCGAGGACGGTGTGATTGCCCCGGACATGGTCATCGTCTCGCACGGGGAGCAGACGGCGATCGGCCACGAGCCCGGACACGGCCCGATCTCGGAGGGCGAGGCGGTCATCGCCGACCTGTATCCGCAGGATCCGGTCTCCGGCTGCTACGCCGATATGACGCGGACGTTCTGCATGGGCGAGCCGCCCGAGGAGCTCGTCCGCTACCACGCCCTCGTGAAGGACGCGCTCGACCGTGTCCGAGAGGCCGTCCGCCCCGGGGTCACGGGCAAGGAACTACACCGGATGACGTGCGATCTCTTCGACGAGCACGGCTTCCCGACGCAGCTGACAAAGGATCCCGAGAAGCCGCTCGAGGACGGGTTCTTCCATAGCCTCGGCCACGGCGTCGGGCTCGAGGTGCACGAGCTTCCGAGCCTCGGACGCCTGGGCACCGAGCTCGTCGCCGGCGATGTGCTCGCCGTCGAGCCCGGCCTCTATCGCAAGGGCTTCGGCGGCTGCCGGCTCGAGGACCTCGTGCTCGTCACCGACGACGGCGGCGAGGTCCTGACGGACTTCGACTACGAGCTCGCTGTCTAGGCGCTGAGCGCCAGCAGCTTCTCGAAGCGGTCGGGGTCGTCGAACGGGCCGATCGCCGCGAAGTTCAGGCCCTCCTCACGGATGATGTCTTGCGCGACGCGCTGGATGTCCTCGAGCGTGACCGCGTCGAGGGCGGCCAGCACCTCGTCCGGCTCGCGGAGCTTGCCCTCGAGCACCTCGTTCCGGAGACCGAACATGATCATCCCTTTCGGGTCCTCGAGCGAGAGGACGAGGCGACCCTTGGAGAAGTTTCGAGCCTTCTCGAGCTCGTCGGCCTCGACCGGCTCGGCCGCGATGCGTCCGAACTCCTTCACGACGGTGGTGACCGCGTCGTCGATCCGCTTGATGTCCACTCCGCCCTGGGCGTAGAGCGTGCCCGTATCCGTGTAGGCCATGTTGTGGCCGTAGATGTAGTAGGCGAGCCCGCGCCGCTCGCGCACCTCCGTGAAGAGGCGGGAGGACATGCCGCCGCCGAGCACCGTGGCTAGCAGGCCGAGCGCGTAGCGGTCCGGGTGGTCGAGCGGGTAGCTGTGCACGCCGATCCGGATGTGCGCCTGGTCGGATTGCTTCGTGTGGAGCTTCACCTGCGGCGCCTCCTGCGACCACGTCGCGGGCTCGGGCTGGCCGGTCTGTCCGTCCGGCACGTCGCCGAGGAGCTCCTGCAGCCGCTCGTTCAGATCGTCGCCCAGGTTGCCCGCCACGCCCGCGACCATGCGCGGCGCGCGGTACCAGCGATCGAGGTAGTCGAAGAAGGTGTCCCGCTCGGCCGCGCGCACGGTCTCCTTACGGCCGATGATGTCCCAGCCCAGAGGAGTGTCCTTGTAAAGAAGTTCGTCGTAGACCCCGTCGACGTAGTCACGCGGGGTGTCGTAGTACATGTTCATCTCCTCGACGATCACGCCCTTCTCGCGTTCGATCTCCTCGGGATCGAACTTCGAGTGGCGGAGCATGTCGACGAGGACGTCGAGCGCCGTGTCGCGGTGTTCCGCCGCGCACTTCACGTAGTAGCCCGTGTACTCCTTGCCGGTGAAGGCGTTGAACTCGCCGCCGATCGAGTCGATCTCGCCGGCGATCTCGCGCGCCGTCGGCCTTTTCTCGGTCCCCTTGAAGAACATGTGCTCGGCGAAGTGGGCGATCCCGTTCGTCTCCTTCGTCTCGTAGCGGGAGCCCGCCGCGAGCATGACGAAGCAGGCGACGGACTTCGCCTGGCGCATCGGGGCTGTCACGACCCGAAGGCCGTTGGGAAGGAGGGTCTTCTCGAAGGCGTTCACGTGGCCGCAGCGCTCCTTGATTCGTAGTTGTCGATCCGTTCCCGCCACTCGTGCGGGATGGACATCGTCTGGTCGGCGTCGTAGTCGAAGGCGACGAGGGTCGTCTCCGCCTCCGCGACGAGGCGCCCGTCCTGGGCGCGGATCTCGTGCTCGAGATCGAAGCTCTTCGTGCCGACGCGCGTCGTCCGCGCGCCGATCTCGAGGGTGTCACCGAGATTCGCCCGCGAGCGGAAGTCGATCTTCACGCTCGCCACGATCATCAACAGTCCTTCGAGCGACTCGATCCCGATGACGTCGCGCGCGTAGCCGATGCGCGCGTTCTCGATGTAGGTGAGGTAGACCCCGTTGTTCACGTGGCCGAACGCGTCGAGGTCGCGAAAAGCGACCTCCTGCGCGAAGACGTAGCGGTACCCGTCCATGCGCGCATGGTAGCTTCGCTCCCCACCATGGCCGGAGAGCTCACACGCGCGGCGATCCAAGCCCAGCCCGAATGGATTCGGCGGGTGCCCGAACGCGTCGGCGACCGGCGGTTCCCCGCGGGCCGTGTCGTCTTCACGGGGTGCGGCACGTCTTTCCATGCGGCGCAGACCGGCGGGGAGGCGTATCAGGCACTCGAAGCGGTGTTGGCTCCGCCGGAGGCCGACCTCCTGGTCGCGCTCAGCCACGAGGGCGAGACCAAGCTCACGCTCGAGGCGGCGCAGGCCTTCGATGGGCCCGTGTGGCTGATCACGGGGACGGAGAAGGGGCCGATCGCCGACCTCGCCGAGGAGGTGATTGTCGCCACGCCCGAGATCGAGGAGTCCTACTGCCACACGGCCAGCTATACGGCGGCGGTGGCTGCGCTCGCGGCGCTTCACGGGGAAGACGTCCGCTGGCTCCGCCAGGCCGTGGACAACGTGCTCTCGGACCCCTTCGACGGCGGGGACTGGGACCGCGTAATCGTGGTCGGCGCCGGCCGCGACTGGCCGACCGCGCAAGAGGCGGTGCTGAAGCTCCGGGAGGGCGCCTACGTGGCCGCCGAGGCGCATGAGACCGAGCAGGTCCTCCATGGCCATTTCGCCGCCATCGACGAAAAGGTGCGCGTCTTCGTCCTCGAGGGCGAGGGCCGCGCGGCCGAGCGCGCAGCCGACGTGGTGAAGGCGCTCGGTGAGATCGGCGCCGAGACCACGCTCGTGCCGACGACGCATCCGGTGGTGGACATCGTCCGCTTCCAGCTGCTCACCGTGGAGCTGGCCGAGCGCCGCGGGGTCGACCCGGACAAGATCCGCTGGGACGATCCCCGCTGGGACGCCGCGCGCCAGTCGTACTCGTAGGAGGATTCCGCGACCAGGCTCTACGAGGAGCATGCCGACCTCTATGACGTCGCCTTCGATTGGGACGTCGGCGAGGAAGTCGAGTGGCTGACAGGTCGCCTGGGCCGATCGTGCCAACGCGTGCTGGAGCCCGGCTGCGGTTCGGGCCGCTACCTGGAGGCGTTGGCGCGTCGCGGTCTGGAGGTCGTCGGCATCGACAGCTCCCCGGTCATGGTCGAGCTCGCGAGGAGGCGCCTGGCGAAGTCATCGCTTCCCGGGGAAGCAGTCCTCGACGACATGACGGACTTCGACCTCCGAGGCAGCTTCGACGGCGCCGTCTGCGCGATAGCGACGATTCAGCACCTCGCCCGAGAAGAACTCGGTCGACATCTTTCGTGCATGGCCCGGCATCTGGCCGAGGACTCCCGCTACATGGTCCAGCTTGCGCTGTACGACCCGAGCCGCCGTAAAGACCTTCCGTCGTCGAGCTGGGAGGAGTCTCGAGGAGATCTTTCGCTCCGGATCGACTGGACGACCGAGGAGGTCGATCTAGCGGCGGGGCGCGCCCTCCAACGCTCGCGGATCGAGATCCTCGCGGGCCCGCGCCAAGGGCAGGTAGTGGTCGAGGACCATGCGATGACTGCCTGGACGCCGGAGACTTGGGGAGCGGGTATCGCCGCCTCGCCATTCGCCATCGACAGGGTCTTCGACGGTGCGGAGGAGCCGCCCGTGCCAGTGGAGGAGCACGCGACGGGCGGGCTGATCTGGCACGAGTTGAGGCGCGGGGCTATTGAACGATGAGGCCGCCGTTCTCGGCGGCGCCCTGGAGGAACGTGAGCCAGTCTTCCCAGAGCTTGGGATCGTCGAGAGTCTTCGGCTCCGGCGAGGCCTTCGCGAGCGCGAGGTCGATCTGGCCCGGCGGGATGCGAGCGCCAGGGACGATTTCGTCCCCGGACAGCCAGCCCCCCATTCCCTGCTCAGCCATTTCTCGCTCGAGCGCGAAGCGGTCGAGCGGGTCCAAGAAGACGTGCCCGGTCATCCCGTCGTTGCGAGCCCAGTAAAGGCGTAGCACTAGGCGAGCTCCGCGAGCGCCGAGAGGAGCCGGTCGACCTCCTCGGCGGTGTTGTAGTGCACGATCCCGACCCGGAGGCAGCCGTCCGTGAGGCCGAGCCGCTCCATGATCTCGAGCGCGTAGTAGTTTCCCGGCCAGGCGGCGATGTGACGGCGCGCGAGCTCGTCGGCGAGCTCCTCGGGCGTCCGCGATGGGTGCGTGAGGGCGAAGGTAGGAGTGCGGGCTTCCACGGAAGGAATCCCATGCAGGCGGTACGCCTCCGGGAGGCCGTCGAGAAACCGTTGCCCGAGCTCGCGCTCCCACGCGACGATCGAATCCCAGCCGATGGACTCGATGTAGTCGATCGCGGCGATGCAGCCGGCGAGGAGCTCATGGGCGAGCGTGCCGGTCTCGAACCGGTGGCCGACGGGCTCGTCCGCGCTGGGCCGCACCTTGTACGGGCGCCAGTGCTCGAGCACGTCGCGCTTGCCGAAGAAGAGCCCGAGGTGTGGGCCGAAGAACTTGTACGGCGAGCAGATGAGGACGTCGACGCCCGCCGCCGCCACATCGATCGGACCGTGCGGCGCGTAGTGGACGGCGTCGACCCAGGCGAGCGCGCCTGCCTCGTGCGCGAGGTCGGCGACCCGCCGCACGTCCGTGATCGAGCCGACGGCGTTCGAGGCCCACGGAAACGCGACGACTTTCGTCTGCTCCGAGATCTGCGCCTCGAGATCGTCGTAGTCGAGGGTGCAGTCCTCCTCACGCAGGTCGGCATAGCGCACGACGAGGTCGAGGTCGTCGGCGAGCTCGAGCCAGGGGGAGACGTTCGCGTCGTGGTCGAGGCGCGTGACGACGATCTCGTCGCCGGGAGAGAGCTCGCGGCCCAGGGTCCGCGTGAGCGCGAAGTTGAGCGTCGTCATGTTCTGGCCGAAGCCGACCTCCGAGGGTGAGGCTCCGAGAAAGCGCGCCGCCGTGTCGTGCGCGGCATCCACGACCTGGTCGCTGCGTAGGCTCGTCTCGAACGGCCCGCCCAGGTTCGCATTCGCCTCGCGCAGATACGACGCCACGGCCTCGATCACGGAGTCCGGAGTCTGTGTCCCGCCGGGCCCGTCGAAGAACGCGGTCTTCCTCTGCAGCGCAGCGAAGCGCGCCCGAACGGCTGCGACGTCGAAGGCGACGGCGCTCATCGCACCGCCTTGCCGTTGACGCGCCACTCATAGGTCGGCGCTGCGGTCAGCGAGGCGCCGATGAAGCAGCCGTACTCCGCCGAGTCGAGGAGCTTCCCGAGCTCCTCGCCGTCCAGCGCCGGCTCCAGCTCCACGTCAAGCGCGACACGGGTCTCGACGAACGCGTAGCGCCCGTCCGAGTCGCGGCGCGTGACGACGCCGTCCGCGTCCGCCGTTCCGGACGCCCCGACGTTTGCCCGCTTCGCGTAGTACTCGAGGCTGGAAAGGCTGCAACGCGCGAGCGCCGCGAGCAGCAGGTGCTCGGCGGTCCAGTCGGGCTCGGCGTGAGCCGGGGTCCCGCTGCGCTCGCTGACGGAGTAGTCGAGCCGTTTCGGGGTCGTCACGCGTCCGGCCAGCGCGTGATCACGACCTTCTTCTCGGTGTAGAACTCGATGCCGTCGCGCCCGTGGGCGTGCAGGTCGCCGAAGAACGACTCCTTCCACCCTGTGAACGGGAAGAAGGACATCGGCGCGGCGACTCCGATGTTCACGCCGATCATCCCGGCCTGTGCGTCGTGGCGGAACTTGCGCATTGCCCCGCCCGAGGTCGTGAAGATCGAGGCCGCGTTGCCCTTCGTCGAGGCGTTCATGATCTCGAGTGCGTGGTCGAGGTCGCGCGCGCGGACGAGCGTGAGGACCGGCCCGAAGATCTCTTCCGTGGCGATCTCCGAGCCCGGATCGGTCTCGATGATGGTCGGGCCGAGGAAGTGACCGTCGTCGAGGCCCTTGCCGCGCCCGTCGAGGACGAGCTCGCCGCCCTCCGCGAGGCCGCGGTCGATGAACTCGCCGATGCGCTCGCGCGCGGCTGCCGAGATGACGGGGCCGACCTCGGTCTCGGGATCGATGCCCTCACCGACGATCATGGCGTCGCCCTTCTCGACGAGGCGCTTCCTCAGCGGCTCGTAGGCGTCGCCGACCGCGACGCAGACCGAGTTCGCCAGGCACCGCTGGCCGGCTGCGTGGAAGGCCGAGGAGAGGACGCCGTCCACGGCCGACTCCATCTCCGCGTCGGGCATGACGACGACGTGGTTCTTCGCGCCCCCGAGCGCCTGGACACGCTTACCGTGCTTGGCCGCGGTCGCGTAAACGTGGTGCGCGACCGGGGTCGAGCCGACAAACGAGACGCCGTTGATCCCCGAGTGCTCGAGGATCCCGTTGACCGTGTCCTTGCCGCCGTTCAGGAGGTTGACCACGCCGGCCGGGATCTCGCACTGGTCGAGCAGCTCGAAGAGCAGCTCGGAGGCGAGAGGGTCCTGCTCCGACGGCTTGAGGATGAACGTGTCTCCACAGGCGATCGCGAACGGGAGGAACCAGAGCGGCACCATGAAGGGGAAGTTGAACGGCGTGATGGCCGCGAAGACGCCGATGGGCTGGCGGATCATGTCGGAGTCGATCCCGCGGGAGACGTCCTCCAGGTTCGAGCCCTGCATGAGCGACGGGATCCCGGTGGCCACTTCGACGCACTCGATTCCGCGCCGGACCTCGCCCGCCGCGTCCTTGATCGCCTTGCCGTTGTCGCGGGAGACGATCTCGGCGAGCTCGTCCCTGCGCTCCTCGAGGGCGTTCTTCAGCCGGAAGCAGGCGCGGGCGCGCTCGACCGGCGAGGTCGCGCGCCATGCGGGGAACGCCTGCCGCGCGGCTTCGACCGCCCGGTCGAGGTCGGCCCGGCTCGACATGGGTAGCTGCGCCAGCGTCTCGCCGCTGGCCGGGTTCGTCACGTCGAGGCTCTCGCTCGCCTCCGCGTCGACCCAGCCTCCGCCGATGTAGTTCTTGATCGTCCTGACAGCCGTCTCGGCCTGCGCCATTTTCTTCCTCCCTTTGTCCTTGGTCGTAGAGTAACGCCGTGGCCGAGTCGGCGGTCCCGGACGTCCTGGCTCCCGGGCTCCACTGCATCTTCAGCGGGATCAACCCAGGATTTCGCTCGGCGGCCGCCGCGGCGCACTTTGCGAACCCGCGCAACGACTTCTGGCGGCTCCTCGCCGACGCGGACCTCACGCCACGGGTCCTCGTACCTGAGGAGCAGTGGGAGATGCTCGGCCTCGGCTACGGCCTCACCAATGCCGCCTACCGCACGACGAAGGGGAGCGGCGACTTGCGCCGCGGCGACTTCGCCGGCTCCGGCGAGCGGTTCGAGCGTCTAGCGAAGGAGCTCGGGCCGCAGGTGATCGCGTTCGTGGGCAAGTCGGCCTACGAGGGCGTCTTCCGCGAGCGGCCCGAGCACGGGCTGCAGGAGCGCCGCCTGGGAGAGACCCGGCTGTTCGTTCTCCCCTCGACCTCGCCGGCCAACGCGGCCGTGCCCTACGAGGAGAGGCTCCGCTGGTTTCGCGCCCTTCGCGCCGAGCTCGGCGACTAGGCACACCCGGGCGAGAGGCGTATCTTGGGTGCCGTCCCGTTCACGCCGCAGAGGGGGTTGGCATGACCCGCCTACGAACGTTCGCAGCATTTGTCGTGGTTGGAATAACGACAGGACTGATCTGGACGGGGGTGGGGCTCGCGGCCCCGGGTCCCTGTGCGGACGTGATGGAGCTCGACACGGTTGCAACCGGAGACATCGGAGAAGGATGGACCGTCGTCTCGGGCACGGACCCACAGTCCTTCGACGCCGAGGTCCTCGGAGTCATGCCCGACCTGATCGGACCCGGGCGCGACGTGATCATCGTCGAGATCTCGGGCCCGACGGTCGACGCGGGCGGCGGTGTCTGGGCTGGAATGTCCGGTTCGCCCGTCTACATCGACCACGGCGGCGGGCCAGAGCTCGCCGGTGCGCTCGCGTACGGCTTTTCGTTCGGGGCGACCAACATCGCGGGTCTCACGCCTGCGGAGGACATGCTGCACGTGAACGGGCTTCCAGCCTCCGCACGTGCGGCGTCCCGCATCCCTGCGCGCATCAAGCTTCCGCGCTCGGTCGTTCGCAAAGTGGCAGCGAAGATCGGCGCGGCGCTTCCGACCGTGGGTGGTGACCTCGTCCGCCTCAAGCTGCCGATGAGCATCTCCGGCGTTGCCCCTGAGCGGTACGCGGCGATGCGGAAGCTGCCCTCCCTGAAGAAGTACCGGCCGATGATGCGGTTCACGCACGGTGCGGCTGCGCACTCCGCCAGCCTCTCCGGAGTCGTGGACGACCTCGTTCCCGGCGGGAACTTCGCCGCCGCCCTCTCCTACGGCGACCTCACCTCGGCGGGTGTCGGGACGACGACCTACGTCTGCGACGGGCAGGCGCTCGCCTTCGGGCACCCGATGCTCTTCTCCGGGCGGACGTCGCTCGGCGCCGGCTCGGCGGACGCGATCGCGATCGTGGACGACGCGCTCGGCCCCTACAAGCTCGCCAACGTCACGAGCCCCGTCGGCACGCTCGACCAGGACCGCCTCGCGGGAATCCGCGCGGTGGATGGTGAGCCCCCGTCGATCCCGATCACGACCGCGATCATGTCGCTCGACAGCGACAACTCGCACGTCGGCACAACGGACGTCGTCTTCACCGAGGGATATCCCGACTTCGCCTTCTCCCACATCTTCTCCAGCATCGACTCCGTGTTCGACAAGATCGGTGACGGCTCGGCGTCCTACAGCTGGACGATCGAAGGCAAGCGCGAGGACGGGACCCCGTGGGAGCTCCACAAGACGAACATGTACGTCTCGGACTTCGACCTCTCGTTCGAATCGGCGTTCGAGATCTACGGCGAGCTGCTCGCCATCGCGAACTATCCGAACGAGGACATCGAGCTCACGAACACGGAGGCGACGATCGACCTCGAGGAGACCGTCCGCGACTACCACATCGAGAGGCTTCTCTGGTGCCACGGCGGTACGTGCGAAAAGGTCAGATCGCTGAAGGCCTTCCCGGGTGACACGCTCAAGTTCCGGGCGATCCTGAAGCCGTCGGACGGGTCGGCGAACCAGAGGGTCACCTTCCAGTTCAGGATCCCGAACAGCGCGAAGAACGGCGCGGCGGTGACTGTCGGCGGAGGCTCGGGCTGCAACCCGTTCTTCGGCGGGTGCGGCCGGACTCCGGACACGTTCGACGGCCTGCTCGCGAGCTTCGAGGGAAAGCCGAACAACGTGCTCGTCGCCCAGCTCCTCACGGGCCGGAAGGGGACCGTCAGTGCCAGCCAGAACGAGCCCTTCACCCAGGCAATCACGGGCTTCGCCCAAGTCTCGATCGTCTTCCCGGGTCAGTGCTGCCCGCCGTTCGCAGGCGGAGGCGAGGAAGGCGGGTTCTTATTCTTCAAGAACGCTAGCTAGCCGCCTACGGGCGGCTGGCTAGCCGCGCCAGCGGTTCGTGATCGGGATCCGCCGGTCACGGCCGAACGCCTTCGGGCGGAGCTTCACACCCGGAGGCGCCTGGCGGCGCTTGTACTCGGCGCGGTCGATCAGCGCGACGGCGCGCTCGACGACGCCCGGGTCGAACCCGTCGGTAGCGAGCTCCTCTCGAGACGAGTCCAGCTCAACGTAGGCTTCGAGCACCCGGTCGAGCTCGGAGTAGGGCGGCAGCGAGTCCTCGTCACGTTGATCGGGGCGGAGCTCCGCGCTCGGAGCCCGGTCGATGACGCTCTGGGGGATGATCTCCCGGCCGGCGCGCTCATTTAGGTGCTCGGCCAGGCGGAACACGTCTGTCTTGTAGACGTCCTT
>Ga0307505_10001943_pt1 | contig 15384 bp, 16 predicted proteins | sample 23_S_MG_FD_202183 | JGI IMG/M metagenome (GOLD analysis project Ga0307505, IMG submission 202183) | Soil microbial communities from Populus trichocarpa stands in riparian zone in the Pacific Northwest, United States - 23_S | ecosystem: Environmental > Terrestrial > Soil > Riparian zone > Trees...
CCGGGGGGGGATCCCCACCCCCAGTCCTCGGCCCACGCAGGAAGAAAGCACAGAAACGGACGGCTGCTTTGCGCCGCAAACAGCCGCCGAATACTTGAGCTTCGAGCGCTACTCGGTATCAAGTGGCCAGCGGCGGCGGCTGGAAGCCGCGGTATTCGGCCTCCAGCCAGCGCGCGAAGCGCAGGCACACCGGATCGGCCAGCACCGGGCCGCAGATCTGCGCGCCGATCGGCAGCCCCTCCTTCGACAGGCCCAGCGGCACGGCCGTGGCCGGCAGGCCGCACAGGTTGGTGTAGCCGGCCCAGAACATCGAGGTGGTGGTGGGCTGCTCGCGGCCGTTGACCGGAATCATGCGCTCCCAGCGCCAGCCCTGCTGGTTGTGCTTGAAGGCCGGCGTCGTCGCCACCGGGCAGATCAGCAGGTCGAAACGTTCGAAGAAGGCCGCCCACTGCCGGCGCAGCTTGCTGCGCACCTCTTCGAGCCGCAGCCAGTCGCGGTGGCTCAGCGAGCGGCCGCGCCAATGCAGCGCCGCGAACTCCAGGCTGCCTTCGGGCCACTTGGCAGCCTCGCTCACGGCCTGCCGGTGTTCGTCATCGCTGATGCCGCCGATCAGCGCGGCGCGCACCATCGGCACGTAGGTGCTCCAGGCTTCGACGCTGTCCACCGGGCGCGCCTGTTCGTCGACCGCCACGCCGCGTTCGCGCAGGAAGCGCAGCAGCGAGTCGAACGCCTCGCGCACGCTGGCATCGACCTCGGCCAGCGCATCGTCGGCGATCACCGCCACCCGCAGGCGCGGCGCCGGCACGCCGGCATCGCGCCACGCCGCCGGCTGCCAGCCCAGCGCGCCGAAGCTGCGCAGCGGCGTGCTCAGCACGTCCATCGCCAGCGTCAGGTCGTGCGCGCTGCGCGCCAGCGGCCCGACGGCGCCGATGTCGATGGTGTCCACACATTCCATGCCCGGCAGCTGCTGCCCCTGCTGCGGCACCACGCCCCAGCTGGGCTTGTGGCCCCACACGCCGCAGTAGTGCGCCGGGTTGCGGATCGACGCGCCGATGTCGCTGCCCAGTTCCAGCGCCGTCAGCCCCGCAGCCAGCGCCGCGGCCGAGCCGCCGGACGAGCCGCCCGGCGTGCGCGTCACGTCCCAGGGGTTGTTGGTCGTGCCGTACACGGGGTTGAAGGTCTGCCAGTCGGCCATCGCCACCGGTACGTTGGTCTTGCCGAAGATCAGCGCGCCGGCATCGAGCAGGCGCTGCACGCTGGTCGCCGTCTGCGTGGCGATGTTGTCGCACATCGTCTCGAAGCCCCAGGTGGTGGGCAGGCCCGGCACGTCGAAGGACTCCTTCACCGTCATCGGCAACCCGTGCAGCGGGCCCCAGAGTTCGCCGCGGCCGAGCGCAGCATCGGCCGCCTGGGCGCGCTGCAGCGCGCGCTCGGCATCGAGCACGACCACCGCGTTCAGCGCCGGATTCAGCCGTGCGATGCGCTGCAGATAGTGCTGTAGCAGTTCGACCGAACTCAGTTCACGCCGGCGCAGGCGCTGCGCCAGTTCGGTGGCGGATTGAAAGGCCAGGTCGATGCTCATCGCAGGTCTCCGTCTCAAAGGCTCAGGTCGCCGGCCAGCCGCCAGGCGCGGCGCAGCTCGGCCGGCCATTCGCCGCGGTCGACGAGGGCGTCGATGGCGTCGCTCTGCGCCTCGCATTCCAGGTCGTTCTGCCGCAGCCAGTCGTCGTCGAAGTAGCTGTGGCGGTAGCGCTGGCCGTCGTCGCACAGCAGCGTGACGATCGAGCCGGCCGCGCCGCGCGCCTTCAGGCTCTGCGCGCAGGCCAGCGCCGCCACCAGGTTGGTGCCGGTGGACGCGCCGACACGCCGGCCCAGGCGCACGCTCAGGCTGTGCATCGCGCCCAGGCTCCAGACATCGGGCACCTTGACCATCGCATCCAGCACGCCGGGCAGGAACGAGGCCTCGACGCGCGGCCGGCCGATGCCTTCGATGCGCGAGCCGCGCTCCAGCGTCAGCCGCGGGTTGCCGCTGACGTAGTGGTCGAAGAACACCGAGTGTTCGGCATCGACGCCGCACACGCGCGTGTCGTGCCGGCAGTAGTGCACGTAGCGGCCGATGGTGGCCAGCGTGCCGCCGGTGCCGGCGCTGGCGACGATCCATGCCGGCAGCGGATGGGTTTCGCGCTGCATCTGCAGGTAGATGCTTTCGGCGATGTTGTTGTTGGCGCGCCAGTCGGTGGCGCGTTCGGCGTGCGTGAACTGGTCCATGTAGTGGCCCTGCAGCTCGTCCGCCAGGCGCTGGCTTTCGGCATCCAGCGTGGTGGGGTCGCTGACGAGGTGGCAGCGCCCGCCGTGGAACTCGATGGCCGCGATCTTCTGCGGGCTGGTGCCGCGCGGCATGACCGCGACGAAGGGCAGGCCCAGCAGCCGCGCGAAGTAGGCCTCGCTGATGGCGGTGGAGCCGCTGGAGGCCTCGACCACCGCCGTGCCTTCATGCAGCCAGCCGTTGCACAGCGCATGCAGGAACAGGCTGCGCGCCAGCCGGTGCTTGAGGCTGCCGGTGGGGTGGCTGGATTCGTCCTTAAGGTACAGATCGATGCCCGCGAAGCCAGGCAGCGGCAGCGGGATCAGGTGCGTATCGCTGCTGCGCTGGTAGTCGGCCTCGATGCGGCGGATGGCCTCGCGCACCCAGGCGCGGCGCTGCTCGAAGCCGGCGCCGGCGCTCATGTGATGAGCGCGCGCAACCAGTCCGGCATCGGCACGGTCTTGCCCTGCGGGATGTTCAGCCACACCGTCGTCGCGCCGCCGGTGGCATAGAACACACCGGGCTCGTCGCTGCGCTCCAGCGTGACGTAGGTGTCGAAGCTGCTGCGCCCGGCGTTGGTGGCGTACATCCTGGCCAGCACCTCGCCCGGATAGCTCAGCTGGCGGATGAAGTTGCAGAAGGCGTTGACGATGACGAAACCTTCGCCGTTCATGTCCGGCGGACCGCCCACGCCATGCAGCCAGTCGATGCGGATGATCTCCATGTAGCGGAAGTACAGCGTGTTGTTGACATGGCCCATCGCGTCCATGTCACCCCAGCGGATCGGCATCCGCATCTCGTGCACCAGCTTCTTCTGCTCGGGGATGTCGAAGCGCATGGGTGGCTCTCCATCAAGCAGCGTCGATGCCCAGCTCGGCCGCCATGCGCTGCACCAGCGTGCGCAGCTGCGCCAGCTCGTCGGCCAGCCGCGCCTGCTCGGCCTTGAGCGCGGCGATCTCGCCCGCCGACACGCCGCTGTCGCCGGCCGATGCCACCACCGCGTCGAACGCCACCTCACCGCACAGCAGGTGCGCCCAGCGTGCCTCTCGCGCGCCCGGGGCGCGCGGCAGCTTGAGCACGCGCGCCGGTTCCTTGCTCGCCAACTCGTCGAGAAAGCCCTCGACCGAGGAGATGTCGGCAAAGCGATGCAAGCGCTCGCAGTGCAGCCGCAATTCAGCCGCAGTCTGCGGGCCGCGCAGCATCAGCAGCGTCAGCAGCGCCACCGACGCGGCGGGCAGGCTGAACACGCGTGCCATGTTGTGCTCGAAGCGCACCACGCGGCTGCCGCTGCCTTCGAACACCAGGCTCAGGCTCTTCAGCCCGTCGACGGCGGTCAGCACCTCGGCATCGGTGGCGTTGATGACCGGGTCGCGCGCGGTCTTTTGGTTGACGCCCGCCACCAGCGAGTTCAGCGACAGCGGATAGGTGTCGGGCACGGTGTGCTGCTTTTCGACCAGCACGCCGAGCACGCGCGCTTCCAGGGGCGTCAGCGCGCGCATGGTGCGGCCGGCGCCGGGCCGTCCCAAGCAGGCCGCGCTCCCCTCGGGGGGCGACGACGAAGTCGTCTTGGGGCCGTCATTTCACACCCCGTAGCCGTCGTCGGCGGAGATCACCGCGCCGTTGATGAAGCGGCTCTCGTTGGCGCACAGCATCATCAGCGCCGAGTCCAGGTCCTGCGGCTGGCCGACGCGCTTGCGCGGCAGCATCTGCAGCAGCTTCTGCCCGGCGTCGGTCTGCCAGTGGTGGTGGTTGATCTCGGTGTCGATGTAGCCGGGGCACAGCGCGTTGACGTTGATGCCGTAGCGGCCCCATTCCAGCGCCATGGAACGTGTCATGTGGATCACGGCGGACTTGCTCATCGCATACACGCCGATCTGCCCCAGCACGCGCAGCCCGGCCATCGAGGCGATGTTGACGATGCGCCCGCCGATGAAGGTGCCCGGCGCCGCGCCGCGCGAGCGCGCGATCATGCGCTTGCCCACCTCCTGCGCGACGAAGAAGGCACCGCGCGTGTTGGTGTCCATCACGAAGTCGTAGTCCTCGGGGCTGACGTCGATCAGCTTCTGCGTGGTGCTCACGCCGGAGTTGTTGACCAGGATGTCGATCGTGCCCATCTCGGTTTCGGCATGCGCGACCGCGGCACTGATGCTGTCGGTGTCGGTGACGTCGAGCCCGACCACATGCGCGTCGCCGCCTTCGGCCTCGAGCTCGGCGCGCAGCGTCTTCAGCCGCTCGATGCGCCGCGCCGCCAGCACCACGCCGGCACCGGCCTTGGACAAGGTGCGCGCGAACTGCGCGCCCAGCCCGCTGGACGCGCCGGTGACCAGCGCCACGCGGCCCGACAGGTCGATGTCGTAGCTCATGATTCCTCCTTGCAGAACGCACATTCACGATAGCACGCAGCCCGTGCACGGCCGTGGTTTAGGCCTGCGCAGCGGTGTCTAGAATCGGCCCCCAACGCCATGCCTGGAGAACAACGATGACACCGGAGCAGATCCTCGAGACCTACGGCCCGCGCGAATCGATGGAGTACGACGTGGTGGTGGTCGGTGCCGGGCCGGCCGGGCTGTCGGCAGCCATTCGGCTGAAGCAGCTGGCAGCGGAGAAGAACACCGAGATCTCGGTGGTGGTGCTGGAAAAAGGCTCCGAGCCGGGCGCGCACATTCTGAGCGGCGCGGTCATGGACCCGCGCGCGATGGCAGAACTGTTCCCCGACTGGAAGGAACGCGGCGCGCCGCTGAACCAGCCGGTCAGCGGCGACGACGTGCTGATGCTGCGCGAGGCCAGCAGCACGCGCGTGCCCGACTTCTTCGTGCCGCTGTGCATGCACAACGAGGGCAACTACGTCATCAGCCTGGGCGCGGTGACCAAGTGGCTGGGCGAGCAGGCCGAGGCGCTGGGCGTGGAGATCTTCCCCGGCTTCAGCGCCGCCGAGGTGCTGTACGGCGACAAGGGCGCGGTGCGCGGCGTGGCCACCGGCAACTTGGGGCTGGGCAAGGACGGCGAGCCGATGGAGTCGTTCCAGCTGGGCATGGAGCTGCTGGGCAAGTACACGCTGTTCGCCGAAGGCGCGCGCGGCCACCTGGGCAAGCAGCTGATCTCCAAGTACAAGCTCGATGCCGGGCGCGACCCGCAGAGTTATGCCATCGGCATCAAGGAACTGTGGGAGATCGAACCGGCCAAGGCCAGGCCCGGCCGCGTGGTGCACACCGCCGGCTGGCCGATGGACAAGGACACCTACGGCGGCGGCTTCCTCTACCACCTGGAAGGCAACAAGGTCACGCTCGGCTACGTGGTCGGGCTGGACTACAAGAACCCGTACTTAAGCCCCTTCGAGGAGATGCAGCGCTGGAAGACGCACCCCAGCATCCGCGCGCACATCGAAGGCGGCAAGCGCATCGGCTACGGCGCGCGCGCCATCACCGCCGGCGGCATCCTCAGCCTGCCCAAGCTGGTGTTTCCCGGCGGTGCGCTGATCGGCTGCGATGCCGGCTTCCTGAACGCCAGCCGCATCAAGGGCAGCCATGCGGCGATGAAGACCGGCATGCTGTGCGCCGAGGCCGCCTTCGCGGCGCTGCAGTCGGGCCGCGCGCACGACGAGCTGGCCGACTTCCCCGACAGCTTCCAGCGCAGCTGGCTGCACGAAGAACTGCAAGGCTCGCGCAACTTCAAGCAGTGGTTCAAGAAGGGGCTGGTGGTCGGCTCGCTGATGACCGGCATCGAACAATGGCTGCTGCCCAAGCTGGGCATCAAGGCCCCGCCGTGGACGATCCACCGCGACAAGGCCGACCACCTGTACCTGCAACCCGCGGCCGAATGCACGCCGATCAGTTACCCCAAGCCCGACGGCAAGCTCACCTTTGACAAGCTCAGCAGCGTGTTCATCAGCAATACCAACCACGAAGAGCAGCAGCCCGCGCACCTGACGCTGAAGGACGCGGGCGTGCCTGTGGCCATCAACCTGACGCGCTACGCCGGACCCGAGGCGCGCTACTGCCCGGCCGGCGTCTACGAGTTCGTGAAGAACGAGGACAACTCCGACCGGCTGCAGATCAACGCGCAGAACTGCGTGCACTGCAAGACCTGCGACATCAAGGACCCGACGCAGAACATCGTCTGGGTCACGCCCGAGGGCGGCGGCGGGCCCAACTACGCGGGCATGTGAGCCTGCAGCTCAGCGCTCGTTCACCCCGCACCAGCGCGCCATGAACAGCGCCAGCACCTGCATCACTTCCATCATGCTGTCGATCGACACCCATTCGTCGATGCCGTGCGTGTTGCCTGACTGCGGGCCGTAGCAGGTGGCGGGAATGCCGCCGTAGAGCTGGAAGAAACGCGCATCGGTGGTCGCGGTGCTGGCGATCAGCTCCATCCGGCCGCCGGCGACGTCGTGGTGGCAGGCCTTCAGCGTGTCGATCATCGGCTGGTTCATGTCGACCAGCATGCCCTCGGCCTGGAAGCCTTCGTAGATGAGTTCGTAGCGCACGCTGGCCTTCTTGGGGTGCGCTTCGTAGGCGGCCTTGATCACCGCCTCGATCAGCGCACGCACTTGCGCCGGCTTCATGCCCGGGTAGAAGCCGATGCGCACGTCGGCGCGGCATTGCGTGGCCACCGACGAGGCCCATTCGCCGCCGGACAGCTTGCCGATGTTGAAGTTGATCGGGTGGTCGTGCAACGCGTAGTGCGGGTGCCGGTTGGCCGGCTCGTTCCACTGCGCCTCCAGCTCCTTCAGCCTGGCGCACAGGTACTGCGCGAACTCGATCGCCGCCATGCCGGTCTGCGCCACCGCCGCATGCACCGGCGTGCCCAGCACCTCGATGCCGACCCACATCACGCCCATCTGGCTGGTCATGATGCCGGGGATCGGCTCGGGAATCAGCGCTGCATCGGCGCGGTAGCCCTGCACCAGGCAGGCGAGCGCGCCGTTGCCGGTGCACTCTTCCTCGATCACCGACTGCAGGAACACCGGCGCGGCCGGCTCCAGGCCCAGCTTGCGCAGCGCCTCGAAGGCCATGCAGTAGGCGACGATGCCGGCCTTCATGTCGCCGGAGCCGCGGCCGTAGAGCTTGTCGCCGGCTATCCACGGCTCGAAGGGCGGGCGCGTCCACAGCCGCTGCGCGCCCACCGGCACCACGTCGATGTGGCCGTTGAGGATCAGCGACTTGCCGCGCACCGGGCCCTTGGGCTGGTGCACGCCCACCACGTTGCGGCGTCCGGCATAGGGCAGGATCGACGGCGAGAAGCCCGGCTGGTCGCGGATCTTGTCGAGGTCGATCTCGAACTCGTCGACGTGCAGCCCGAGTTGCTCGAAGTGTTGCGCCATCAAGCGCTGCGCCGAGGCCTCGTCGCCCAGCAGCGAGGGCTCGGCCACCAGCTTGCACAGCAGGTCGACCGCCGGCTGGCGCAGCGCCAGTACCGCTTCGCGGATCGCTTGGGCATCGAGGGTCGTATCGAGGATGGCAGACATGAACGGACTCCTGAGGTAGCGGTGACGACGGACTTTAGCGAGTTCAGACGTCGACCTCGATGGCGTCGCCATGCAGCTCCATCAGCTCGCGCCGCGCCGCGGCCTCGCCCTTGCCCATCAGCTTGGTCAGCGACAGCACCGTCGCATCGAAGCCCGGCAAGCCATAGGCGACAGGCAGCAGCCGGCGCGTGTCCGGGTTCAGTGTGGTGTCCCACAGCTGCTCGGCGTTCATCTCGCCCAGGCCCTTGAAGCGGCTGATGCTCCAGCTGCCCTCGCGCGCGCCTTCCTTGCGCAGCTTGTCCAGCGTGGCCTCGAGTTCGCCTTCGTCCAGCGCGTAGATCTTCGCCGCCGGCTTCTTGCCGCGCGCCGGCGCGTCGACGCGGAATAGCGGCGGCTTGGCCACGTACACATGCCCGCGCTCGATCAGTTTGGGGAAATGGCGCAGGAACAGCGTGAGCAACAGCACCTGGATGTGCGAGCCGTCGACATCGGCATCGCTGAGGATGCACACCTTGCCGTAGCGCAGGCCGCTGAAATCGGGTTCGTCGTGCGGCCCGTGCGGGTCCACCCCCACGGCCACCGCGATGTCGTGGATCTCGTTGTTGGCGAAGAGGCGGTCGCGCTCCACTTCCCAGGAGTTGAGGACCTTGCCGCGCAGCGGCAGGATCGCCTGCGTCTCCTTGTCGCGGCCCATCTTGGCGCTGCCGCCGGCCGAATCGCCCTCGACCAGGAAGACCTCGTTCAGCTTCAGGTCGCGGCTCTCGCAATCGGTCAGCTTGCCGGGCAGCACGGCCACGCCCGAACCCTTGCGCTTCTCGACTTTCTGCGATGCGCGCTGGCGCGTCTGCGCCTGGCGGATCACCAGGTCCGCGAGCTTCTTGCCATATTCCACATGCTGGTTCAGCCACAGCTCCAGCGCCGGCTTGACGTAGGCCGACACCAGGCGCAGTGCGTCGCGGCTGTTCAGCCGCTCCTTGATCTGGCCCTGGAACTGCGGGTCCAGGACCTTGGCGCTGAGCACGAAGCTGGCGCGCGAGAACACGTCCTCGGGCATCAGCTTCACGCCCTTGGGCAGCAGCGCGTGCAGTTCGATGAAGCCCTTGATCGCGCCGAACAGGCCATCCTTCAGCCCGGCCTCGTGCGTGCCGCCCACCAGCGTGGGGATCAGGTTGACGTAGCTCTCGCGCAGCGTGGCGCCGTCCTCGGTGAAGGCCACGCACCAGGCCGCGCCCTCGCCTTCGGCGAAGTTCTCGGTCTCGTTGCCGGTGGCGTACTGCTCGCCTTCGAACAGCGGGATCAGCGGCTCGGTGCTCAGGCTCTGGTTCAGGTAGTCGCGCAGGCCGCCCTTGTAGAGCCAGGTCTGTGTTTCGTTCGACTTCTCGTGCGTCAGCGTCACCGTCGCGCCGGGCATCAGCACTGCCTTGCTGCGCAGCAGGTGCAGCAGCTCGTTCCTGGGCAATTCGGCGCTGTCGAAGTACTTCGCATCGGGCCAGACGCGCACGCAGGTACCCTGCTTGCGCTCGCCGGCGTTGGCCTTGCGCACGGCCAGCGGCTCGATCACGTCGCCGCCGCCGAAGGCCAGCGTCGCCACCTGGCCGTCGCGCCACACCGTCACCTGCAAGCGCTTGGCGAGCGCGTTGGTGACGCTGACGCCGACGCCGTGCAGCCCGCCGGAAAAACTGTAGGCGCCGCCCGCACCCTTGTCGAACTTGCCGCCGGCATGCAGCCGCGTGAAGACGATCTCGACGACAGGCACCTGCTCTTCGGGATGCAGGCCGAAGGGGATGCCGCGGCCGTCGTCGTCGACGCTGACCGAGCCATCGGTGTGCAGCGTCAGCGCGATGCGCTTGCCGAAGCCGGCCAGCGCCTCGTCGGCGGCGTTGTCGATGACCTCCTGCACCACGTGCAGCGGGTTGTCGGTGCGCGTGTACATGCCCGGCCGCTGCTTCACGGGCTCGAGGCCCTTCAGCACGCGGATCGAGGCTTCGGCGTAACTGCCTTGTTTGGTTGCCATATGACGGTGGATTGTAGGAAGGCGCGATCGACCTCGACCCGCACACGCGGGATGGTCGTGATGGGCCGGACAGCAGTCACCCATACCCTTCGTGCTACGATCTACCAATCGATAAAGGATTCGTTGTATGGAGACAGTACTGGTATCCCAGAAGTTCCAAGTCGTCATACCACGCGCCATTCGTCAGGCACTTGGCATCGAGCCAGGCCAACGATTGCAGGCGTTTCGCTACGGCGACCGTGTCGAACTGGTCCCTGTCAGGCCGCTGGCGCAGGCGCGTGGCTTCCTGGCCGGCCTGGACAGCCACGTCGAACGCGAGGGGGACAGGGTGTGAACGTCGTCGATTCGAGCGGCTGGCTCGAATACTTTGGCGACGGCCCCAATGCAGCCTACTTTGCCGGCCCGCTGGCCCAGGCCGACGAACTGATCGTTCCCGCCATCTCGGTGTTCGAGGTCTTCAAGCGCGTGCTGCAGCAGCGCGACGAGGCCTCGGCACTGCAGGCCGCCGCACTGATGCAGCAAGGGCGCACCGTCGCGCTCGACCCCGCGCTGGCCATGGCCGCGGCCAAGCTGTCGTTCGAGCACAAGCTGCCGATGGCCGACAGCATCATCCTGGCCACGGCGCGCCAGTACAACGCCGTGCTGTGGACGCAGGACGCCGATTTCGAGAAGCTGCCCGGCGTGCGCTACGTTGCCGCGGCAGCGTCCCGGTCCTGACGGAGACTTTGGCGACGCTCTGCGTCCTCGATACGCGGATCGAGGCTTCGGCGCAGCTGGCTTGCCTGGTTGCCATGGCGGGCGGTTCCTGGCAGCACAAGGTACGGAGCCCGACGACATCGACGGCTCGAACGCGAAGGTGCGCGAACTGCTCGAAGGTGCGTAGGCATGCGCATCCTGCTGGATGCGCACATTGCGTTGTGGGCGGTGACGCGCAGCAGACGCTTGCAGCGCAAATGGCAGCAGTTCATCCTGGACGCGGACGAAGTGCATGTCAGCGCGGCAACGCTCTGGGAGATCGCCATCAAGCACGGGCTGGGACGAGGCGACATGCCGGTCTCGTCGGGCGAGGCACTGCGCGCGTTTCGTGATGCCGGTTACGCGTTGCTCGCCATCAGACCCGAGCACGCGATCGCGGTGGAAGACTTGCCAATCATCCACGACGACCCCTTCGACCGGCTGCTCGTCGCCCAGGCTCGCTTCGAACCGATGGTGCTGCTCACCAGCGACAGCGTGCTGAGCCGCTATGGCGGCAGCATCGTGCTGGCTTGATGCGCCGCGTTGCCTGGCTTCACCGATAGCGCGCCATCGTCAGGCCCTCGATGTCGATGTCGGGCTGGCGGCCGGACACCAGGTCGGCGATCACGCGTCCGGTGCCGGCGGCCATGGTCCAGCCCAGCGTGCCGTGGCCGGTGGCGAGCAGCAGGTTGGGCAGCGGCGTCGGGCCGACGATGGGCGTGCCGTCGGGCGTCATCGGCCGCAGGCCGCACCAGAAGCTGGCCTTGGACACATCGCCGCCCTTGGGGAACAGGTCGGTGACCACGTGGTCGAGCGTATCGCGCCGCGCCTCGCGCAGCTTCAGACTGTAGCCGGCCAGTTCGGCCGTGCCGCCGACGCGGATGCGCTCGCCCAGCCGCGTCACCGCCACCTTGTGTGTTTCGTCCATGATGGTGGACTCGGGCGCGAACTTCGCATCGGTGATCGGCACCGTGATCGAATAGCCCTTCACCGGATACACGGGGATGCGCAGGCCTGCCGGCCGCAGCAGCAGCGGCGAATAGCTGCCCAGCGCCACGACGTAACGATCGGCCTGCAGCATGCCGGCATCGGTGCGCACGCCGGCGATATGGCCGCCCTGCAATTGCAGGCCGTGGATGTGCGTGTTCCAGCGGAAGCTCGCGCCCAGCGAGCCCGCCACCTCGGCGAGCCGGTTGCTGAACTTGAAGCAGTCGCCGGTCTCGTCGCCGGGCAGGCGCAGCGCGCCGACGAACTTGTGCTTCGTCAGTGCCAGTGCCGGCTCGACCTCGACGAAGCCGTCGCGGTCCAGAACTTCGTAGGGCACCTTGTACTGCTTGAGGACCTCGATGTCCTTGGCCGTGCCGTCCAGCTGCGCCTGCGTGCGAAACAGCTGCAGCGTGCCCAGCGCACGCTCGTCGTAGGCGATGCCGGTGTCGGCGCGCAGCGCCTTCAGGCAGTCGCGGCTGTATTCGGCGATCGGCACCATGCGGCTCTTGTTCAGCGCATAGGCGCGTTCAGTGCAGTTGGCCAGCATCGCCAGGCCCCAGCGCCACATCGCCGGATCGAGCAACGGCCAGATGACCAGCGGGCTGTGCCGCATCAGCATCCACTTGATGGCCTTGAGGGGCACTCCCGGGCCGGCCCAAGGCGCGGAATAGCCCGGCGACACTTCGCCGGCGTTGCCGAAGCTGGTCTCCAGCGCCGGGCCGGCCTGGCGGTCCAGCACCTGCACCTCGTGGCCGTCGCGCGCCAGGTACCAGGCGACCGAAGTGCCGACCACGCCGGCACCGAGCACGAGCACCTTCAAGTTCTTCTCCCCGCCATGGTCGCAATGTAGCCGTCGGCGGCAGCGCGCCGAGTTGCGCTAGATTCGCCCCGATGACTCCCGATGCAACAAGCACGCCCGCGCGCCTGTCGATGACCCAGGTGCTGCTGTGCGGCGCCGCGGTGGTGACCTTGTCGATGGGCATCCGCCACGGCTTCGGCCTGTTCCTGCAGCCGCTGACGATGGACCGCGGCTGGTCGCGCGAGACCTTTGCCTTCGCGCTGGCCATCCAGAACCTGGCCTGGGGCCTGTTCGGGCCGCTGGCCGGCATGGTGGCCGACCGCTACGGCGCCTTCCGCGTGCTCATCGTCGGCGGCCTGTTCTATGCCGGCGGCCTGGTGCTGATGGCGCTGTCGACCTCGGGCCTGGCCTTCACCGGCAGCGCCGGGCTGATGCTCGGCATGGCGCAGGCCGGCACCACCTACGCCATCATCTTCGGCGTGATCGCGCGCAACGTCGCGCCGGAAAAGCGCTCTTGGGCGATGGGCGTGGCCGCGGCGGCCGGCTCCTTCGGCCAGTTCCTGATGGTGCCGGTGGAAAGCTGGTTGATCGGCGGCTGGGGCTGGCAGAACGCGCTGTTCGTGCTGGGGCTGATGGCGCTGCTGATCCTGCCGCTGGCCTTCGGGCTGCGCGAACCGGCGCGCTCGGCCGCCCACGCCGGGCCGCAGCAGAGCGTGCGCGCCGCGCTGCGCGAGGCCTTCGGCCACAACGGCTTCAGGCTGCTGACGGCCGGCTACTTCGTCTGCGGCTTCCAGGTGGTGTTCATCGGCGTGCACATGCCCGCCTACCTGAAGGACCATGGCCTGGAGCCGGGCGTGGCCACCGTGGCGCTGGCGCTGATCGGCCTGTTCAACGTCTTCGGCACCTATATCGCCGGCAGCCTGGGCCAGCATGTGTCCAAGCCGCGCATGCTGTCGGCCATCTACCTGCTGCGCTCGGTGGTCATCGTGGTCTTCATCAGCGCGCCGCTGACGCCGTGGAGCGTGTACCTGTTCGCCGCGGCGATGGGGCTGCTGTGGCTGTCGACCGTGCCGCCGACCAATGCCGTGGTGGCGCAGATCTTCGGCGTGCAGTACATGTCGATGCTCGGCGGCATCGTCTTCCTGAACCACCAGCTCGGCTCCTTCCTCGGCGCCTGGCTCGGCGGCAGGTTCTACGAAGCCACCGGCAGCTACGACATCGTCTGGTGGATCTCGGTGGCGCTGGGCCTGTTCGCCGCCGCGGTCAACTGGCCGGTGCGCGAAACCCCCATCCAGCGGCCCGTGCCGCAACCCGCGTGATGCGCCGCGGCCTGCGCGTGGGTCTGGGGCTGCTGGTGGCGCTGGCGCTGTCGGTGGTGTTCCTGAGTTACCTGAATCCGCATCTGGCGGTGGACCTGGCGAACCGTGTCTGGGCCTGTTTCTGAAGCCTCGCCGTGGGTGTGCCGCTGGGCGCCGCTGATCCGCCCCGGTGGGCGCGTGCTCGACCTGGCCTGCGGCAGCGGCCGCCACGTGCGCTGGCTGGCCGCGCAGGGCTTTGCGGTGACGGCGGTGGACCGCGACGCGGCCGCCGTCGAAGCGCTGCACGCCATCGCGCGGGGGGTGGTAGCCGACCTGGAAGGCGCCCCCTGGCCACTGCCCGGCGCGCGCTTCGATGCGCTGGTCGTCACCAACTACCTGTGGCGACCGCTGTGGCCCGAGCTGCTGGCCTCGCTGGATGCCGGCGGCGTGCTGATCTACGAGACCTTTGCCGACGGCAACCAGAGCATCGGCAAGCCTTCCAGGCCCGACTTCCTGCTGCGCCATGGCGAGCTGCTGCAGGTGGCGAGCGAGCTGCGCATCGTCGCCTACGAAGACGGTTTCCTCGACGCCCCCCCGCGCTTCGTGCAGCGCATCGCCGCGGTGGCGGGCGCCGATGGCGAGCGTCGCTACCCGCTCGCGTAAAATCGGCCGATTCCAAGGAACTGGCATGAACGCAATAGTTGGCAGCATCGTCGCCCTGGTCACCCCGATGCAAGAAGACGGCAGCGTCGACTACGCCGCGCTGCGCCGGCTGATCGACTGGCACATCGCCGAAGGCACCGACTGCATCGGCGTGGTCGGCACCACCGGCGAATCGCCCACGGTGTCGATGGAGGAGAACTGCGAGATCATCCGCGTCGCCGTCGAGCAGGCGGCAGGCCGCGTTCCCATCATGGCCGGCACCGGCGCCAACGCCACCAGCGAGGCGATCGAGCTGACGCGCTATGCCAAGAAGGTGGGCGCCGATTGCCACCTGTCGGTGGTGCCCTACTACAACCGGCCCTCGCAGGAAGGCATCTACCGGCACTTCCGCGCCATCGCCGAGGCGGTGGACCTGCCGATGGTGCTGTACAACGTGCCCGGCCGCACCGTGGCCGACATGAACAACGACACCGTCGTGCGCCTGGCGCAGGTCGACGGCATCGTCGGCCTGAAGGACGCCACCGGCGACATCGCGCGCGCGGCCTGGCTGATCAAGCAGCTGCCGAAGAGCTTCAGCCTGTATTCCGGCGACGACGGCAGCGCGGTGGCACTGATGCTGCTGGGCGGACGCGGCAACGTCAGCGTCACCGCCAACGTGGCGCCGCGCCTGATGCACGAGCTGTGCATGGCGGCCATCGAAGGCCAGGCGCGCCGCGCCAGCGAGATCCATCTGCAACTGCTGCCGCTGCACCGCGACCTGTTCTGCGAACCCAGCCCGGCACCGACGAAGTGGGCGATGGCGCAGCTGGGCCTGTGCGGCCCGGCGGTGCGCCTGCCGATCGTGCCGCTGACCGCTGCCGGCGAAGCCACCGTGGCCCAGGCGCTGCGCGACAGCGGCCTGCGGTGAACTGCGCCGCGGGAACTCGCCGCACCGGCCGCGCCCTAACTGACGCCTGTATCGCATGCCCCGTGCGGCATGCCGGAGACCCCAAGTGAAGCCTTTACCCGGCGGCAAGCCATTCGTCCTGAGCGCGCTGGTGCTGGCCACCGCACTGAGCGGCTGTTCGTCGCTGTTCTCGGGCGACCGCGTCGACTATCGCAGCGCGGCCGTCAAGA
>Ga0307505_10001944_pt1 | contig 15382 bp, 14 predicted proteins | sample 23_S_MG_FD_202183 | JGI IMG/M metagenome (GOLD analysis project Ga0307505, IMG submission 202183) | Soil microbial communities from Populus trichocarpa stands in riparian zone in the Pacific Northwest, United States - 23_S | ecosystem: Environmental > Terrestrial > Soil > Riparian zone > Trees...
TGGGTGGCCAGCACCTTGTCCGGCGTCACCTCCACCAGCTGGATGCCGAGCAGTTCCGGCAGGATGCCCTTCAGCCGTTCCTGGGTCTGCTGCGCGAGGGTCATACAATTCTCCCGACGATGCACACGGTTCGAACGCAGTATTGCACGCTGCTGGCGCTCGCCGCGAGCCTCGCGCTCGCCGGCTGCGCCGCGCCCTCCTCCCTGCAGGTCATCGACAACGTGCTGCGCCACGAAGCACCGCCGCCCCCGGCGCCGGCGCTGGTGCGCGAACTGCTGGCGCAGCCGCTCCTGGCGCAGGACGCCGCGGCGATCTTCTCGCGCACGGTGCCGCCGGCGCTCGAGCGGCTCGCCGCGCGCGTGAACCCGCTGCCCGGCCCGCGCGTGGAGTTGCAGCAGTTGCTGGAGCCCTACCTGCTCGATCTCGCCGCGGCGCACCGCGCGCTGCAGGCCGCCGTGCCGCCGCTCGGCGAGCTGCCCGCCACGCTGCCCTCGCCGGCGAAACAGCGGGAGGTCGCGGCGCTGGTGAATGCGGATGCGCTCCGGCTCGCGGCCGATCTGTTCCTCGACGCCACCGCGCGCTTCGCGCAGGCCATGCGCGAAGCGCGCGGCCGCGTCGCCTTCCCCGAGGCAGGCGCCCGCATCGCTGCGGATTTCGGCACGGTCGTGATCGGCACCGCCGGCGACGACCTGCACGAGCTCCAGCCGCTGCGCGACGGCAGGATGTTCGTCCTCGTCGACCCCGGCGGCAACGACCGCTACACCGGGTCCGACGTCGTGCTGCACGGCCTCGCGGCGATCCTCGATTTCGGCGGCGACGATCGCTACGAGTCCGACGGACCCGGCTGGGGCGCCGCCGTCGCCGGCGTCTCGCTTCTCCTCGACGTTTCCGGGAACGACCGCTACGCATCGGGGAGTTTCGCCCAGGGCGCGGCACTTGCCGGGATCGGCGCCCTGCTCGACCTGGAAGGCGAGGACAGCTACCGCCTGCGCGCCTTCGGCCAGGGCCTGGGCCTCGCCGGCGGCACGGGCCTGCTGTGGGACCGCGGCGGCGACGACAGCTATTTCGCCTCCGGCCCGACAGACCCCTTCGAGCGCGGCGGCGCGCTGAGCTTCGCGCAGGGCGCCGCGGTCGGCGTGCGCACGGGAATGGGCGGCGGCATCGGCATCCTGCGCGACGACGCGGGCGACGATGCCTACGAAGCGCAGATGTTCGCGCAGGGCGTCGGCTATTACTACGGGCTGGGGCTGCTGTGGGAAGGCGCGGGCAGCGACCGCTACCGCGCGGTGCGCTACGCCCAGGGCAACGGCGTGCACGAGGCGGTGGGCGTGCTGCGCGATGAATCCGGCGGCGACGACTACGCGCTCTCGGTCGGCGTCGGCCAGGGGATGGGCCTGGACCTCGCCGTCGGCGTGCTGGCCGACCTGGCGGGCGACGATCGCTACGCGGCGCCGACCCTCGCGCAGGGGTCCGCGACGGCGAACGGCGTGGGCATCGTGTCCGACGCCGCGGGCCGCAACGACTGGCGCCTCGACCAGGCCCCCGGCCGCGGCAACGCCGAATGGTCGCGCGGGCTGCCGAGCGTGGGCCTGGTGTTCGGCGATGCGCCGCGGGTGGAGGCGCCGATTGCACATGAATCGGAAACCGAAGCGCCGTGCCCGCCTGCCGATTCGCCCTTGCAGCAGCGGCTGCGAACGGACGTCGTCGCGGTTCTCGCGGAGACCTCGGTCGACGAATTCGACCAGCTCCGGCCGCTTGCCACGGCGCTGCGCTGCGCGCTCGCCGGCGCAAGCAGCGAACAAGCGCAATCGATGTGGGACGGCTTCGAGCGGCTGGCGGTGACGCGCTACGCCGGCCTCGTCGCCGCCGCGATGCGCGCGCGCCCCGCGCCGCCGGAGCAGATGCGGCGGCTGATAGCGCAGCTCTCCTCCCATCCTTCCTGCGGCGTGCGCACCGCGGCGCTGTCGCTCGATGGTTCGGCCGTCGCCGCGCAGGCGGCGCTCAGTTCCCCCTGCTGGCGGCTGCAGGCGCGCGCGCTGCGCATCCTCAGGGAACTGGGCGAGGCGCCGCAGAGTCTCGACGGCGTGCCGGACTTCCTGCGCTAGGCGGCGAGCGCGGCGCCCTTCTCGGCGAGCAGGGCGCGTAGGACCGCACGGTGGCAGCGCGCCTCGTCCTCGCAGTAGCAGCCGACGGAGAAGTCCGCGCCCTGCGAGAGCGCCGCGAGCAGTTCGAGCAGCCGCGCCCGCGCCGGCGAGGCCATTTCCTTGCGGTATTTGCGCGCGAAAGCCTTCCAGTCCGCCTCGCTCTCCGCGCGCTGGGCCAGTTTCACCAGGGCTTCGCTCGGCGCGAGGTCGGGCAGCCACAGGTCGTACCAGTCGTCTTTGGCGAACCTCGCCTTCGGCACGCCACGCGGCGGGCGGCGCACGGTGCCCAGGCGCGGGCCTTCGCCGGCGCTTCGCGCACTGCCGAGCCGCACCACGCGAACCGGCACCTCAGCCCCCCCTGCAGGCGAGCCTGTGCATGCCGCGCAGGTACGCGGCCGCCGTCGCGCCGCCCAGGGCGGCCCCGGCGACGGCGTCCAGCGCCACGTGCTGCCGCGTGGCGACGGTGGCGAGGAGGATCCCCAGGCCCCAGAGGAGATTGCCCGCGAGCACCCAGCGCGCCGCCGCCAGCGACCTGAGCTGCACATGCAGCACCGCCGCGGTGAACACGCAGAAGGCGGCGTGCAGCGAGGGGCAGGCATTGCCCGACACGTCCACGCTCTTCATGAACGCGAGCGACGGGTAAAGGGTCCAGTCGATGCCGAAGTCGGGCACCTTCGTCGGCAGGAGCATGAACACCGCGAGTCCGACGGCGCTCATTGCCAGGGAGGCGACGCCAAACGCGGCCAGATCCCTGAAATCCCTGGCCAGCGCGGTACCCAGGCCGATGTAGACCCACAACGACGCGTACAACGGAAAGGTCCAGGGCAGGAAGCCGATCCACGCGTCGATCCAGATCAGCGGCATCACGGTCATCTCCGACAGCGGATGGCGCATGACCCAGAAATACAGATAGAAGAACAGCGCGATGGCACCCATCGTGGAAAACATCTTGAGCAGGAACAGGGTGGCGATGCGCCGCCCCAGCCGCGAAACAAAAGCGGCGCCCGCGGGCGCCGCCTGGTCCATGCCCGCCGGCCCGCCTACTCGGTGATGTAGTCCGTGATCGGCGTCCACTTGCCGCCGATGATCTGCGACAGCCGCGCCCGGTTGGAGCCCAGGTGCTTGGTCTTGGAGAAGCTCATCGCGTCGGCGCCGAACATGTCGCGCGTGGTGGAAAAGTTCTCCAGCGTGTTGATGAAGGTGTCGGTGGTGAGCTTCGGCCCGGTCTTGTCGGCGATCTGGATGAACAGATCGATCACCTGGTAGCCGTACACCGAGAACACCGCCGGGTCTTCCTTGTACTTCTGCTTGTAGCGGCTCGCCCACTCGCGCACGTTGCGCGAGGCGTCGTCCATGTACGGGTTGTTCACCGTGTTGGTGGCGTAGAAGCCGTTCATCGCCGGCCCGCCGAGCTTGTGGATCAGGTCGGTGTAGGCGGCCGACGAGCCCATGAACTCCACGCCCCAGCCGAGCTTGCGCGCGGTGCCGATGGCGCCGAGCGTCTCGCGGATGATGGTGCCGAGCACGACGAAGTCGCAGCCCGCGTCTTTCATGCGCGCGATCTGCGAGGAGAAGTCGGTGGCGCCGCGCTTGTAGGTGGTGCGCTCGCCGAGCGCCATGCTGAGTTCCTTCAGGCCGGCTTCCGCGCCGCGCATCACTTCCAGCCCGAAGTCGTCGTCCTGGTACAGGCTGCAGACCTTCTTGTAGCCCTTGGTCTTCACCATGTGCTTGGTCGCCGCGCGCATCTGGTCGAAGTAGGTGGCGGCGAAGGAGTACTTCAGGCGGTGCAGCGGCTCGTACATCTCGCGCGCCGCGGTGAGCGGAAACAGGTGCGGGATGTTCTTGTCGAACAGGATCGGCATCGAGGGCAGCGCGGTGGGCGTGCCGATGGTGCCGACCATCGCGAAGATGCGGTCCTTCTGCACCAGCTTCTGCGTCGCCAGCACCGCCTTCTTCGGGTCGTAGCCGTGGTCCTCGATCACCAGCTTGAGCTTCCTGCCGTGGATGCCGCCCTGCTCGTTGATCTCGGCGACGCGCATCTCCATGCCGTTCTTCAGCTGCTTGGAGAAGGCGACGATGGGGCCCGACAGGTCCTGCATCGACCCGATGACGATTTCGTTCTTGCTGACGCCCTGGCCCTGCGCCAGGGCGGCGCCTGCGAACAGGGCCGCGGCGATGCTGAAGATGCGCTTCATGGGGGTGCTCCTCCTCGTAGCCGGATTTATATCACGCCGCCGCCCGCTCGGCGTACATGGACTCGATCAGCGCCTTGTACTTCTCGTTGACCAGCTTCCGCTTGAGCTTCATGGTGGGGGTGAGCTCCTCGTCCTCGGCCGTGAGCTTGGTCTCCAGCAGGCGGAACTTCTTCACCTGCTCGGCACGCGCGAAGCCCCGGTTCACCCGGTCGATCTCGCCCTGGATCAGGCCGACGATCTCGGGGCGCCGGCACAGGCTGGCGTAGTTGGAGAACGGGATGGCCTGCTCCTGCGCGTAATTTTCCACGTTCTCGTGGTCCACCATGACGATCGCCACCAGGTAGGGGCGCCGGTCGCCGATCACCACCGCGTCGGTGATGTAGGGGGAAAATTTGAGCTGGTTCTCGAACTCCGAGGGCGTGATGTTCTTGCCGCCGGCGGTGATGATGAGGTCCTTCATGCGGTCGGTGATGGTGAAGAAGCCCTCCGCGTCCACCTTGCCGACGTCGCCCGTGTGCAGCCAGCCGTCCTTGAGCGTCTCGGCGGTCTTCTCCGGCTGGTTGAGGTAGCCCATGAACACGCCGGGGCCGCGCGCGAGGAGTTCTCCCTCGGGCGAGACCCGCACCTCGGCATGCCCCATCTGCGGCCCGATCGACCCCGGCTTCACCTTGCCCGCGATGTTCGAGGTGATCGCGCCGCAGGACTCCGTCTGCCCCCACACCTCGACCATCTCGACGCCGAGCGCCATGTACCAGCGGATCAGGTCGGGCGAGATCGGCGCCGCGCCCGTGATGCACACCTTGGCGCGGTGCACGCCGATCACCTTGCGCACGTTGTCCAGCACCAGGAAGCGCGCCAGCCGGAAGGCGAGGGCGAGGCCGGCGGGCACCGGCTGCCGCGCCTCCTTCCGCACGGCGACCCTGGCGCCGATGCCGATCGCCGCGGCATAGGCCCACTGCTGCAGCCGGCCCGCCTCCTTCAGCCGGATCTGCACGCCCGAATAGAACTTCTCCCACACGCGCGGCACGGCGGTGAACACGGTGGGCGAGATTTCGCGCACGTTCTCCGGCACCGTCTCCGGGTTCTCGACGAAATTGAGCACCGCCCCGGAGTGCAGCGCGTGGTACTGGCCGCCCAGGCGCTCGGCGATGTGGCACAGGGGGAGGAAGGCCATGCGCTCGTCCTCCGGCCCCTGCGGGAACGCATCCTGGTAGCCGTCCAGCGTCGCCAGGATGTTCCGGTGCGAGATCATCGCCCCCTTGGGCCTGCCGGTGGTGCCGGAGGTGTAGACCAGGATCGCCAGGTCCTCGGGCTTGCGCACGGCGAGGCGCTTGTCCCACACGCCCTCGTGCCTGTCGTCGAAATCGGCGCCGAGCGCGCGCAGCGCCTCGAGCGACATCACCTGGGCGTCGTCGAAGTCGCGCAGCCCCTCCATGTCGAAGACCACGATCCTGCGCAGCCCGGGCAGGCGCTCGCGCACCTCCAGGATCTTGTCGAGCTGCTCCTCGTCCTCGACGAACACCACCACCGAGCCCGAATCGGCGAGCAGGAACTCGGCCTGCGCCGCGGCGTCGGTGGGGTAGATGCCGTTGGACACGCCGCCCGCGCCGAGGATGCCGAGGTCGGCGAACAGCCACTCGCGGTTGGTGTTGGACTGGATGGAGGCCGTCTCGCCCGGCTCGAAGCCGAGCGCCGCCAGCCCCATGCCGACCTCGCGCGCCGCGCGGCCGAGATCCTCCCAGCGCATCGCGCGCCAGATGCCGAGGTGCTTCTGGCGCAGGATCACCTGCGGCGCGCGCGTGCGCACGCCGTGCCAGAACATCCGCGCCACGCTGCCGTGCTCGATGGCCCTCATTTCATCTCCACTGCTTCTTGCGCTTCCAGCGGCGCTGCCCCCGCACCCCGGTCGCCTGCACGCCGAGGTAGAACTCCTGGATGTCCTCCTTCTTCGCCAGGTTGGCGCAGCTGTCCTCCATCACGATGCGCCCCACCTCCAGCACGTAGCCGATCTCGGCCACCGCCAGCGCCATGTGCGCGTTCTGCTCCACCAGCAGGATGGTGGTGCCGCGCTCGCGGTTGATGCGCGTGATGATGCGGAAGATCTCCTGCGTGAGCAAGGGCGACAGGCCGAGGCTGGGCTCGTCCATCAGCATCACGGCGGGGCGCGACAGCAGCGCCCGCGCGATCGCCAGCATCTGCTGCTGGCCGCCGGAGAGCTGCCCGGCTTCCTGCCCGGCGCGTTCGCGCAGGATCGGGAAGTACGCGAACACGGCTTCCAGGTCCTTCGCCACCCCGTCGCGGTCCGAGCGCGTGAAGGCGCCCATCTTCAGGTTGTCCTCGACCGTCAGCAGCGGGAACACCTCGCGCCCCTCGGGCACGTGCACCACGCCGGCGCGCACGATGCGGTCGGGCGACCAGCCCTGGATCTCCTCGCCGCGCAGCTTCACCTGGCCCTTGGAAGGATCGATGATGCCGGAGATGGTCTTGAGTATCGTGCTCTTGCCCGCGCCGTTGGCGCCGAGCACCGTCACGATCTTCCCCTCGGGCACCGCCAGGCTCACGCCGCGCAGCGCCTGCACCGGGCCGTAGCTCGATTCCACGTTGAGGAGCTCCAGGATCGGGGTGCTCAAACAGGCTCCTTGCTTCCCAGGTAGGCCTCGATCACCGCCGGGTGCGCCTGCACCTCGGCGGGTGTGCCCTCGGCGATGGCGCGGCCCTCGTTCAGCGCCAGCACGCGGTCGGACACCCGCTGCACCAGGCTCATGTCGTGCTCCACCATCAGCACCGTGATGCCCAGGCCCTTCTTGATGTCCTCGATCCAGTAGGCCATGTCGTTGGTCTCCTCCGGGTTCAGGCCCGAGGAGGGCTCATCCAGCAGCAGGAGCTTCGGCTCGGTGGCGAGCGCGCGCCCGAGCTCGATCACCTTCCTCACGCCGTAGGGCAGGCCCGCCACCATGCTGTCGCGGTAGTGCTGCAGGTCGAGGAACTCGATCACCTTCTCCACCGCCTCGCGCTGCGCGCGCTCGGCATTGCGCACCGCCGGCGTGTAGGCGAGCTCCTGCCACAGCGCGGTGCGCCGGTGCCGGTGGCGGCCAATGAGCAGGTTCTGCAGCACCGTGGCGTGCTCGAACAGCTCGATGTTCTGGAAGGTGCGCGCGATGCCGAGCTCCGCCACGCGGTGCGGATTCAGCCCGCTCAACTCGCGGTCCTGGAACACGATGCGCCCGGCGGTGGCCGGGTAGATCAGGCCGATCAGGTTGAAGATGGTGGTCTTGCCGGCGCCGTTCGGGCCGATGATCGTGGTCACCTCGCCGCGGCGCACCTCGAAGGTCACGTTGTCCACGGCCACCACGCCGCCGAAGCGGATGCCCAGGTTCTCGACGGCGAAGAACCTCACCGCAGGCGCTCCGACTTCATGTAGGTCTTCTGCCGGCGGAACATGCCCCGGCGGTAGAACGGGAACAGCTCGAACCAGGTGCGGATCTTCAGCCAGCGCCCGTACAGCCCCATCGGCTCGAAGATGATGAAGGCGATCAGCACCAGGCCGAACACGGTCGACTGCAGCCCGGCGGCACCCGCCACGCCCGCGGGCAGGTAATCCTTGGCGATGGAGATGAGCTGGGGCAGCACGATGATGAAGGCGGCGCCGAACACCGCGCCGTGGATCGACCCCACGCCGCCCAGGATCACGATGGTCACCAGCTCGATCGACACCAGCAGCGTGAACTGCTCGGGCGAGATGAAGCTCACCTTGTGCGCGTAGAGGGCGCCGCCGATGCCGGTGAGCGCGGCCGACAGCGCGAAGGAGAGCGTCTTGTACTTGGCGAGGTTGACGCCCATGCAGGAGGCCGAGATCTCCGAATCGCGGATGGCGACGAAGGCGCGCCCGGTGGGGGAGCGCAGCAGGTTGGCGAGCGCGATGCAGCAGAGCGCGGTGAGCGCGAGCACCAGGTAGTAGAAGTCGGCGTCGCCGTCGAGCTTCGCGCCGAACAGCTCGATCGCTTTCACGTGCTTGCCCGAATTGCCGCCGGTGAGGCTTTCCCAGCGCGCCAGGATCTCCTCGACGATGACGCCGAAGGCGAGCGTGGCGATGGCGAGGTAGATGCCCTTCAGGCGCAGCGCCGGCAGGCCGACGATGATGCCGACCGCCGCCGAGAGCAGCGCCGCGCAGGGCAGCGAGAGCCAGAACGGCCAGCCCGCCGCCTGCAGCAGGGTCTCGGTGTAGGCGCCCACCGCGAGGAACGCGGCATGGCCGAGCGAGATCTGCCCGGTGAAGCCCACCAGCAGCATCATTCCCAGGCCGACGATCGAGTAGATGCCGATGAAGTGCAGCTGCGACATCACGTACTCGCTCGCCCACCAGGGCGCGGCGAGCAGCACCAGGGCGAGCAGGCCGTACCAGAACACCTGGCCGCGGTGCCGGAACAGGCGCAGGTCCTGGTCGTAGGCGGTCTTGAAGAGGAAGCGCACTAGACTTTCTTCGCCACGGTTTCGCCGAAGATGCCGGAGGGCTTCACCATCAGCACCAGCAGCACCACCACGTAGGCGGCGACGTCCTTGAAGCCCTCGGCCATGTAGAAGCCCGCCAGCGCCTCCACCACGCCGATGATCAGGCCGCCGACGATGGCCCCGGGCACGCTGCCGAAGCCGCCGACCACCGCCGCCGGGAAGGCCTTCAGGCCGATGAAGCCCATGTTGGAGTGCACGAAGGTGGCGGGCGCGAGCAGGATGCCGCCGATGGCGGCGATGCCGGCCGACAGGCCCCAGATCAGCATGTTGATGCGCCGCACCGGGATGCCCATGTAGTAGGCGGCGAGCTGGTTCTGCGAGCTCGCCTGCATGGCGATGCCGACGCGCGTGAAGCGGAAAAAGAGGTACAGCCCGAGGCACAGCAGCGCCGTGTGGCCGATCACCGCCAGCTGCTGCTCGGCAACGATCACGCCGCCGAAGCGGATCACCTTGTCGGCGAAGGGCGTGGCGAGCGCGTAGGTCTCGGTGCCCCAGCCGGGGATCATGGTGACCACGCCGCGCAGCACGAAGCCCGCGCCGATGGTCACCATCACCACGGTGAACGCCGGGTAGCCGAGCACCGGGCGCAGCACGACGCGCTCGAGCAGCATGCCGACCAGCGCCATCACCGCGATGGCGAACGCGATGGTGAACCAGTACGGCAGGCCGAGCACGGTGGCGCCGGTGAGCGCGAAGAAGGCGCCCAGCATCATCAGGTCGCCCTGCGCGAAGTTCACCGTCTCGGTCGCCTTGTAGATCAGCACGAAGCCGAGCGCGACGAGCGCGTAGACGCAGCCTTGCGCCACGCCCGCCAGCAACAACTGCAGCAGCTGGGTCAGGATGCTTCCCTCCTCCGGCGCGGAATTCTACAGTGCGCGGGGCGCGGACGACTCGCCAAGCAATTGCTTTTCAAGGTCCGCGCGCCTAGACTGGTTCGCGCCATGGCCGCGACGCATGAAGTGCTCAACCAGAGCGCGCCGCTCGAGGACTACGACCTCTACGCGGCCAACCCGGCGCTGCGCGATGCCCTCGACTACAACTTGCCGGCCGCGCGCCGCGCGCCGGCCGCGGCGCGCCTCGGCGTCCTCGGCGCTCAGCTCGGCAAGCACGAGACCCTGGCCCTCGCCGATGCGGCCAACCGCAATCCGCCCCAGCTGAAGACACACGACCGGCAGGGCAGGCGCCGGGACGAAGTCGAGTTCCACCCGGCCTGGCACGACCTGCTCGCGCTCGCCCTGCGGCACGGGCTGCACAGCGGGCCGTGGGCCGAGCCCGGCGCCGGCGCGCACGTCGAGCGCGCCGCCGCCTACCTCCTCTACTCGGAGGTGGAGAACGGCACGCAGTGCCCGGTGACCATGACCTACGGCTCGGTGCCGGCGATCAAGGCCCATGCCGCTCTTGCGGCGGCATGGCTGCCGCGCATCTACTCGCGCGAAAAAGACGCCGCCCTCATCGGCATGGGGATGACGGAGAAGCAGGGCGGGTCGGATGTGCGCGCCAACACGACGAAGGCCGTGCCGCTCGGCAACGGCGAGTACGCCGTCACGGGGCACAAGTGGTTCTTCTCCGCGCCGATGTGCGACGCCTGGCTGGTGCTGGCGCAAGCCCCGGGCGGATTGTCCTGCTTCCTCCTCCCGCGCCTGCTCGCCGACGGCAGCCGCAACGCCCTCCGCCTGCAGCGCCTGAAGGACAAGCTCGGCAACCGCTCCAATGCCTCCTCGGAAGTGGAATTCGAGAGCGCGCGCGCGACGCTGCTCGGCGAGGAGGGCCGCGGCGTGCCGATGATCCTGGAGATGGGCGTGTACACGCGCCTCGATTGCGCCATCGGCACCGCGGGACTGATGCGCCAGGCGCTGTCGCAGGCGCTGTGGAACGCGGCGCAGCGCAAGGTCTTCGGCAAGCTGCTGCGCGACCAGCCGCTGATGAAAAACGTGCTCGCCGACCTGGCGCTGGAGGCGGAAGCGGCGACGGCGCTGGTGCTGCGGCTGTCGCGCGCCTACGACTCGGACGGCGAGAAGCTCCTGCGCCGCGTGCTCACGCCGGCGGCCAAGTTCTGGGTGTGCAAGCGCGGCGCGCACTTCGCGCAGGAGGCGATGGAGGCGATCGGCGGCAACGGCTACGTCGAGGAACAGGTGCTGGCGCGCATCTACCGCGAGATGCCGCTCAACTCCATCTGGGAAGGCGCCGGCAACGTCATGTGCCTGGACGTGCTGCGCGCGCTGAGGAAGGCGCCCGACGTGATCGAGGCGGTGGCGGCGGAACTGGACGCGGCCGCCGGCAGGCACCGCGCCTACGACGCGTTCTGCGCCTCGCTCAAGGACCGGCTGCAGGACGCGGCCGAGCATGAATCCGCCGCGCGGCGCCTGACCCAGGACCTCGCGCTCGCGCTGCAGGCGAGCCTGCTCGCGCGCCATTCCCCCGCCTTCGTCTTCGAGGCCTTCGTCAAGGCGCGCCTCGGCGCGGACTGGGCGGGCGCCTTCGGCACGCTGGCGCCCGGCGCGCCTTTCGACGCGCTCATCGAACGCGCGATGCCCGTCGCGGCATGAAGTCGGTCCGCGTAGGCGCCGGCCTGGGCTTCTACGGCGACTCCTGGCGGGCGGTGCGCGCCTCGATCGAGCGCGGCGGCGTGCAGTACATCGCCTCCGACCACCTCTCCGAGCTCACGCTCGCCATCCTGCAGAAGGACCGCCAGAAGGACCCCGCCGCCGGCTACGCGCGCGACGGCCTGCCGATGCTCTCGGAATTGTGGCCGCTGGCCGCGAAGCACGGCGTGAAGTTCATCCTCAACGCCGGCGGCCTCAACCCGCAGGGCGCGCGCGAGGCCATCGCACGGGCGTTCCGCGAAAAAGGCTGGAAGGCGACCATCGCCACCGTGAGCGGCGATTCGGTCATGGAGCGCCTCGACGAGCTGCGCGCGGCGGGCGAGCCGCTCGCGCACATGGACACCGGCGCCGGCCTCGATACGGTGCGCGGCCGCATGCTGTTCGCCAACGCCTACCTCGGCGCGCAACCCATCGTGCGCGCGCTCGAGCAGGGCGCCGACATCGTGCTCACCGGGCGCGTGGCCGACGCGGCGCTCTCGCTCGCGCCGCTGGTGCACGAGCTGGGCTGGCAGTGGGACGACTGGGACAAGCTCGCGCTCGGCCTCACCGTGGGCCACCTCCTCGAATGCTCGGGCCAGGGCGCGGGCGGCAATTTCGGTTCGGCGGCGGCGTGGGCCGAGATTCCGGACTACGCCCACCTGGGCTACCCGATCGCCGAAGTCGGCGCCGATGCCTCGGCGCTGTTCACCAAGGCGCCGGGCACGGGCGGGCGCATCTCCTTCGACACGCTGCGCCAGCAGCTCCTGTACGAAGTGCACGACCCGCACGCCTACTTCTCGCCCGACGTGGTGCTCGACATGGGCAGCCTGAAGTTCGACGACCGGGGGAACGACCAGGTGCGCCTGGCGGGCGCGAGGGGCGCCGCGCGACCGAAAACCCTGAAGATCGTCGGCGGCTACCACGACGGCTGGATGGGCAGCGGCATCATCGGCTTTTCCTGGCCGCAGGCCTGGGCCAAGTGCGCGAAAGCGGCCGAGACCATCCGGACGCTCGTCGCCGAGCGCGGCTGGCCGGTCGAAGACGTGAACGTCGAGTACATCGGTTACGACTCGCTGCTCGGCGCGAACGCCGACCCGGCGCATCGCGACCAGTTGAACGAGTGTTTCCTGCGCATGACCATCCGCACGCCGGAGCGCAAGGTGGCCGACGCCTACGGACGCCTGTTCCCCTGGCTGGGCCTGTCGGGCCCGCCCTACGTGGGCAGCATGAAGGGCGTGCAGGGCGCGAAAGAACTGCTCGGCATCTGGCCGGCGCTGGTCAAGCGCGAACTGGTCGAATCGAAGACAGAAATCGCCGTGGAGAAGGTCTGATGCGCGTGCCGCTGTGGAAGATCGCACACGCGCGCTCCGGCGACAAGGCGGACCGCGCCGACATCGGCCTGTTCGCTTGGGATGCGCCGACCTACGCGGTGCTCAAGCGCGAGGTGACTGTCGAGCGCCTGAAGGCGCATTTCCGCGCGATGTGCGAGGGTCCCGTCGAACTCTGGCCGCTGGACAACCTCCTCGCGCTCAAGATCGTGCTCAACGGCGCGCTGCAGGGCGGCGCGGCAAGGTCCCTTCGCATGGACAACCTCGGCAAGGCGGTGGCCGCGCAATTGCTGCGCATGGAGATCGACGCGCCGGCCGACCTGCCGCGGCTGCAATCCCGTTGAAGAAAGCCGCGAAACGGCAGCCGCCGAACGGCAACCGCCGCGAGGACCTGCTGCGCGTGTGCGCGCGGCTGTTCCGCGAGAAGGGCTTCGACGGCACCTCGATCCGCGACATCTCGCGGGCCGCGGGCATGCATTCGGGGAGCCCGTTCTACCACTTCGAGAACAAGCAGGAGATGCTGGTCGCGGTGATGGAGCAGGGCCTCACCGAGGGCCTGCGCCACCTGGAGGCGGTGGCGGCGCTCCGGCTCGCGCCGGCGCAGAAGTTCGGGCGGCTGGTGCGCGCGCACCTGGAAACCCTCTGCGGCGACGGCCACGACTTCATCCCGGTGATGCTCTACGACTGGCGCTCGCTGACCTTGGCCAACCGCCGCCGCGTCATCGCGCTGAAGGACCGCTACGACGCCCTGTGGCAGAAGGCGACCGACGCGCTGCAGTCCGGGGGCGCGATGCCGGGCGACGCGCAGCTCGCGCGCCTGTTCACCTTCGGCGTGCTCAACTGGACGGCGCGCTGGTACCGCGCCGGGGGCAGGAAATCGCTCGACGAGATCGCCGAGGAGGCGGTGAAGTTCCTCTTGCGCCGCTAGCGCAGCACGGCCAGCGTCTTGACTTTCGAGAAGTCGCGGTCGTGCGTGACCAGGGCGTCGGCGTTGACCGCGATGGCGCTCGCCACCTGGATCGCATCCGCGAGCCTCAGCCTCAGGGAAGCGCGAAAACGCGCCGCGCTCTCGGCGATATCCGCCGTCAGGTCGACGACTTGCCACGACTCCATGACAGTGCGATAGCGCCTGGCGAGCGCTTCCTCGCCCGCGCTCAAGGGCCCGGTCAGGACCTCGGCGATCGTGGTGGTCGCCACCGCGAACGCGATTTCTCCCGACGCCTGCCGTTCGAACAGCGGCAGAAAGCGGGCCGCCAGGCTGGGGTGCGCTTCGAGCACGTAGATGATCGGCGCCGCGTCGACCAGCACCAGGGCGCCCCGCGGCAGCGCCGAAAGGTCTAGCGGTCCCACTCCTGCCGCAGGCGGCGCAGGGTCGCCGTGCTGCGCTTGCCCCACAGGCCCTTGCCCGAGCCCGCGAGCGCCACCAGCGACTTCTGCCGCTGCCCGCCCGCGACCCGCTCGACGGGCACGATGGCGGCGATCGAGCGGCCGTGGCGCGTGATGATCGTCGAGCGTCCCTTCTCGGCCTGCGCGAGCAGGGCGGGCAACTGGCTGCGGGCGTCTTCCACGCCCTTGCGATCCGATCGCGTCATGCGCCGACTGTACAGACTGTACGGAAGTCGGTCAAGCGCCGCTAGACCAGCATCTGCACGAAACGGCGCACCGCCGCCGCGTCGGCATCGCCGATGGCGGTGAACTCGATCGCCGCCAGGTTCATGCCGTCGCGCTCGGTCGCCTTCACCACCCGCGCGTAGATGCCCTTCGCCGTGTAGTCCAGCAGCGGCAGCGGCAGGTCGATGTGCACCTCGGTGTGCTCGGCCAGGCGGTCCGGCACCCGCGCCAGCAGGCCGTGGTAGCTGATGTCGAGCGTGGTGCCCTCGCGCATCCCCCCGAGCACGTCCTCCTCCACGGCGCGATAGCTGAACGGCAGCTTGGCCTGCACGCGCGGGCTGCGGCGCAGTTCCTGCCGCGGCACCACCAGCCCGAGCGAGGGGATGGCGAGCACCTCGCGAAAGCCGATGGCGAGGGCCTTGCCCTTGACGAACACGGTCATCGGCCGCGCCGCCGTCACGTAGCCGCCGACGCGCTCGTAGGTGGCGTCGCTGATCAGCACCTGGCCGCGCAGGCTCACCGCCTCGATGCGCGAGGCGAGGTTCACCTCGTCGCCGACGACGGTAAACACGGAGTACAGCTCCGAGCCGAAGGTCCCCGCCATCACCAGCCCGGTGTTGATGCCGATGCCCATGAACACGGGCGGCATGCCGGAGGCCTTGTGGCGGTCGTTCAGCTGCATCAGGGCGATCTGCATTTCCACCGCGCAGGCGAGCGCGCGCTTCACGTCGTCGTGCGCCGAACTCTCGGCGCCGAACAGGGCCATCACCGAGTCGCCCATGAACTTGTCGACGATGCCGCCGTGGCGCACCACCACGCGGCTCATCTCGATCAGGTAGCTGTTGAGCACCTCCAGCACCACCTCGGCCGGGTGCGCCTCGGAAAACGACGTGAAGCCGCGCAGGTCGCCCATCAGGATGGTGACCTCGCGCTGCTGGAATTTCGCGGCCTGGCTCAGTCCGACTTCGCGAAGCGGTCGAGGTGGTGGTCGGCGTCGCCGAACTGCTGCGCGA
>Ga0307505_10001945_pt1 | contig 15371 bp, 13 predicted proteins | sample 23_S_MG_FD_202183 | JGI IMG/M metagenome (GOLD analysis project Ga0307505, IMG submission 202183) | Soil microbial communities from Populus trichocarpa stands in riparian zone in the Pacific Northwest, United States - 23_S | ecosystem: Environmental > Terrestrial > Soil > Riparian zone > Trees...
ATGCCCACCATCGCCGCCATCCAGGCCGACGCTTTGGGTGGGGGTCTTGAGTTGGCGCTGTGCTGTGACCTCAGGGTCGCCGACGCGAACGCCAAGCTCGGTCTTCCCGAGGTACGGCTCGGCGTGATGCCCGGATCGGGAGGGACCCAGCGTCTTCCCCGCATCGTCGGGCCGGCGCGAGCCAAGGAGATGACCTTGCTAGGTCAGATCATCGGCGCCGCCGAGGCCGCCGCCATCGGTCTCGTGAACAGGGTTTCGGAGCCGGGACAAACTGTGGACCTCGCATTGGAGATCGGCGCCGAGATTGCGTCCCGGGGCCCGTTCGCGGTCCGTGAGGCCAAACGCGTCATCGATCTCGCCGGGGATGTGCCGATGGACGAGGGTCTCGCCGCCGAGCTCGACGCTTCGGAGCGTGTGTTCAGCTCTGAGGACATGATCGAAGGTGCGACGGCCTTCTTCGAGAAGCGGCCGCCACAGTTTCGCGGCGAATGATCAGCCTTTCACCGGCGTGATGGTCCCGTGATCGCAGGAGGGCTCGCCGCCGCCGGTCTTCCCGAGCTGACCCGGAGCGCCTGGGTCGAAGTCGACGTCGACCAGTTGACCGCCAACGCCGCAGCCCTCCGGGGGATGGTTTCACCCGCAGCCCTGGGAGCGGTGGTCAAGGCTGACGGATACGGCCACGGTCTCGAGATGACGGCGAGATGCGCCGTGACCGCCGGAGCCGAGTGGCTGTGCGTGGCCACGGTTGCCGAGGGGAGCCGACTCCGGATCGACGGATACCAGGGCAGGATCCTGCTTCTCTACCCACCGCCGCTGTCGATGCTCGGAACCGTGACGCGTGAGCGTCTCGACGTCTCCGTCGGCAGTCTCGAGATGGCCGCCGACATCGGGCGTGGTGAGGATCGCGAGCTCCCGCTTCGAGTCCATGTCGAGGTCGATACCGGCATGACCCGAGGCGGCGTTCATCCCCGGGACCTTGCCCGTGTCGTCACCGAGATCGAGGCCGGGCACGGATCGCGACTCGTCGGGATCTGGACCCATCTCTCCGCACCCGAAGATCCCCAGGTCACATCCGCTCAGGTCGAGCTCTTCGAAACGACGATTCGGGAACTGGATCAAGATTTGGTCGCAGGCCTCCTCACCCACGTCGTCGCCTCGGGCGGGATCCTGACCCTCGATCGCCCTAGGGATGCCTTCGTCCGACCAGGTCTGGTTCTCTACGGATCTCATCCAGGCCCTGGTCGCGACCTCCCTCCGGAGATGGGACCTGCGCTCAGCGTGAAGGCGAGGCCGGTGCGTGTTTCTCGGGTGACGGCTGGGACCCGTGTCGGTTACGGCGGTGATTGGGTGGCGGACCGTGAATCGGTGGTCGCCACCCTTCCGATCGGGTACGCCGATGGTTGGTCGCGTTCGAGCTCCCCTGGGGGAGAAGTGCTCGTCGAGGGGCAAAGGGCCCCGCTCGTCGGTCGGGTGTCCTCTGATGCGGTCGTTGTCGATGTCACCGATGTCCCGGCGGTGGGCGTCGATACCGAGTTCGTCCTGCTTGGACGCCAGGGCGGGGAGACAATCGACGCCGACGAGGTCGCAGTCACCCGGGGAACCATCTCCTGGGAAGTGCTCCAACAACTGGGCAGCCGGCTGGCGCGGGTCTACGTCTTGAAGGGAGCGCCCGTCGCGCTCCGACCGGAGTCGGTCGTCGAACTCGTGTGGGGCGATGCCGGCATCGTGGTTGGATACGATTCGGCTGTCTGACCTTGCCCGGTCCCGACGACGCGGATAACGTTTTCCGGGAGCTACCACCCACGGAGGATGAAAGACGATGACCAGTATCCGGCTTCCCCAAGAGGACGGAACGATCACCGTCTATGAGACCGGTGAGCCTCACAGCTTCCAAAAGCCCACCGCGAAGCTGACCAGCAGACGTCCCTTTGCCGCGGTGCACGTGGTCGCTGACCCCCTCGCCGACAACAACTCGGTGTCCCCTGCCCGTCTCGATTGGGACGCAACACTCGCCTTTCGCCGGCACCTCTGGTCGTGGGGCATGTCAGTGGCCGATGCGATGGACACCGCCCAGCGCGGGATGGGTCTCGACTGGGAGGCGACACGTGAATTGATCGTGCGGTCGACGGCCGAGGCGAAGAGTGTTGGCGGTGACATCGCCTGTGGGGCGAACACCGACCAGCTCCCCGAGGGGCCGGCCGAGATCGGCAAAATCATCGACGCCTATCTCGAACAGGTCACACTCATCGAGGAATCCGGAGGTCAGGCGGTGATGATGGCCAGCCGCAATCTCGCGGCGACGGCCACCGGGTTGGAGGATTACCAGCATGTCTACCGGGCGGTGCTCTCCCAGGCCTCGAGACCGGTGGTCGTCCATTGGCTGGGCGAGATGTTCGATCCGCTCCTCGCCGGTTACTGGGGAGGTGCGGACCTCGACACTGCTTCGGATGGGTTCATTGCCATCCTGAACGAGAACGCCACATCCGTCGATGGGGTGAAGATCTCCTTGCTGGAGAAAGAGCGTGAAGTGGATTTGAGACGTCGGCTTCCCGAAGGTCTCAGGATGTACACCGGAGACGACTTCAATTTTCCCGAGCTGATTGCCGGCGATGGCGAGCACTACAGCGACGCTTTTCTCGGTGCATTCGACATCCTCGCACCAGCTGCTTCGGCCGCCATCCAGGCACTAGACGCAGGCGAGACCGATCAGTTCGAGAAGATCCTGTCACCCACCGTTCCCCTCGCCCGGCACGTCTTTGCCGCCCCAACCTTCTACTACAAGACGGGCGTGGTGTTCATGGCGTATCTGAACGGCCATCAGGGGCACTTTCGGATGGTCAACGGCCAGGAGGTTTCCCGCTCGGTGGTCCACCTCTCCCGTCAGTTCACCCTTGCCGACCAGGCTGGCCTGTTGGAGGATCCTGACCTCGCAGTTCACAGGATGGGTCTCGTTCTCGAGTTGGCGGGAATCGCCCAGACCTAGACCGAAACAACTCCTGCGATCTATCGCCCAATACCGCTGAGCCACTTTCTCGACCTCATGCCCGACAAGGAGATCCGATGTCCGACACCTACTTGAACTACATAGACGGGGAGTGGGTCAAGTCGGCAACAGGCGCCACGTTTCTCGACATCAATCCGGCCCGGCCCTCTGAGGTGATCGGCGAGTTTCAGCGGTCGAACGGCGCCGATGTCGATCGAGCGGTCGCCGCCGCCGCCAAGGCCCTGCCGGAATGGCGGCGCACGCCTGCACCCAGAAGAGGCGAGATCATCGCCCGGGCCACCGCGCTCTTGGAGGCGCGAAAGACCGAGCTCGCAGAGGGGGTGACCCGGGAGATGGGGAAGGTCCTCGTCGACTCGGGGTACGACGTGCAGGGTGCAATCACCTCGGGTCACTACATGGCAGGCGAGGGGCGGCGCATGTTCGGTGACACGGTGCCGTCCGAGCTGCCCAATCGTCTTGCGTTCACGCGGCGCGAGCCGGTCGGCGTGGCTGGCATCGTCACTCCGTGGAATCTCCCGATGCTGATGCCGGCGTGGAAGCTGTTCCCGGCTCTCATCTGTGGCAACACGGCCGTGGTCAAGCCCGCAGAGGACACGCCAATGACCGCGGTGAAGCTCTTCGAGATCCTCGAGGAGGCGGGATTGCCGGCCGGGGTCGCCAATCTGATCACCGGATACGGTCCCGAGGCGGGCCAGCCTCTGGTCGACCATCCCGACGTCGACATGATCTCGTTCACCGGGTCGCGTGCAGTCGGGAAGGCCATTGGGCGTTCTGCCGGCGAAGCCTTGAAGCACGTCTCCCTCGAGATGGGGGGCAAGAACGCCCTGATAGTGCTGGAGGACGCCGACCTCGAAGAGGCGATCACCGGGGCGTTGTGGGGTGGCTTCTCCACCACGGGGCAACGCTGCACCGCAAGCAGCCGATTGGTGGTGGACAACAGGGTGGCGGACTCGGTGATCGAAGGACTCGTGGAGAGGATCAGGAAGCTGAGGCTCGGGAACGGTCTCGATTCTGGCGTCGATGTCGGCCCGCTGATCAATGAGAAGCAGCTGAAACGGGTGCACAGCTACACCGAGGTTGGCAAAGAGGAAGGTGCCAGGCTCGTCGTCGGCGGCGAGGAGGTTAAGGAGGGCCTCGAAGGTGGTTTCTTCTACAGCCCGACCCTCTTTGATCACGCAACTTCCGACATGCGCATCGCCCAGGAGGAGATATTCGGGCCCACGATCACCGTGCTGCGTGTCGATGGTGACGAAGAGGCGATCGAAGTCGCCAACAGCACCCGCTACGGGCTTTCGGCGGCGATCTACACCAGGGACACCGCTCGTGCCCTGAGGGCGGTGACCGAGCTAGAAGCTGGAATCGTCTATCTGAACGCACCGACCATCGGCTCGGAAGTGCATCTCCCGTTTGGTGGCGTCAAGGACACCGGGAATGGGCACCGCGAGGCGGGTCGTGCCGCCATCGACCAGTTCAGTGAGACCAAGACGGTGTTCCTCGACTACAGCGGGAAGCTGCAACGGGCCCACATCGACTGACGAGATCGCGTACCAACCTCCAGGCAGGTTCAGCCGGCGTCTGCGAGCGCCGAGGCCAGTTCCTCAACTCGTGAGGGCAAGTGTGGGGGAGCCATGCCCCAGACGATCTGGTCGAGTCCGGCCTCACCGTATGTTGCCGCCTGCTCGACCAGCGCACCGATGTCGTCGCCGGCGGACCAGCGGATGTGGGTCATGCGGGTGATTTCTCCGGGGTCACGTCCCAGGTCGGCGCAGTAGCCGTCGAGGAGGTCGCTCAACTCGCGCCACTCTTCGATAGGAGTGAACATGCTGTCCCATCCCTGGGCATACTTGGCCACCATCCGCAGGGTGCGCTGCTTTCCCTTTCCCCCGATGTACACCGGCGGAACCCCCTGAGGGCCTTTCGGCTCGCAACGGGCATCCTCGAGATTGAAGAAGCGGCCCTGAAAACTGGTCTCCTCGTTGGAAAGCAGAGATGTGACAACCGCGAGACCCTCTTCGAGACGGTCGAGGCGATCCTTGATCGACCCCAACCCCAGCCCGTAGGCCTTGTCCTCCATCTCATTCCAACCGGCGCCGAGACCCAGGTTGAATCGGCCACCACTGACAATGTCGAGTGTGGCCGCCATGTTGGCGATGATCGCCGGATGATGGTGGTGGATGGCGCTGACCATGCACCCGATCCGGATCCGCTTGGTCGCCTGAGCCATCGCCGCCAGCATCGTCCATGCCTCGAGACAGGGCCCGGTGAAAGGCTCCTGCAGGGGGTAGAAGTGATCGAAATTCCAGGCACTCTCGAACAGTTCGATTTCATCCGCGGCTTTCCAGACGGAAAGGAAATCCTCCCATTGGCCGTGCTGCGGAGCGGTCTTGATGGCGTGGCGGGGCATTGCAGTCATCGTGTGAGCTTACGAGCCGGCCTCAGGTGGGGTCGTCACCGAGTAGCCCGGTGAGCGTCTTGCCGATGATTCGAGATCGGGCTTCCGGCTCCGCGGTGTGGAAGAGGCGATAGAGGATCACGTACCGATCGCCGGCATTGAGACCGGCGAACGCTGCAGCAGCTCCCTGGGCGGCCTCCAGGGCCAGACGCAGGTCATCGGGAACCTCCAAGTTCCGCGCGCTCGGATAGGCGGCATCCCATCTCCCGTCGGCGCGGGCGCGATCGACCTCGAGCTGGCCGGCGGGTCTCATCAACCCGAGCTCCGTCAGCCTTTCGACCTTCTCACGATTGATCTGTGACCAACGGCTCTTGGCGCGTCGCGGTGTGAAGCGCTGGAGGAACCAGTCCGTGTCGTAGCTGCGACGCTGCCCGTCGATCCAGCCGAAGCACAACGCCACGTCGATGGCCTCGGGATGGGTGACGGATGGGATCCCGGAGGCCTTCTTTGCCATCTTGATCCAGAGACCCGGTGCGTCGGAGTGATGCTCCTCCAACCAGGTTTCCCACTCAGCCGAGGTCGCGAACTCGATGATCGGCAGGTCGTCGGGGATGATGTCTGGAACCACGGTTGGGGATCGTATCCATGCGGATCGGGGCGCGATATCGTCGCTGTTAACGTCCGCGCGGTATCCACTATTCGAAGGATCCAAGATGCGTTTCTCACTGGTTCGGGTCGGAGTCGTCTTTCTCGCTCTGATGTTGTCGGCCTGTGGTGGCGGTGGAGACGACGAGGAAGGCACGACGCTGGCGACCGAGCCCGCTGTCGAGACCACTGTCGCCGAGGAGACGCCGGGCACCACCACAGCTGCCGAGGAACCCGACGCCGGCACCGACGACGGCATCGACCTGACCACCGTTTGTCTCGACGCCACCCAGGCCATGGCAGCTGCGATCAACTCCTACACGACGGGCATGGCCGGCGCCATGGGGGGCAGTCTGGACGACGAGTCCCTACAGCTGGCCGCCGGTCAGCTCCAGGCAATGGCTGACGCAGCTCCAGAAGAGATCAAAGACGATCTCGCCGTCATCGCAGAGGAGCTCGGTGTCTTCTATGCAGCCCTGGCCGACATCGGCTACGAGGCCGGTGGGACGCCCTCCCCGGAGCAGATGGCCGAGTTGTCCGCCCTCGCTGAGGTCATCGATCAGGAGTCCTTCCAGACTGCATCGGACAATCTCAACGTCTGGTTCGAAGCCAACTGCTGACACCAGGCCATACAACCGGCGCTCCGGGTTCACACCCGGGTAACCGAGCGGAAATCGGACCCTCATAGTCTTCAACCGATAGCAAACAATCGGAGTGGAGATGGATGAGTCGATACCCGGGAAAAAGACAATCGCCATGGTGGCTCATGACAGCTGCAAACCGGACCTCGTGGAATGGGCGGAGTTCAACCGCGGGAATCTGGAATGTCACCGTCTGGTCGCCACCGGTACCACGGGGACCATCCTCGAGTACGAGGTCGGACTGGACGTGGAACGTCTCCAGAGCGGTCCGCTCGGTGGAGACCTCCAGATCGGGTCCCGCATCACCGAAGGGTTTATCGATGCCCTGGTCTTCTTCTGGGATCCGCTCGAGCCGCAACCTCATGACCCGGATGTGAAGGCACTCCTGCGGATCGCCGTCGTGTGGAACATCCCGGTCGCCTGCAATCGGGCATCCGCCGACTTCATGATCTCGTCGCCGCTCATGGCTGCGGCCTACCGACGCCGCGTCCCGGAATACGGCACCGACGCCCGCCGGGTGCTCAAGGCGAGCTGAGAATTGTTGCTTCCCATTATGGGAAGGTGGCAGCTCCGGCCGACCGGCGTCTGTTCGCCCTGAGGTGTGAAGCGCGGTTTGTTGAATGTAGTGCACGGGGTGAGGGTTGCTCAGGGCGAAGTCGGCCGGCAATCAGATCAGACCCCCTCCGGCCCTTCGGGCCACCTCCCCCAACACTCGCTTCGCTCGCGGGGAGGAAACGTGGCTCTTGTTTCTCCCCCCGTAGGGGGGAGGGGCAGCTCCGGCTTGTGCTTGGAGTGAGGGTTGCCGAAGGTCGAAGTCGGCCTGCAATCAAGTCAGAGGGGGGAGGGACTCGCGTGACATATACTTTTCGCCACGCTTCCAGGCCGATCCCAAGAGGACGATGAGCAACGAATCTCCAACCCGCCGGAAGCCGATCGGCGCCCTGCGGGGTCTCGTCAACCGTCTGTTGCAGGTGATCGCTCTCTATATCCCTGGGGCGACGACCACCCGGGTCTGGCTACATCGCATGCGGGGAGTTCGCATCGGCGAGGGGACCTTCATCGGCACCGCCGCCATCATCGAGACCGAGCGCCCCGAGCTGGTGACTATCGGTAAGAGGGTGAACATCGGGATCAGAGCCGTCATCATCGCCCATTTCTGGGACGAGCTCGGCGTGGATATCGGGGACGACGCGTTCATCGGACCGGGGGCCATCATCATGCCCAATACCAGCATCGGTGCCGGGGCAGTGGTCGCTGCCGGCAGTGTTGTCAACCGATCGGTCCCCGAGCTGACGATGGTGCGGGGAAACCCGGCCGAGCCGATCGCGCGCTGCACAATCCCCCTTGGCCTCTCGACGCCTGCGAGCGAGTTCATGCGGGGTTTGCGGCCGATCCGGCCTCCCAAGAAATCCTCCTGATGGCGCGTCCCGTAATCGAGGTCGTCCCGAGGATTGCCTTCGACCGGCGCCGGCGTCTCTTCGTTGCCCTGTCCGATGCGTTCGATGTCGACATCGTCGCCGGTCCCGGGTCCTCGGCGAGGATTTCAGGGAGGGTGGTTCTTGGGGGCGATGTCGGGAGGTTCGAGTTGCCCACCCTGCTATTCGGTGAGTCGACGGTCGTTTCCGACATGACCGCCACCATCCATTTCTCCGAGTCGAGCCAGGTTCCCGTCTCCTTCCGTGGGTGGGCCCTGTCCGACCGCACAATCGGAAGCGCTGCCCTCGAAGACCCCGGTCAGGCGACGGTGCTGGCCCGGGTCGCCGACCGTCCTGTTTGGACGACGGAGCATCGGAACGGGATCAGGCTGGATCGTTCGGCCGTCGCACCCGAGGAGCTCGCCGACTCCCAGACACTTCTCGGCAGGTTCACGCCGGAGGACTTTTTCGGTCTGCTCCCCCTGGTCCACTTCCTGCGAACAATTGATCGACCCGACGCTTGGTCGGCCCCACCGCTGATGGCGTCTTTCATCATGGATGATCCCAATCTGCGCTCCAAGCGCTACGGGTATCTCGACTTCGCCGAACTGGCACTCCAACCGTTCCATACCTCGGTGTCGACGATCCCTTTGGATGGGTGGTACATCCGTCCCGGGGTCGCCGATCTGTTTCGTTCACACCCCGAGTCGCTTTCGCTGATGATCCATGGCAACAACCACACCCTCCACGAGCTCGACGATGGCCGTGGTGACGAGGCGAGACTGCGGATGCTTTCCCAGAGTCTGAATCGCGCTCGAAGGATCGCCAGCCGCTCCCAGGTCCCGATCGCCGAGGTGATGGCCGCCCCACACGGGCGATGCTCTGAGGAGTCGGCGCTGGATATGGCATCGATCGGCTACGAGTCGTTGTGCATCAGCCGTCCCTTTCCCTGGTTGCAGACGCCACCGGGCACCGTTCCTCTCGCCGGCTGGTTCCCGGCAGACACGTCGGCGCCGCAGCCCGTGCTCCCCCGGATACCGATATCAACCACTCACCAGATACTTCCACTGCGGGCCTTTCTCGGGCAGCCGATCATCGTTTACGGGCACCATTGGGACCTTGCCGACCAACCCGACGTCCTCCACAGATGGGCGGCCGACGTCGCACGTCTCGGTGATGTCGTTTGGGCATCGGTGGGATCGATCTCTCGTCGGATGTACTCCTGGCGTACCGACGGCGAGACGGTCCTGATCCGGCCCCACACCCGGGTGGTCGATGTCGATCTCCCCGAAGCTGCCAGACGGGTGGCCGTCGAAGCTCCTCCGGGACCCGGATACGAACTTGTCGAAGCGGTGTCCTCTGGATCCGGCGTAACGACGAAGAAGCGGTCGGAGGCCGAGTTCAGCTTGGGCGGGGGTGGTTCGGTCACCATCCGCTTGGTCCCCGAGGGGGTGATAGATCCCCGTCGTGTCCCGGCTCCCACTCCGCGACCATGGCCGGTGATCCGGAGGGCGCTCACAGAGGCTCGCGACCGCTCGCAGCCCCAGCGGGACTCAATGCGCCAGCGAGTCGGACGCTAGGTCAGATGAGGAGCTCGATCGGTGCCGGGTGACCGAGGAATGCAGTCGGGCTTGCCGTGAGGCCGTAGGCGCCGGACTGGAAGACCACCACCAGATCGCCGATTTCCGCCGCGGGCAGCTCCACATTGTCGGCGAGAAGATCGAGAGGCGTGCACAGACAGCCGACGACGCTCACGGTCTGATTCGGGCCCCCCATGCGGTTCCCTATCGCCACCGGGTAGTTGCGGCGGATGGTCTGGCCGAAATTGCCTGAGGCGGCTAGCTGGTGATGGAGGCCACCGTCTGTGATCAGGAAAACCCGTCCCCGGGATACCTTGCGATCGACGATGCGGCTGACATAAACACCCGCCTCACCGACGATGTAGCGACCCAGTTCGATGACCACTCGGGCGTCTCCCAGTGCCTGGCCCATGCTGCCGTGCAACAACTCGCCGAGGCGCTTGCCGATGGTCTCGAGGTCGAGCGACCGGTCCTTGGGAAAGTAGGGGATGCCGAAGCCGCCGCCGATGTTGAGATGTTCCATCGGGTTCGACGCATGCTCCGCAAGCCGCAGGGCGAGCTCGACCGTCAGTCGCTGAGTCTCAGCCAGGAGATCGGCATTCAGGTTCTGTGAGCCGGCAAAGATGTGAAAGCCGACGAACTCGAGATCGAGTGCCGCGAGGTCACTGAGCATCGCGGGGACATCTTCGGCGTCGACGCCGAACTGGGAGCTGCCCCCGCCCATGCGCATCGAAGAGCCCTTCACCTCGAAGTCCGGGTTGACCCGGATCGCCACCCGGGGTCGGACACCGGCCGCGTCTGCAACGGCGCCGATGCGGGCCATTTCCCCTGTCGATTCCATCTCGACCACGACGCCGGCAGCGATTGCCTGGGACAACTCGAGATTTGTCTTTCCCGGCCCGGCGAAGCCGATCCGGTCTGCAGGCATGGTGGTGTCGAGCGCGGTCTTCATCTCCTGCCCCGAAGCGACGTCGAAGCCGTCGACGAGACCGGAGAGGTGTTGAACCACGGCAGGCATCGGGTTTGCCTTGATGGCGTAGTGGAGGGCGACTCTGTCCGGGAGGACGGACCTCAACATTGCGACCCGGTCGGCGATCAGACGTCGGTCATAGGCGAAGAATGGTGTCTGACCTGCCCTTTCAGCCAGAATCGGCAGCGGTGTCCCACCTACTGTGATCGAGCCGTCCTCGACTGGAAATCGGGCGATGGCTGAGTCGGGGCCCTGCATCTCAGCCATTGTGACTCCCGGAGGTCAGCAGATCGTCACGGAGACTTGTGCGGTCGATCTTCCCGTTGGGGTTTCGTGGCAATGAGCCCGTGACGAGGATCTGGCGCGGCACCATGTACAGCGGAAGAGTCTTGCGGCACTCCTCGGCGAGAGCATCCACATCGACCCCATCTCCTTGCGTCGGGGTGACCACGACGACGATCGTCTGACCCAGTTCCAAGTCGGGGAGACCGATGGCGACCGCCTCGCCGACGAGGCCCGTTTGGAGCACGACCTCCTCTACCTCGGTGGGGCTGACCCGATAACCCGAGGTCTTGATCATCTCGTCACTGCGTCCCACGAAGTAGATGAACCCGTCCTCGTCCTTGCGGGCGAGGTCACCCGACCAAACCGCCATCTCGGTCAGCGGGAGTTCCTCGGATCGGCCGGGAGCGGGCTTGAAGCGCAGTGCGGTTTGCTCGGGGGCGTTCCAGTAGCCGAGACTCACCAAGGCGCCGCGATGGACCAGCTCGCCGGTCTCGCCCGGTGGGCACTCTTCACCGTCCTCGCCAACTATCAGGATCTCGGCGTTCGGAATCGCCTTGCCGATCGAGTCCGGCCTTCGATCGATCTCAGCGGGATCGAGGTAGGTCGAGCGAAACGCCTCGGTGAGCCCGTACATGAGGTATGGCTTGGCCCGGGGGAAGGTCTGTCTCAGGGAGTCGAGCAGGGGTTGCGGCATGTGCCCGCCTGTGTTGGCGAAGTAGCGCAGGCCCGATCCCACATCCTCGGGCCACTCTTCGGCGGCCAGCTTGAACCAAAGCGGCGGGACGCAGGTGAGACCGGTGATCCCGTGCCGGGCGCATGTCTTGACCACGTCTCGGGGAATCAGATAGTTCATCAAGACCACCTTGGCCCCGACGTTGAAGCCGGTAGTCACCTGGCTGAGCCCGGCATCGAAGCTCAGAGGTAGGAGGGCGAGGATCCTGTCTTCGGAGTTGTTTGCCAGGTAATCGCTGACGCTTTCGGCGCCCTGGACCAGATTGCGATGGGAGAGGACGACTCCCTTGGGTGTCCCCGTGCTCCCCGAGGTGTAGAGGATGGCCGCCATGTCGGTGTCGATCGATCGAGCCGGCTCTCGTGCTTCGTCACCGGTCATGATCTCGTCCCACGACACGACCGGCCGCGGACCTGATACGTCGCGGTTTCCGACGATGACGACCGTGTGGAGGTCCGGGCAGCTGTCCAACTCCTCGGCCAGGGCGTCGAGTCGCTCCGGAGAGGTGACCAGGACCCTGACCCCACAATCCCGGAGGATGTAGCCGACCTGGTGCGGGCGAAGCAGCGGGTTGATCGGTACGAAGACCGCACCTGCCGCCGACGCGCCGAATAGGGCGACCACGGTCTCGAGTCGCTTCTCGAGGAAGACTGCGACCCGTTCCTGTTCGGTGACACCGAGGCCACGGAGACCGTCGGCAATCGAGAGCGTTGCCCTCCAGAGGTCCCGGTAGGATGTGGTCTCGTCCTTGTACGCGAGGGCATCGGCGGTCCCGTGACGGTCGGCCGCCGACTCGACGAGCTGATGGACGAGCACCCTCATAGGCATTGCGCGCCATCGGTCGATGGTCGAACATCGCAGGCGGAGGGCTGAGGCGGATGAGGCAGGGGAGAACCCATGGCAGTCATTGATGAAGTCAAGATCGTGCTTCGAGACGCTCTCGAGCTCGGGGAGAGGGCTGACAGCTTCGACTCGTCCACGGCGCTCTTCGAAAGCCTCGTAGAGCTCGACTCGATGGCAGTGGTGCATGTAGTCACCGCCCTCGAAGACCATTTCGGTTTCATCATCGAAGACCACGAGATCGACGGCGACATCTTCGAGACAGTCGGCACATTGACCACGTTCGTGCAGTCTAAGGTCGGAGGCTGAGCTCCAGTTCCCCGCTGGGCGCCCGTCTATGGCTGATCTGTGGCAGCGACTCGAGATCCGGTACTCGATCGAACTGGATGCCGTTTAACGGCTGGAGCCAGTGCTCCGAACCACACACCTGACATCACCATCCCGGCACCGAGGACTCCCCGGGTTGTGAGTGGCTCATCTGCCAGCCACGTCCCGAGGAGCATGGTGACCACCGGGAACAGCACGAACATGTAGGAGGTGGCCGACGCAGTCCATTGGCGCACAACCAACAGGACGAGGACGAACAGCCCCACCGAGCCAAATGTGACCAGATAGGCCAACGACCAGACGACCTCTGGCTGGCTGGGCAACACCCATTGCTCCCCCGTCAGTGCAGAGAGCCCCAACAGAAGGGGGGCACCGGTGGCCAGACCCACAGCGTTGGTCATCGCTGGGTGATTGCCCGAGACTCGTTTGCTGAGGATCACGCTCTGTCCCAGCGCTAGAGCGGCTGCGAGCATGGCGAGAAGCCCGCTCACCGGCAACACCTCTTCCGGGCCGGCGGTTGCCAACACGATCCCGCCGAGCGCCAACAGCGATCCGAGCACGGTTCGCCGGTTCAACGGCTCGAGCCGCTGAGCCGCAGCTAACAAGAGCGTGACGAGAGGGACCACCGCGAGAACGACGGTGGCCATCCCGGCGGTGACACGTACCAGTGCCCAGTACATGAATGCATAAGAGAGGGCGAAGCTGCACACCCCGTAGAGCCCGGCCAACAGCAGATCCCGTCCTCGGGGCCATTGCATTCGCAGAGCGGTCACGATGGCAGCGAATATCAAGGCGGCCAGGCTGAATCGCAACCCCGCTCCCCAAAAGGGCTCGAGCTCGCGATTGCTGAAACGGACGGCCAGGAAGTTCGTGCCGCCGAGAGCGACCGCGGCAGCGAACGCAGTGAGAGTGAATCCTCCGGGTGATTGGGTCGTGTCGGGCATCCGGGCTCCTCCTTGTGCCGGTTGTCCCGACACTTACGGACTCGGAGACAATCCGCATCGGGTGAACACCCCATTCTGGGCGCGCTGTGGTCAACCGATCAGGCGATGGCCCATGGCGAAAACTGTCGCACCGGCCCGGGAGGTGACACCGATCTTGGAGTAGATGTTCTCGACGTGGCGGCCGACCGTCTTTGGAGAGATGAAGAGCCTCTCACCCATCTCGCGGTTGGTGTGACCAGCGGCCAGAAGTCGAAGCACCTCCATTTCGCGCTCGGTCAGCCCGGCCGGGTTGGAGATGCGGTGCGGACTGTCCCCACCCCTCGTGGCGGCGATCACCGATGACACGGCGTAGCGATCGAGGCGGCCCCCCTTTGTCTCGTCATCGAGTGCTCGAACTGCCCCGTCGATACTCATGGCCGCCCGATGGGGACGTTCCGAAGTCAACGAGACCATGACGTCCGCCGCCGCCAGCAGACGGGCCCCGACCGTGAGATGATCGTCAGCCAACTGCCGGTGATACCCCGACCCGTCGAGACGCTCATGGTGGCTCGATGCCAAGTCGCCGAGCGGGGCCAATGCTGGACACCGGGCCAAGATTCGTTGGGTGAGATAAGGGTGCAGTCTGACCTTTTCCCACTCGTCAATCGAGAGAGGACCGGGCTTGTCCCAGGTTCCGTTGTCCACCCCGACACGCCCAATGTCGTGAACCAATCCAGCGTTCTTCAGGTTCCGAACCGCAGCCCCGCTGAGCCCTGCGACCCTGGCGGCGGTTCCGACGAGATCCGACACCTGAGTTGAATGACCTCGAGTCCAGCGTGACTTCACGTCGCCAAAGTCGGCCAACACCCGCAGGGCCTGGTCCAGGTCGTCCACGACGGTCACAGGGCTCGGTTCGACTTCGATCACCTCGTCCCAGTCCGCCTCTTGGCGCCCTGGCGCCATCCGCAAGTATGTGTCCACAACCCAAGGGTCGTAGGCCTTTCCTCGTCTCCGCCTCAGCAGATCGGTCAAGTCGTCGTGCTCGCTGAGCAGATCGATGTCCCTTGCCACCATCGTGATCCGGATCTCGAGTGGAACCTCCTCGCCGGCGATCCCGGATGGTGATCCCTTGCCGTCCCAACGCTCGTAGGCGTGAGCCAAAGCATGGAGGACCTGATCGGAGACGCCAAGCCGGCTTCCGAGCATCGTTGCCACCTCGCAATGGGCTGACAGATCCCCGAAACCGCCGGTCAGAGCTTCGGCACGGATACGAGCGCGCTTCGTGGGTGGTTGCCCCGATCCCAGTGCTTTGGCAAACCCGAATAGCAACGTGCTCCGGTTGTCGGCGAGGAGCGGCGCCATGGTGGCGTTGAAGGTGATGTCATCGCCTCCGGCCCCACGTGCAGTCTCGCCGGCATCGGAGGTGCAGCCGAGAAACCGGAGAAGTGCCACATGGTGGACCGAGCGAACTTGTTCATCGCTACAGCCCATTTCCCGTGCCAGGCCCACCGCCAACAGACAGGTGCGCAGCCCATGGCCGAGTGGTTGGCCCGTGGCAAGGTCGGTGGCCAGTGACAGCGATGCGAGCAACTCTGCGAGCCGGACTCTCTCGGAGTTCG
>Ga0307505_10001946_pt1 | contig 15365 bp, 16 predicted proteins | sample 23_S_MG_FD_202183 | JGI IMG/M metagenome (GOLD analysis project Ga0307505, IMG submission 202183) | Soil microbial communities from Populus trichocarpa stands in riparian zone in the Pacific Northwest, United States - 23_S | ecosystem: Environmental > Terrestrial > Soil > Riparian zone > Trees...
ATGGCGGCAGCCATGCGCTCCCACTCGCCCGCCTCCACTGCGAGCTGCTTCCGTCCCGATGCCGTGAGCGTGTAGTACTTCGCGCGGCGGCCCAGCTCGGATACGGCCCACTCGGCAGCAATCCAGCCCTGGTGCTCGAGACGATGGAGCGCAGGGTATAGCGACCCCTGGTTGATCTGCAGCACCTCGCCGGAGATCTGCTCGATGCGCTCCGAGATCGCCCAGCCGTGGAGCGATCGGGTCTGGAGCGTCCGGAGGATCAGCAGGTCGAGGGTGCCCGGAAGAAGGTCGGGAACGGTATGTTGCGCCATGGTGTCGTTTGGCGACATTAGTAATATCAGCTGGTGTCGTCTGTCAACACCAAGCCGCTACGCCCGCAAGGTGCGACTGCGCCCGCCGTATTCCTCCTGCCTGGTCGCCATGTGGCTATCTACTCGCACCGGTCTTACGGGAGCGACGTGGGCGTCGCGGACCGCGGTTCTCGCCGCCGCAGTATGAACCTGGGCGGCCAGCACTCGCACTTGGCCCTCCAAGGAGTCATCGATTCGCACCGTTTTCAGCTTCGGTGTGCCCACCATCAGCTGCGCGCTCGCTGGGGCACTTGAGGTTATAGCAACTATAGCCCTCATCATGGCGACGGTATTGCTCGGTGTTCGCTACGTCCAGACAAGCTCAGGCGCGGCACACGACAGCGGGATCCAGGATGTCGCTGTGACTCGAGTCGAGGCGAAAGACGTTATCAACGTCACAGGGGTAGGCGACTTTGCCATCCTGGAGTTTTCGGACTACGAGTGTCCGTACTGCGGCGCGTATGCGCGCGACGTGTTCCCGTCGGACTCACGCAGCTCGTTGAGACCAAGCGTGCTCGGTACGTGGGGGTATATTTCCCGCTACGCAGCCATTCTTTGGCACGCGGAGCAAGCCAGGCGACCGAGTGCGCGGCCCAACAGGGTCGATACTGGGAGATGCACGAACGCCTATTCAGTGCGCCAACGGCACTGACCGGGCCCGACCTGTCGGCACACGCCGTGGCCGCAGGTGCCGATCGTGGACGTTTTGAGGCGTGCCTGAAATCTGATGAGGTCGCGGCGAAGATCGAGGCGCATGTGCGCATCGGTGCCGCGCTCGGCGTAACCGGTACGCCATCCTTTTTTATTGGCCGGGTCGGGGCGAATGGTAGTGTCGATGTCTCCAAGCGCATTGTCGGGCTGGTGGGCGTGGAAGTATTTAAGACAGCATTGGATGATTTTCTGACTCCGGCCCAACGACTGCGGCAGTATTGGCCGTGGCGGTCGTGACTTCGCCGTGTTCACCAAGGGGCACGTGCGGGCGACTTTGCGAACTGGCGATTCCGAGTTCCCAGAGCCGCGACCGCACGTCGCGAGAATCGACCGATTGTGGCGGGTGACGATGTTGGAAGCGCTGTATCTCGATGTCCGGCACGCTGGGAGGGCCCTGTGGCGAAGCCCTGGCTTCACGGCGCCGATAGTAATCACAACGGCCCTGGTAGTCGCGATGACGACGGCGGTATTCAGCGTTGTCTACGGCGTGCTCCTCCGGCCGTTGCCCTTTCCGAACGGCGACAGGGTAGTGCAGGTGCGAGGCTTGTCCCCGAGTCGAGACAGCGCCACTCCGTATCGATCAGGCCTTTCGGCGTCGCACGTGCGGTCATGGCGGGAACGCTCGCGCACAACCACTGACATCGCCCTCTATTCGCCGGCAACCAAGACGCTAACAGGGACATCGCGGGCGATTCAGCTACACGGGGCGGAAGTGTCTGCCTCCTTGTTTGCGGTTCTGGGCACTTCTGCGCTCATCGGGCGGACGTTCACCAGCGTCGACGAGCGCCTTGGCGCAGAGCCCGTAGTAATCCTGGCGCACAGGACCTGGCTCACATATGGCGGAGTCCCTGCTGGCCTCAGTGGACTGTCGCTCGCGTTGGACGGCAAGCGCTATCGAGCGATTGGTGTCATGCGGCCAGATTTCACGTTTCCGTCGCTCGCCACTGGAGACGTGCACACGACCTCTGATGGCCGACTGGTGGACTCTCCGGATTTCTGGTTACCGATTATTGATGTGGACACTAGCATCACGCAGTTGCGGCCGGCAATCGCGCTCCTACGGCGCGGTGCGCAACTCTCGCAGGCCGTTGCGGAGGCATCGGCGATTCTGGCGCCATCACACACAATCGATGTGCCGCCGGCCGGGTTTCGATTCGCTGAAGTCGTCACTCTCAGGGGAGCTCTTGGCAGTCGCGTGCGGCCGGCCCTGCTGACGTTTCAAGCTGGCGTCTTGCTGGTCCTGCTTATCGCCTGCGTAAACGCCCTCAATCTGTGGCTAACCCGCGCCTCACACCATCAAGCTGAGCACCAGATCCGAGTCGCATTGGGAGCGACGCGCTGGCAGATGGTTCGCCATGCTATGTCCTATTGGGGCTGTGCGGGGGCGCTCTCGGCAGCCTCCTTGCTCACGTCATGGTGGCGGGTGTTCGACAACTGCCTCCCCAGATGCTTCCGCGTGTGTCCGAGATCGACTTTGACGGCACTGTCCTCGCGTTTGCACTGGCGGTATCCGTCGGGTTAGGAGCGACTATTGGCGCCGTAGCCGCCTTTCGTAGCCGGGGTGCAGACATGCGGCGTATCGCAGAGCGCGGCCGGCCGATGCGAGCGCTCGTCGTATTTCAAATCGCTGCCGCGATGGTTCTGTTGACGAGTGCAGGTGGATTGCTGAGAACCTTCGTTGAGCTGCAACGAATTGACTCCGGGGTGAACCCGGAGCGCGTGTTGGTATTTAGGGTAGGCCTACCCGAGCAAGGGTATCAGGCTGCGGGTGTGGGAGAGACCTTTGCTGAACGTCTGAGGGAAACGCTCGCCGCCGTGCCAGGTGTCGTGAGCGCTGGCCTCGCGACCGATGGTTACGTCATTGGTAGCGCAGCCGGGAGCTCGCTGAACGCGGTGGACGGCGTTCCGATTCGATTACCGGAACCCGGCGATCCTGATTGGGAGCGAGCGATTCAACGCACAGCGGTTTGGTACCGAACGGTATCTGTGCGATTCCTAGGCACGCTACAGGTTCAGGTACTGCGCGGCCGCGCGTTCACAATCCGTGATCTGGCTCGACCATCGCGTGTCGCAGTGGTCAGCCGAGCGTTTGCGCGGCTGCATTTCGGCGCGCGCGATCCGCTCGGCCATCACATTGACATTGACGGCGATCGTGAAATCATCGGCGTAGTCAGCGACGTTCGCAGCCGTCCAACCCTCGAGCCTCCTGCGGAAGTGTACCTGTTACCTGACGGCCTTCCCCGCTCGACCGTGCTGGTCGGCGTGGTGAAAGCGACGACGGATCCACTGGCGCTTGTGCCTAGTCTCCGCGACTCCTTGGCTCGACTGGACTCTCGGCTGACGATGTACGACGTTTCGAGCATGACGGATTGGCTTGATCGTTCGATGGTAACTCCCCGCTTCTACGCGTGGCTGTCATTGAGCATCGCCGCCGTTGCGGTTTCGCTCGCGTGCGTCGGATTGTACGGGCTGTTGGCCTATGCAGTAACAAGGCGGCGACAAGAGTTCGCAGTTCGGATGGCCCTTGGAGCAGAGCGACGTGCGATTCTCGCCGATGTGATGCGGCAAGGCCTGTCCTTAGCCGTTGTCGGTCTTGCAATTGGGGCACTGTCGGTGTACTACGTAGCGCAGTTTCTTGAGGTTGTCTTGTTCCATGTGACACTATTCGACCCGTTGACGGTCGGGGCGGTCTCTCTCCTCCTGTTGACCATCAGTCTTGTCGCTTCCTACGTTCCCGCCCGTCGCGCGACGCTCGTTGATCCTCTCGTGGTATTGCGGTGGCAGTGAACCAAACGGCTCCCGCGTCTCGGTCAGTTGGCGGAGAGGGTGGGACTCTTTCAGGTTCTGTGGATTCTGTAAGTTACAGACTCCACGATGCCGAGGTTGCCGTCCACGCCAGCCATGCTGTGGCGCCTTGCACGCTGTCGCACGCTGGAGCTGTGCCCGCCTGAACCATTTTCTCGAGGTTCGGATCTGCCAAGAGACGAGGCGCCGGCAACATGCGATCACCCCCCCGACGCAGACCATCATGTTCCAGCCGCGCGCAGCCAACATCACGGTCGAACAGGCTTCAAGGGACGGCCTTCAGCCCCAGACGCACGACACCGGCGCGGCATACATCCCGTCGCCGAAAGACACGGTGTGCTCCCCGTCGTAGAGCACGAGACCAAGCTTCAGTGCGTCGCCACTGGCGCTGGCCAACTTTCGCAGCCCCTTGAAATCGCCCGCGTTGACTGTGGCCGCAGCCTTGACCTCGATGCCAACCAGTGACGCGGCCTCGTCTTCGATGACGATATCCACCTCTTCCTGATCCTTGTCTCGATAGTGGGAAAACGCGTAGGTCTCGTCGAGCCAACTCCCCTGCTTCAGGAGCTCTGAGAATACGAATGCTTCGAGCAGCGGGCCGAACAACGCGCGCTCCCCGGCAATCCGCTCCGCCGTGATTCCCTGTACGGCCGCCAGTAAGCCGGAGTCGAGGAAATGTAGCTTTGGTGTCTTGATGAGCCGCTTCAGGTGATTGTTGAACCACGGCTCAAGGCGGCGGACGAGAAACAGCTGCTCGAAAATGGCCAGGTACTTCTTGGTGGTCTTGTCGTCGAGGCCATGCTGGCCGCCGATCTGAGTGAAGTTCGTCAGCTGGCCGGAGTGGTGAGCCAAGACGCGGAGGAGCCGCGGCATCTGATCGACACGTTCGACGTCGGCGACGTCACGAACGTCGCGCTGCACGAGGGCCCTGACGTAGTCGCGAGCCCATGCGCGCCGGCGCGCTGCCTCCGTTCTGCGCACCATCTCCGGGAAGCCCCCTGTCAGTACCGCCCGCACGAGGTCGCGTCCAATCAACGTCTCGGGCGAGTTGGCGAGCGTGCCTGCGAACGCCTTGCGCAGGAAGGTCGACCGGCGCTGTCGAAGTTCAGCGCGCGCGAGCGGCAACAAGGTGACGACCTCCATCCGCCCAGCGAGGCTCTCTGAGACCGTGGGCAGAGTCAGCACGTTCGCCGACCCGGTCAGTAGGAACCGTCCGGGACGGCGATCGTGGTCCACCGACTGTTTGATCGCGCGCAAGAGATCCGGAGCGCGCTGCACCTCGTCGATCGTGCTCCTATCGAGGCCACGCACGAAGCCGGTCGCGTCCTGACGCGCCCCCGCCAACTCAGTCTCGTCGTCCAGGGTGCGATAAGCGCGTGCGCCCGCGACGAGATCGCGGACAAGGGTCGTCTTGCCGCATTGCCGCGGGCCAGTGACCATGACGACCGGCGTGTCCTTGAGCGCGGCCGTGACTCGCGCGGCGGCAAACCGGTGGAAGAGTTGTGGATCGGCCATGTGGGAATGGTGTCGTCCCAGTCGGAGGTCCGGAGCGTCTACACCGGATGATGATAGCGTCTGATCCGGATTGTAAGCCCGTCCGATCCGGATTATGAACCAGTGTGATTCAGGCTGATCAGTGGCGTCGCACAGGTCGAGTCGGCCTGGCCGGTAAGGGTTCTCAGAGCACCCACGTGGCCATCGACCTCGATGGAGTTGTCAGAACGGGCCCTTTTTGAGGATGGTTGATGCGAAGATCGAACGAAACTAGAGGGCGTTGCACGCGGAGAACCCACGTGGCCAACTAAGTCATTGAAAACAAACGATCGAATGATGGCGGAGAGGGTGGGACTCGCACCATCCCACGTTGTTGCAAACAAATAACTTACGGCAATTAACCTTCCTCACGATCCGCTAGAAACGCTCAAAGACCCGGGTAGACGCACGTATTACGCACGTGGCGCCATATACGACATGTATATGGCACAACTACCTGAAGAGACTTCCGCGAGGCGAACCCGACGTCCGAACAGCCGCGCTGTATCTCCACGGCAACTCGCCGTGCGACCACCTCCCAGCTTCGCGAGGCAGATCGCCCTCATCGAGCGTGGGAACCGTGCCCCGAGGAGGAATCGCCCAAATACGAAGCTCGTGATAGAACGTTCGGTCATGCTCAAGCCGCCCACCCTCGTCTGTGTGCTGATTTCCGCCACGGTTGGTCTCGGCGCCCAAACAGGATTGCTACAGGACGGGGCGCTCAGGGACTGGACCTCCCAGCGCGAGATGCTGCTGACAATTGCGGCGGCAATGCCTGACGAGAAATTCGGGTACCGTCCTACCCCGGCTCAGCGGACGTGGGGCGAGCAGATCCTGCACATCGCGCAAGCCAACGTGAATCAGGTGGGCCGGCTCGGATCAAAACGACCAGCTCCACCGATCGATATGACGCTCACCTCGCCGGCCGCGATTCTCAGCGCGCTGGCGGATTCGTTCGACTACGGCACCGCCGTCCTCAAGGAGCAGACGGATGCCACGCTGATCCAGCAGGCTGGCAATACGCGCTTCGATCAGTTCATGGGACCGTCAGCCGGGGTCAGGGTGGTGTACTACGTCGTTGGGCACACCTGGGACATTTACGGCCAGATGGTCGTATACCTCCGCTTGAACGGGATTGCGCCGCCGGCCAGCCAGCGCTTCTGAGCCCGCGCAAAATCCAGTCGAACTCCGCCGGGCCAATCTGGCCGAGGGCTTCTTTTGAGTTCCCAGGATTCGTGGACAGTAGGCAGTTCGGGCCACGGGAGGGCCCGTCCAAGTCCACGCCCGCCAGGCGCGTCCGCACCACGTATGACTTCATCAAGGCGCAGAGCAGGACGTTCCCCGTCCAGGTGACGTCCACGCCGTTTGAGTAGCGGATCTCTTTAGAGTCCGGCGGTTACTGACGTTGCCCCCGTTGTCAGACGGCTGATAGTTGGAGATTGGCCGCTTCCGTACCGTTCTGACTGCGTTCGACGTACTCGCTCGGTGTCAGATGCCCGAGCGCGCCGTGAGGACGCCTGTGATTGTAGTCGTGGCGCCACGCATCGACTCGTGACATGCGATGTCGAAACGACCAACCCGAAGGGATCGAACGGAAGATGAGCGGCTCAAGGCCCTTGAGTCGCTGTTGTACAAGATGCAAACGCGGCCGCTATTCGGGCGATGTGAAGAAAGACTCGCGCTTCGGCGTGTGTCAGACGCTACCGTGTTTTGAAATGCCTCTTGAGGAACCAGAGCCCGAAGAAGATCACCGCTCCCGCGATGCCGTAGGCCATGATCGACCGCCGACTTGGGCCAGCCCCGTAGACTGCGCCGATCATGAATCCCGCACCGGTCCAGACGAGGGGCGCAAGGAAGCGGACTGACAAGACGAACGCTTGGACGAGAAGCCGGAACGCGGCGCCGACGAGGCCCGCGAGCACGAAACCCACGATCCCACCGATCCATGTGGTCTCGGAAACGAAGCCCCAGAACATGCCGAGCAGCCCGAAGCCGATGGCGAAGGTCATGACCTTGCCCTTGAAGTTGATGGCCCCGCCACCACCACCTCCGCCACCCGACGTCTGCGCCTCGGATCGTCGGCGCTGCTCCACGCCTGACGCGTAGCCGGCGTAGTCGATGGAGTTGCCACCGGTGTAGGACCCACCGCTGCGTCCTGCGTCGTACGCCTTGTCGTAGTCGTTGTCGCTCATGGCAGCCGCTTTCGTCCTGCGAACCCTGGGCCCATAAATGAGCTGTGTCAGCCTACTCGATCACAGCTCTTCCGTTGTGGCCTTGCCTTGCGCGCGAGCGGCGGTCTGACAGGAAGACCGGCACAAAGATAAATGCCGCTCGTCGGTGACCGGTTCGCGGCCTGACGTCTGCATGTCGGTAGTCTCCAAAGCTGAACTGCTGTATGGCGTCGAGGTGTCACCACGGCGGGCGCAGGATGCGTCGGCGCTGGCGGCATTCCTATCGTACGTGAAGGTCGTTGCGCTCGATGATGACGCGGCGCTCACTACGCTGAGATCCGCGCCGATCTGAAGCGCCGAGGAGCCGTGATCGGCGCCAACGAGCTATTCATCGCCGCCCACGCGCGCGCTCTCGGGCTTACGCTGGTGACCAACAACACCGCCGAATTCGAGCGGGTGAGCGACCTCGCCATCGAGAACTGGACCGCCCCACGCGCCGCAAGAAGTAGGCCCTCGGCTTGTGACTCGTCACTACGGCGTTTGATCGGCATAGGGGCGGCGGTCACCCGCCGACCCCTGCCACACCACCGTGCGTACGGGTCCGTACACGGCGGTTCGAGTCGGTTGCGCTACGCGCCGACGATCAATCGCGGAAGGCCGAGCGAGTCGAAGTACGCATTGGAGAGCCCCACCGAGAGGGCCTTGGCCCGTGCGAGGTACCAGGGGCCGAGCCCACTGCCAGCGGTATGTTCCGCCAGCTGTGGACGGACGCCCAGCGCCAGCAGCGCCGCGCGTCGACGGCGGGGTGTTCTCCACTGTCGCCACAGCGCCGCTCGCAATCGCAACCGGACCCAGCGCGTGAGGTACACCAGCTCCACGGGCGTCTCGCAGAAGCCGAAGTAGTTGCGCCAGCCCCGCATGTAGGGCGCCAGCGTCGCTATCGTCGTCTCCAGGCTGACGCCCTTGGCCCGTCGCGTGATCTCCCGCACCTTCGTCTTGAACCGCCGGACGGCCTTCGGCGCGATCGCGCGTACGACCGTCGGGCCGGCGGTGAAGGTGAAGCCGAGAAACGTCCGCTCCTGCGGGCGCGCCACCGCACTCTTCGATGCGTTGACCGTGAGCTTGAGGCGCGTCGTGAGGAATCGCGTCACGCGGTCCATCACGCGGTGACCGGCTCGTTCGGTGCGGACGTAGATGTTGCAGTCGTCGGCATACCGGACGAAGCGCAATCCCCGGCGCTCCAGTTCTCGATCGAGATCGTCGAGCACGAGGTTGCTGAGCAGGGGTGACAACGGACCGCCTTGTGGCGTCCCGTCCACGCTGGGGCCGACCAGCCCGTTCTCCATCACGCCGGCGTTCAGAAACGCCCGAATGAGTCGCCGCAGCCGTGGGTCGTCGACGCGTTGGGCAATGCGACCCATCAGTTTGTCGTGGTTGACGCGATCGAAGAATTTCTCCAGATCGAGATCGACCACCCAGTCGTAGCCGTCGGCGATGTACTGCTGCGCCTGGGCCACGGCCTGATGCGCTGACCGTCCCGGTCGAAACCCGTAGCTGTGGGGAGAGAACGTCCGATCCCATCGGCGTTGGAGGACCTGCAGCACCGCCTGCTGGATGAAGCGATCCAGCACCGTCGGGATGCCCAGCTTGCGCACCCCGCCGTCCGGCTTGGGGATCTCCACCCGCCGCACCGGTTTGGGTTCATAGGTCCCCGTCAGCAGACGGTCCCGGATGGCTGGCCAGTGCTGGGCCAAGTAGCCGGTGAGCGCATCGACCGTCATTCCGTCGACACCCGCACTGCCCTTGTTGGCCTGCACGCGCCGCAATGCCTCCTTCAGGTTGTCTCGCTCACACACCTCCTCCATCAATCGGTCGATTCGAGCTGGGCGTTCGGGTCCAAGGGTCGCCCCGGGCGATTCAGTCTCTCCCCGGTGAGCCTCTCGAGCTTCACCCGTCAGCTCGACCGAGAAGTCCAGTCGCGTCTGGATATGCCGCTGCGTGTCGTCCGCGAGACCCATGGTCTACTAGCCACTCCTCCTCGTTCGGGCCTTCAGTCCTCGTTTCCGGATCGGCCTATCTGTTGCTCCGCCTTTCGGCCTTGGAGTGCCTCACGAGCCTCGCCGACGTCAGGACCTACTATGCCCTCTGCTGACTTCTGCGCCGTGGTCAGACCGCCTCCCGACGGCCTCAGTCGCCGAAGCGACGCGACGCAGATCTCCTGGGGTAAGTGCAACCGCCTTCCGTGCACAGTCGCCGGATCTACGTGTCGCACCCTTGATGAATACGGCCTTCACGGTAAGTCGCCCGCTCGGCCGGCGCGTACGCCTTCTATCCGGTTCTTGTCCATCGACTCGCACGTTTGCTCCATGCTTCTTTCAGACGCCGCCTCGCGGCGGTCGCCCTTGCATCATCGCTAGGCCTTCACCTCCATCAGGTTGGCCAGAGGACTTGCACCTCCAAGCTGTTGCACATGCCCAGCACACGACCAAGCCGCTGGCGCGGCGGACGCTACGCGTGAGGCGCGCCCGGACCACCGCGTAGCGTACGGGTCACAGGAGGTGTCTTGTGACCCATTGTCGCCGCATCATGCCGGAGGAGCTCCAGCGCCGCAACTTCGCACCGACCACCATCTCAACGTATCTCCTCGCCGTCGAGCAGTTCGCCCGCCACTTCAAGTGCCGGCCTGACCGGCTGAATCAGACGCATGTCCGGTCGTATCAGGCGTACCTCCTGCGCGCGCGGAAGCGGCGCCCGCTGACCGTGCGGCTCCATGTCGCGGCGCTGCGCTTCTTCTTCGTGAAGACGCTGAAGCGGCGGTACCTCCTCGACGACACGCCGTATCCGAAGGCCCCACGACGGCTGCCGCAGATCCTGAGCGTCGAGGAGGTCGCACGGCTGATCGACGCCGCCGACAGCCTCTCGCACCGCACGATGCTGATGGTCTTGTACTCGACCGGCATGCGGAACGCGGAGCTGCGCCAGCTCCAGGTCGCGGATATCGACAGCCGACGGATGCTGATTCACATCCAACGTGGGAAGGGCGGGCGGGATCGCTACGTACCGCTCAGCCCCACGCTGCTCATGACGCTGCGCGTCTACTACCGGTGGATGCGTCCGAAGATGTGGTTGTTTCCGGGGACCGTCGGTGGCTTCCGCGCCGACAAGCCCATCACGCCCACGGTCCTCTGGGACGCGTGCGTCGTCGCGGCGGGTCGGGCCGGGCTGCGCAAGCGCTGCAGTCCGCACCTGCTGCGCCATTCGTACGCCACTCACGTGCTTGAAAGCGGTGCGGACCTCCGGACGATTCAGCTCCTGCTCGGCCACGTCGAGATCCGGCACACGGTGCTCGATCTCCCTCTCTCGCAGAAGCATCTGCAGGCCGTCGCCCGTCCGGCGGCCATCGCGACCGCTGTGAGCAGTGTGCGCAGCCGGCCCTCTCGTACAACAGCTGTCGCGACCGGCACTGCCCGAAGTGTCTGACCGCCGCGCGAAATGCGTGGGTGGCGGCACGCGAGCAGGAGCTCCTGCCGGTCGGGTACGTCCACCTCGTCTTTACCCTGCCGGACCCGCTCGCGCGCTTCGCGCTCGCCAACAAGCGCGTGGTGTACGACCTACTCTTTCGGGCCGCTGCGGAGACGCTGCAGCAGGTCGGCGCGAATCCCACGCGGTTGGGCGGTGACGTCGGCGGGCTGATGGTCCTCCATACGTGGGGGCAGCGGCTCCAGCATCATCCCCACGTCCACTGCGTCGTGCCCGCCGGCGGCCTGTCGCCCGACGGCACACGGTGGATCCACGCCCGCCCGACCTTCTTTCTCCCGGTGCAGGTCCTGCGGCACGTCTTCCGCGGGAAATTGATCGCCGGGCTGCGCGCGGCGCAGGCGCAGGGCCGCCTCGACTATCCCGGCACCCTCGCCGCGCTCGCCCCAGCGCCCGCCTTTCGCGCGTGGCTACGGTCCCTCCATCGGCAGCCCTGGGTCGTCTATGCGAAGCCGCCCTTCGGCAGCCCCGCGCACGTCCTCCACTACCTGGCACGCTACACGCCCCGCGTCGCCATCTCCAACCACCGGCGCGTCGCCGTCACCGCCGACGCCGTCTCGTTTCGGTGGAAAGACTATCGGCACGGCAGTCAGGTCCGGACGCTGACGCTGGACGTCGACGAATTCCTCCGGCGGTTTCTCTTGCACGTCCTGCCCAAGCGCTTCGTGCGTATCCGGTATTTCGGGTTTCTCGCCTCGCGCACGCGCACCCGCGAGCTGGCCCAGTGTCGTCAGGCGCTCGCCGTCGCGCCACCGCCGCCCGCCGAACTGCTCGCCCACGCCACGCCACGCGCGGCGTGGCCCTGTCCGAAGTGTGGCGCACCCATGCGGGTCGTCGAACGGCTGACCGCGCGACAGCTCGTCCTGGCCGCCTTCCTCGCCGACATCCTCCATGACACCTCGTAGCCAGTGTCCGCGCTCCGCCAGGCGGCTCGCAGCGCGCATACACGCGCGAACGCCGGAGGTCTATCCGCAAGCCGGAGCCGCTGCCCGCGTCCGCCGTGGTCCCCCGCGTCGGCGCGTCGTCACCATTGCCCTCCGACCTCCATCAGGCCAGCGCACACGCGGACGCCGGTGGTCCTCACGATTGAACACACATAGCTGAGAGAGCCGCATCCGCCGCAAACGCCAGCGGCTTGGTCCAAACGGCTCTATCGAAAGTGACCCGGCGCTCCGCATCGGAGCCGACGCGGGCGTGTGTGCGCCGGGTCACTCCCGATAGAGTCCTACCGTTACGCAGGACCTATCCCGCCCAGCAGGTCCTCTGCCCTTATACTCCAACAGTTTGAGCCTCACCCCCGGCACGCGCCTCGGCGTCTACGGAGTCACCGCGACGATTATGGGGAGGCGTCGTAAGAGATTGTTCGGGCGATGGGCACGACTCTCGGCCGAGAGGCCCGGCGCCCGTGAGTGCGTGTGTCGAATGCGGGTTCGGCACGGCGCCAGCGCCGCCGTACTGTTGACGGTGGTCATTCTCGCGGCTTGCAGCGCAGGCCCGGAACAGACCTCAGGGGCGGTGGAGCCCTTTCCAACAGGTGCGCAGCCCACAACGGAGCAGCCTTCTGCGGCACCGAACTCGACGCTCGTCGGCGCGTCCGCCGCGCCGGTAGTTGTCGTCGGTAGGGCCACCTCGTTCAGGCGTCTCGATCTGAATGCCTGTCTGAGAATGGCACGCAAAGCGACGGAACCGTCGGAGGCTCTTTGCCCGGGATTCGTCAGTCATGGCTTAGCCGAGATGGTTGCGACGTGCGCGGATGCCGGCGGCCGCCTCGAAGCGGTACAGCGTCCGTCACTCGAGTCGTTGGACGTCGACAGCGACGGCATGGACGAATTCCTGTACGACGCCACCGCCAACTATCAGTGCGAGGGCGCGGCATCGTTGTTTTCCTGCGGCAGCCTGGGCTGTCCAGTCTCGCTGTTCGAGCGGCGTGCCAATGATTGGGTCGCGATCGGGGCTATCCGCGCAACGGACGCCCACGCTGCCGAGGTGCTCACGCCAGCGCCCGGCGACCGCTATGGCATCCTCAGGGGCGGTTGCGCCGGCGACAGGCCCTGTGGGGAATGGACCTATTACCGCTGGAACCGCAGTGCCTATCAGGACGCGATGATCGAAGTTCGTGGGAACTGGGTCGATATCGCAAACGGCGGCTTATGGACGCTCGTCACCGAAGTCGGGGTTCTCGCAGCACCCTCGCCTGACGCAGCCGTGCTGGAGCGCTACCCCAAGGGCACAGAAGTGGTCGTGATCGGCAACGCACGCAATGGGCAGTACAAGTATGTGTCCCCTTGCAACGCCTGCCAAAACGGCTTCATCGATCCTGCGGCGTTGCGCAAGACGTACTAACCCGCGATGTTGCGGTGGCCCCGAGGCGCAGGCGAGCGGCCGGAGCGCCCTATTCCCCTCCGGTCGCGCCGATGAAACGGTCGAGTCCCTTCAGGAACCAGCACCCGACTGCCGTCACGATGAGCAGCACCACGACTCGCTCGATGGTCACGCCCTCGGCGCCTCCGGTGACCAGCGTATAGACAACCATGGCGGGTATCAGCAGCACGCGCATGATCCAGCGCGCCGTGCGATACGCCTTCGACTTCGAGACCCTGCGCTCGACAGCCACGCCGCCCAGGAACGCCGCCACCAAGGCGACGAGCGCCACGACGATCAGAACGCCGCCGCCGGATCGTATGCCGACCAACGGCCCAACCCTCGGGACAAGGAACGCCGTTCCCACGGTTGTCAGCCCGACGAACGGGTAGGCGACGCAGATCAGCGGCGACAGTATCACCGCGGCGACGAGCATCCCACCGCCCTGCCCCCCTTCCCGAGTGCTCTTTCCCTGGGAATAGGCGAGGGTGTCCTCTACAGTCGAACCCGTGAATTGGGAGCCGTGCAGGCCCTCCTGGTAACTGTCGTTCGCCATGTCGTCCATTGTCCTTCCGTGTGAAGCGGCAGACTTGGATTCGCGTAGGGCTAGACTACTATCTGCGAGACAAAAGGGGGGGGCGGGCATGGCCGCAGTGGGCAGCGTCAGCATCGGTTCGAAAAAGATCGACCTCCACGCGCTCACGGGCGAGGTCATCAGCTCGTCGCGAAGTTCCGAAACGGAAACGACCTACGAAGACGGTCGCGAGACGAAGCACCGTCGATGGACCTACAACAAGTTCGTCGTGCGCGCACCCGATGGTTCGACGCAAGGGACCGAGGTCGACACCCGACAGGCGACCGTCACCGAAGGCGAGCAGGTCACACTATTTGGGGGAGTGGTCGGAACGAAGAAGAGCGACTACCTGGCCGTCTACAAACACGCCAGCGATAAGCTTGGCGTCGTGTGGGAGACGCGCAACCAGTTGGCGACTCCGGCCCTTCTGCGCAGCCAGATCGTGCTCTCCATCCTGGCCCTGGTCTTCATCGGGGCCTTCGTCGCCACGTCCGGATTGGGGTCGGTCATTGTCCTCGGGCTGATCGTCGGATTGTGGTACTGGCTCTACCGTCGCCGGCAAACCTTGATCCAAGCGGTCGAGGCGGCTATTCCTGTCGTGAAGGCCCGGCTTGCGGCCGGCGTGTGAGTCTGCTTGGACCTCCGCTCTCGCACATGACTCGCACACGTGCAATGCGCGCCCACAGCGAGCGCCTCGACTGACTCGCGCGACGCAGGGGCACCGGCGGGATAGGTCTCGCCTGGTCGCGATGTGGCTATCTACTCGCACCGGTCTCACAGGAGCAGCGCGGGCGACTCGCAGACCGCGGTTCTCGTCGCCCCAGTATGAACGCGGGCGGCCAGCACTCGCACTTGGCCCTCCAAGAGGTCGTCGATGCGCGCCGTTTTCGGCTTCGCTGTGCCCACCATCGGCTGCGCGCTCGCTTACCACACGTGTCAAGTTTTTCGTGGAGGCGAAGAATAGGCGACAGAGAGCCGCAAGTTATTACCTGTGAATGAGTTACATATTGGCGGAGAGGGTGGGATTCGCACCATCCCACGTTGTTGAAAACAAAGAACTTACAGGAATTGACCTTCCTTACGATCCGCTAAAAACGCTCAAAGACCCGGGTAGACGCACGTATTGCGCACGTGGCGCCATATACCATTTGTATATGGCAAAATGACTGCGGAGGCATCCCCAGCGCGAACATCGCCGCCCACGCGCGCGCGCGGGCTGACGCTGGTCACCAACAACACCGCCGAAGTCGAGCGGGTGAGCGACCTCGCCATTGATTCCGCATTTTGGGGGCGGGGTGGACGGGAAGGGGTACCGAGGGCGGC
>Ga0307505_10001947_pt1 | contig 15362 bp, 11 predicted proteins | sample 23_S_MG_FD_202183 | JGI IMG/M metagenome (GOLD analysis project Ga0307505, IMG submission 202183) | Soil microbial communities from Populus trichocarpa stands in riparian zone in the Pacific Northwest, United States - 23_S | ecosystem: Environmental > Terrestrial > Soil > Riparian zone > Trees...
GGGCGTGTCGGTGAGCTTCATCTTCATGTTCGTGCTGTTCGGCACGCTGCTGGACCGCGCCGGCGGCGGCAACTACATGATGCAGGTGAGCTTCGCGCTGCTGGGCCATCTGCGCGGCGGGCCGGCCAAGGTGGCGGTCGTGTCCTCGGCGCTGAACGGGCTGATATCGGGCTCGTCGGTCAGCAACGTGGTGTCGGGCGGCATCTTCACCATTCCACTGATGAAGCGCGCCGGCTACGGCGGCGTGAAGGCCGCGGCCATCGAAACGGCCTCGTCGGTCAACGGCCAGATCATGCCGCCCGTCATGGGTGCGGCGGCCTTCCTGATGGTCGAGTACGTCGGCATCCCGTACTCGGAGGTCATCCGCCACGCGTTCCTGCCGGCGATCATCAGCTACATCGCGCTGTTCTACATCGTGCACGTCGAAGCGCTGAAGCTGGGCATGAACCCGGGCGCGCGCGAACGCGACCGCACGATGAGCAACCGCCTGATCGCATGGGGACTGGGCATATCCGGCACGATCGCCGCGGCCGCGGCGATCTACTACGTGGCGATGGGCACGCGCGCGCTGTTCGGCGACGCCGCGCCGTGGATCCTGGCCGCGCTGCTCGGCGCGCTGTACGTCTACAGCGTGCGGGTCGCCGCGCGCCAGCCCGACCTGCCGCAGCACATCGACGTCAAGAACCCGGTGCTGCCGCCCACGTGGCCGACGGTGAAGGCCGGCCTGCACTTCCTCATCCCGGTGGGCGTGCTGATCTGGTGCCTGATGATCGAGGAACTGTCGCCGGGCCTGTCGGCTTTCTGGGGTGTCATAACTCAGATCGCGCTGATGGTGTCGCAGCGTCCGCTGACCGCGTTTTTTCGCGGCACCGGTGATGCCGGTGCGCAGTTCGCCGCGGGGTTGAAGGACGTGGTCGTCGGCAGCAACGAAGGCGCGCGCAACATGATTGGCATCGCCGTGGCCACGGGCTGCGCCGGCATCATCGTCGGCGCAATCACGCTGACTGGGCTGGGCCTGCGCATGACGGACTTCGTCGAGTTCGTGTCGCAGGGCAATGTGCTGGTGATGCTGCTGTTCACGGCCTTCGTGTGCCTGGTCATCGGCCTGGGCGTGCCCACCACGGCGAACTACATCCTGGTGGCCACGCTGATGGCGCCGGTCATCGTCGAGCTGGGCGCGCAGTCGGGGCTGGTGATCCCGCTGATCGCCGTGCATCTGTTCGTCTTCTACTACGGCATCATGGGCGACATCACGCCGCCGGTGGGCCTGGCGAGCTTTGCTGCAGCCGCCATCGCCAAGGAGAACCCGATCGACGTGGGCCTGCAGGGTTCGGTGTATGCGTTCCGCACCGTCGTGCTGCCGTTCATCTGGATCTTCAATCCCGCGCTGCTGCTGATCGACGTGCGCGGCTGGTGGGAGATCGCGTTGGTGGCCGTCACCGCGACCATCGCGTCGCTGCTGTTCGTCGCCGCGACCATGGCCTGGTTCCGCGTGCGCTGCCGTTGGTGGGAGGTGGTGCTGCTGCTGATCGCTACCTTCACCCTGTTCCGGCCCGACTGGTACGCCGACCATATCGCGCCCGAGTACACCGAAGTGCCGGCGGCACAGTTCTACCCGGTCGCGGCGCAGCTGGACGAAGGCGAGCGGTTGATCTTCCGAATCCAGGGCCAGACGCTGGAAGGCGACGATCGCTCCAAGATCGTGGCTGTGCAGCTCGGCCCGAAGGTGGACGATCCCAATCCTGCAGTCGCGGCGAGCAAGCGGCTGGCCGACGCCGGACTGGGCGTGAGCGGCATGGGCGAGATGCTGCAGGTCTCCAGCGTGCGCTTCGGCAGCCGCGCCTCGAAGGCGCGCATCGAACAGGGCTACGACATCGTTGGCGTCAAACTGCCCAGCGATCGCATCTCCGCCTACTGGTTCTACATCCCCGGTCTGCTGCTGGCGGGCTTCATCTGGTGGCTGCAGGGCCGGCGGATGCGGCGTGCCGTGGCGGTGCCCGCATAGCGATGCGGCTGATCCGCGATGCCGACGTCGGCGGCGTGCTGACGATGCGTGACGCGGTGGCGGCGATGACCGCCGCCTTCGAACAGTTCGGCAACGGTGCCGGCAGCATCTGCCCGCGCGTGCGCGCGGCCGCCGAGCTGAACGGCAAGGCGAGCGCCATCGCGACGATGGGCGCGGCGCTGCCGGCTGCCGGCGTCGTCGGCGCGAAGGTGTATTCGACGATCGCCGGACGCTTCAACTTCGTCATCGTGCTGTTCTCGTCGGTGACGGGCGAGGCGCTGGCCACAATCGAGGCCAACGAGCTCACGCGCTTCCGCACGGCCGCTGCAACCGCGGTGGCGATGCAGCGACTGGCCGCGAGAGACGCGCGCACGCTGGCGATCTTCGGCACCGGGGTGCAGGCGCATGCGCACGCCGAGGCGCTGCTGCTTGCCCATCCTTTCGAGCGCGTGCTGGTGGCCGGGCGGGCCAGTGCGCCGGAGTTCGCGAACTGGGTGCAGACCGAGTTCGGCGTCGCAGCTGCCGCGGTGGACACCGAGACCACCGCACGCGACGGCGACGTGATCGTGACCGCGACGCGCGCCAGCGAGCCGCTGTTCGACGGCGCGCTGGTGCAGCCGGGCACCTTCGTCGCGGCCGTGGGTTCCAGCAAACCCGCGGCGCGCGAGCTGGACGACACGCTGCTCGCGCGCGCTGAACTCATCGCCGTCGAATGGCTGCCGGCCGCGCAGGCCGAAGCCGGCGAGTTCGCGCGTGCGGCGCCCGGCGTCATCGATGCGGCGCGCGTGAAGGAGCTGGGCGCGCTGCTGGTGCGCGCGTTGGCCTACGAGCGCCGTGCGCGCGACATCGTCGTCTACAAGTCGGTGGGTATCGGGCTGGAGGACGTGGCGCTGGCGCACTGGGTGTGGCAGCGCCTCGCATAGTCATGCGGCAGAGGCTGTCGATGCTGCTGCTTGCGCCGCTGGCGGCGGTCGCGTTCGCGCAATCGTCCATCGCACCCGTCGCACCGGCAGCCCCCGCGCCGGCACCCGACTGCGGCTCGGTGGTGCTGATCAAGTGCGACAAGCCGTCGCCCGAGTCGCAGGCGGTGGCGCCGGCGGACCCGGCGCGGCGCGATGCCGCACGGCGCCTGGAGAACCGCCGCGCCGATCAGGCCATCCTGGAAATGGAACGCATCATCATCGAAGGCGACGGCGAGCGCCGCTCGCCGGAGGACGTGATCGGCAGCGCGCTGTCCCGGCCACTGGTGCGTCCAGGCACTCATTCCTTCGAGATCGGCGAGAGCGCGCAGTGCACGTGCATGAATGTCTGCCCGCCGCCGCCCTTTCCCTGCTGCAGCTGTACCGATCGCGTCGGCGGGCGTCACGCGACGTCGCCGGGCTGGAAGCCGACGTACTGACGGAGACGCGCGACAGCGCGCCTCCGATTTCCAACGATCAGCCGATCTCCACCGGCACGAACATCCGCTGGCCCTGCCGCTCGATCAGCACCGCGAGCCGGCCCTTCGCGTCGTTGACGCGAGCGCGCAGCTCTTCGATCGTGCGTGTCGTGCGCCCGTTCACCGCGACGATGACGTCGCCGGCGCGCAGACCCGCCTTCGCGGCCGGGCCGCTGGCCTCCTGCACCAGCAGGCCACCGTCGGAGCCGAGGCCGCGTGCCTCCTCCGGCGACAGCGGCCGCACCGCCACACCCAGCTTGCCCTGCGGTTTCGCGTCCGGCGAGGCTTCCGAGGACGCCACGCGCTCGCTGCCCATGTCGCCGATCTTCACATCCAGTGACTTCTCGGCCCCGTCGCGCCACACCTTCAGCGACGCCTGCGAACCAGGCTTGGTCGCTGCGACGGCAGCCGGCAGATCGTTGGCCTGGTTGATGGGCTTGCCGCCGAACTCGACGATGACGTCGCCTTCCTTCAGGCCCGCGGCCGCGGCGGGCGAGCCGGGCTCGACCTTGCTGACCAGCGCACCGCGCGCCTTGTCCAGGCCGAAGCTCTCGGCCAGCGCCGCGTTCACGCCCTGGATGCCGACGCCGATGCGGCCGCGCGTGACCTTGCCGTGCGTGACCAGGTCGTCCTTGACCTTCAGCGCCAGATCGATCGGAATCGCGAACGACAGGCCCATGTAGCCGCCGCTGGTGGAGAAGATCTGCGAGTTGATGCCCACGACTTCGCCGGCCATGTTGAACAGCGGGCCGCCCGAGTTGCCGGGGTTCACCGCGACGTCGGTCTGGATGAACGGCACCAGCGTCTCCTGGGGCAGTGCACGCGACTTGGCGGACACGATGCCGGCGGTGACCGAGTTTTCTAGGCCGAAGGGCGAGCCGATGGCGGCCACCCATTCGCCCACCTTCAACCGCGACGGATCGCCGGTCTTCACGGTGGGCAGGCCCTTCGCGTCGATCTTCACGACCGCCACGTCGGTGAGCTTGTCGGTGCCCAGCACCTTGCCCTTGAACTCGCGTTGGTCCGGAAGGCGCACCGTCAGTTCGGTCGCGCCGTCCACCACGTGCGCGTTGGTGAGGATCAGGCCGTCGGACGAGACGATGAAGCCGGAACCGACGCCACGGCCTTCCGGACCCTGGCGGCCCTGGCCGGGCGCGCCGTCGGGCATCGGAATGCCGAAACGGCGCAGCATCTCGCCCATCTGGCTGTCGGGAGCGAACTGTGCCGGGTTGATGGCCGCGCGCTTCGCAACCGCGATGTTGACCACTGCGCCGCCGTTGGCTTCGACCAGCGAGCTGAAGTCGGGCAGGCCCTGCGTCGTGCGCGCGTCAGCGGACGTAGCGGCCGCGACAGCCGGTGCCGTCGCTACCGCCACCGGCGCTGCGGCCGTGGCCACGCCCACGTCGTGCGCGCGCTGGCCGACGAAGAAAGCAGCCGCCACCGCCGCTGCGATCAGGGTGGGCTTGATGATGCGAGTCGTGTCCATGCATTGCCTCCTTGGGATGGCAGCGAATGTGGGCACGGCGTCTTAGCTTTCACTTAACGCGGGCAGCGCGATGGATGAAAGGCCTGTAACGCGGTGTGAATGACCGCGAGGCTTAAGCGGGGCTTAGCAGCACGCCCGCAACGCCCGCTTTCGTGGAACATTTCGTGCTTGCTGCACTGCGCAAACGTCGACGAAATGGAGGGTGCGATGCTGGACAAGACCGGTACGTTGTTCTCCCATGTGAAGGCGCCCGACACGCAGTGGCAGGGCGACGGGCTGCGCGACTTCTTCCTGTACCGCGATCTGGGCGTGGCCGGCGCCACGCACGGCAAGGTCCTGGCACAGCTCGTCAAGGCGCATTCCGCACCCGAGCAGGGCACGGGCTGGCACCGTCATGAGGCGGATTTCCACATCGTCATCATGCTCAAGGGCTGGGCGCGCTTTATGTACGAAGACAAGGAGACGCTGGTGGAAGCCGGCGATTGCGTGCATCAGCGGCCGGGCGTCCGCCACTACCTGTTCGATTACTCGCCCGACATGGAGTATCTGGAGATCGTGTCGCCGGCCGATTTCAAGACCATTGACGTCGAGGCGCCGTGCGCGGTGCCGGAGCCGGCGCCGTGGCGCTGACTGCATCGCACGTCAGAACTCTGCTTCCAGCTCCTCGATCTGCAACGGCTCCTTCTTCGCGGCAGCGATCCACTCGGCCATCTCGGGCATCTTGACGATGGTGCGGCAGTAGGCCGCACAGGCGACGGACAGCTTGACGTCGTAGGTGAGGAAGCGCGTGGCGACCGGCGCGTACATCGCGTCGGCCATCGTGCGGTCCGCGCCGAACAGGTACGGGCCGCCGTAGGTCTTCAGGCAATCACTCCAGATCTCGACGATGCGGTCGATGTCGGCCTGCGCCCTTGCCCACACGCGGAAGCCCGGAAAGTGCCCGTGCAGGTTCATCGGCAGCGCCGAGCGCAGATTGGCGAATCCGGAGTGCATCTCGCCGCAGATCGCGCGGCAGTGCGCGCGCGCGACCTTGTCGTCCGGCAGCAGGCCGGCCTTCGGCCGGATCTCGTTCAGGTACTCGGCGATGGCCAGCGTGTCCCAGATCTTCACCGGCCCGTGCTTCAGGCTGGGCACGCGGATGGACGAGGACAGCAGCAGCATCTCGGCCCGCACCTCCGGGTCGTCGGGCGCGACCACGTGTTCCTCGAACGGCAGGCCGGCGAAGCGCGCGAGCAGCCAGCCGCGCAACGACCACGATGAGTAGTTCTTGCTGCTGATCGTCAGCACTGCTCTGGCTGTGGCCACTGCGGTTCCCCTCGACGCGTCCCCGCCGGATGAACGCAAAGCCCATGCCAACGGACACGGTGGCGCGGTCCTTGCGTGTGAAGACGCAGACCGTGCTACCGGACCGGACCGCCGATGCTCTATGACGCCTACCAGCTGCACACGGATCTGCTGTACCCGCTGCGCGCGGCCGCGACCTCAGCGCTGAATCTGCTGGACGATCCCGGCGCCGCGCTGCGTTCGACACGCCTGCCCTATCCGGGCCGCGACGCCCAGGCGCGGGTGGCCGCCGCCTTCGAACTGATCGCCCGTGCGCAGCTCACGCACACGCGGCCGTCGTTCGGCATCGACACCGTGACGGTGGGTGACCGGGAAGTCGCCGTCACCGAGCAGATGGTGGCCGAGACGCCTTTCGCGCAGCTGCTGCGCTTCGCCAAGGACACGCCGGCGGAGCAGCCGCGCGTGCTGCTGGTGGCGCCGATGTCCGGCCACTTCGCCACGCTGCTGCGCGACACCGTGCGCACGCTGCTGGCCGATCACGACGTGTACGTGACCGACTGGGCCAACGCGCGCGACGTGCCGCTGTGGTACGGCCGCTTCGGCCTGGATCAGTACGTCACGCACCTGATCCACTTCATGGAGACCATCGGACCGGGCGCGCACATGATCGCCGTGTGCCAGCCCTGCGTGGCGGCGCTGGCCGCGGCCGCGGCGATGTCCCAGGGCGGCCATCCGGCCCGCCCGCGCAGCCTGACGCTGATGGCCGGGCCGGTCGACTGCCGCGTCAATCCGACCAAGGTCAACGAGCTGGCGACCGGACAGACCATGGAGTGGTTCGAGACGCGTCTGATCGCGTCGGTGCCGCTGCGCCACCGAGGCGCGTGGCGCCGCGTGTATCCGGGATTCCTGCAGCTCATCGCGTTCATGAGCATGAACCTGGAACGGCACGTGAAGGCCTTCGTCGACCTGTACAACGCGGTCATCGCCGGCGAGCACGAGAAAGCCGCCGGCACGCGCAGCTTCTACAGCGAGTACTTCGCGGTCGCCGACCTGCCCGCGGAGTTCTACCTCGATACCGTGCGGCTGGTGTTCCAGGAGTACGCGCTGGCCCGCGGCACGCTGACGCTGGACGGGAGGAAGATCGAGCCCGCCGCCATCCGCGGCACTGCGCTGCTGACCATCGAAGGCGAGCGCGACGACATCTGCGCCGTCGGTCAGACGATGGCCGCGCACGATCTGACGCCGGGCATCCGCCCGTATCTGAAGCAGCACCACATGCAGGCCGGGGTGGGGCACTACGGCGTGTTCAGCGGCCGCCGCTGGCAGAACGAGATATACCCGATCGTGCGCGACATGATCCACCAGATGGAGGCGCGCGGCGCGATGAGCGCGGCGGCAGGCCAACGGGCAGGCGCACCGCAGTAGTGGCACTGCCCGTCAGCCGTTCAGCGGCCAGATTCCCAGATGCTCGTGCCGGGTTTCGCCGACGTAGCTGTGCACCAGCGTAAACGTCGTGGTGGTCCAGCGCAGCGGTTCGATCGGCTGCTTCGCGACATGGCGGCTCGTGTACAGCAGCGTCATATGCGGGTCGGGTGGTCGCGGCAAGCGTAAACCGCGCTGCGCGAGGGCGGTGCCCAGCCGCTGCTGAAAGGCCGTCAGCTGAACGACGCCGCTGCCGTCACCGCTTTGCAATACGAGTGCGCGGTTTCTGTCGGCGGGACGGCCGAACCTGAGCGCGTGATCGAACACGATGTCGAAGGGCGGCGAAACGATCGTTGCTGCCACCTGCCGGGCCACCTCGATCAGCTGCGGCCGAGGCGGCGTCGGTTTCGTCGACTGCAGCGCCTGCAACGTGACATGCAGGTGCTCCGGATAAAGGAGCTTGTCCTGCAGTCCATGCTGGGCGCGCAACCGTTCTGCCAGCACACGGATGCGCGCCGCCGTTGCGGCATCCGGCAGCATCGCGAAGAACAGGCTGTGCTCTACAACCTCGGAATCCGGCGCCGGCTCGAAGCCCGGCAGTTCGATCTGCTGCGGCACGCGCGCCCCGCTCAGGTCGCCACCGCCTCGGACGTCGTCACCGGCCCGCGCCCGCTGAAGCGGTCCAGCGCCAGATAGATCACCGGCGTGATGTACAGCGTGATCGCCTGCGAGAACACCAGCCCGCCGACGACCGCCAGGCCCAGCGGTTGGCGCAGCTCTGCACCGGCGCCGATGCCGAGCGCGATGGGCAGCGCGCCCATCGCGGCGGCCAGTGTGGTCATCATGATGGGACGGAAGCGCAGGACGCAGGCCTCGCGTATCGCGGCGGCCGGCGCCATGCCGCGCTCGCGCTGCGCGGCCAGCGCGAAGTCAATCATCATGATCGCGTTCTTCTTCACGATGCCGATCAGCAGCAGGATGCCGATGGTGGCGATCAGCGTCAGGTCCTGGCCGAAGATCATCAGCGTCGCCAGCGCGCCCACCGCGGCCGACGGCAGGCCGGACAGGATGGTCAGCGGGTGGATGTAGCTTTCGTACAGCACGCCCAGCAGCACGTAGATCACCAGCAGCGCCGCGACGATCAGGAACGCCTGCTGGCCCTGCGAGCTCTTGAACACCGCCGCGTCGCCGCCGTAGCGCGTGATGATCGACTCCGGCATGCCGAGCTGCTGCTGTACCTGCTCGATGCGCGCGGTTGCGTCGCCCAGCGCGGCGCCCGGCGCGAGGTTGAACGACACGGTCACCGCCTGCAGCTGCCCGACGTGGTTGATCGACGTCGGGCCTACCGTGCGTTCCACCGTCGCGAAAGCGGTCAGCGGCACCAGCGGGCCGGCTGCCGAGCGCACATAGATGCCGTTGAGTGCGCTCTCGTCGCGCTTGTCGTCCGGCGCCACCTCCATGATCACCTGGTAGCTGTCGGTCGGCAGGTAGATGGTGGACACTTGCCGCTCGCCGAACGCGCTGTACAGGGCCGAGCGTATGGAGTCGATCGACACGCCGAGGGTGTTGGCGCGTTCGCGGTCGATGCTGAGTTGCGCCTGCAGCCCGCGCAGCTGCGCGTCGCTGGTCACGTCGCGGAACAGCGGGTCGTTGCGCAGCCGCTCCTGCAGCTTCACCGCCCAGTCGTTGATCTCGTCGGCGCGCACGCTCTGCAGGATGAACTGGAACTGCGCCTTGCTCGAGCGGCCGCCGAGCTGCAGGTTCTGGATCGGCCGCATGTACACCGTGATGCCCGGCACTTCGCGCAGCTTCTCGCGCAGGCCCTCGACCACCTGCTTCATCGGCTGCCGCTCGGCGCGCGGCTTCAGCGCGACGAACATGCGGCCGGTGTTCTGCGCGCCGCTGCCGCCATTGACCGAGCTGACCGCGGCCACGTTGGGATCGGCGCGGAACACCGCCGCCGCGCGCTCCTGCAGCCGCACCATCTCGGGGAACGACGTGTCCTCCGCGGCTTCGGTGCTGACGGTGATCTGGCCGATGTCCTCCTCGGGGAAGAAGCCCTTGGGGATCACGTAGAACAGCACGGCGGTGGCGACGAAGGTCAGCAGCGCGATGACCAGCACCGTCCGCCGGTGCGCGAGCGCCACGTCCAGCGTGCGCGTGTACCACCCCAGCACGACGTTGAAGCCGCGCTCGAAGGAACGCACCAGCGCGCCGGGCGCCTTCTTGTGCGCCTCGTCGGTGAGGAAGCGGCTGGCCAGCATCGGCACCAGCGTCAGCGACACGAAGGCCGACACGACGATCGCCAGCCCCACGACCACAGCGAACTCGTGGAACAGCAACCCGATGACCCCCGGCATGAAGAAGACCGGAATGAACACCGCGACCAGCGACGACGATATCGAGATGATGGTGAAGCCCACCTCGCGCGAGCCGCGCAGCGCTGCCTGGAACGGCGGCTCGCCGTTTTCCACATGCCGCATGATGTTCTCGAGCATGACGATGGCGTCGTCGACGACCAGCCCCACCGCCAGCGTCAGGCCCAGCAGCGAGATGTTGTCCAGGCTGTAGTTCAGCCCCCACAGCAGCGCGATCGCGCCGACCAGCGACACCGGCAGCGCCAGCGACGGAATGACGGTGGCGACGAAGCGGCGCAGGAACAGGAACATCACCAGCACCACCAGCACGATGGTGCCGATCAGCGTCAGCGTCACGTCATGCAGCGCCTCGCGCACCGACACCGAGCGGTCGTTGACGGGCGTCATGCGCACCGACTGCGGCAGCTGCGCCTGCAGCGCCGGCAGCGCGGCGTGCACCGCATCGACCACCTGCACGGTGTTCGCGCCGGGTTGGCGCCGTATCGCCAGTGTGATCGACGGCTCGCCGTTCAGGTTCGCATAGGTCTTCGACGTCTCGACGCTGTCCTCGACGGTGGCGACGTCGCGCAGCCGCACGGGGTTGCCGCCGCGGTTGCTGACGATCAGTTCGGAGAATTCGGCTGCGTTGCGCAGCTGGCGGTTGGCCTGCAGCGTCAGCATCTGGCGGCTGCCGTCCAGCGTGCCCACCGGCGTGTTGACGTTGGCCGCGCGCAGCGCGTCCGACAGCTCGTCCAGCCCGATGTTGCGCGCGGCCAGCGCGTCGGGCCGCACACGCACACGCACCGCGTAGCGCTTGGAGCCGAAGGTGTCTACCTGCGCGACGCCGGTGATGGTCGACAACGACGGCGCGATCAGGTGCTCGGCGTAGTCCTGCAGGTCGGAAGGCGCGACCGACGGCGTGGTCAGCGCGATCAGCAGCACGGGCGCGTCGGCCGGATTGACCTTGCGGTACGACGGCGGCACCGTCATGTCGTCGGGCAGTCCACGCTGCGCGCGCAGCAGCGCCGCCTGCACGTCCACCGCGGCAGCGTCGATGTCGCGGCCGTCCTCGAACTCCAGTGTCAGCGACGTGTTGCTCAGCGTGCTGGTCGAGCTGATGATCGCGAGACCTGGGATCGTCTGGAACTCGCGCTCCAGTGGCAGCGCCACCGATGTCGCCATGGTCTCGGGGCTGGCGCCCGGCAGGCGTGCCGACACGTTGATGACCGGCGTGTCGTAGCTGGGCAGCGCGGCCACCGGAATGCTGCGATAGCCGATGACACCTGCCAGCACAATCGCCGCATTGAGCAGCACCGTCATCACCGGACGGCGGATGAACAGCTCCGACAGGTTCATGACGTGGCCGCCGAGGCCGACGCGCCGCTGCCGTTGCCGCCCGGCGGCTGGTTGTCGCCCTGGCGCGGACGCTCGACCACCGCGGCGCCCGGCCGCAGATTCTGGCGGCCGTCCAGCACGATGCGTTCGCCGGCGTGCACGCCGCTGACGGCAGCCTCCTCGCCCTGCACGGCCAGCACCTGCACCGAACGCTGCGCCGCCTTGCCGTCGACGATCGCGTAGACGATCGGACCCTTCGCGGTTTGAATGATCGCGGCCTGCGGGATGACGATCGCCTCCTTCAGCGTGCCGACCGTCAGCATGGCCTTGGCGAACGCGCCGGGCCACAGCTTCGCGTCGCCGTTGTCGAAGCGCGCCTTGACCTTGACGGTGCCCGAGCCCGCGTCGACGGCGTTGTCGACGAACACCAGCCTGCCGGTGACCGCGCCGCTGCCCGCATTGTTACCCTCAGGCAGCGCGGCGCTGACCGGCGCACCGCCCGATTTCAGCGCGCCCAGTACGTCGCCCAGATGGCGCTGCGGCACGCTGAAGGCCACGTCGATGGGATCGAGCTGCGTGATCGTCACCAGCGTCGTGTCGTTCTCCTTCACGGCGGTGCCGGGATAGACGGTGATCGCGCCGACGCGCCCGCCGCTGGGCGCGGTCACGCGGCCGTATGCCAGCGTCACGCGCGCCGCATCGACCGCCGCCTTGTCGGAGGCCACCAGCGCCGCCTGCGCATCGACCAGCGACTGGTTGGTGTCGACGGCACCCTGCGAAACGAATTTCTGCTCCAGCAGCTCGCGGCTGCGCGCGAGTTGCCGCTGTGCGTCGGCCAGCGCGGCCTCGTCCTTGGCCATCTGTGCGCGCAGGCGCGCGACGTTGGCCTCGTCGCTGCGCGTGTCCAGCGTGAACAACAGCTCGCCGGCGCGCACGAACTGGCCTTCCTTGACGTGCACCGCCGTCACGACGGCGGTGACCTGAGGACGCACCTCGACGCTGGACACCGGCACGACGGTGCCGGTGGCTTCCAGCGTGATCGGCAGGTCGCGCTGCCGGACGACGGTCGCGGTGACGCTGATGGGCGGATCGGACGAAGCGCCCTGCGCCTTTGCCGGTTGCGCAGGGCGATCGCCGCAGCCAGTCGCGAGCGCGGCGGCGAGCAGCGCGCCGGTCAGCACCGACAGCGGCGAAATGATTTTGGTGTTCATCGGGGAGGAGTGCAGGCTCAGACCTTCCTGCCGTTGCTGCGTTCCTTCGCGGTCGATGCGCCAAGGGTTTGCACGATGCCGTGCCAGCATACCAAGTGCCTGCTTCCGTAACCGGAAGATAAGCGCCGCGGAGGCAGCACTCGGGCTGAGTGGGCGGGCGCGGCGGAACGGGCGTGAACGGCCTGTCCGTTGCGGCGACCGCGGTACCGGCCGGGCGTCATCCAAGCGCTTGCCGCAGCGACCGGAAGCGCAACCGATACTGTTTCGGCGTCTGACCTACCCTGCGCCGGAACAGGCGGCCGAAGAAGCTCGCGTCCTCGTAACCGATCTCGTTGGCGATCGCCTCCACGCTGAGATCTCCGCCTTCGAGCAGCGCTTTGGCCGCCTCCAGCCGCAATGCGTGGATGTAGTCGAGCGGTGTCATGCCGACCGCTTCCTGGAAACGACGAATCAGTGTGCGCCTGGGCAGGCCGGACACGGTCATCATGGCATTGACCGGCGATGCCTCCCGGTAGTGTTCGGCTGCCCATGTCTGGCATCGGTTGATCGCCGCGTCATCGGTCTGCCGCAAGGACAGCAATGCCGCAAAGGGCTGCTGGCCGAGTTCATGCCACTGCAGCATGTAGACCTTGGCCACTTCGATCGCTTCCTTCAGGCCGACATGGCGCGCGATCAGGTAAAGCGCCAGATCCTGCCAGGTGGTGCCACCGCCTGCCATGACGATGCGCTGCGCCTCGCCGCTGATGACCAGCGGCTGCCGCAGATTGAGCCTGACGCCGGGGTAGTTGTTGGTGAGTGTCTTGCCATAGCCCCAATGGATGGTGGCCTCGCAGTCTGCGAGCAGGCCCGCCTCGCCGAGCAGTACAGCGCCCGAACAGGAGCTCGCCACGATCGCGCCCTGGTCGTACACGCGTCGAAGCCAGGCCGCTTCGCCGTCGTACTGCCCGGCCACGCTCTGACCCGGATTGACGAAGAAATCGGGAATGCAGGCGATATCGGGCCGCGGCGCTGTCGTGTAGTCGTGGTCGGGCTGGATGAAGACGCCGTTGGCCGCCGTGAATCCGCGCCGTTCCCGCGCGACGATGTAGGGCGTCATCTTCTGTTCGCCCGCGACGCCCTGCGTGATCAGGCTGTAGTCCCGGCCGGCCGATGCGAACAGATCGAGCATGCCGAACAGCGTCGAGGACGTGACCTCGGGCGCTGCCAGGATCGCTACTTTCAAAGGGTTGGCTGCATTCGTCATGGCACAAATGGACGCTTTCCGGGAGTTTCGACTTTAGTGTCGGCGGGCGGGCAAGGCTAGCCTTGCCCGGTGGCAACGGAGCCATGCCAATACACGGGAAAGTCAGATGAACCGATACGAATTTCTACGTCTTCTCGCCGCCAGTGCCGGTGCGACGGTTGCCTTGGCGGCATGTGGCAAACAGGACACCACCGGCGTCGCGCAGGCCGCGAGTGTGCCCAACGCCGCCGGGGGCGACGGCGCCGCGGCGGCGCCGGAGGGCGACGAAGCGATGCGCGACAAGCTGCTTGGCCACCTGCTCGACAACACGGGCGGCCTGTTCGAACTGATGGGAATCGTCATCGGTGACCGACTGGGCCTGTATGCGGCGCTCGTCGCGACGCCGAACCGGACGTCCACCGAGCTGGCGCAGGCCACCTCGACCGACGAGCGCTATATCCGCGAATGGCTGGAGCATCAATGCGTGTCCGGGATCCTCACGGTCGAAGATGAGAAGGCCGATGCGAAGGCGCGCCGCTTCTCGCTGCCCAAAGGCCACGCCGAGGCGCTGGTCGAGGTCGAGAGCCTCAACTACATCACGCCGCTGCTCCGCCTCGCGCTGGCCACCGCGCCGCTGACGCCCAGGCTTGTCGATGCGTACCGCACCGGCAAGGGCATACCGTGGTCGGCGTACGGCGACGAGGCACGCGAGGGCCAGGGCGGAGCGAACCGTGCCACCTATCTGCAGCTGGTCGGCAAGGACTGGCTGCCCAGGATCAAGGGCGTCGACGAACGGCTCAAGGCCGATCCACCGGCCCGCGTCGCCGACATCGGTTGCGGCCTGGGGTGGTCGTCGATCGCGATCGCACAGGCCTACCCCAAAGTCAGGGTGGACGGCTACGACATCGACGGTCCGTCGATAGCGGCCGCGCAAGCCAACGCGAAGGCGGCGGGCATCGCCGACCGCGTGCGCTTCCACGTGAAGAGCGCCTACGATCCGGACCTCAAAGGCGACTACGACCTGGCCACGGCCTTCGAGATGGTTCACGATCTGTCGCAACCGGTCGTCGCGCTGGCGACGATGCGGCGGCTCGTGGGAACGAAGGGCTCGGTACTCGTCGTGGACGAGCGCGTGGCCGAGGAGTTCAGCGCTAAGGCAGACGAGGTCGAGCGCCTGATGTACGGCTGGAGCATCGCGCTGTGCCTGCCCACCGGCAAGGACGACAAGGTATCGGCCGAGACCGGCACGGTGCTGCGGCCGAAGGTGCTGCGAACGTACGCTGCGCAAGCCGGCTTCTCGCAGTTCGAGATCCTGCCGATCGACAACTACTTCTTCCGTCTGTACCACCTCAAGGCTTGAGCGGGGGCACATGAGCGGTGGCAATGAGCGATGCCATGAGCGCCGCTGATGGCGCGGCGGTGACCGTCGCCGCGGCGGAGGAGTTGCGCAGCCGCCTTCGCGGCGAACTGCTGGCGCCGGGCGGCCCGGACTACGAGCGCGCGCGGGTCGTCTGGAACGGCATGATCGATCGCAGGCCGGCGCTCATCGCCCGCCCGGTCAACGCGGCGGACGTGACCGAAGCGCTGCGCTTCGCCCGCGAT
>Ga0307505_10001948_pt1 | contig 15337 bp, 12 predicted proteins | sample 23_S_MG_FD_202183 | JGI IMG/M metagenome (GOLD analysis project Ga0307505, IMG submission 202183) | Soil microbial communities from Populus trichocarpa stands in riparian zone in the Pacific Northwest, United States - 23_S | ecosystem: Environmental > Terrestrial > Soil > Riparian zone > Trees...
ATCATCCCGGACACATGCCCCTCGCTGCGGAGCCGGAGCGACGCGGCGATCGAGCGAAGGGTGAGCCAGCCCTCATTCCATCCGAGCCAGGCAACAAGGCGTCGCAACGAGCCCCCTCGCGAGCCACGGATCACCTCCGCGGTCTGATCGGCCACTCCCGCCACGGCGTCAATGATCTCGAGCATCCCCGGACGACCGACGGCCCGCTGCTCCTTCGGGTGATCCGCCGATCGCAGTTTCGCCTCCACGAGGGTTCGGATCTCCTTGGCCCAAGGTTTACTCCCGAGATACATCCCGTTGATCAGCCGATCCCAGAGGCGAGCCGAACCGTCCAGGTTTGCCACGACGAACTCTTGATAGATGCCCTGCGCGGTATTCGGGTCAGCATCGAACAGCGCGAGAGTGGCCGTGGTGTCGAGCCACTCTGGCGCGATCTCAAGTCCAGCCGTGGCTCGGTAACTCGACCACTTGTAGTTCTCCGGCCGCTTGACCATATGCGCCCGCACGGGATTGAGCACCACGTAGCGCACAGCGTCTTGGAGGTGACTCCCGGTCTCGATCAGGGGCGACTTGAAGCGTCCCTCGAAGAGGTGTCCGGTTCGCTTGTGCCGGCGATTGAACCAACTCGCGTAGCTGCCGTTGAGCCAATGCATGCCCTGGGAGAGGTTTGGCTGCGGAGTCTGCAGGATGAGATGAAAGTGATTGGTCATCAGCACCCAGGCCGTGAGACTCCAGCCGAACCGCTTGACGGTCTCGGCCAGGTACCAGAGGAACATCATGCGATCGATGTCATCGCGGAAGACGGGCTTGCGATCATTGCCGCGTGACGTGACGTGGTAGATGGCGTCGGGGAACTCGATTCGTAGTGGTCTTGCCATGACACCGAGGTTCCCTCGGCTGGATCAGGCGAGCAAAACTTCTCCCGCCAGGAGGGAAATCGCTTCGAAAACCTCCTCGGATTGGAAGATTCTCGCGTCAGGCTCTACGCAGAGGAGAACACAATCATCCGGGCCTGAGGCGATTTCGCAGCCGAACAATGACGAGATGGGACCCGGTTCGACCACGCATTGAACAGAGAAGGCCTGCCCCCAGGTCGACCTATGGGGTCGGCCTACGGATCGAACAGAGGAGGCCTGACCCCATGGTCAGAAACCGTTCTTGACGGCTTTGGTGAGTTGATCCTGGCCGTACCAGCGGCGGTGGAACTCGAGGAGCGCGTCCCGGTCCGTGTCTGCGGGGTCGAGAGGCTTGACGCCCGTAGCAGGCTGGAGGAGGCGGGGGAAGGAGTAGAGAACGTATTCAAAGTTGCCCTTGGAGTACTCCTCGCCGAGCCGGTTGAAGGAAGCTCCGTCGATCGAGAACTTCTTCGTACCTTGATAGGAAAGATCGACGCGCGAGTAACGTTTGGCCTTCAGTTCTTTCGCAAACTTGAGAAACGCCGTATGGACATCAATGGGCGTCTGGCGAACGCTCAGTTCTTCGAGGTCATACACCACCACTCCGGGGATGACCCAATACTGATAGTGGGCCGAAACCTTCATTCCCCGCAGGGACGACTCCTGGAGGATGTCGTTCACGGGTCGTTGAAGGAAGAGGGCGTTGGCGCTGTATCCCACGAGCGCCGCGACGAGCGGAGTACCGACGAAGATGAGTTTCTTGTGTCTGAACGCGGGGATGGGGATTGCCACCCGCTCCAGCTTGAGCTGGCGCTTGAGGATGGTGAGGAAAGGCGTGGGCGGAGTCTTCCGGTTCGGAGACGACGGCGGCTCGACGGGGATCGCGTAGTAGGCGATCGAGAGCAGTAGGCCGGCGGCAATGGAGACGACTCCCACAGGCCGGAAAAGAAGCAGAGCTCCGAGCCCGAAGAGGTAGGCCACCCAACTCGCGTAGTTGACGCGGGAACGAAGCCGTTGAGCGCGTTGCCGGTAGAAATCCTCATCAAGGACCTCCGAGCAGTGTTTGCAGCGGATGGCTTTTGCCGCAATCAGGCCGCCGCAGAACGGACAGGGTGCGTCGGCCTGATCGTTCGCGCGTCGCTTCTGAACTGCGAAGTCCTCGGCTCGTCGCTTCTGCGGCCGGGCATTGAGAAGCAGCAACCCGCAATTCGAGCAAGCGGATGAGTCTGTTTCGTTCAAAGTCTTGCACTCGGGGCACCGCATGTAGCCTGGCGAGTGCAACCGGGCTGCCACGCCTGGCTTCGCCCACCATTTGGCGTCCCTGCGGAAGAGTCGCGCCAGCCGTCGGAATGGGAAACAAAGGCCTGACCCCTACCAAACCGAGCCCAAGAAAGGAGGTCTATTCCCTCAGCGGGCACAAAAAAGGCCTGACCCCTCGGGCGAGGCAATGAAGCAAAGGCCTGCCCCCTCCGCACGAGGCGCCATCATTGAAGGAAAGCAAAGGCCTGCCCCCTTCCTGGGCGCGTCGTTCGGGCGTCTCCGAAACGAAGGCCTGGCCCCCGTCGTTCGAGGAAAGAAAGCCTTTCCGGCGCGATCCGGGTGGAGGGCAGGCCTTTGTTCCGGGGCGGGCGCCTATTGCTTGCGCTTGCCGAAGCGGCGCTCGATGTTGAAGCCGAGCTTGATGTCGCCGGCGTCGAGGCCCGAGCCTTGGTAGGTAGAGGTGACGTATTGGTCGACGAGCGTCGATTGGTTGTTGGTCACGAGGATCTCGAACCAGTGACCGCCGATGTTGCGTTTGATGCCGAGGGACCAGCCGAGGTCGGCCTCGATCCCGTCGGGGAGGTCTGAATTGGGAGGGATGACCTCGACTACCGCTGCGAGGCCCGGCCTCAACATCCAGACGAAGCCGACCGGCATGTTGAATGCGTGCTCGAAGAGCGCCACGGAAGAGTCTCCGTCCACTGCTCGACCCGCGTTCGTGGCGAACGTCGGGAGTAGGAAGAGTTCTCCCTTCCGTCCAAACTGGCGCGAGACGATGGCCTGGACGAAGAAAGACGTGCGGTCCTCGAGGTCTTTCTCTGTGCGGATGTCCGCACCGCCCCGGATCGTGGCCGTCACTGGGCGTCCCGCGGTTTGCCGGAGCGCGACGTATTTTGCCGCGGCCTCGACGGTGTCATTCGTGTTGCTGCGCACGATCGAAAACTGGAGATTGGGACTCATCGCGTATGACCCGCCGAAGACGACGTCGGCGTTCGTGTCGAGTCCGAAAAAGGAGTGCAGTTGATCGCTGAAGCTTCCTTGATCGAGCGATTGATTGAAACGATGTGTGAACTTCCATTCCCACTGCCCCGCCGGCGCGATCTGATTGGAGGGCAGGGAGAGCAGTGCATCCCCAACCGGCAGCGCGCGCAGTGGAGGAGTGTCGGTCTGTGCCTGTACGCCGAGCGTGATGGCGACGACGAAACCCAGGCAAACGGCGACGGACGATCGACGGCTAATCATTGGGGGCTCCTCGGCGGATCCAGTCGCGAACGAGCTTGGTCTTGTCGTCCGTGAGCACCGGCAGGCTGAGCGGCATCCGCTCACCGGTGATGCCTGCGCCAGTAATCTTGCGGTAGAGGTACGAGTTGGCGGGATCGTTCGGCGTGACGCGCGAAAGGTTCGGCATTTCCACGCTCGGTACATTCACGATCATCGCGTAGGCTCTTCCGGAAGTGAGGATCATTCCGGATTGCTGGCCGAGAGGATCGTGGCAGCCGAGGGAGGCGCACGTGGGCGTGAAGATCTCCGTTTGCACCCGCGTGAAGGTGGCCGTGGGGTCGATCGGATCGCCGCTGCCGGGGTCCGGCGAGGTTGGAGTCTTCAATTCACCACATCCGGTGAGAAGGAGTGCCACCACAATCAGAGTTGCTCTCATGGGCGACACGTAAGGTAGCATCGGAGCGTGCATTCCGTCGACGAACTGTTCGCGGTCGTCGTGCGAGAGGAGGATGACGACTCCCGCTGGAACGCGATCCGTCAACTGCACGCTCTCGGCACCCGCGAAGTCTACGAGCGAGCGGTGAGACTCTGCCGTAGCGTCGCCTTCGCGGAAAGGGTGGCCGGAGCCGACATCCTCGGACAGCTCACGGGGTTCCAGGACGATTCGATGACCATGTTGTTAAGGATGGTGGAGGACGACGACGCCGTCGTGGTGGAAGCGGTCGTCCACGCGCTCGGGCAGCGTCAGGACGCGCGCACCATCGATGCTCTCAAACGTGTAGCCCTGCACGATGCATCCAACGTGCGCTGGGCTGTGGCCACCGCGCTCGAGGATTTGATCGCCGATGAGCGCGCAGAGCGCGTTCTCCTCACGTTGATGAAGGACCCCGAATCGTCGGTACGCGACCGGGCCACGTTTGCGGTGGGAAGTCTGTCGGATCACGACACGCCCCGAATCCGCGCTGCCCTCGCGGAGCGTCTTCGGGACGACGATCGGTGTGTGGCCCATGAAGCCGCTCTGGGTCTGGCTCGCCGCCGCGACGCACGGGCCATTCCGTACATCGCGGTGGCAGTCGAATCCGCCGATGGCGAGATCGAGGAAGCTGCGGACGAGATCACCTCGCCGGACATGCTCAGCGAATTGCTCAAGGCCCGCGACGCCATCGGCGGCCGCGGAGTGAACACCCTGCTCGAACGCTGCAGGTCCAGGCTCTAGGAGCTTGCGCGGCAGAAGTGCGTTAGCCTCGGAGCGGCCGCACGTGCCCAAAGGCTATGCCAACCAGCGCCGCCGGTCGTACCGGCTAGGCTAGCCGAACTGATTCCGAAGCGGCGCGACCTACTTCTTCGCTTCCGCGACCATCCTCTCCACGTCAGCCAGCAGCTTCTTGGCGTCGTACAGAATCCCATCCTTGAGCACGTACGTCACGCCGCCGATGCGCTCGACCTTGCCGGTCTCGTCGTTCACATGAACGGCGCCGGTGCCGTAGAGCACCTTGAGGTTGGCGAGCGGATTTGCGTCCACCAGCACGAGGTCGGCGAGCATTCCGGGCCGTACCAGGCCGATCTCGGCCTTTTTCCCGGTCGGTTCGGCCAACGCCTCGGCGCCGTGGAACGTCGCGGCGCGGATCACTTCCAGCGGATGAAAACCGGCTTCCTGCAAGAGCTCGAGCTCGCGAATGTAGTCGAAGCCGTAGAGTTTGTAGATGTAGCCGGAGTCGGACCCGGTAGTCACGCGTCCGCCGCGATTCTTGTACTCGTTCACGAACGCCATCCAAAGCCTGTAGTTGTTTCTCCACTCGACTTCGTCACGGGTCGTCCAGTCGAACCAGTACGAGCCATGGGCTTTGCGGCTTGGCTCATAGAACTTCCAGAGGGAGGGGAGCGTGTAGCGGTCGTGCCACTCGGCGCGCATCGCGCGCATCAGGTCGCGGCTCGCTTCGTAGATGGTGAACGTTGGATCGAGGTTGAATTTCAGCGCCAGCAACTCGTCCATGACGCCGTTCCACTTCGCGCTGCCAGGTGGGGCGGCCTGACTCCACAGACGGCCCGCTTCGCCGAAGCGGTGCTGCTCATCGAGATAGTTGTAACCGGGGGGATAGTTCTGGATCGTTCGGTCCGTGAACAGAGCTTCCGGGAGTCCATACCAGTGTTCCATGCCACCCAAACCGAGACGGGCGGCCTGCAAGATGTTCATGCGCGCCACGCCCATCTGCGAGAGATGGGTGGTGGTCCCAAGCTTGTTCTTCTTCGCCTCGTCGATGAGCGCGGCCAGGATGTCCGGGTCGTAAACGGGGTCGCCCGCGCCAATGATCTTGAGCCCGGCGCCGCCACTCTTGGCGACCCACTGCACGAACTTGCGTGCCTGCTCGGGTGAATCGATGGCTCCGCCCTTCCACATCACCGAACCAGTGAACGCGTAGGGGACGATTCGCGGAGCCACGATCTCGTTGCGCGCGCTACGGTCTCGCTCGTGGAGCGTCCACTCCAGGCCGTTGCCGGAGCCTGGATCGCGGACCGTGGTGATGCCGTGTGCGAGCCAGAGCTTGAAGACATACTCGGCGCTGGTGCCTTGGTCAGTCCCGCCAGGGTGTCCGTGCATATCGACGAAGCCAGGCAGGACGAACATCTTCGAACCGTCGATCTCGCGGGTGGCGTCCTTGGGACGGCGATCTGGCTCGATGGCGACCTTCGGATAGCCGACGCTGCGTACTTCGACGATGCGATTGCCTTCGACCACCACATCCATGGGTCCGATTGCGGGCGCCCCGGAGCCATCGATGACGGTGGCGCCGCGGATGATCAGCCGTTCGAAGGGTCCCTCCCCTTCATCGGGCCTGCGATCCGGTGCCTGCAACTGTTGCCGGTCCTGGGCGAACGCCGACATCGTGAGAAGGAGCAGCAGAAGAGCGCGCTTCAACATGGCGCGCATTGTAGTGGGTCGGGGGCAACAAACTCGCGATCGGAATCGCTCTAGGCGCCATGGGGTCAGGCCGTGGGGTCAGGCCTTCGTTTCTGGGGAAAGGTGGTCAGGAACTTCGGGCCCTTCGATTTCCGGAAAAACGCGGGTCAGGCCTTCGTTTTCCAGCGAGAGCGAAGGCCCCGGGAAGAGCGAAGGTCGACGAAGCATGGGGTCAGGCCTTCGTTCTCTGGGGAGACAAGGCCCGGATTTTCAGGGGGGCGCCGGTGAGGAATCTTGGGGTGGGAAGCATGGGGTCAGGCCTTCGATTCGAGGAAGGCCTCTCGCCGGGCTGCGCCGAGGCTGCGACTTTGGCTCTCTGAAGATGGAGCCAAGCGTGCCGTCAAAGGCGGTCTCGCGTCTGATAAAAGCGAAGGCCTGACCCCAAAAGACGCGCCCAATCCGACCCCAAACGACGCGCCCAATCCCGGATCTCAATGCGCGCTTCTCGCGACTTTGATTCTTCCGGGGCGGAGCGCGAAGGACTGACCCGAGGTGGAGCGGAGCAGGCTCCGGTAGCGATCCAAAAGCGAAGGCCTGACCCGCGGCGGTCGAAACCGTGCGACGTCCGGAAAGCGAAGGCCTGCCCCACTCCCTCTCGGCGCAAGAAGCGAAGGCCTGACCCCGGCGCCTGACCCCGGCGGTTGAACCGAGCGATGTCCGAAAAGCAAAGGCCTGACCCCTGGCGCCTGACCGCGAAAAGCAAAGGCCTGACCCCGGTGCCTGACCGGTGACGTCCAGCGCCGACGAAGGTGTGGCCCCCTTCGCCTGAACGTGGGAATCGCTCGTGAATATGAAACTCCGCTCTCGGGCGGTGCGATAATCCCGGAAGAACGCTTCGTGCGCTCCGGTTTGCACGCGGCGGATCACCGATCATGCAGACGCTCTCGCTGGTGCACTCGGACTCGTTTCCGATCGGCCGCTATGCCGAAGTGCTGATCCGTGAGTCGATCGTGTCGAGCAGGCTCGACAGTCTCGACCAATTGCTCGGGGCGGGCGACGGTTCGTCGCTGCGGGTCGCGCTCGTCGACCCCGGCATTCAGAACGGCAGGAGCCGGATACTGGAAGTCGACCCTCGCACGGCGGTCGTTGGTATCGGTCTGGAGGAGCAGCCGCAATGGCTCGCGGATGACATCGTCTATCTGCACCTCGCAGCGAACCCTTCCACTTCCGCGTTTGTCGGCGCGGTCAAACGCGCGTATCAATTCCTCCACCAGAAGGCTCGGGCGGACCATCTCGAAAAGCAGCTCAGCGAGCGCACCCGTGAGCTCCAGCAAGTCGCGGAAGTGGGACGAGCCCTCTCCACCGTCCGCGATCACTCGGTCCTGCTGACCATGATTCTCGGGAAGGCACGCGAGCTGTCCCGCGCGGACGCGGGCTCGCTCTATCTTCTGGACGATGTGTCCGGCCACCGGGTGCTGCGCTGGAAGCTCGCGCAGAACGACTCCATCGACGTCGACTTCGAAGAGAAGGTTCTGCCCATCACGCGCAAGTCGTTGGCCGGGTACGTGGCCATGACCGGCGAGACCCTGGTCATCGATGATGCGTACAACCTGCCCTCCGGCGCCGAGTACGAGATCAACCGTTCGTTCGACGAAGAAAACGGCTACCTCACCAAGTCCTTACTGGTCTTCCCCATGACCAATCACGCCGGCGAGGTGATCGGTGTGCTGCAATTGATCAACCGCCGTACGAAAACGTCTCGCGTCCGACTGAAGGCGGAGACGGTTCCGGAGAACGTGGTCTCGTTCGACGAAGACACGGCCGAGATCATGCGCGCACTGGCCAGTCAGGCCGCCGTGGCGGTCGAGAACAACCTGCTCTACGAATCGATCGAGCGGCTGTTCGAAGGCTTCGTGACGGCGGCGGTCACAGCCATCGAACAGCGCGATCCGACGACCTCCGGACATTCCTTCCGCGTTGCGGATCTGACGGTGGAGTTGGCCCGTGTGGTCGACCGCGTGGAGCAAGGTTCGTTCGCGGCGGTCAGCTTCAGTCAGGATCAGATCCGCGAGATTCGCTATGCGTCTCTCCTCCACGACTTTGGCAAAGTCGGGGTACGCGAGCAGGTCCTGATCAAAGAGAAGAAGCTCTATCCGATGCAGCTCGACAACATTCGCGGGCGCTTCGAGTACGTGATGAAGTCGGTGGAGAATGACGCCGCCCGCAGAAAGATCGACTACCTACTGACGCACGGGAAGGTTGAGTTCGCCGAGTTCTCTGCCCGCCTGGATGCCGAAAGTGCGGCTGCGATTCTCGAGCTCCAGAAGGACTTCACGTTCATCGCACAGTCCAACGAGCCGACCGTTCTGCCGGAAGGGGATTTTCGGCATTTGCAGGCTCTGGCCAATCGCGACTTCGTCGACATCCAGGGGCAGCGCCGCTTGCTCGTGGACCCGGAAGAGGCTCGCATTCTCTCCATCCGCAAGGGCAACCTCGATCCCGCGGAACGAATGGAGATCGAGAGTCACGTGACGCACACCTTCAACTTTCTGTTGAAGATCCCCTGGACCCGCGACCTCTCGGCGGTTGCGGATATTGCGTATGCACATCACGAGAAGCTCAACGGCCGCGGCTATCCGCGCCGCCTCAGTGCCGAGGACATTCCCATCCAGTCGCGGATGATGACCGTCTCCGACATCTACGATGCGCTCACGGCCAGCGACCGTCCTTACAAGCGCGCCATCTCTACGGACCGCGCGCTGGACATCCTCCGCATGGAGGTGGGGGACGGACTGCTCGACGAGGAGCTCGTCGACACCTTCATCGAGGCGAAGGTCTATGAGCGCGCCGGCATCCTTCGTCCGTAGGCCCGCACGGCCGGCAGCGCTGTTGCCATAGCCTTGGGCACGTACGGCAGCTCCGAGGCAGACTTTCTGCTGCGCAGACTTCTAGCTTCTAGCGCGCAGAAAGGCGACTGTCGCGCAGAAGGCGACTGGCGCGCAGAAAGGCGACGCGCAGAAGGCGACGGCGCGCCACACACGCTTTACCGTACACTAGCGTGCCGATGCATCGCCTCCTCGTTCTCTTCGCGTTCACCGTCTCGATGTCCGCCGCCACTTTCAAGTCCCATGACGGCACCTCGCTGTACTACGAAGTGGTCGGCAAGGGCGAGTTCGTCGTGTTGCTGTCCGGCGGGCCCGGATTCTCCCCCGAGTACCTCCGTCCCATTGCCGAGAAACTCGGAGACCGTCACGCGTTCGTGCTCTTTCATCAGCGGGGCACGGGCAAGTCGACGCTCGAGACCGTGGACGCGAAAGCGTTGGCTCTCCCGAGTCTGGTCGGAGACCTCGAGGCCTTACGCAAGGAGCTGAAGGTCGAGAAGCTCACGATTGCCGCACATTCCTTCGGCGGGATCCTGACGATGATGTACGCGCGTGAGTATCCCGAGCGCCTCGGCGCGATCGCTTTCCTGGATGCCGGAGGTCCGACGCTCAAGTCGGTCCCGAAGTTCACCGCCAACCTCGACGCACGCTTCAGCGCGGAAGACCGCGCGGCCATTCAGGAATGGAGCGGTGCAAAGGGGAAGGAGAACCATCGTCGCGCGGTCCTGGAGATCACCAGGGCGAAGACTCCCGCGTACTTTGCGGATCGCGCCAAAGCCAAGCCGATGATGGATTCCTTGACCGAGGATTCGTTTCACGACGGTGTGTTCTGGGCGATCGTGGGGCAGATGATGGCTCTCGATCTGAGGCAGGGACTGGAGAAGGTCAAGGCGCCAGTGCTGGTGCTGCATGGAAAGCAGGATCCGCTGGAGAGTGCGCAGGAAGTTCACGAGACGTTCCCCGGGTCCCAGCTCGAGCTCATCGACAACGCGGGCCATTTCCCGTGGCTCGAGCAGCCCGACCGCTTCTACTCGATCCTCAGCGCTTTCCTGGCCGGCGAATGTCACTGACCGGCTTGGCTGTAAGGCACTCCGCTTGCCCCGCGCCCCTTTTGAAATGGGGCACGCTTCCTGCTGTATGCAGGGCCGGAGACTACAGCCATGACCACACCTAAAACTCTGACAGCAGCGGCCTTAGCACTACTGTTTCTTGCCGCGTGCGGCTCCTCCGGCGTGGGAGACATCTTCGGCGGCGGCAACAGCGGTGCTTCGAATTACGAGATTCGGGGAACCGTGGACAATGTCGACGCCGGAAACCGCACCCTCACGCTCACCAACGTCACCGGCTACAACTCATCCATGCTCTCCAGTGGAGGGAGTACGGTGCGGGTCTCTTTCGATGACCGCACTCCCGTGACCTACAACGGGCAGACCTACCGGCCCCAGGACCTCGAGCGTGGCGACGAGGTTCTTGTGCGCGTCGATGAGTCCGGCAATTCGCTGATGGCCGAATCGATGACCGTACTGCACAACGTGTCCGCGGGCGGCTCCACCTGGCCCGGTGGTTCGACGAACGAATCGACCGTACGTGGAACGGTGCGGTACGTCGACACCACACGACGCACCATCGAGGTCGACCGCGGAAATGGTTCGCTCGTCACCGTCGACTACGACACCAGCACTCCGGTGTATTTCAACAGCCAGAGCTACCGCGTGGCGGATCTGGAGCGCGGGGATGAGATCGATATCCGGGTGCGCAGTACCGGCAGCAATCGATGGTTGGCCGAGCAGATCAACGTCGTGCGCAGTGTCAGCAGTACGGGCACGGGCTCTTCGTCGCAGACCGCCACCATTCGTGGGACCGTGCGCTACGTGGACACTTCGCGTCGCACCATCGAGCTGGAAGCCACGAACTGGCGCTCCAACTTCGATACCAGTACCGGCACGGCCAGTGGTCGCGTCATCGTCTCGTATGACACCAACACGAGCGTGGACGTCGCTGGCCAGTTCCACCCGGTCTCGGGTCTCGAGCGGGGAGACATCATCGACGTGCAGGTCCAGAATCCCAACGCCACAACGCCCTTCGCTCAGCGCATCTATCTCGTGCGGGACGTGACGCAGTAGAGGCTTCGTGAGGTTGCCGGGCCATTGTCCGGCAACCTCATACCAGATCGTCGATCTGGATCTCCTCGAGCAACCGCCGGCACCATTCCCGGCGCGCGTCGCGCCGCTGGTGCAGCCATTGTTCCGCGCGAGGAGGGAGCCAGTCCGGGACCTCCACGTCGGCCATCGCGTTTCGGAGGATATCCATCAGCGAGTTACCCTCGCGTCGTGCCCGGGTGAAGTGCTCGGTGAGTCCTCGCACGCCGGCCCCATCGATCCGCACCGCCGCTGCCACTGCACGCTCGGATTCGGTAACCGGAGCCTCGAGTCTGGCGATCGACATGACGGTTCGACGGAGGTCGGCTTCGGAAACGTCATTGACAGCCAGTGCGGTCCTGGTCAGGTTCCCGACTTTCTCCAGCCAGCGTCCAAGGCAGTGGAACTGAAGGAGCAACTCGAACGCCCGCTGTTCTTCGGGCGGTGGCGTGTACAAGCGACGGGCAATCGTCGCGATGCGCTCGACCTCGGCGATCCGCGAGGCGCCGTCGAGATCCTGGTAGAGGGGGAGGAGATACTTCTCGAGCTCCACGCCGGCGTCAGTCCCACGTCTCGCCGCAGAACGTGCAGCGCCAGCGTCCGGAGATGAGGAGCAGGACCGCCGCCATGGAAATGGCCGCGAACGCGCCGTGCGACATGCCCGTGGCGACTCCCAGGGCGATGGCGACCGCGGTGATGAGCAAAAACATCCTGCCTCTTCCCGAGGGGACGATCTCGGTCGAGCCGCAACTCGCACAACCGGGTTTCGCGGCGTCCTCGTCCGGCTCGTCGATCTCCGAGAGCGAGGGGCATCGTGCCGTGAGCACATCGCCCGCCCGGATGGCGTCGACGTTCTGCACGCGCAGCTTCACACGCCTTTCGACGGCATCGTCGACCAGGTTGTCGATGCCCGCCGAGTCCAGGACCCCCTTTGCGAGCTGAGCGTCGCCAGGGGCAGCGTACGCGGTAACTGTCACCAGAGGATCAGCCATTGCAGCATTGTAACGACTGACGGTCCAGGTCCATGCCCGCCCCGGCCAGACCCCTCGATACGGCTCCAGAAAGGGGTCAGGCCTTTGGTCCGGTTGGCACCTACCAAAACGGGGTCAGGCCTTCTGTTCGCGATAGGTGCCCGCGTTGCCTAGGCGGGGGGCAGGCCTTTGGTTTCTGGCACCCACGGGGGCCAGGCCTTTCTGTTGGAACCCAGATTGGCGTGAGCCTTCTCTTTGGTCGTGCCGGCACCCGCCGGACGGGGGGCAGGCCTTCTGTCTGCGTTTGCGATCCGCCCCCTCGTAGGGTCCTGCGGTTCGAGCACGCTGAGGATCGACCGAGCTGGCGGGGCGAAGGCCTGCCTCCACTTTTTCTGGTTATCGGCGAGGTCGGAACGAAGGTCTGCCCCCGGTTCAGGGCGTTCCGTGCCTGAGGCAGATCGTGAGGACAAGGGCCTGACTTCTCAGCATGTTGGGTCCATTGAAACGAAGGCCTGCCCCCCAGAGGCGGACGCGCGACAGGTCGTGCCTCGTGAGGGTGGGGGTCGGTTGAAACGAAGGCCTGACCCCAGGTCTTGGTGAGGGTGTGTGGGACTGATCCAAAGGCCTGACCCCCAGTCCTGGGTAAGCGGGGAGGACTGATCCAATCGGTTTTGGAGGGTGGTTGCCTGCTTGGGGGACCGTAAGGTAGAGTCCGGCCCGATTTGAAGAGGCTGCTGGTTGTTGTGTTGTTGGCGCTCGGGGCGCCCGGGTTGTTCGCTGCGGAAGAGCCGCTGGCGCGGCCTGGGATGGTCGAGCGTGCGCTGTCCTGGATCGGTGTGAAGTACCGGTTCGGTGGGCAGGATGAGCTGCGCGGGTTCGACTGCGCCGGGCTGGTGCGCCAGGCGTTCAGTGCGGTTTCCGTCGAGCTCCCTCGTACTGCGGCTGCGCAGTTCCAGTTTGGTTGTGTGGTCCCGCGGGAGGACCTGCAGCCGGGCGACTTGGTTTTCTTCCGCAATACTTACAAGCGGGGCATTTCTCACGTCGGGATCTACATCGGCGGAGGGGAGTTCGTACACGCCGCCAGCCGCCGCCGCTCGGTGGTGGTGGATCGCCTGGACATGCCCTATTTCCAATCGAGGTTCGCTGGCGGACGCCGCGTAACCCCTCCGGCGGTGGTCCATCCGCCTCTCCCCACCTTCCAGAGCCACCCCGAGGATCCTGCCCGCTAAGTTCAGCTTCCCGGAAGTCGGTGTCCAGTGGGTTGGGCTGTCAGTTATCGGTTCTCAGTGCGACTGGGTGCAGACAACCGATTACCGACAACTGACAACCCGACCACTGGACACTCGTTCCGGGGGGCTGTGCTAAGCCACCCAAAAGCCGGGCTCGGGCGAGGGTGCGTGCTCGGGCTCGGGTAGTGTCCTGCACGTGAATAGTCGTGGCGGCGTGCCTCCGAGCCCGCACCCGAGTCCGAGCCCATGCCCGGCCTTTCATTGTGAACTCTGAGAGAGAAATTCTCTGATTGCGCCTAAGGCCGGCACGGGCGAGCAGACGGGCACGAGGCCCCGGGAATGGTGCCCCGCCGCACAAGGTCCCTCGCTCGACGGTCGGGATGATAGCGACTTCTCGAGATCTGCGTAGCGAGCCCCCGCGACCGCGCTGTCCGCCGAGGGCGAAATGAAACCCGGGCCGCGGGATGCCGTAGACACCTCCCGAGGGAGGACTCTCGGATGAGACTCGCAACCATGACGACGGCGGCGTTGCTCCTCGGCGCCAGCCCGGTCTTCGCCGGCAACGGTTTCTGGGATGACTGCAGCAACAAGGCCGCGCGCCGCGTGGCCGCGCCGGCCGCGGGGATTTCGCGGGTGGTCATTCACGCGGATTCCGGATCGTTGCAGGTGGACGGTACGGCCGGCGCGACGCAGATCGTGGCCTCGGGGACGGCTTGCACGAGCGATGAAGACTTCCTCCCGCGAATGACGCTGACCATGCGCCGCGCAGGCTCCGACCTGCACATCACGGCGGACATCCCCGATAAGGCCATCATCTTCGGCTTCTTCAGCGCGCGACTCGACATGGGCGTGACCCTGCCAGCGGGCTTACCCGTCGTCATCGATGACGACAGTGGCTGGATCAAGGTAACCAATGTCGGCACGACGACCATCGACGACGACTCGGGCGCGATCGAAGTCCGCAATGTCCGCGGAAACCTCACGATTCACGACGACTCGGGCGCCATCGAGATCGACGGCGTGACCGGCAACGTCAGCGTGGAAGACGACTCCGGCGAGCTCTCGATCAAGAACGTGGGCGGGAGCGTCGAGATCGAGGACGATTCGGGGTCCATCTCCGTGGCCAGCGTTCAGGGCTCCCTGCGCATCCGCGAGGATGACTCAGGCTCGATCCGGGTGATGAACGTGAAGCGCGACGTGATGATTGACGACGACGGCTCCGGCTCGATCGATGTGGCCGACATCGGCGGCGACTTCACCGTCTCCCACAAGAGCAGCGGCAGCATCGATTACACGCGCGTGGCCGGCAAGGTCCGCGTTCCTGAGAAGGACTGAAGGAATCGAAGTTCCTCCCGCGTTCGCCGTTGTCAGTTGCCGGTGATCGGTTGTCTGCGCCTTACAGAAAACCGACAACTGACGACACAGTGCGAGCTGTGCCCGTCAGTCCAACGCAAAATGAGCCGCTCAGAGGTTGTGCAGAAATTCGTGCCCCTTCCAAACCTGTCATCCTGAGCCGCGTAGACGGCGAAGGATCTCGTGCGTAGAACGACGAACGTGCGAGCACGAGAACCGCGGTCTCGTCCAACCTGCGCGGGTTTCGCTTACCGCAGGGGATCCTTCGCGCCCACCCGCCACCCGCTTCCAAGAAACTTCCAATGTTTGCAGAGTCAGAATGCAAACTCATCGGAGGCGGCATCGCCCCCCTCATCCGGCAGTTGGCCACCTTCTCCCCCCAAGAAGCCGGGGGGAGAAGGCTCTCGATGGAACACTCTCGCGATGAACCAGTTCAACTAATGATGAACCCAGCTCGCGATGCACACACACCGAGAGCCTTCTCCCCT
>Ga0307505_10001949_pt1 | contig 15332 bp, 14 predicted proteins | sample 23_S_MG_FD_202183 | JGI IMG/M metagenome (GOLD analysis project Ga0307505, IMG submission 202183) | Soil microbial communities from Populus trichocarpa stands in riparian zone in the Pacific Northwest, United States - 23_S | ecosystem: Environmental > Terrestrial > Soil > Riparian zone > Trees...
TGCCACCAGGTCGATCACCGCGGCCTGTCCCGCGATGAGCCCGCCGACGGGCGCGATCACCACGGTGGTGACCCCTTCGTCGCGCGCGGGGGCGAACAGCACCGACGCCGTGTTGAGCCCTTCCCACGGCGTGAACGCCGCGGCGATGCCGTCGCGGCCGCGGGCGCTCACGTCGCGGGTGGAGGCCTCCGCCGACACCTCCACGAGCCCCAGCTGCGTCACCGCATTGATGAGTCCCGGAGTGACCCACTTGCCGGCAGCATCGATGCGCTGCGCGCCGTCCGGGATGGCGATCCCGGTGCCCACCTGCGCGATCCGTCCGTCGCGGATCAGCACCGTCGCATTGTCCAGCGGGGCGCCGGAGACGGTGTACACGCGGCCGCCGGTGATGGCGACGGTCTGCGCGGACAGGGTGCCGCTCAGCGCGAGCAGTGCAAGAATGGACGTGCGCATCAGCGGGATCCTCCGGGCAGGCGCAGCTCGGGGACGAACCCCAGCTCGAAGTCGGTGCGCCACCGCTGCGAGGCATCGAGACGATCGTAGAGCAGGGCGCCATCCACCCAGACCTTCTCGGGGCGCGAGTACACGCTGAACGGATTCCCCGACCAGAGCACGACGTCGGCGTTCTTGCCGACCTCGATGGAGCCGATCTGGTCCTGCAGCCCCAGCGACCAGGCGGGATTGATCGTGATCCACCGGATCGCCTGGTCCGGGGTGACCGTAATGCCGATGTCGCGGCCGGCGTGCATGGCCTTCGCCGCCTCCTGGTTCAGTCGCTGCGAGCCGGAGGGGTCGTCCGAATGGATGATGGCGCGGGCGCCGGCGTTCTGGAGGATCGCCGCGTTGGCGGTGACGGCATCCAGCGCTTCCATCTTGAACGCGCCCCAGTCCGCCCAGACCGACGCCGAGATGCTGTCCTGCGCGAGGCGGTCGGCGAGCTTGTACGCCTCCACGCCGTGGTGGAAGGACCGGATCGAATACCCGAACTCCCGGGCAATGTCGATCATCTGCGCCATCTCGTCGGCGCGGTAGCAATGGTTGTGGACGTGGATGTTGCCGCGCAGCACGTCCGCGAGCGTCTCGTTGCCGAGGTCGCGCGCCGGCGGGTCGCCCTGGCGGTCCGCGGTCCACTTGTCCCAGCGGCGGCGATACGCTTCGGCATTGATCCACGCGGCGCGATAGCCGGCCACGTTCCCCATGCGGGTGGAAGGACCGCGGCTCGCGTACACGCGCTTCGGGTTCTCACCGCAGGCCATCTTCAGGCTGTATCGCGCCCCGGGGAACTTCATCCCCTGCACGGTGCGCGAGGGCACGACCTTCAGCACGGCGCCGCGTCCGCCAATGAGGTTCGCGGATCCGGGAAGCACCTGCAGGGTGGTGATCCCGCCGGCGAGGTTGCGCGGGAACTGCGGATCCTGCGGCCACACCGAGTGCTCGGCCCAGACGTGCGCGGTGACCGGGTTTGTCGCCTCGTTGCCGTCGCTGTTGGCACCGACGCCGGGCGCGGCATAGACGCCGAGGTGCGAGTGATTGTCCACGAGTCCCGGCGTCACGTACTTGCCGGCGCCGTCAATGATCACCGCGTCGGTCGGGGCGGCGAGGTTGGCACCAACGCCGGCGATCCTCCCGTCGCGCAGCAGGACCGAGCCGTTCTGGATGGTCGGGCCAGCCGCCGTGAGGACGGTGACGTTGCGGATGAGCGTCGTGCGCGCGGGAAATGCCCGGTAGGTGCTGGGGAAGGGATCCGCGTTCGGGGTCGAGAGGGCGCCCGCTCCGGGGCCCGTGCGCGACGCGCTCGACTGTGACGTGGACGGCTGGGGCTGCGCCGGGGCCGGCGCGGATTGCGCCGGACGCGTGCACGAGGCCGCGGCCAGCACCAGCAGGGGAAACAGGGCACGCATCAGTGGAAATGCTCCGGGGAGAGGACGGTGCGGAAGACGGTCCGACAACGATAACCCTGACAGGTGCGGTGGGTCAGGAGGCGACGAGGCGGACGTCGTCCGTGCAGATGCCCGCCACTCCGAGCGAGGCGGCACGCCGCGCGACCTCCGGATCATTCACCGTCCACGGAATGACGCGCAGCCCGTGCGCCGCCGCCGCCGCCATGAACGCGCTGGTGACCAGGGTGAAGTGTGGCCACACGTCGCGCGGCTGCGTGCTCGCAACCGCGCGAGCCATCATCGCGAGCGGGTCGCTCGTTGCCCGGTCCAGCAGCACGCCACGCGGGATCTCGGGGTGCGCGCGCGCGCATCGTGCGATCGCGTCGTGGTCGAAGGAATGGAGGGCATATCGGTGCCCGGAACGCCGCACGACGTCGGCCACGGCATCCTCGATGCCGGGTCCCTTGAGCTCGACATACACGGTCGCGCGGCTGCCGATCGCCGCGAGCACATCCTCGAGCGTGGGGATGCGCGCGTCGCCAGGGAGTGGAGCGTCGCGCAGGCGCTCCCACGACGTCTGGGCGATGGGCCGCCCACGCACGTCGAAGTCGTGGTGCACCACGACAACCCCGTCCGCCGTGACATGGACGTCGAGCTCGACGGCGTCTGCCCCACGATCCAGCGCCCGCAAGAATCCGGGGAGCGTGTTTTCGGTGAATTCGCGCGGGGCGCCACGGTGGCCAACCCGCTCGAACGCCTGAGGGGGAGCAGTCATGCGGGTGTATTATTCCGCAACGTCCCGCCTGGCAAGCGCTTAACGAAATCCGGCCCCGCAACGTCCAACCTGTACGCATGACCGCCCCCGATCCACGGCTCGACGACCTCGGGGACCAGGAGCTCATCGCCCGCTGGAAGGGTGGCGATCAGCGAGCCGCCACGACGCTCGTGGCGCGCCATGCGGCGAGCCTCGCACGGTTCGCGGTGAGCTTCGGGGAGCATGATGAAATCGACGAGCTGGTGCAGGACACCTTCGTGAGGGCGTTCGCGGCCATCGACAGCTTCCGCGGCGAGAGCTCGTTCCGCACGTGGCTGTTCACGATCGAGCGGCGCCTGCTCCTCGATCGCCAGCGGTCCGCGAAGCGGCGCGATCGCGCGGTGGAGATCAGGGAGGACAGCGCGGCCACGGAGTTCGATGCCCTCGACGACCTCGTGGCCGCGGAGTCGGCGGTGAAGGTGCGGCGGGCCCTCGACCGGCTGACGCCCACCCAGCGGCAGGTGTTCCTGCTGCGGGTGAATGACGGATTGTCGTACCGCGACATCGCGGAGATGGTGAAGACCACGGAAGGGGCGGCTCGCGTGCACTATCATCACGCGATTCGCACCGTCAGGGAGCTGCTCGATGCGTGACTGTGACAACGCGGACGTGAGGGACCTGCTGCCGGAGTTGCTGGACGACTCGCGCGACGGCGACGCCCATCGGGCGGCGCGGGCGCACCTGGCCGGCTGCGACGCCTGTCAGGCGGAGCTCGCGCTCCTGGGCGCGGTGCGCGGCGCGTTGCCGGGTCCGCGACTCGACGTCGCGAGGATCGCCGCCGCCATTCCGCCGTACCGTGCAGTGCCGGCCTGGAGTCGCGCGGCGCGGTCGCCGGCCTTCCGCATCGCGGCCGGCTTCGTCTTCATGGTTGGGCTGGCCGCGGTGGTGCAGCAGGTGGGGAAGGAACAGTCGCGGCGCGACAGCCTCGCGGTGGCCAGTGCCAGCGGGGGATCGGGGGAGCTCGCGCTCGGCGCTTCGCTCAGCGACCTCTCGGACGCCGACCTGCAGGCGCTCCTCGTCGACCTCGGCGGCCTCGAGGCCGTGACCTCCACGGATGAGGACGTCATCGTGCTCCCGGCTCTCGATCGGAACGGCGTATGACAACCACTCGGCCCTCGGCTCTCGGCTCTCGGCTCCTGCTCCTTGCGTTGCTGCTTCCTGTCCAGCTTCCCGCGCAGGAGCCGCGGCCTCCGGGCGCTCCCGCGACGCAGCGCGCTCGACTCGAGGGCGATATCCGGCGCACGTTCGTGCGCGCGGTGCGGGAGCACGTCGGCCTGTCGGAGGACCAGATGCGCCGCCTGGCCCCGCTCACCCAGAAGCACGAACGGCAGCGGCGGGAGCTCCAGCAGGCCGAGCGTCGGGCGCGAGTCACGCTCCAGTCCGAGCTTCGGAGCGCGACGCCGGACACGGCATCGGTGTCCCGGCAGCTCGACGCGCTGCTCGACGTGCAGCGCCGCCGGATGCAGCTGATCGAAGCGGAGCACCGCGAGCTTGCCACGGTCATGACACCGGTGCAGCGCGCGCGCTATCTCGCGCTCCAGGAGCAGGTGCGCCGCCGGGTGGAGCAGTTGCGGCAGGGTCCGCCGCCGGGCGTGCCCGGGGACAGCCGGCCCGGCCGTCGCAGGCCGGGGCCGTAGGTGCAGGCCGCGCGGTGACTTGGGGGAGGGGGGCGCGCTAGATTCTGCTCACCCTGGCCCGGGTGGCGGAATTGGCAGACGCACGGGACTCAAAATCCCGCGCCCTCACAGGCGTGCGAGTTCGAGCCTCGCCCCGGGCACCTCTTCCCACGTTCACCAGCAATGGCTCAATACAAGCTCGCGCGCGTTCCCTCGGACGGCGACAAGATCACCTACGAGAAGGGCGCGCTGCGCGTGCCGCCGAACCCGATCATCCCCTTCATCGAGGGTGACGGCACCGGCGCGGACATCTGGCGGGCTTCGGTGCGCGTGTTCGATGCCGCGGTGGAGAAGTGCTACCGCGGCGAGCGGAAGGTGCGCTGGATGGAGGTGTTCGCCGGCGAGAAGGCGTTCACCCACCACAAGGACTGGCTCCCGCAGGAGACCGTGGACGCCCTGCAGGAGTTCCGCGTCTCCATCAAGGGGCCGCTCACGACGCCCGTGGGCGGCGGCATCCGCTCCCTGAACGTCACGCTGCGCCAGGTGCTCGACCTGTACGCGTGCGTGCGCCCCGTGCGCTACTTCGAGGGCGTCGGGAACCCGATGAAGGAGCCCGAGAAGCTCAACGTCGTGATCTTCCGCGAGAACATCGAGGACGTGTACGCGGGGCTCGAGTGGGCCGCGGGTTCGCCCGAAGCCGAGAAGCTGCGCGCATTCATCAAGACTGAGCTGAAGAAGAACATCCGTGAAGGCTCCGCGATCGGCGTGAAGCCGATGTCCGCGTACGGGTCCAAGCGGCTGGTGGAGATGGCCATCCGCTACGCCCTCAAGAACAACCTTCCGTCGGTGACCCTGGTCCACAAGGGCAACATCATGAAGTTCACCGAGGGCGGCTTCCGCGACTGGGGCTACGAGCTCGCGCGCGAGAAGTTCGGCGAGGTCACCTGCACCGAAGCCGACATCGCCAAGGCAGGGGCCGCCGCTCGTGGGGACGCCGTGATCATCAAGGACCGCATCGCCGACGCGATGTTCCAGCAGCTGCTGCTCCGGCCGGACGAGTATTCGGTGATCGCGACGCCCAACCTGAACGGCGACTACATCTCCGACGCCGCGGCGGCGCAGGTGGGCGGGCTCGGCATCGCGCCGGGCGGCAACATCGGCGACGGGCTGGCCGTCTTCGAGGCCACGCATGGCACCGCACCGAAGTACGCCGGCCTGGACAGGATCAATCCGGGCAGCGTCATCCTCTCCGGTGTCATGATGTTCGAGTACATGGGATGGGACGACGTCGGCCGCCTCATCGTGAAGGGGCTCGAGAACGCGATCAAGTCAAAGAAGGTCACCTACGATCTCGCCCGGCAGATGCCCGGCGCCACCGAGGTGCCGACGTCGGCATTCGCGGAGCAGATCATCAAGGGCATGTCCGCCTAGATTTGCCACCCAACATGCTGAAGATTTCCGCAGGTCCCGCCGATCTCGGCGGGCTCACGACGCCGGGGCTTGCCCTCCTGCTGGAGCAGGGGGCGGGCGCGCCGCCACTCGCGGGGCTCGACGCCGGCCTCGCGGCCGCGATCGATCGCGTGCTGACGCGCCGCGACTTCCGCGCCGGGCGTGACGAAACGATGCACCTCCTCGGCGCCGAGAATGGCGTGGAGCGGGTGCTCCTGGTGGGGATGGGGAAGGTGAACGATCGCGCCGCATCGCTGCGACGGGCCGCCGCGCTGGCCGCGCGCCGCTCGACGCAGTCGGGGTTCGGGCGGCTCACGATCGCCGCCGGACCTCTCAGCGCCGCGGATGCCGAGGCCGTGACGCTCGGCGCGATCGCCGGCGCCTGGGAGCTCAAGGAATTCCAGGTGGCTCCACCCGAGGACGAGCGGCGCGCCCCCCTCACCGACATCGGCGTCGTCGGCGCGCCGGAGGATGGCGTCGCCCGCGGACGAGCCGTTGGCGCGGGGCACTCGCTCGCGCGGCGGCTCGGCATGCTGCCGGGCAACGTCTGCACCCCCGACCTGCTGGCAGACACCGCCCGCGACATCGCGAAGCGCCACGGCATGCAGGTGATGGTCTGGGGTCGCGCCGAGATGGAGAAGGAGGGAATGGGCTCCTTCCTGTCGGTCGCGCAGGGCACGCCCCAGGAACCGCGCTTCATCGCGATCGAGCACCGCAAGGGGGGCGACAAGGCTCCCATCGTGCTCGTGGGCAAGGGGCTCTGCTTCGATACGGGAGGCGTCTCGATCAAGCCCGCCGCGGGCATGGAGTGGATGAAGTTCGACATGTGCGGCGCTGCCGGGGTACTCGGGGCCATGGATGCGATCGGCGCGCTTGGTCTCGCCGTCAACGTCGTGGGCCTCGTGGGAGCGACCACGAACATGGTGTCCGGCACGGCGGTGAAGCCGGGCGACGTGGTGCGCGCCAGCAATGGCAAGCACATCGAGATCATCAACACCGACGCCGAGGGACGGCTGGTGCTCGCCGACGTGCTCGCGTACGCGAAGCGCTACGCGCCAGCGGTCGTCATCGACGCGGCAACGCTCACCGGTGCCTGCGTCATCGCCCTGGGGCATTCCGCCACCGGCGTCATGGGGAACGACGAGAAGGTGGTCCAGGAAGTGCTCGACGCAGGCAAGCGGGCGTCCGAGCCCGGGTGGCCGCTGCCGCTGTGGGACGACTTCAAGCCGTTGATCAAGTCGGACATCGCCGACGTGAAGAACAGCGGCGGACGTGCCGCTGGCACAATCACCGCTGCGCTGTTCCTCCAGGAGTTCGTGGACGGCTATCCATGGGTGCACCTCGACATCGCGGGGACCGCGTACAGCGAGAGCGACCTCGTCACTCTTCCCGCGGGGCCCACCGGGGTGCCCGTGGGCACCTTCGTCGAGTTCGTGCGGGGGCGCGCGGGCTGACCGAGCCCCTGCGCAACTTTCGGCGCGCCCTCGGCATCGGCCTGCTGGCCGTGGCAGTTCCGCAGATGTCGGCGGACGCCCAGCAGCGGGACACGACCCGCACGCGGCGCGATACGGCCGGCGCCGGGGTCGCGCTTCCGGTTCGTCCAGACACGGTGCCGGTGCGGGACACCACCGGCGTGCTCCGCGTCCCCGTGCCAGCCGGCCCCGACTCCCTGTTGCGGCGCGACAGCCTCCTCCGGCGTGACAGCCTTCGCGTCACGCGCCGCGACACGATCATGGCGCCGATCGCCGCGTTCGAGGCGCCGGTCCTCGCGGACCCCACGGGCAGCTTCATCTGGGATCGACGCGACATATTCTCGACGGGAGCGCTGACCGCGCAGGATCTGCTCGAGCGCGTCGTCGGCGTGACCGGCCTGCGGGCTGGCTGGATCGCCCAGCCCATGGTCGGCGCCTACCTCGGCGATCCGCGCCGCGTGCGCCTCTGGCTGGACGGCCTCGAGCTCACGGAAATGGATCCGCGCGCGGGCGGCATTCCCGACCTCACGCAAATCCCCCTCTGGGCGCTCGACGACATGCGGGTGGAGCGTTCCGCGGGCGAGATCCGCATTCACCTCCGCAGCTGGCGCGTGGACCGGACCTCCCCGTTCACGCGCACCGACGTGTACACCGGCGACCAGGGCACCAACCTCTATCGCGGCCTGTTCGGACGGCGGTATGCGCACGGCGAGGCGCTCCAGCTGGCCGGGCAGCAATACGGCACGAGCCCGGGACGCACCGGCGCGAGCAGCGACGCGCTCGGTGCCCTCGGTCGGGTGGGCTGGGCGCGCGGCGGCTTGAGTGCGGATGCGTTCCTCCTGCGCCTGGACCGGAACCGCGGACGCCTCTTCGCCCTCGGCGGCACCGACTCCATTCCTTCCATCGAGAGCACGAGATCCGAGGCGTATGTGCGCATCGGGTGGGGGCGCACCGACAGCAGCGGCTTCTGGACGCAGGGAATCGCGAGCACGTCGCGCCATGCGTACGGAGGCGCGGGGACCACCGCCGGGGGAACGAGCGTCGCCGTTGATACCACGCGTTCGTTCGCGCAATATCTCGGCGCGGCCGGCTATCGGTTCGGGAGCATCCAGGCGAGCGCCACCCAGCGCCTGATCGTTGGGGGCAGCCGGCGTATCGCGACTCCATCCGCCCGGCTCGGATATGATGGCCGCTGGCTGTCGGTGTCCGGGTTTGCGGAGGGGCGTGGACGCGATTCCACGCGGCGCGCAGACGTGTCGGCGGTGCTTCGGCCGCTCGGCTTCGTCTTCCTCAGTGGCTCGTACGGATTGGAGCAGCCGCCGTCGGAGCCCGATTCGCTCCCGGCGCCCCGGTTCCTGCGCGCCGAGGGCGGCGTTCGCGTGGGCCAGGTCTGGATGAGCGCGGGGATGTTGCGCAGGGATCGCGTGCTCCTCGACGCCCCGGTCGTCCTGGCCGCCAATGCGCGGGGGGTGGCAGACGGACCGGCGGACGCGCTCTTTGCCACGGTGAAGGGGCGCGTCTGGAAGGCGGTGTACGCCGACCTTCAGGCAACGCAGTGGAGCGATTCAGGCGGGTACTACCGGCCGAAATACCAGGCGCGCAGTGAGGTGTATGTGAGCACCCGGATGCTCGACCGCTACCCGAGCGGCAACCTGCACATCCTCGCGTCCGCGGTGCACGAGTACCGCTCGAGCTCACTCTGGCCGGTTGGGGGCAGCACGGTGCGCCTGCCCGGCTATCGCACGCTCTCCACCCTCGTCCAGGTGCGGATCATCCAGGCCGAGGTGTTCTGGAACTTCCGCAACGTGCTCGGCGAGCGATACGAGGAAGTGCCCGGATACAGGCTGCCACGGCTCGTGAACATCTATGGTGTGCGCTGGGAATTCTGGAACTGACCTAAAGGCGAACATGACTACGGACATGAAGGCGGACATGAAGGCGGACATTCCAACGGACACAAACGCGGATGACGGCGAGGAACGACGCTCGTTCACCGCCGCTATCCGCAGTCATGTCCGCCGGTCTGTCCGTTCTCATGTCCGCGGTCATGTCCGTCTCTATGTCCGCAGTCTTCAGTTGACAAGATGATGTGGCGCCATAGCTTAGGCCGCCTCATATGATTCGGAGCATGACGGGTTTCGGGAGCGCCGAAGGCACGGTCGGCACCTCGCGCGTCACCATCGAAGTGCGGTCGGTGAACCACCGCTTCTTCAGCCCGTCCATCAAGCTTCCTTCGGCACTCGCACGCTGGGAGAACGACGTGAGGGAGGCGCTCCGGAGGTCCATCACTCGCGGGCACGTGACCCTCACGGCGCGGACCGAGCGAGCCACGACGGATGAGGGGGCGGTCATCGACGAGGCCAGGTTCGCGACGTATGTCTCGCACCTGCGCGACCTCCAGTCGCGGCATGGGCTCCCGGGTGAGCTGGACATCGCCACGGTGCTCCGGATGCCGGACGTCATGGCCACACGCTCCGAGGAAGAGCCGGCCGGTGATGCGTCCGCGCTGGTGGCCATCGTGGAACGGGCAGCCGTCGCCCTCTCGGAGAGCCGCGCCGCCGAGGGGCGCCGCCTCGCCGCCATCCTCGCCGAGCGCATCGCGCTGATCGCGGAAGCGGTGGACCGCATTGCAGCGCGGGCGCCCCAGCGGCTCGAGGAGCACAAGCAGCGCATGCGGACGAACGTCGCGGCGCTTCTCGAAGGAGTCCAGAGCGACGAGCAGCGCCTTGCCCAGGAGCTCGCGCTCATGGCGGATCGGCTCGATGTGGGGGAGGAGCTCGATCGGTTCCGGTCCCATTTCGAGGCTTTCCGGGAGACCCTGGCGCGAGGCGCTGGCGATGGGGTCGGCAAGCGGTTGGGTTTCCTGCTTCAGGAGCTCCTTCGCGAAGCAAACACGACCGGCTCGAAGGCGAACGACGTCGCGATCACCCGCGATGTGGTCGCCATCAAGGAAGAGCTGGAACGCATCCGGGAACAGGTGGAAAACCTCGAATGACGCACTTCCCGATCATCCTCTCGGCCCCCTCCGGCGGCGGCAAGACCACCATTGCCCGGGCGCTGCTGGCTCGGAGGCCGGATATCGGGTATTCGGTGTCCTGCACCACCCGAACGCCCCGGGCAGGCGAGATTCCCGGCAAAGACTATTACTTTCAATCCCGTACCGAGTTTCTCACCAAACGGGAACAAGGGGAGTTCGCCGAGTCGGCCGAGGTGCACGGCAACCTGTATGGAACCTTGCGAAGCGAGGTCCTCCGGGTGCTGAAGTCCGGCCAGCATGTCCTGATGGACATTGACGTGCAGGGCGCGGCGCAATTCACCAGGGTATTTCCGCAGTCCGTCACCATCTTCGTGCTGCCGCCGTCGGCGGAAGTGCTGGTGGAGCGGCTGCGGGCGCGGAAGACGGAATCGGCGCAGCAGCTCGCGAGCCGGCTCGTCTCGGCGCTGCAGGAGCTGCAGAGCGTTGACGAGTACGAGTACGTCGTGGTGAACGACAACCTCGAGCAGGCGATCCAGCGGGTGGGATCGATCGTGGACGCGGAAGTGTCGAGCAGGGAACGGGTCGCCGGATTGCGGGCGCAGGTCGCGCTCCTGATCGAGCGGCTGGAAGACGAGATCGAATCACGCACCAACGGTGAAGGGAAGACGAAATGAGAGTGTTTACTCCAGGTGAAGTCGCGCGTCACGCAGCCAACAAGTACCTCGGCGTACTCGTCGCGGCGAAGTACGCGCGCGTGCTGAACGAGTTTCCGCGCGATCGCTCCGCGATGGGCGAAAAGAAGCTGACGACGCGCGCGCTCGAGGAGCTGTCGAAGGGCGCGATCAACTATCGCGTCGTTCCGCGCCGCCGCGGCGAGTAGCGCACCCTGTGCGCCCGTTCGACGGCCGCACAGTTCTCCTGGGCGTCACGGGAGGCATCGCCAGCTACAAGTCCGCGTGGCTGGCCCGCCTCTTCACCAAGGCCGGCGCGCGCGTCGAGACGGTGCTCACCGCGTCCGCCACGGAGTTCATCAGCCCGCTGACCTTCGAGGCGCTCACCGGACACGGCGCGCACACCGGACTGTTCGATTCCGGCCGCGCCCTCGACCACATCAAGCTCGCGAAAGCCGCTGATCTCGTGGTGGTGGCCCCCGCCACGGCGGATTTCCTCGCCCGCGCGGCCGGCGGCCAGGCCGGCGACCTGCTCGCCGCGGTGCTCCTCGCGACACGCGCGCCCGTGCTTCTCGTGCCCGCAATGAACGATCACATGTGGGCGCACCCGCAGACGCGCCACAACGTCGCGCACCTGTCCTCGCTGGGATACCGCGTCGTCGAGCCCGCCGAGGGGATGCTCGCGGCCGGAGAAGGAGAGGGACCGGGCCGCATGCCCGAGCCGGAAACCATCTTCGCGCACGCCGCGCGCGTCCTCGAGTCGGCGCGCCCGTCGCCGATCAGCGGCAAGCGCATCCTCGTGACCGCCGGGCCCACCCGCGAAGCGGTGGACCCGGTGCGCTACCTGTCCAACCACAGCTCCGGCAGGATGGGAGTGGCCATCGCGGAGGCGGCATGGCGCCGCGGCGGCATCGTCAGCATGGTCGCCGGACCGCTCTCCGTGCCGGAACCGATGGGGGCCGTGATCACGCGGGTGGAAACCACGGCGGACATGGCCGGCGCCGTGGAGCAGGCGCTCCAGGACACCGACGTGCTGGTGATGGCCGCGGCGCCCGCGGACTTCCGTCCCGCGCAGCCCGCGCGGACCAAGATCAAGAAGGACGGGGCGGCCGGATCGATCGCGCTGGAGCAGACGCCCGACATCCTCAAGTCCACGCTGGCCCGGCGACGCGCCTCGACGATCGTCGTGGGCTTCGCGCTCGAGACCGGTGACGCGGTGCAGCACGGACGGAAGAAGCTCGCGGACAAGGGGATGGATCTCATCGTCATCAACGACGCCACGGAGCCGGGCGCGGGCTTCGCCGTGGACACGAATCGCGTGACGCTGATCGACCGGGCGGGGCGGGAGGAGCAGCTCCCCCTGTTGACGAAAGTGGAGGTGGCCGAGGCCATCCTCGATCGCGTCGAGCGCCTGGCCGATGGACGCTAGGGAACAGCTCCGCCGCTACCTCGAGCAGCGGCGCGACGCGGGCGAGACCGAGCTCGTGCTCGACGGGCTCACGGTGGACGAGGTGCTGCGCGTCGTCGGCGCGGGCGGGACGCCACCACGCGCCGGCGCCTCCCCTGTGCCGCGGCGTCCAACCGATGTTCCGGAAAGCACACCGCCCGCCGGCCACGCGTCGGCCGACTGGCGCGAGGTGCTCCGGAACACCGGCGCCGCGCCCGACAAGACGGCCACGAAGCTTCCACCCATTCCCGCACCTCCAGCTCCCCCCGCAGCGCCGCCGGTGGATGATTCGCCGTCTCAGCCTTCTCCGAGCGCGCCCAGCGGTGGCGCCGCGGACTTCGCCGGCGACGGTGGGATTCCGCCCGTGGGCATCGTCATCGGCGAAGCCGGCCAGGAGCCATACGTCTCGATGCCGCACCTCCAGTCGCTGGACGAGGTGGCAACGGCAGTGGCGAGCTGCACGCGTTGCCCGCTCTACGCAACGGCGACGAACCCCGTGCCCGGGGTCGGAAACCCGAGCGCCGGCCTGATGATCGTTGGCGAAGCGCCCGGCGCGAACGAAGACGAGAAGGGCGAGCCGTTCGTCGGCGCGGCCGGGCAGCTGCTCACAAAGATTCTCGCGGCGGTGGATCTGCGGCGCGAAGACGTCTACATCTGCAACGTCCTGAAGCACCGGCCGCCGGGAAACCGGAACCCGATGCCTGACGAAGTCACGGCGTGCAGCCCATATTTGTTCCGGCAGTTCGAGCTGATCCGGCCGCGGACGATTCTCGCGCTCGGGACCTTCGCGGCTCAGACCCTGCTGCAGACGAAGCTCGGCATCGGGAAGCTGCGCAATCAGGTGCATCGCTTTCACGGGGTGCCGCTGATCGTCACGTATCATCCGGCAGCGCTGCTCCGGAACCCGTCATGGAAGCGCCCCACCTGGGAAGATGTCCAGCTCGTCCGTCGAATACTCGATAGCGCCCCCCCCATCGCTGAGTCGTGATCCCTTCCGGGATCGCCAGCCGCCGTATTCGGAGGACGCGGAGCAGGCGGTGCTGTCCGCCATGCTCATGGACCAGGACGCCATCATGCGCGTCGTGGAGCGGGTGGACGACTCGATGTTCTACGCCGAGCGCCACCGGCGGATCTTCCGCGCGATGGTCGGGATCACCGAGCGCGGGAGCGTCGTCGATCCGCTGACCCTCTCGGACGAGCTGCTGCGGCGCGGCGAGCTCGAGGCGGCGGGCGGGAAGGACTACATCGGCTACCTCGTGGACGCGGTGCCCACCGCGGCCAACGTCGAGTACCACGCGGACATCGTGCGCGAGAAGGCGGTGCTCCGCCAGCTCATCCAGGTCTCCACGCAGATCGTGCACGACGCGTTCGCGGGGCAGTCCACCGCGAGCGAGCTGCTCGACCTGGCCGAGTCGAAGATCTTCCAGGTGTCCCAGCAGCGGAAGACGGACGGCTTCACGCGCATCAAGGAGCTGCTCTGGCCCACGATGGAGCGGATCGAGGCGCTCCAGCGCGGCGGCAAGACGATCACCGGCGTCGCGAGCGGCTTCACCGACCTGGACGAGATGACCTCCGGCTTCCAGCCGGCAGACCTCATCATCGTCGCGGCGCGCCCCTCCATGGGCAAGACGGCGTTCGTCCTCAACGTGGCGCAGCATGCTGCCATTGAGGACCACGTGCCGGTGGCGTTCTTCTCGCTCGAGATGAGCAAGGAGTCGCTGGTGCAGCGCATGCTCACCGCGGAGGCCCGCGTGGATGCGCAGCGGCTGCGGCGCGGACTGCTGCGCGACGACGAGTTCCCCATGCTCGCGCGCGCCGCGGGCATCCTCAGCTCGGCGCCGGTCTGGATCGACGACACGCCCGGATTGACCCTGCTCGAGATGCGCTCCAAGGCACGGCGCCTCAAGGCGGACTCCGGGATCGGCATGGTGGTGGTGGACTACCTCCAGCTCATGTCGGGCCCGAGCAACTCCGAGAGCCGCCAGCAGGAGGTCAGCCAGATCTCGCGCGGCCTGAAGGCGCTGGCCAAGGAGCTCAACGTTCCGGTGGTGGCGCTGTCGCAGCTCTCGCGCGCGCCGGAGCAGCGCACCGGGGAGCACAAGAAGCCACAATTGTCCGACCTGCGTGAATCCGGTGCCATCGAGCAGGACGCCGACCTCATCATGTTCCTGTACCGACAGGAGATGTATGACGGCCCCACCGACAGCCAGGGCAACTCGCTCGAAGGAAAGGCCGAGTTGATCGTCGGCAAGCAGCGCAACGGACCCACCGGCAGCGTGAACCTGCACTTCTACAAGCAGTACACCCGCTTCGCCAACTGGAGCCCGCGCCCCACCGGCCCGCAGTGAGCAGGGCCAAGACGGTCTATCGCTGCACCGAGTGCGGCGCGGACCATCCGAAGTGGGCCGGACGTTGTGACGTGTGCGGCGAGTGGAATTCCCTCGTCGAGGAGAAGGTCGGACGCCAGGCGTCTGACGGCAGGCGCCAGAAGGGCGGCGCCACTCCGGCGACCATCACGAAGATTCGCGACGTCGCGGGCATCGAGAACCCGCGCTGGAAGACCGGCATCGCGGAGTTCGACTTCGCCCTGGGTGGCGGCGTCGTCCCCGGCTCCATGGTGCTGATCGGGGGAGAGCCCGGGATCGGGAAGTCCACGCTCCTGCTCCAGATCGCCGGCCAGCTGCAGCGCGCGGGCCGGCGCACCCTCTACGCCTCGGGCGAGGAATCGGGGCTCCAGATCAAGCTTCGCGCGGACCGCCTCGGTGAAGCGGCGGACGTGGAGCTGGTCACCGACACGAACCTCGAGACGGTCATCGCGACGGCGGCGGCGCTGCGCCCGGATGTCCTCATCGTCGATTCCATCCAGACGCTGTTCACCGCCGATCTCGAGGGCGCGCCGGGCAACGTCGGCCAGGTGCGCGAATGCGCCGCGCGGCTCATGCGCTTCGCCAAGGACTCGGGCACCACGGTCTTCGTGGTGGGGCACGTCACGAAGGGCGGGGGGAT
>Ga0307505_10001950_pt1 | contig 15328 bp, 17 predicted proteins | sample 23_S_MG_FD_202183 | JGI IMG/M metagenome (GOLD analysis project Ga0307505, IMG submission 202183) | Soil microbial communities from Populus trichocarpa stands in riparian zone in the Pacific Northwest, United States - 23_S | ecosystem: Environmental > Terrestrial > Soil > Riparian zone > Trees...
CGGGTGGGGCGTCGCACACCAACCTGACGTTCACCTTCGACATGTCCGCGGGCCCCGGGGACAAAAAGGGGTTCTGGGTTTGGATGTCGATGCGGGTGTCGAACGCCAACGGTGTCCGCTTCGACGCCTACCGGCTGGTAGACACCTCGGGCACCCCGACCACCCTGTACACCAATTCGTCGCCTGGTATCACCGTTGTGGAGACAACGGGGGGCTCCTCGAAGATTTACGTTCTCGAGATCCCCGATTCGGCGTTCGCCGGCAACCCCAACATCAACAGTTTGGCGTTGCAGGTCGACACCACCAACCTGAACGGAGGGAACAACAACTTCATCATTCATGGTGTGAGGATGATGAAATCCCCGTTCACGGCCGCCCAACAAGCCGTGTTGCCGGCATCTCTGTCCGGAGCGGACTTCTCGTGTTACCGGTCATCCGACCTTGTCGCATTGGGAGCTGCCAACAGCGAAGAAATCGTGGTGTGGCCCGACGCGTCAGGACGGGGACGCCACCTGGTCAGGGTCGGAGGGTCAGGTCGCCCCATTCTCGCTACGGGAACCCCTGACACTGTCGAATTCGACGACGGCACACCATCACGCCTGATCGCCCACTTCGGGACTCGGGTTACTGGTAACCACATCCACCACGACTATTTGCGGTCCGACGACACCCCAGGATCAGCACAAGCCATTTGGGATGGCGCCGAAGATTTCAAAGGTGTCGTCACCACCGACAAAAACATTCTCGGCACCCAATCCGGCCCCGAATGGGTGCTCATGTCCGGGGACGGTTCGGGCGGTGCCCATATTGGTTGGGGAACCTACACCACATCCCTGGTCCGGCTCACCCAATGGGTCCAAGACTCCGGAAACGAACACGGTTGGGTCAACGATAACGCCACTCCCGCCGCGGACGCTGCAGGGTCGAACTCGTCCAACGACATGGTCGCCCTGTCGTATGGGACGCGGCAGACCAACGACCGTGCCTGGGATGGTGGAGTCGTCGAACACTGGTGGATTAACGGTGCCGGGATCACCGAAGCCGACATTGACGACGCCAGGGACGAATGGGTCAACGGGCCTGGTGGGACCGCTCACACTGCGACACGGACCGAGCCTGTAGGCGTCACTGACACCACCACGCCGGCGGCGGCCAAAGTCCGGGTGATAGCCGACCCGGTAGGTGTCTCTGACACCACAAACCGGGTGATCGAAACCGTCCGACCAATTTCGGAACCTGTGGGTGTTACTGACTCGCCCACCACCACCAAAACCATCCCGGTTTCGGCCACCAACACGGTTGGGGTCACGGATTTGGTCACCCCCCACAAAACGGTACCGGTTCCGGTCACCGACCAAGTAGGTGTCACAGATACGACAACCCGGGTGCACGCGGCCATACGGGCCAACGTCGAGGCTGTAGCAGTTTCGGATTCTGTTTCCGACAACGAGAACAACCGGACCACCCTCACCGAACCCGTAACCACCACCGACACCACCGCGCGGGCCCACACCGCGGTCAGGGCGGTCACCGACCCGGCCGGCATCACGGACACTGTCACCCCGGTTGTCGAATCGGCCGTTGTCGCTGCTGTAACCGACCCGGTCGGAGTCACCGACTTGGTGGGTGCAGTCCTCGAGGTGGCGGCCACCGAAACTGTCACTGACTCCGTTGGTGTAACCGACACGGTGACAGCCGCCAGGGCAGTCCATGTCCCGGTTGTTGAACCGGTCGGAACCGAAGATTCCACGGATCGTATCCACACCGCAGCCCGCACACATTCCGACCCGGTCGGAGTCACCGGGCTCGTAGCCGAAGTGGTCCAAGGTGCAGGCACCGCAACCACCACCGACAGTGTGGGTGTTGCTGACACGACCGTCCGGGTTCACACCGCGGACAGGGTTGTGGTCGACCCGGTTGGGGTCACCACCACCATCCTGCCCGCCAAATCGGTCACCGTCGCCATAACCGACACTGTCAGCGTCGAAGACACTGTCACCGCCACTAATGGGATCGCTGTCCAGATTGTGGACACGACCGACGTTGCCGACACCACCACCCGCGTTCACACGGTGGTACGGGTCATCACCGACCCGGTTGCTGTCATCGACCAGGCGTCGACCCCGACCAGCTACCAACGGACTGTCACCGACAATGTTGGGGTCACCGATTTTGTCGCCACGAACTTTGTGCTCGATGGGACACCATGGTGGGCTCCCAACCCGGCCGGACACACCCCGGACCCGGTTGGTGTGGTGGCTGCACCCGTTTCGTATGTCCCGGCGACACCAGACAAGAACCCGCCGCTCTAAATCAAGGAGGCCCGGTGGCTCTGTGCACCCAGCTCGATGTCGAACAGAAACTCCAATGGGATATCACCGCCGAACCCGAAACCGTGGTTACTGCTCTGATCGCCGACGCGCAGGCGCACATCGAAGCCGAAGTGGGTCGCACCCTCGAATCGGCTGTCCGGCAGGAAACGTTCGACGGTGGCAGCTGGGTCCACTTCCTAAAACACTTCCCCGTCACAGCTGTGACAGCTGTGACCGAAGACGGAACATCGCTCACCGTTGCTACCGATGTTCTCTGGTATGAGCGTGGGAAATTGTTGCGGGCTTCGAACGGCCGCCAAACCTATTGGAAGACCACAAAACTGCAGTCGATCGTCGTCGACTACGTCGGCGGATATTTGGCCGGCACCCACACCACCGAACTCGAACACCTCGGATCGATCTGCGCGGAGGTGGTGGCACGCGCTTTCCGTAAGGGTGCTGATAACGCTGTTCTCCCCGCCGGCGCCGCGGGTGCGGTGCAATCCGTTTCCCTGGAAGGTTCCGACACTGTCACCTACGCGACCGGTGGCGGGTCGGGGACGGTTACCGGTGGCCTCCGCCAGTTCGTGTTCCTCCTCGAAGACGAACGCCGCCAGTTGCAGAAGTATCGTGGCGCTCCACGGGGGATTGCGTGAGCATCGCCGCCTCGACCGTCGCCTACTTCCGCGGGCAGTGGGCCTCCCGGTTCGTTGACACTTGTGTGGTGGCCAGGGTCACCGGAACCACGTTCAACACTTCGACCGGCCAAACCGAACAGACCACGACCACCGTCTATTCGGGGGTCTGCCTGGTCCGCCCCGCGAACGCTGCCGAGGTCGACGTTGGGGAGACAAGACGCCAACAAGTCGACTACAACCTGTACGTCCCGCATACGGTCGCCGACCTCGAAGAAGGCGACATGGTGACAGTCACCTCCACCCTCGACCCTGACATTCCGGTGGTCACTGTGCTCCGTGGGTTCACTGATTCTTATCTGACCAGACACCACTACGAATGTGAGGTGCTCACAGATGATTAACACTTCAGAAGTCGACCGTTTCGCCGCCAAACTCAACAACTCACCAGGCCCAACCGTCGAAGCTACCTGGGTTGACGAATGGGCTGAGAAGGTCGCCGACGAAATGCGGAACCGGGCTCCGGTCCTCACGGGCGCTCTCCGCAATTCGATCACCACCATCCCGACCGGTGTCATCGTCGGTGTCGACTACGGAGCCTACGTCGAATACGGAACCTCTGACACAGCCCCGCAACCGTTCGTTGGTCCTGCAGTCGACCGGTTGACCCGCCCCGCCGCGGAGGATCTCGGCGGCCGGGTGATCCTCGAGTTGACCTGAATGGTCACAGTCCACGACCCGCGGCTCTTATACAACGCCATTGTTACCCGTCTCGTCACACAAACTTCGAAACCGGTTGGGAACGCTGTCAGACCTGACGGTGCTACCGCCCCGTACGCGGTGGTGTACCCGCTCCCCGACCGGGCAACGTTTGGGACGTTGACTGACGCTAACCAGATCAGCCTCCAATTGTTCCAGGTGACTTGTGTGGGCGACACGATGGAAGAGGCCCAGTGGATGCAACAGAAAACCCGGCTTGCGTTGCTCGGGTGGGTTCCGTCTGTTACCGGGTGGGTGCCGAACCGGGTGGAGCTCGACCAGGGGTCGGGGGTTATCCGTGACGATGACGGCCCCGTTGTTTTTTATACGACCGACCGTTTCAGCCTGTACGTAGACCCATAGAAAGGACCATGCAAATGGTAGAGAAAGTGGCGATGGTCCACCCGGACCTCCCCGAAACAAAAGACAACCCGAGGATCGAATCCAAGGAGGGCTTCGAGTCCGCTTGGAAACACCAGGGTTGGAAGTTGGCTCCGAAAACGGACCAGCCCGACACTGAGGAGAAGTAGATGGCTACGTCAAAAGGGTTCCAGCAGACCGTACGGTTGTTGGCGACTGCTCCCGCGAACATGGCAACGATCACGGTCGCTGAAATCAATGCTGGAACACCGCTACATGCCGGACTCCCGAACCCAGTATCGTTTGCTGCAACGACCAACGACGTCGACGTGTCGGTCCTCCACCGCCAGGACCTCTCCGAACCAGGAACTTTGACGTTCCAGGAGATTGCGATCGAACCACGGCGCAACACCGCGGGCAACGCCGTCGTTACGGCTGTCACCCCGGACAACGACTACTGGCTAGTCAAGTTCGAAGGTGGCAACATTGCAGCCGGGGACCAGGGTGCTGTTGCATCCGGGGACAAATACGACGCTGTCAAGGTTGTTGCAGGGTCACGCTCCGACGTTGACACACCACGCGGGGAAGCTCGAGGAACGAGGATCGTGTTCAAGATCGCCGGGGCAATCCAGTGGGGTGGGACCGTCGCCGCGTGAGTCTGAAAGATCTGAAGTACACACCGCGGAGGACCACCCTGCGGCTCATCCTCGACGACAACGTCCGCTCGAACCTCGAAGCAGCGCGAGCTGCTGCCAAGGCTGAGGCCAAACGGGACGACGCTGACCTGGCGTCCGCGGGCACCGCAGCGCGGGAGTTGGAAAGGGCTGAGACCGCCGCTGATGAGGCGGCGGTTTCTTTTGTGTTTGAGGCAATCCCACGAGTCAAACTCGCGGATCTCATCGAAGCCTGTCCGCCAACCAGCGAACAACTGGAAAGGTGGAAGGAAAAGGATCGGAACAATCCTCTCGCCTCAATTCCACCACCACAGTTCGACTACGGAAAGTTCGCTCCTCTCCTCATCGCAGCTTCGCTGGTAGAACCCACCACCAGCGAAGAGGAAGCCGTCGAGTTGTGGGAGCAGGGCGCTTGGACTGATTCCATCTGGGCTGCGCTATGGGTCGCAGCCTGGGACCGCACCAATCAGGCGGTGACGGCCCTCCCTACCTTCGGGATCGGTTCCAAAAGGACCAAGGCTTCCGATCCCAAGTCACCTACGCCGTAACCCACGCCATCCCCTACTCGACCTACCTGGGACGGGTGGTCGAACCGGGCGAACCGGAGTGGCTTCCCGAGGACAGGGACATCGTCGAGACCTTCCTCTTCTTTGAGAAGTCCCGCAACAGTTGCGGCCATTGGTATTGGCAGGCAGAAGATGTCGAAGGACTCGAACCCGGATACCGGGCCTGTCCTCTGTGCGCGGAGATGGTGCCGTACCGCGACAGCATTTATGAACAGAACCGTGAACGAGAGCGTGACCTGCACGGCCTGACGTTCGGGTGGTTCCCACCAAGACCGTAGGAGGTACCTAAATGGCAACTGAACGCTTACGGGTGTTGTTGGAGATGAGTGCTTCTCAGTACAAACGGGAGGCTCACTCCGCGGCGTCAGCTACTGGTGAAATCTCTGAGTCCGTCGAAGGTACTACCACCCGGATGGGACGGCTCAAAGATGGCATGTCCAACATTGGGACAGTCGCCAAGGTTGCTATCGCTGGGGCTGCGACAGCTGCAGTGCTCTCTTTTTCTAGGGACGCCGTCCGCGCGTCGACCGACCTCGAGGAGTCGATCAACGCTGTTCAGGTGACTTTCGGAGAAGCAGCTGATGGGATCCTTGCGCTAGGGGAGAACGCCGCGGACTCCTTTGGTCTGGCTAACTCGGAGTTCAACGCTTTCGCTGTCCAGTTTTCGTCCTTTGCGCAGAAGATCGCCGGGTCGGAGGGTCGGTCGGTTGTTGATGTGATGGGTGAGATGACCGGCCGGATTTCTGACTTCGCTTCGGTGATGAACATCGAAGTCGCAGACGCCGCCGAAAAGTTCCAGTCCGGTCTCGCCGGCCAGACCGAACCTTTACGCGCCTTCGGTATCGACGTTTCCGCCGCTGCCGTAAATCAGAAGGCCCTCGAACTGGGCCTTGCCGAAACTTCGTCTGAGTTGACCGAACAGGACAAGATCCTCGGCAGGTATCGGCTCATCATGGAACAGACCGACAAGACTGCGGGGGATTTCAAGAACACTCAGGACGGCCTGGCGAATTCGACTAAAACACTGGCCGCCAACTTCGAGGATTTCAAGGCCCGCGCCGGAGAAGAACTCACGCCGGCACTGGCTGACCTCATAAACCAGGGGATCCAACTTTTCGACATTCTTGACCCCGACGTGGACTTGGGGTGGACGCAACGTCTTTCGGCCGGACTCCAACTGATCCTCGGTGAGGGGGCCGAAGCGGTCGAATCCTACGTCGACCAGAAGGTGGCGCTCAACGAGCTCGGTAACCAGGTCGACCTGACCGACGAGGCGTACCGCGGACGTTTCTCCCCTGCCCTCCGCGACGCCGGCGACGCCGGTAACGAAGCTGCAGACGGTATCGATGAGGCAACCAACGCCGCGGGTGAGGCACAGGAGGCCGCTAACGACGCCGCTGAAGCGCAGAGGAACCTACGACGGTCTTTCCTTGAACTGGCCGACCCGATATTTGCTGCCAACGACGCTCTGGGCCGTTTGCGTGACGCTCAGGACAGGCTGATCGAAGTCCAAGAAGACTCCGAATCGTCCGCGGCTGATGTTGCCGAAGCCCTCCTCGACGTTGCCGAAGCGTCCCTGGATGCCCAGGGTGCCCTCGAGGAGCTCGGCGATGGGAATCTCACCGAGGGGATAGCCCGAATTGCTGAGGCTCTGGGGATTTCCGACGAAGCGGCGCGGATACTGTTGGAAACATTGGGCCTCTTGGACGGGATGACGATCGAGACGGTTGTTAACACCCGGTTCACGACAAGTGGTGCAGGTCCCGTGGTGGTCACCAATCAGACCGGCAAATATGTACCGAAGGCTCTTGGTGGCCCCGTCATGGCCGGACAAACATACCTGGTCGGTGAGCGGGGCCCCGAACTCTTCAAGCCGAACGAGTCCGGGGAGATTGTTCCTAACCAGGCGCTCACACAGATGGGCAAACAGCTCGCCGCGTCCTACAACAAAAACCTGAGCATCAATCTGAATGGGCCGGTCAATGGTGTCGACGAGGTCATGTCCGCGGTCCAACGGGCGGCTGGTCTGGTGGCCATGGTCGATTTGGCTGAGGTGAACCCGAGGTGAGCACCCCGATCACACTTGCCGGCACCGACATTTACACGATTGTCCGGTGGGCCCGGTTCCTCAAATACGCTCACGGGTCCCGCCGCGGAACCAACCTTTCGATTTCGGGGAAACATGGGACGGTCCACACCGTCGACAAGCTCTACAACGAGTCGGATATCCTCCTCGAGGTCGGGTTGCCGATGGACGACGACGACGCCTACGAAGCGTTATCGACCTTGGCGGAAATTTTTGCGTCGGTCGACCTGGTCACCATCACCCAAACCGACCCGTTCAAAGGTGCCATACAGGCCCGGGTTGAACTGTTGGCGGAGCCGGTCCCGACCCAGGACCGGATGACCTACTTGTACGTGTTGACGAACCCGGGAGTGTTCTGGGGTTCCGTCACCGCGACCACGGCCAGTTCGGCGAACCCGCCCACCATTGTCACCGGTGGTGATTCCCCGGTCGACGACATGGTTCTGACCTTCGCCGGCCCAGGATATTTTCAGCACACCGACGTTCTCGGTCAGGTCAACCGGATAACGATCGACGCCGCCGCAGGCGCCGGCACGTACATTGTCGACTTCGGGGCACGGACTGTCCTCAAATCTTCGGTGCCGCAGGACGAGTTTGTCACGTTCACCGACGATTTCGCGATGAGGTGGTCGCCCGGCGCCGCGCAGACCGTCACCACCAACGTGGCGGTCGCAGCCTCCTGGAGAAACAAGTGGTCGTAGTCCCATGGGCCTGAACCTCCGTTACGCCGCGTACACCCTGCCTTGGCTGCTCGACTTCAAACAGAAGGTTGCGTCGATCCCGGTCATCCCCGGTTCGGGGACAGGCCAGGTCAGCTTGTTCACCACCGCCGGCCATGCTGGGGTCACGGTCAACCTCGCCAAGTTCGGGGATCGGATCGACCAGGTGATCGCCGACGACGAAGGGTCTTTGATCCGGGTGTTCGACGGAGCCGATGTCATCGACGAGTGGATCGCGAAACGGGGATCCCGCGACATTTCCGCCGATGCGAAAACGTTTCCGCTATCAGGTGCGGCGTTGGCTTCGATCTTCGACCAGTATGTCGTTCCCGCTTTTGATGCCCCGGCGAACCCCGCCGCGCAGGGGAACTGGAGCTGGGGTGGGAAGAACCTGTTAGGGAACCCGGGGTTAGAGGAGGGGACGGTAACCCCGAAGTGGTTCCAACTGGACATCACCGCCACCGGCGGAACCTACACCCTCACCGATGGGACCGATACCACTTCGGGGATTGCGTTCAACGCTGACGCTTCGACGATTTCAACCCGGATCCAAACCGACCTTGGGGATTTCACCGATGTGGTGGTTGTCCAGAACGGGACGTCACCGCGGGGGTTCGCCATCCAAATGGTCGACCCTCCCTTCGGGTCCACCCTCGCGGTCAACACTGGGTCTCTGACCGGTGGGACTGCGACCGTGGTTGTTATGGACCCGGGCGAAACCGGTTTCGGCCCGTGGACCAGGGCCGGCACCCTGGCCGTTGGGAAACCGTCGAACGAAGCCTCCTATGTTGTGTTCGGGGTTTCCACCGCCCAAGCTCACACCGGGGCGCATTCCTTGGCGATCGATGCGACTCCGTCGACGGCTACGTCGAACCGGATGCCCGGAGCCCAACAGGTCCCGTCGGTCACTGGTGGCGCTATCGCCCAAGCGTCGGTGCGGGTGTATCCGACTAATGGGGCTGACAGGTTCCGTCTCGGGATTTTCGGGGTGGGCGAAGAGTTTGTTGCGTGGAACTCTTCCAACGGGGTTCTGCTCACACCTAACACGTGGAACCAGATCACGGTTTCTGACTTCTTTCTTCCCGCGGATGCCAGCCAGATCGTTTATCGGATCCAGAACGCAAACCCTGGCCCTTACAACCCGTCGTTGTTCTACGTCGACGACGGAGAGTTTTACGAAGGGTTGGTTCCCACCACCCCCGGTGACATTCTCAGCGTGTTGTTCGATGCACACTCTGAAATTTCGAACTGGGTTGACTACTCGTCGTTTGATGCGTCGGCGGATTCGAATGGTGATGCGTGGCCGGAGGACATTTCGTTTGAAGTGCAGTGGGGTGAACACTACGGCCATGTGCTCGACCGGTTGGTCGACCTCGGCTACGAATGGGAGCTCCGCCCGAAAACGGTCCCGGTGGGGACTCTCACCCACGACTTCCACTTGTACAACAGTGGGGGGCGGGATGCGACGTATCAGAACAGTGGGGTGCCCGCGGCGGCGATCAATAAGGGCCAGTCGATCACCGGCGGGGAAGTTATCAAACGGATCCCCGACTACACGGACGTGGTCCTCGAGGGGGCTGGTGGTGCATGGTCGAAGGTGACAGACGCCACCACCGAATCCCAATTCGGCGTGCTCGAAAAACACGTGGCGAACCGGCAGCTCCTCAACGAACCCACCAGGGTCCTGGCGGCTGAACAATTTTTGGCGTATGAGGAGGCGAACCGGCGGGCTGTCCGAGTTGAATTGGTTGCGTCCAGGTTCCACCCGCGGGCGCTTGTCAAGTTCCGGCCGGGGGATTCGATCCCCTTCCAGATTCCTCCCGCTATCCCGAAACAGGACCGGCGGGTGCAACGGGTCGACTACACCAACACTCACCCGACACGGTATGTGGTGACCGGGTCGAGGGTGTTGAGTGGGGACGCTGCCGCCTTCGACCTGATCTGGCGGTTGTACCGACGGTTTAGCCGGCCACCCGAACAGGTCAGTGCCGCCCCGGTCATCACGAGCGGTGGTGGCACACCGACCATTTATATTGCTGCCGCGGACGCCCTCGAGGAAGAGAAGGTCAAGGCGGGTAGTTGGGTTTGTGATGGGTTCAGCGACAGGGCCCTTATCAACGAGGCGATCGCCTTGATGACCTCGGCAACCCGACGAGGTGGCCGCCTGATCTGTTCCAGCGGCGCATTCAACATTGTTGCCGACCCTATCGGAATCACGTATTCGGGTGCTTTCAATCCGGCCAACCTCGAAATTCAGGGTGTCGGACGCGACGGCGGCGGCACCATATTCCGCCTCCAAGGTTCCAGCGGTTCGAACCGTCGAATGTTCAACGCGTCAAACGGATTTTGGACCTTCCGAAACATCACTCTCGACGCTAACGGGTTAGGTGGCTCCGTCGCCGGGATCAACTCTTTCCTGGGCGGGTTGTTCCGAGCGTTCCAATGCCAGTTATACGGCGGGTGGCAGACAGCCATGGTCAGCTCCGGCGGTCCGATCCACGTCGAGAACTGCACGTTCATCGGTAACGGCGTCGACGCTCAAGGCCCCTCCGGATCACTGATCCTCAAAAACTACAGCGAAGGCCAAACCAACACGGCGGGCCAAGTGTTTGTGTGTTCCGGAGGATCGGCCATCGACCAGGAGTCGGTGGTCGCGCACAACACGATCATCAACAACCTCGGCTACGGGATTCTTTCGTCCGGGTTCGGCCACGTCCACCACAACACGATCGTCCCCCACGCCTCTTCGGCGAGGAGCGGCATCCTGATAACCAGTAGGGGTGGCCGTGTCCACCACAACAACATTCGCAACGCCGGCCTCCACGGGATCGAAACCGAATTCGCCAACGCGAACGCGTCGTTCCCTAACGGCGGGGATATTTCCAACAACATGATTGTGACCCCGAAACGGCACGGCATCTTCGTGGACATGCCCCACTGGAGGGTCTACGACAACGACATTTTCGACGCCGGCCAATCAGCTGCGAACACGTACGACGGGATCCACATCAGCCACGACGCGGCCACGGTCAGAGGGAACCGGGTCCGGTCGTTGAGCGGCCAAACCCGATACGGGGTCCGTGTCGACACCGGCACCGGAACCATCGTCGTCCTCAACGACTACTCAGTCGCCGCGGACTACGGCACCGCCGAATACAGCGACGCCGGCACCGGCACCATCATCACCCTCCCCACCGGGGCGATCGGCGCCAACTTCGCCACCTAAAAAGGAGAACCACTATGACCGCTGCCCTCGACCGTGGTGTCGCCGCCCTCCGTAAAGAGTTCGCCAAAGAGCTAGCCAACGGGCTCATCACACACCTCGGTACCACCAACTGTCGGACCAAAAACAACAAGCCGGGCGGCCCCTGGTCCGAACACGCCTGGCCCAACGCTGTCGACGTCATGCTCAAACGGATCCCCGGCACGCAGATACCGTCACCGCTGGCCAGAGCCGCCGGCGACCGGGTCGCAAAATGGATGCGAGCCCACCCCGAACTCTGGTCCGAAGTGTTCTGGCAGGTCGCCGCCCACTACGACCACGTCCACGGCACCGCGAAACCCCGCCAGAACTACGACAACAAGCAGATACCACCATGCGCCGGGGGAACCCCGGGAAAGGACGATCTACCGATGGACGCTATCAAAGGTATTCAACGGGCTCTCAACGCCGCCGGCTACAAAGGTTCGGGCGGCAAAGTTTTGACTGTTGACGGGAAGTGGGGTGCGAACACCGAAGCCGCTTTCACAGCCATGGCCAAAGACGCCACCAAGACCGGTGGCAGCACGGGCATCACCGCCACCCAAGCCACCGCGATCGCCAAAGCAGAGATCAACAAATCCAAGAACGTCGCCGTGTAATGCCCGTCTTCGACCCGTCGGTTGCGATCAACCTAGCGGCGGTCGCCACAGCTGTTGTAGCGAGTGCCGTCTGGCTGAAATCGGCCCTTGTCAGACAGCGGCATGAGGAGTTGGAACAGTTGGCCGACACACGCGGAGAACGAATCAAAGACCAAGAGGTCCGGATACTCGAATTGGAGAAGGCTGTGGCTGAAATGCGCGGGCAGATGCAAGCCATCCAAGCGTTGAAAGCCACCGAAATCGCCGACCAGGTCGTCGCCCAACTCAACGCCCAAAAATGACCCGACGGGGTTCCCCCAGGTCGTAGCCCCGTTCTAAGCCCCATTTCGTTCCGGCCCTGACCTGACCAGCCCAACCTTTTACCTCGAGCATGCCCCCTGGTGTGCCATCAACCACCAACACGAAGGAGAAAACTATGGGAAACCTATTCGACCGCGAACCGGCCCTCATCCTCGGAGCTGTCAACGCAATGATTGCGTTGGCTGTCGGGTTCGGACTGGACGTCTCCATTGAACAGGCGTCCCTAATCAACGCCGCCGCGGCGGCTGTCATCTCGGTGATTGTCCGTTCCCAAGTATCCCCGGTCTGATGAGACCGTTGTCCAAGTTCGTCCGCGGGGTCGCCGCGGGCGCGGTCGGGAGCGCGGTCTTAATTGCGGGCGGGGTCGCTTTCACTCAAGAGGTCGCCGAAGTGGAGAACTGTGTGTTTGTTGTCGAACACGACAAGGTGCTCTGCGACCGGGTCGACGCACCCACCACAACCACCACTCCCTCCAGCTCGAGCTCGAGCTCGACCACCACGACTTCACCGTCCACGACTTCACCGTCCACGACTTCACCGTCCACGACCACAACCACCACCGGGGCACCCGAAGTGTTGATCCCTGAAACGTTGCCGTACCCCGGCCGCGGTTCGGGGATCCCTTACGCTGACGGTGGCGGGTTCGACCTCGTCGCATCCAACGCCACAACCGGAACCATCTGGTGGACCGCCCCCTACTGGGGCGACAACGGCCTCCCCTACACCGACGGGGCCACCTGGCTCGACGGTGACCGGGAAGGGTACCGGTGCGCCTACGGGTTCATCACCGACGGGACAGGGGATATCAGCGGAAGGGTTGCGTTCGTCCGGCCACCTGACCAGACGTACTCCAAAGTCAACGATTCCTACATGGACGAAGGGGTCCGATATTTGGACGGGTCGCTCTACGAAGGGGCAGGTAACGAGATCACCGAAGAGGACTGCACCACGGTGCTCTCCCCGATCGACTATGAGGGTGCGTGCCGTCCGGCCGATGAGCGGCCCCGCATCGCCTACTTCGACCGGGAAGGGCGGGTCCTCGACATTCGGGACTACACAAACACCAACGCCAACAACGTGGTGTTCAACCTGCATTCGGTGACCGAAACCCGGGTGACGGTGATCGCCTGTGAGGACGGTCTGGTTGGGATGATCGTCTACTACGACGCCCTCGGAGCCGGCACGATCGCCTCTGATTTCAACGGCACCGGACCACACGCAACAAACAACTGACCCCACCAACGCGCGGCACCACCGCGCGGCGGCCGAGAAACCCTCCTTCCCCCTCTCCCGGGGAAGGGGGGTTTTTTCTTATTGGCCTTTAGGCGGCTGCGGCGAAGATGGCGAGCACCGCAACAACCAGTATCAGACAAAACCCTAAAACGAACCAGGATTCCCGTTTCGCCTCCCACCCGTAGTTACGGACAATCCACTCCTTCAACCGGTTCATTGGTCGAAACCTACCAGTCACAGGTAGTCCAGCGCGTCGGAAACCTCACGGAGGCGGGTTTTCGTCGTCCTCGTATACCCTGCTGTCGTCGAGGTCTTCGCGTGACCGGCGAACGACTGGACGGAACGTAGGTTGCCGGTCACGTCGTTCGCTTGAGCCAATGCTGTGTGTCGTAGTTGGTGGGTTCGGAGGTCGGCTATGCCCGCCTCGCGCGCCACTTCTTTCGTCCACTGCCATATCGTGTTCGGATGAGACGGACCTCCCCATCTGCCAGGGAACAGCCATTTCGTACCGTTGGTGTTACGGGCTATCTCGATCTCGCCTTTGAGGATGGGGTGGACCGGAAGCGTCCGCACCTTGTCGAGCTTGCCGAGGCAGGTATACCAGTCTCCGTCGACTGAGAACCTCCCCCACTCGGCCTTTGCTATCTCGGTGCGTCTCAACGCTAGGTAGAGCCCGGTGAGAACAGCCGTTCCCTGTGGCCACCACCCGATTGCAACCTTCACCAGATCCCGCGCCTGGTCCGGTCGCAGGGCTTTGCATTCCATGGTCGGGGCTGGGGGAACTCTGAGTGCTTTGATTGGGGGGCTCTTGCGTTCTATCCACTGCCAGTAATGGGTGAAGGCGACCGACGCCTGCCTTCGGGTGGAGTACCCCGCGGACAGGGTGTTGGCGTATTCTGCGATATGCGAAGGTGAGCACCAGGCCAGTGACGTGTGATGTTGCATCATCCACTTTTCGGCCTGTTCAGCGTGGGCGACGTACAAGCGGATCGTGTCCGGGTGTAGGCCTTCCCCGACCAGGTACTCACGGAAACTCATTGGAGGATTGGGGGTCAGGTTATGTCAGTGGGGAACTCTGACAATGGGCCTGCGGAACTATGAGGCTAGAGCGGGTTGCAGCGAACGTAGCGAACCGCCCTTAGCTACATTCATATCAGCTAGCAGCCAGCCGACAACCTCACCGCTATCGACCTCTAGGAATCTAGCAATGCTCGGAATGTGGCGGAGGTCAGGCTGCCGCCAACCCTTGACCCAGCCTTCTGCCGTCCCCACCGCGACGCCTAGCTCTCGAGCCAGTGCTCGAAGACTCATATCTCCCTGACGGTCGGTCAGTGCTGCTGCCAGTTTCTCCATTGTCCCGCTCCTTTCTCGCTGCCTCCAATGACCACACTACAAGACAATAGAAGTCTTGACAAGTAGATACTTGACAAAGAGTGATCTTGTGGGCATGATGTCCAACATATTGTGAACACCGACACACTGACACAGGGCGAGCAAGTTCGAGTCGACCGCCGCAAACGGATAGTCGAACTGCACGCCAAAGGCCGCTCGGTCAAAGAGATCGCTGATGAGCTCGAAGTCACGACCCAGCGCATTTACCAACAGCTAAAGCAACTCGGCCTCCCAAACCCAACGGACAAATCAGCGTGAGCCTTGTCGATTATCTCCGGACCAAAGGGTTCCCCGAAGACATCGATGGTGACTTGTTCTTCCATCCGGTCCCGCCGAAGTGCGCGGTGTGCGGCGGGCTTCTTGTCGGGTCGGAGGTCAGGTGGGGTTCTTGTGGGCATTGTGGGGGCCGGTCGATCTTCCCGAAAACAGGC
>Ga0307505_10001951_pt1 | contig 15318 bp, 11 predicted proteins | sample 23_S_MG_FD_202183 | JGI IMG/M metagenome (GOLD analysis project Ga0307505, IMG submission 202183) | Soil microbial communities from Populus trichocarpa stands in riparian zone in the Pacific Northwest, United States - 23_S | ecosystem: Environmental > Terrestrial > Soil > Riparian zone > Trees...
CCAGCGAGAAGCTGCTTTACTGCTCGTTCTGCGGCAAGAGCCAGCACGAGGTCAAGAAGCTGATCGCCGGACCGTCGGTGTTCATCTGCGATGAATGCATCGACCTGTGCAACGACATCATCCGCGACGAGTCGACGACCGAGACGGGTCCGGCCGGTGCCAAGTCGGACCTGCCGGCGCCGCGCGAGATCGGCGGGATACTCGATCAGTACGTGATCGGCCAGGACAAGGCCAAGCGCATCCTGTCGGTCGCGGTGTACAACCACTACAAGCGGCTGAAGCACCTCGGCAGCAAGGACGACGTCGAGCTCGCGAAGAGCAACATCCTGCTGATCGGCCCGACGGGTTCCGGCAAGACGCTGCTCGCGCAGACGCTGGCGCGGCTGCTGAACGTGCCCTTCGTGATCGCGGATGCGACGACGCTGACCGAGGCCGGCTACGTCGGCGAGGACGTCGAGAACATCATCCAGAAGCTGCTGCAGAACTGCAACTACGAGGTCGAAAAGGCGCAGAAGGGCATCGTCTACATCGACGAGATCGACAAGATCTCGCGCAAGAGCGACAACCCGTCGATCACGCGCGACGTGTCGGGCGAGGGCGTGCAGCAGGCGCTGCTGAAGCTCATCGAGGGCACCATCGCGTCGGTGCCGCCGCAGGGCGGGCGCAAGCACCCGAACCAGGACTTCGTGCAGATCGACACGACCAACATCCTGTTCATCTGTGGTGGCGCCTTCGACGGGCTGGAAAAGATCATCCGCAGCCGCTCGGAGAAGAGCGGCATCGGCTTCGCCGCGTCGGTCACCAGCGCCAGCGAGCGCGCGGTCGGTGAACTGCTGCGCGACGTGGAGCCCGAGGACCTGATCAAGTTCGGCCTGATTCCGGAGCTGGTGGGCCGCCTGCCGGTGATCGCCACGCTGGACGAGCTGAGCGAGGATGCGCTAGTCGAGATCCTCGTGGAGCCGAAGAACGCGCTGGTCAAGCAGTTCCAGCGCCTGTTCCTGATGGAAGGCGTCGAACTCGAGGTGCGGTCCGACGCGCTGGCCGCCATCGCGCGCAAGGCCATCAAGCGCAAGACCGGCGCGCGCGGGCTGCGCTCCATCGTCGAAGGCACGCTGCTCGACGTGATGTACGACCTGCCGAGCACGAAGAACGTCACCAAGGTCGTCGTCGACGACAACACCATCGGTGGCGGCAAGCCGCTGCTGGTCTACGCCGATCAGCCCAAGGTTGCGGGCGGGCCGCGCTAGCGTCGGTTTTTCTCCGGGGAATCCACCGGGCGGACGGCCCGTCGATGGCTGCCCGTGCGTGCTAGATTGGCCGCAACGGGAAAGGCCGCAGCTTGCATTGAGTGCTCCTGCACCCATATGCCCCGCTGAATCCTCCCATTTCGAGGGAAATATCCCTATGTCGACACTGATATTGCCGCCCGAGAAGATCACCCTGCCGCTGCTGCCCCTGCGCGACGTGGTGGTATTTCCGCACATGGTGATCCCGCTGTTCGTCGGCCGACCCAAGTCCATCAAGGCGCTGGAAGCCGCGATGGAGGCCGGCAAGAGCATCATGCTGGTGGCGCAGAAGAACGCAGCGAAGGACGAGCCCGCGGCCGAGGACATCTACGACATCGGCTGCGTGGCGAACATCCTGCAGATGCTGAAGCTGCCCGACGGCACCGTGAAGGTGCTGGTCGAGGGCGCGCAGCGCGCGCACATCGAGCGCATCGAGGACGGCCCCAGCCACTTCACGGCTGACGTCGTGCCCATCGTTCCCGACCTCGCGCCGACGGCCGAGGCCGAGGCGCTGCGCCGTGCGATCGTCGCGCAGTTCGACCAGTACGTGAAGCTCAACAAGAAGATCCCGGCCGAGATCCTGACCTCGATCGCCGGCATCGACGAATCCGGCCGCCTGGCCGACACCATCGCCGCGCACCTGCCGCTGAAGCTCGAGCAGAAGCAGAAGATCCTCGAGATGCAGGGCATCAACGAGCGCCTGGAGCATCTGCTCGCGCAGCTCGAGACCGAGATCGACATCCTGCAGGTCGAGAAGCGCATCCGCGGCCGCGTGAAGCGGCAGATGGAGAAGAGCCAGCGCGAGTACTACCTGAACGAGCAGGTCAAGGCGATCCAGAAGGAACTGGGCGAAGGTGAGGAGGGTGCGGATCTCGAGGAACTCGAGAAGAAGATCCGCGCCGCGCGCATGCCCAAGGCCGCGCGCGACAAGGCGCAGGGCGAGCTCAAGAAGCTGAAGCTGATGTCGCCGATGTCGGCCGAGGCCACCGTCGTGCGCAACTACCTCGATACGCTGATCGGCCTGCCGTGGAAGAAGCGCAGTCGCATCAACAACGACCTCACGAACGCCGAGAAGGTGCTGAACGACGACCACTACGGGCTGGACAAGGTCAAGGACCGCATCCTCGAGTACCTGGCCGTGCAGCAGCGCGTCGACAAGGTCAAGGCGCCGATCCTGTGCCTGGTCGGCCCTCCGGGTGTCGGCAAGACCTCGCTCGGCCAGTCGATCGCGCGCGCGACCAACCGCAAGTTCATCCGCATGGCGCTGGGCGGCGTGCGCGACGAGGCCGAGATCCGCGGCCACCGGCGCACGTACATCGGCTCCATGCCGGGCAAGATCCTGCAGAACCTCGGCAAGGCGGGCGTGCGCAACCCGCTGTTCCTGCTCGACGAAGTCGACAAGATGGGCATGGACTTCCGCGGCGATCCCGCGTCGGCGCTGCTGGAGGTGCTGGATCCCGAGCAGAACCACACGTTCCAGGATCACTACGTCGAGGTCGATTTCGATCTGTCCGACGTGATGTTCGTCGCCACCAGCAACACGATGAACATCCCGCCGGCGCTGCTCGACCGCATGGAAGTGATCCGCCTGTCCGGTTACACGGAGGAGGAGAAGGTCCACATCGCGCTGCAGCACCTGTTGCCGAAGCAGATGAAGACCAACGGCCTGAAGTCGGGCGAGCTCAGCGTGGCCGAAAGCGCGATCCGCGACATCATCCGTTACTACACGCGGGAAGCGGGCGTGCGCTCGCTGGAACGCGAGATCAGCAAGATCTGCCGCAAGGTGGTCAAGCAGCTGCTGCTGAAGAAGCAGGAGCGCAAGGTGCTGGTCGCGGCGAAGAACCTCGACAAGTTCCTCGGCGTGCGCCGCTATACCTTCGGCGTCGCGGAAAAGGACAACCAGGTCGGCCAGGTCACCGGGCTGGCATGGACCGAGGTGGGCGGCGACCTGCTGACCATCGAGGTCGCGACGATGCCGGGCAAGGGCAACGTGCAGCGCACCGGCTCGCTGGGCGACGTGATGAAGGAGTCCGTCGAGGCGGCGCGGTCGGTGGTGCGTGCACGCGCCCGCAGGCTGGGTATCCGCGACGAGATCTTCGAGAAGACCGACCTGCACGTGCACTTCCCGGAAGGCGCGACGCCGAAGGATGGCCCGTCGGCGGGCATCGCGATCACCACGTCGATGGTGTCGGCGCTCACCGGCATTCCGGTGCGCGCGGACGTCGCGATGACCGGCGAGATCACGCTGCGCGGCGAGGTGCTGGCCATCGGCGGGCTGAAGGAGAAGCTGCTGGCGGCGCACCGCGGCGACATCAAGACGGTGATGATCCCGGCGGAAAACGTCAAGGATCTCGCGGAGATCCCGGACAACGTGAAGAATCGGCTGGAGATTGTTCCTGTCAAATGGATCGACAAGGTGCTGGAGGTCGCGCTCGAGCGGCAGCCGGTGCCGCTGACCGATGAAGAAGGCGCAGCGGCGGCCACGCAGCCGAAACATCCGGAGCCCGCGGCGACCACCGCCGAAGTCGTCAAGCATTGACGAAACCGCAGTGTGCATCCGCAGCGCGGGTGCACACTGCCCACGCTGCGCGTTGTACTCCGCAAAAAAAAGCGCCTGCTTGCGCTTGACACTGCCATAGCAGCGCGCTTCAATAGCCCTCCACTTTTCAGAGCGCGCCGACGCGTTGAGTATTACAACATCAACAAATCACCGTCCGCGCAGTGACCATTGACCCTGGATCTCTTGAGCCGCCGCGATTCGATGCCACGCGCTCAACTCACCAGCATCAGTTGACAGAGGGGGTATAAGTGAACAAGACAGAGCTGATCGACCACATCGCCAAGCAGGCTGACATCTCCAAGGCCGCGGCGGGTCGGGCCCTCGAAGCGATCGTCGGCGGCATCAGAACCAGCCTCAGGAAAGGCAGTTCGGTGACGCTGGTCGGATTCGGTACCTTCACTGTCGGCAAACGCGCGGCGCGCACCGGCCGCAATCCGCGCACCGGCGATTCCATCAAGATCAAGGCTGCAAAGGTGCCGAAGTTCCGTCCTGGAAAAGCCCTGAAAGATTCGCTAAACTAGCGCGCTTTGCGACGACCAGGCTAGGCAAAGGCTACGCGACAGCGCGGGTGTTTAGCTCAGTTGGTAGAGCGGCGCCCTTACAAGGCGTAGGTCGGGAGTTCGAGCCTCTCAACACCCACCAGAGCCTGCAGGTCGTTGCAGTGTTGTTTGATGCGCGGGAGTGGTAGTTCAGTTGGTTAGAATACCGGCCTGTCACGCCGGGGGTCGCGGGTTCGAGTCCCGTCCACTCCGCCAGCCCTGATTGAGGTCTCGGCGGCAACAAGAAGGCGAACCTGGTTCGCCTTTTTTTGTTGCCGTTCAACCGTAGAGCCTGCCATGTTCGAATCCATACGTTCTCACCGCCGCTGGCTGATGTTCTTCATGCTGGTGCTGATCGTCCCGTCCTTCGTGTTCTTCGGCATCCAGGGCTACAACAGCTTCATGGAATCCGATGGCGCGCTGGCGACGGTTGACGGCGTGCCGGTCACGCAGCGCGACTTCGATGCCGCGCAGCGCGACCGCGTCGAGCGCCTGCGCCAGCAGATGGAGCAGGCCGGCCAGACCTTCGACCCGTCCATGCTGGACACCCGCGACGCGCGCGCAGCGCTGCTCGAAAGCCTGCTGTTCGACCGCGCGCTGGCGCGCGAAGTCGAAGACGGCCACCTGCTGGTCACCAACGACCGCCTGCGCGACGTCATCGCGGGCATCCCGGCGTTCCAGGAAGACGGCCGCTTCAGCATGGAGCGATATCGGCAGTTCCTTGCTTCGCAGGGTATGAGCGAAGTGCAGTTCGAGGAGCGGCTGCGCAACGATCTGCGCAAGCAGATGCTGATCACCGCGGTGCTGGAATCCAGCATCGTGCCGGTGACGGTGGTCGAACGCCTGGACGCGCTGCTGCGCGAGCAACGCGAGGTGCGCATCCTGCCGATCCGCGCCGATGGGTTCCTGTCCAAGGTGACGGTCACCGATGCCCAGATCGCCGAATTCTACGATCGCCACAAGGACGATTTCGCAACGCCGGAAAACGTGAAAGTCGAATACCTGGTGCTGGACGCCGCCGCGCTGGCTGGCAAGTCCGAGGTCACCGACGCGCAGATCAAGGAGTACTACGACGCCAACCAGGCGCGCTTCGGGGCGCTGGAGGAACGGCGCGCCAGCCACATCCTGATCCCCACCGAGGGCACCGACAAGTCAGCCGCCCGCAAGCAGGCCGAGACGCTGCTCGCACAGGTGCGGGCGAAACCGGACGACTTCGCGCGGCTCGCGAAGGAGCAGTCCAAGGATCCGGGATCGGCCGCTCAGGGCGGCGATCTGGGCTTCTTCGGCAAGGGCATGATGGTCAAGCCTTTCGAGGATGCGGTGTTCGGCATGAAGGTCGGCGACATCAGCGACGTGGTCGAATCGGACTTCGGCTTCCACGTGATCCGGCTCACCGACATCCGGCCGGCGCAGACCAAGCCGCTGGCCGCCGTGCGTGCCGAGATCGAAACCGAGTTGCGCACGCAGCAGGCGCAGAAGCGCTTCGCCGAGGCCGCCGATCAGTTCACGAACCTGGTCTACGAACAGGCCGACTCGCTGCAGCCCGCCGCCGACAAGCTGGGCCTGAAGATCGCCACGCAGGACAACCTGACGCGCGCGGGCCTGCCGGCGGCGCCGTCACAGGACAAGCAGCCTCAGATCTTCGGGCGGCGGCTGATGGACGCGATCTTCGCGGACGACGCACTGAAGAACCGTCGCAACACGCAGGCCATCGAGGTCGGCACCAACGTGCTGGTGGCTGCGCGCGTCGTCGAGCATCGTCCGGCCGCTACCCGTCCGCTGGACGAAGTGAAGGCCGCGATACGCGACCGGCTCGAGCGGCAGGAGGCGGGAGCGCTGGCACGCAAGGCGGGCGAGGAGAAGCTGGCTGAGCTGGCGAAGAAGCCCGGTGACGCAGGCTTCTCGCCGGCCATCACGGTGTCGCGCCGCGCGCCGCAGGGCATGCCGCCGCAGCTGTTGACCGCCGTGCTGGCGACGACCGCCGACAAGCTGCCGACCTTCGTCGGCGCCGACATCGATGGCCAGGGCTTCCTGATTGCGCAGGTACTGTCCGCCAAACCATCGGAAGTGCCGGAGCCCGCGCAACGCGCGGCTGCGCACCAGGCGCTGCAGCGTCAGTCGGCCGCGGCCGACGAACTGGGCTACGTCGAAGGCCTGCGCACGCGCCACAAGGTGACGATCGTCAATCCGGACTTCCGGCGCGAGCCGGCGAAGGCCGCGCCCGCCGTGGACGCGAAGTAGCCGTGAGGTAGCCGCGATGGCGCCGCGAGCTACGCGGCGTCGGACGCGTGGCGCATCAGGCGGCCACCAGCGAACGGGCGGCCGCTGCGTAGGCGGCCGCGTCGTCGGCGCCCGGCTCATCCGTGCCTATCGCCAGCACCCGCGGGCGCTGCGACTGCAGGAAGTTACGCGCCAGCGAGCGGCGATATGCCGGATCGTAGTGCTCGCGCAGCAGGCATTCGACCAGCGCATCCCAGTCATCGCGCAGCAGCAGTTCCTTCCAGGCGGCGATGCGCGCACGGCCGTGCAGTTCGACCAGGCGGTCGAGCTGCGCACGCAGCGCATCGGGCGAGGTCTCGAAGTGCGCATATTCGTCGCGCAGCAGCCGCACGCGCGCCGGCAGCGGGACTTCCAGCCGGATGCACGGCGACTCGCGCATGCGCGCCAGCAGCGCATTGGGCAGCCGTACGGTGCCGATCATGCGGCTTTCGGATTCCACGTACACCGGCCGCGCCGGATCGCAGCGCTGCAGCGCCTGCCACAACAGTGACTCGAAGCGCTTCTGGCCAGGCTGCGGTTGGGTGGGCAGATCGCCCAGCACCGAGCCGCGATGGCAGGCCAGCGCCTCCAGGTCCAGCACCTGGGCGCCGGCGGCCTCGAGCTGCGCGAGCAGCCGGCTCTTGCCGCTGCCGGTGGGACCGCTGAGCACGCGCAGATCGAGCCGCGGCGGCAGCGCTTCCAGGTCGGCCAGTACCGCGCGCCGATACGCCTGATAGCCGCCGGTCAGCCGGCTGACGCGCCAGCCCACTAGAGACAGCACGTGCATCATCGCCGCACTGCGCTGGCCGCCGCGCCAGCAGTAGATCAGCGGCTGCCACTCACGCGGCATCTGCGCGAAACGCGTCTCCAGGTGCCGTGCAATGTTGCGCGCGACAAGAGCGGCGCCGCGCCGCCGCGCCTCGAAGGTCGACTGCTGGCGGTCCAGCGTGCCGACGGCCGCGCGTTCGTCGTCGTCAAGCACAGGGCAGTTGATCGCTCCCGGCACGTGGTCCTCCGCGTACTCCCGCGGACTGCGCACGTCGACGATGGTGTTGAACTCGCCGAGGTGGCGCAGCGCAACGGCCGCCTCGACGGCGCCGTGGTGGCGCTTCATCTGGGCTTCGCGGCGCGCGCGGTCAGCAGCGGCTGCAGGTGCGGCCATACATTGACCAGCATGCGCGACTGCGCCTTCTCGGCGGGGTGGATGCGGTCGGCCTGGAACATGTCCTGCGCATCGGCGAAGCCATCCAGCAGGAAGGGTGCCAGCGCCGTCTTGTTGTCGCGCGCGACGTCGGCAAATACCTGCAGGAAGCGCTCCGCGTAGTCGCGGCCGTAGTTGGGCGGCACGCGGATGCCGACCAGCAGCACCGTCGCGCCGGCTGCCTGGCTCGCCTTGACCATCGCCGTCAGGTTGTCGCGCATCGTGGGCAGCGGCAGCCCACGCAGTCCGTCGTTGGCGCCCAGTTCGATGATGACGATCGCAGGCCGATGCTGTTTCAGCAGCGCCGGCAGGCGCGTGCGGCCACCGCTGGTGGTTTCACCGCTGATGCTGGCGTTCACGACCGTATAATTTGCACCATTGCCGCGCAGGCGCTCGCTGAGCAGTTGCACCCAGCCGGTGCCGCGCGGCAGTCCGTATTCGGCCGACAGGCTGTCCCCCAGCACCAGGATCACGGGTTGTGCGTTGGCGCTGCCGGCAGGCGCGCTCTGTGCCACCGCATTGCCGGGGACCGCAGCGGCCGCGACTGAACACAGTGCTGCGAACAGGGGTCCAAGCAGCGTCGCGCGCAGGCGATCGCGCATCATTGAATACCAGCCGGAGTTCGAGTTGAAGGACATCGCAGTCGACGTTCAGGGCCTGGGCAAGGTGGTGCAGGATGCCACGGGCAGCCTGACGATACTAAAGGACATCGCGTTCACCATCGGCGCCGGCGAGACCGCCGCCATCGTGGGCGCATCGGGTTCGGGCAAGTCCACCCTGCTGGGACTGCTGGCGGGCCTCGACGTTCCGACCTCCGGCCGCGTGCGCATCTTCGGCGAGGACATGTTCGCGCTGGACGAGGACGGCCGCGCCGCGCTGCGTGCGCGTTCCGTGGGCTTCGTGTTCCAGTCCTTCCAACTGCTGCCACACCTGACGGCGCTGGAGAACGTGCTGCTGCCCTTGGAGCTGACCGGCCGTTCGCCGGAAGGCGAGGAGCCCGTGGCCGCCGCGCGCTCCCTGCTGGCACGCGTCGGCCTGGGCGAGCGGCTTGCGCACTATCCGAAGTATCTGAGCGGCGGCGAGCAGCAGCGCGTCGCACTGGCACGCGCTTTCATCCTGCGACCGCCCTTGTTGCTGGCCGATGAACCCACCGGCAGCCTGGACGCACACACGGGCGAGGCCGTCATCGAGCTGATGTTCGAGTTGAACCGCGAACGCGGCTCCACGCTGGTGATGGTCACGCACGACGCCGATATCGCCGCACGCTGCGGGCGGCGCATCGAGCTGGCGGCTGGCGAGATCGTCAACGCAACGGAAGAGTAAGCCTCCGGGCTCCGCCCTGCGGCGCAGCTTGCTTGGGACGGCCCTACGCCTCGCTCGCCCGCAGCCGCTGCAGCACCTGCATTGCCCGCGGCGCGATGTCGCCGGCGACCAGACCGCGATCTTCTGCGTCGGCGGCGGCACCGTGCAGCCACGCCCCGGTCACGGCCGCGTCCCACGCCGAAAGTCCCTGTGCCAGCAGCGCGCCGAGCATGCCGGCCAGTACGTCGCCCGAGCCGGCGGTGGCCAGCGCCGGCGAACCCGTGGAGTTGACGGCCACGCGGCCGTTCGCGTCCGCGATCACGGTACCGGCGCCCTTCAGCAGCGCGACGCCGCCGCTGTGCTGCGCGAGTAAGCGCGCGGCGGCCAACCGGTCGCGCTGCACGTCGGCAGCGCTGCCGCCGAGCAGGCGCGCGGCCTCCAGCGGATGCGGCGTGATGATGGCCGGCGCACCGCGCTGGCGCAGCGCCGCACGCAGCCACGCATCGGTGGCCAGCAGGTTCAGCGCGTCCGCGTCGATGACCAGTGCGACATCCTGCGCCAGCGCGTGTGCCAGCACGCCGCGCGCTGCGCCGTCGGTGCCCAGTCCGCAGCCGACGACCAGCGCCTGCAGCGTTTCCAGCTCCTGCGGTGCGCGGAACATCAGCTCCGGCTGCAGCGGGTCGACGGTGAATTCCGGTGCGCCGATCAGCGAGGCGTACACGCGTCCCGCACCCATGCGCAGCGCCGCACGCGCGGCGAGCAGCGCCGCACCGACCATGCCGCGACCACCGCCGATGACGCCGACGTTGCCGTACGTGCCTTTGTGGCTGTTGCGCTGGCGCGGCCGCAGCAGCGGCGCGAGATCTTCGCGGCTCGTCAGTTCAGCGTCGCCCGCACCGGCATTCACGTCCAGCGCTTCAACGTGAACGTGGCCGGCGGCATCGACGCCGTCGCCGGTATGCAGTCCCGGTTTGTCGCCGATGAAGGTGATGGTCGCTGTTGCCCGAACGCCCGGCACGCCACCTACCCACGCGCCGGTGTCGGCGTCCAGGCCACTGGGCACGTCCAACGCAATGGCCGCATGATGGTTGATCCAGTCGGCGGTTGCCAGCCAGGCGCCGGTCAGCGGACGCGCCAGTCCGATGCCGAACAGCGCATCGATGACGCCGGTGAACTGCCCGGACGGCGGCAGCGTGTCGACCACAGGACCGCCGCCGGCCGTCCAGCGATCGAAGGCGGCGCGCGCATCGGCAGCTGTCGGTCGCGCGCCGGCGGGTTGAACGCAGGTCACCTGGTGTCCGCGTGCCTGCAATTCCGCTGCGACAACGTAGCCGTCACCGCCGTTGTTGCCCGGCCCGCAGACAATGCACCAGCTTCCAGGCCGTGCGTCGCGCGCGAGGTGAGCGGCAGTCGCACGCCCCGCGCGCAGCATCAGCTCGCCGGCCGGCAGCTCAGCCTGCGCGGCGGCTTCGGCCGCACGCAACGTCGCGACTTGGTAGAGCGGACTGCTCACTGGGTACCTTCGCGCTGCGCGCTGCGGTGCGAGCTTGCTTGGGGCGGCCCGGCGCGGCGCTCATGCAGGCAGTCTAGCCCGCCACCTCGACGCCATAGCGGGCCAGCGTCAACCCGTCGAGATCGATCGCCGGCTCCCGCCCGGTGATCAGATCGGCGACCACGCGCCCCGACCCGACAGCCATCACCCAGCCGCTGGATCCGTGACCGGTATTCAGATAGAAGTTGGCCAGCGGCGAGCGGCCCAGCAGTGGCGGCCCGTCGGGCAGCATGGGTCTCGCGCCGACCCAGAACTTCGCTTGCCGGTAGCTCGCGGCGTACGGAAACCAGTCCTGCGCGACCTTCAGCAGCGTACGCAGCGCACTATCGCGCGGTTCCATGCCGCGCGTGCCGATCTCGGCGGTGCCGGCCACGCGCATGCGGTTGCCCAGGCGCGTGATCGCCACCTTGTAGGCCTCGTCCATCACGCTGACGAACGGCGCGTGGTCGAAGGCCGTGATAGGCGCCGTAGCCGAATAGCCCTTGACCGCGATCAGCGGGATGCGGATGCCGGCGGCCGCAAGCAGCGCGGCACTGTCGACGCCGCCGGCCATCACATAGGCATCGGCGCGCAGCGGGCCGGCGCTGGTATGCAGGCACTCGACGCGGCCCGCGGCCGCCTCGATGCGCTGCACGTCGACGCCGAAACGGAACTCGGCGCCTTCGCGCAGCGCGATGTCCTTCAGCTGGTGCGCGAAGAACGCGCAGTTGCCGGTCTCGTCATCGGGCAGATGCAGCGCGCCGGCCAACGGCGTCGGTTCGTGCAGCGCGGGCTCCAGCGTGCGGCACTGAACGGCGTCGGCCAGCGCATGGCGCACGCCCAGTTCAGTCAGCAGTGCGCGCACCGGCGCCGACGCGTCGAGCTCGCGCTGCGTGCGGTAGAGCTGCAGATAGCCGCTGGCCTGCTCGTAGTCCAGCGCGTACTGCGTGCGCAGCACGCGCATTTCGGCCTGGCTGTAGAACGCCAGCCGCTGCATGCGCTCACGGTTGCTGCGGTAGCGCTGCAGTTCACACTCGCGGAACCAGCGCCGCAGCCAGCGCCACAACGCGGGATCGAACGACGGCCGGAACACGACCGGTGCTTCTGAACGCAACAGATACGACAGGACCTTGCGCGGCATGCCGGGCGCCGCCCACGGGCCTACGTAGCCGGGTGCCATCACGCCGGCGTTGGCGAAGCTCGCTTCCTGCGCGACGCCGGAGCGGCGCTCCAGCACGGTCACGTCGCAGCCTGCGCGACGCAGCGCGTGGGCGGCGCAGACACCGACGATGCCGGCACCGACCACGACGACTTTCATGCTGCGGGAATCCGGAGTCCAGGGCGGCGCGCATTCTACGCGGGCGCCGCCAGATCAAGGTGGATCCCCGCTTTCGCGGGGATGACCGCACACCGGTGATGTCATTCCCGCGCAAGCGGGAATCCATTTTCAATTACAACAAGGAGACAACAAGTCGCGCCGGGCTACAGCTTCATCTGCGACGGCAGGTAGGTCACCAGCTGCGGGAAGTACCAGATCAGCAGCACCGCGACGACCATCATCAGGAAGTACGGGAACGCCGCGATGGCGATGGTGCTGATCTGGCGCTTCGTCATGCCCTGCAGCACGAACAGGTTGAAGCCCACCGGCGGCGTGACCTGCGCCATTTCCACGACCATCACCACGAAGATGCCGAACCACAGCAGGTCGATGTGTGCCGCCTGCAGCGTGGGCAGCAGCACCGCCATCGTCAGCACCACCATCGAGATGCCGTCCAGGAAGCAGCCCAGCACGATGTAGAAGACCATCAGCAGCATGATCAGGCCGAAGGGCGACAGCTGCATCGCAGTGATGGTCTCGGCAAGCTGCCGCGGCAGGCCGATGAAGCCCATGGACAGCGACAGGAAGGCCGAGCCCGCGAGGATCAGCGCGATCATGCAGTACAGCCGCGTCGCGCCCATCAGCGAGTCGCGGAACACCGTCCAGGTCAGCGTGCGCTGCCCGGCTGACAGCAGGAGCGCGCCGACCACGCCCAGCGCGGCCGCCTCGGTCGCGGTGGCGATGCCGGCGTAGATCGATCCCAGCACCGCGACGATCAGCAGCACGACCGGGATCAGGTGGCGCGACTCGGCGAGCTTCTGCCGGAAGCCGAGTTGGATGTCGGCCGGCGGGATCGCACCGCGGTGGCGCAGTGCCCAGAAGATCGTGTAGCCCATGAACAGTCCCGCGAGCATCAGCCCGGGGATGACGCCGCCGATGAACAGCTTGCCGATCGACACATCGGCCGCGACGCCGTACACGATCATGATGATGGACGGCGGGATCAGCAGCCCCAGCGTGCCGGCGCCGGCCAGCGAGCCGATGGAGATGTTCTCCGGGTAGCCACGCTTCGCGAGCTCGGGCAGCGTGATCTTGCCGACGGTGGCGCAGGTCGCGGCCGATGATCCGGACACGGCCGCGAACAGCGTGCAGCTGATGATATTGGTGTGCAGCAGCCGCCCGGGCAACCACTGCAGCCACGGCGCGAGCCCGCGGAACATCCCCTCGGACAGTCGCGTCTTCAGCAGGATCTCGCCCATCCAGATGAACAGCGGCAGCGCCGTCAGCGTCCAGCTGGACAGCGAGCCCCACACGGTCAAAGCCAGTGCGTCGCCACCCGGGCGCGTCGTGAAAAGCTCCATGCCGATCCAGGCAACGCCCAGCACCGCGATGCCGATCCACACGCCCGCGCCGAGGATCACGAACATCGCGACGATCAGCAGCAGGGCGGTCAGCGTACCCATCGTGCTATTCCACGTTCGCGGTTTCTTCGGCCTGCGGCGGCAGCGTGCGGAAGCGCAGTACGTAGACGAGTTGCTCGACGAAGGCCACCGCCAGCCCGATCAGGCCGATGGCCATCGCCAGCTGCGGGATCCACAGCGGCGTCGCATCGACGTTCTGCGAGATGTCGTGGTACGCGTACGAGCCCCACACCAGCCGCACCGAATACCACGCGAAGTAAGTCGACAGCAGTGAGGCGATGACCAGGCAGAGCACTTCCATCCACCAACGCGCCTTGCCGTGCAGCCGCTGCAGGATCAGGGTGACGCGGATGTGATCGCCCTGGCGCAGTGCGTAGCCCATCGCCAGGAAGGAGCCGGCCGCCAGGAAGTAGCCGGCGTAGGCGTCGACGCCAGCCATCGAAAAGCCTATCTGGCGGCCTGCGATATTGACGACCTGGATGACCAGCGTGGCGAAGATGAAAAACGCGCCCAGACCGCCCAGCAGCCTGAACAGCGGATCGAGGAAGGACCGCACGATGCGACTCGGGAGAAAGGCCGCCTCGCGGCGGCCTTCGGTGAGATTACTTGCGGAACTGGGTGATGATCGCCTGGCCGTCGGGACCGGCCTTCGCCAGCCATTCGGTGAGCATCGTGTCGCCCAGCTTGGAAAGCTCGGCCTTGAAAGCGGCGTTGGGCTCGTACACGGTCATCTTGTTGGCCTTCAGTGTCGTCAACGATTCACCCGTGTACTCGCGCATGCGCTTCCAGCCGCGTTCCTCGGCGGTCCTGGCTGCGGCGACCACGGCGTCCTGCGTTGCCTTGTCGAGCTTGTCGAATTCCTTCTGGTTGACGATGACCATGTTCTTGGGCAGCCACGCGTCGGCGGTGGCGAAGTGCGTCAGGCTCTCCCACACCTTCGAATCCACGCCAGTGGCGCCCGACGACATGAACGAATCGACGACGCCGGTGGCCAGCGCCTGCGACAGCTCGGCCGCTTGTATCGTCAGCGGCTGCGCGCCGACCATCGCCGCGATGCGCGTCGTCGCCGGGTTGTAGGCACGCCACTTCAAGCCCTTCATGTCGGCAACCGACTTCAGCTCCTTCTTCGTGTAGATGCCCTGCGGCGGCCACGCGACCGCGTACAGCAGCTTGATGCCCTGCGCGGTCAGGATCTTGTCGACCACCGGCCGCTGCGCCTGCCACAGCTTCCACGAGGCGTCGAAGCCGGTCGCAACGAAGGGCACCGCGTCGGCGCCGAACACGGGATTCTCGTTTTCCAGCAGGCTCATCAGCACTTCGCCGATCTGCGCCTGACCCGTCTGCACCGCGCGCTTGATCTCGGGCGCCTTGAAAAGCGCGCCGCCCGGATGCACGGTGATCGCGAGCTTGCCGTCGGTCGCCTTGGCGACGTCGGCCGCAAACTGACTCAGGTTCTGCGTGTGCGGGTTGCCGGCGGGGTAGCCGGCGGGCAGATCCCACTTCGTCTGGGCGGCGACCGGCAACGCGCAGGCGAGGGCCGCGGCGGCGGTGCCGAGTAGCAGGGAGCGTCGGTTCATGGTGTCCTCTTCGATGGTCGATGCGGCGTGGCGGCGACGGACCTTGTGTCAACATAGCCGGCCGTGTCTCGGCACTCCGCAGTCGCCGAAGCGGTCCGTTCGTCGCGCGTCGCAAAGCATACAAGCACCGGAGCGTTCATGAGCGCAGTTGGGCAATCGGGGTCCTGGGAATTCTGGATCGATCGCGGCGGCACCTTTACCGACATCGTAGGGCGGCGGCCGGACGGCACGCTGGTCGCGCGCAAGCTCCTGTCCGAGAATCCCGAGGCCTATCGAGACGCCGCGGTGGCCGGCATCCGCGAGTTGCTCGGGCTGAAGCAAAGC
>Ga0307505_10001952_pt1 | contig 15318 bp, 14 predicted proteins | sample 23_S_MG_FD_202183 | JGI IMG/M metagenome (GOLD analysis project Ga0307505, IMG submission 202183) | Soil microbial communities from Populus trichocarpa stands in riparian zone in the Pacific Northwest, United States - 23_S | ecosystem: Environmental > Terrestrial > Soil > Riparian zone > Trees...
GCCCTTTACGCCCAGTAAATCCGAACAACGCTTGCTCCCTACGTATTACCGCGGCTGCTGGCACGTAGTTAGCCGGAGCTTATAAATGGTACCGTCATTTATTCTTCCCATTCTTTCGAAGTTTACATACCGAAATACTTCATCCTTCACGCGGCGTTGCTGGGTCAGGCTTTCGCCCATTGCCCAAAATTCCCGACTGCTGCCTCCCGTAGGAGTCTGACCCGTTATTCAGTGTCAGTGTGTCCGACCGTCCTCTTAGACCGGATACAGATCGTAGCCTTGGTAAGCCGTTACCTTACCAACTAGCTAATCTGCCGCAAGCTCCTCCTCAAGCGAATTACTCCTTTAACAACTGTCACCTTGCGGTGCCGCTGCGTTATGCGGTATTAGCGTTCGTTTCCGAACGTTATTCCCCACTCGAGGGTAGATTACTTACGTGTTACTCACCCGTGCGCCACTTTATACACTTCCCGAAGGAAGTCTTAATCGTTCGACTTGCATGTCTGAGGCACGCCGCCAGCGTTGATTCTGAGCCAGGATCAAACTCTCGTTGATTTCTGTCTCATATTTAACGTCAGAAATTCATCTGACGTGTCCGAACAAACCGAAGTTTGCCGAACGTGTTCGTTATTTACGAATTAACACATGGACCTACATATCTAGTTTTCAAAGATCAACTTCTTCGCTTTTTGTTTCCTCAAGCGAAACTACCGATTATACATCTGAGAACCGGTATGTCAAGCGACCGACGAAAGTTTTTTAACTTTCTTAATTCTTTGTTAAAGAGCTTTCGTCAGAGGCAATTTGCAATATTGCACTAAGCCGATTTAGTTGTCAAGCAGCCACGAGCACCAAAACCACAAAAGTATTACGCCGTGAACAATGCAGGTTAGTTCGGCGGATAGAAGAAGGTGATCCATGGACTGCGTCGGCCTGGCCGCCCCTCATTATCCAATGCCCAAACGCGCCAGCGTCCCGGCTGAGTACCGACGAACGTAAACTCAAAATTGGTCGCTTCTATACCTGAGGTCGGCGCATTGCTCGGGTGTTGAAGCGGCATACTGCCTGTGCATACGCGATCCTTAGTCGAGCCCTGGCAAACCTCAATGTCCACTGCATAACCCTTAGCTCCCGAGACTGGCGACCACTGCAGACGAGTCACCCGCGGAAATCCATAGAGGTCTGAGCCATCGGTTGGAAATATGACCTGAGGAGCCGGCAGCGAGTCACCGGCGACGGATAATGCCTTTGTCATTGCGATCTCCAGATCTTTGATCGAGCCCGACGAAACACCGGAAGGTACTGTCACAAAACTATCTTCAAAACCATCGGCAGAAACGTGAACCGAGAAGGGGGCCGCGATCGCCGACAATCGAAACCGTCCGCTCTCCGAACGCGCCTTCGTAGTAAAGCAATAATTAGGAGCTTCGAGCCTGCAAAGCCTGATCTCAGATTCGGGAATCACTCGTCCGGAAGTTGAATCCGCGATCCTTACCTCTATTCGTCCGGGTCTTTCCGGCAGTCGAAGTGTAACAGTCGGAGCGGTCTCACCTTCCGCAACGATAACATCCGGTCTAGACCGATTATGCGGGAAGTAGAATCGATAGTATGTCGACGGGAACCCATTCCTCGCGTTTTCCACCATGAAGGTATAAGTTCCTACTCGCGGTACGCCGATCGAGAAGCGACCATCCGCTCCGGAAGTTGTCTCTGGAAATCTGCCGTCAGAGGCTTTGAAGCTAGGGAGATATGCCCGAACGACGGCTCCCTGAACAGGGTTGCTTTCGTGATCGAGCACTTGTCCTTTTATCGAGAAAGGTCGTTCGGCTGCAGACTGGGGAAAGGATGTGGCCGATGCGATGGTCGCGAGCATCATCACAAGTAGGAGTCGTGGCATAAGTCTTGTCCTCGAAAATAAGCGGGCGACGAGGATCGAACTCGCAACTTTCAGCTTGGGAAGCTGACACTCTACCATTGAGTTACGCCCGCGTTCATTTGAAGTGTTGTGGATTATGTCACAGATCGCCTCGGCATCTCAAGAACTTTTGTCGAGGGTATCGCCAAGAATCTGGTCGATCACTTCACGTACCGCTCCGCGTCCGCCTGATGCATTCGTTATAAGGTTGCCGGCTGCCTTGACCTCGTCGACCGCATTGGCCACGGCGATGCCGGATCGACATTCCCTCATCAGTTCAATATCCGGAACATCGTCACCGATGAAGGCAGTTTGATCCGGTCCGATGCCAGTCGCTGCCCAGATCTCTCTTGCAACCTCCAACTTATTCTTGACGCTCTGTCGAACGAATTGAATTCCGAGTTCCGCTGCTCGACGATCGACGATCGGTGAGGTTCGTCCGCTGATGATGCCGACCTGTCTGCCGGACCTTATCCAGGAAACGATCCCTTGCCCGTCCTGCACGTCGAAAACCTTTAGCTCCTCACCGCCAGCGGAAAAATAGAGACGGCCGTCCGTTAGAACGCCGTCACAATCAAGAAGAAGGAGTTGGATTGCCGTGCCAATCATCTCACCTCAAATACGTCGACCGAACTGATCTTCCAACCGCTGCCGGCTCGGGACAATCGGAAGACGGCCATGCCGGATTCCGGGTCTTTATTTAGGAGCTTGATCGAGAGAGTAGCCTCGACGATGGCGGTGTTCGGGTCGATCATGTCGATGAACTTGATCTCCGATTTCCATGCCGCGGACTGGCCCGCGACTCCGCCGGAGAATCGGGTGGCTTCGCCGGGAAAAACCAGGGCATCGAGCTGAGCTTTTTGATTGGCAGCAGCAGCTCGGTCCCATTGCTCGAAGAACGCGGAGATGGTCGGGTCCGCTGTCATCCTTGTACCGATCCGCGTACGGACGTTTCGGGCAGCAAGGCTTGCACCGTATTCACCTTCGGCCTTGATCGCGTCGCCTGCAAACTTTGCGGCCTGATCGTTCTGATTTGAACGAGCGGCTACCTCGGCAAGTCCTACGAGAGCCCATGCGATACTCCGCGAGGTCGGCAGTTTCTCATCCAGGACCGCTTGAAACTCTCGCTGAGCGTCGGGGTTGCGGTTGAGCGCAAGGAGTGACCGGCCAAGCAGGGAGCGGACGTCGTCGAGTCTCGGAAAATCACTCAACACCTGTCGGGCAGTCTTTTCGACGGCGGCAAATTCCTGCTTATCGAAAGATCGCTTAACTGCAAGCAGCGGGTCGCTGTCGGTCAGTTCGCGCGGGGCAACATCGTCCGAGAAATCTGTCTGCGGATAGAGCTTCTGCCGGTCGATCTCAACTCGGATCACTTTTACCGGCGTTCTAAATCCAACTTCGCCAAAGCTCGTCGCCCGGATCGTCGTTGGAGCGCTCATCCGCTGGCCGTTCTCGAGCACTGCTTCGACATCCACTGTCACGTCGATAGCTCCGGTGTTGCGAAGACTTACTTTTGCTTCGCCCGTTCCCTGCACCGGCAAACCCGCCATCAGGTTCATGTCCGTCGTTTGGTCGAATCCGTAGTCAAGAAACGGTTTTTGGTCCGGAAATGCCGCCCGGATCTCGGCGAGTGAAACAGCTTTGTCTTCGAGTGCGACCTTGAGCCGGGTCGCAAATTCCCCGGCTCCTGCTTTTTGTGCAAGCAGGCGCCAGATCATTGCCCCTTTATTCGCAACGACGGTGTAATAATAATCGTCGAGCGGCGAGACGGTGTTGATCGGCGAGTCTCGCTGAACGACTGCAGCATAGGCGACCCGCTGACGGAGTCGTTCGACGTCTGCGACATCCTTACCGTACTTATTTTCAATGAACTGGGTCGCCAAATATCGCGACAGGCCTTCGCGGATCGCTCCGCCGCCGTCGCCTCCGATCTCGACCGTACCCCCGAGCCACGTTTTCGCGACGCCCTCAGCGATTGACAACGCCGTCTGCGAATCGATCTTTGGACGACGCAGCACTGACTCATCGAAGAAGATAGTGCCGGAATCTGAGAACCCCGCACCGCGTCGGACCGCGACTACGCGAAGAGGCACAGCCGGCGACGCTCCGAGAACCGACTCAACATACGCCCTCGCCTCCGATGCCACGGCTGCGACCTCTTTGGCCCGGTTGACTCGCTCAGCGTCGGCTCCTTTCGGCGTGTAGAGCGAAATGCCGCTGATGTTTGTAACATCAAATGAACCGACGACAAAGAAAGGTTGGCCGTTAGCTTTGCTGTCAAAAACTCCGCCCGATTCGGTCCCCGACGAGACGACATTAGCTCCACCCGGCGCCGTTACCTGCAGCCGAACGGGCGCGTGGTCAGCGCCACGAGCAAAGAACCAACTGTTTGGCGTCGGATACCAGAACGATAGCGGCAAGAGCTGCGATCCGGATGCCGAGAGAGCAGCGAGCCCCGAATTGTCTTTGACATTGAGCCGATAGGTCACCTCGACCGTCGTGTCGCCATTTGGAGCCACGGACGGCATTCGCACGATGAGTTGCTGCAGACTCCCAGTCCCGGTCTTTTCTTCACGCTTTGCGAACTCGATCGACGTTCCATTTACGGTAACTGTGGAGACATCCGCATTCGGACCGATCCGGAGCGTCATTGTCGATGCGGGCCGGGACGACACATTGCGAGCCTCGACCTTTGCCTTGACCGATAAATTCCGGTCAGCCTCAGTCTGCGGAAGCGTCACGGCGATATCGTATCTTTGGACCTTCCAGGTCGCGGAGACACGCGTATCTGCTTGAGCGAGAATGGTCGAGAAAGCGGTTAAGAGTGCTATGAGAAAAAAGAAAACTTTCATCAATTGGATCAGTTCGTAAGAATTGTGACTTCTGCGTATCCGCCAACCTTAGATGGCTTGCCGGCGATCGTTAACGGGCGAAATTTCCATTGCTTGACCGTCGTTTCGGCTGTCTCTTTCATATCTTTTTCGTTGGAAAGGGCCTCAGCCGCGGTAACGGCCCCAGATTCGTCCAACTCAACACGAACAAGGATCTTGCGAGTTCTGATGCCCTTCGCGGCAACAGTATCGTAGAACGTTTTTCCGTGAGTCGAAACAGCCAAGGTCGCACCTGCAATATCACCGCCTGCAGCTGCGGTCCTCGCCACCACGCCGCGGCCGGAAAGTTCGGCCTGATCTTTGCTGGCTTTAGCGTCCAGCTCGATCCGACTCGAGGTGACAGGTGCAAACGCTTTCTCTGCCCGATAGGTAACGTTCAAAAGTGTCTTCGGATACTCAGCCGACTTTCCGGTGACGCCAACGATCTTACTTAGAACTTCGAATGCCAGATCCTGCTGCTTCGTCGCGACAAGCACCTTCAAGTACGCCTCGTAGAGCAACGCAAGCTGCGGATCTCGTCTGCCAAAGGCAACTTCCGCATCGGCAGCTATTTTCGCATACATCGGCAGGGCCGCTTCGAAATTGCCCATCGCCGATTCAAATTCGGCAAATCGAAACTCGGTCGCGATCGACATCGATCCGCCAAAATCACCCGCCATACGAACGGCTTCCGCGTAGAGACTGCGGGCTTCGTCAAATCTCTTCAAGTACATCGCCCGCTGCTGCATCCCCAACCTATCCCGACTGTCCTTGTCGAAACCCAGCTTGTGGTCGCTCTCCGCCGGCACATAGTTGTAGAGAAGCCAGGCGAGACTCGTTCTAAGGTTTATAGGCTGCGCCGAATTACTACCAGCCCCCTTGGAAACCTCGATCGCTTCTCGCAGATGCGTTTCGGTCTCGGCTGCATCCTGCCGCAGAAGTTTGACGATCTCGACTGCCCTTTCAGGTTTTGTTTCGGGAGATCGAAGCTCCGCCATCGATAACTTGATCCGATCTAGCTTGACCTGAGCGAGATTCTCAAGCGCACTAGTCAGATTTCGACCAGACGCGGGTATGCTCTTCCGTTCGATCGCAACGATCTCCTCTGCAACGGGGATCGCCGCCGTAAGATCTCCCTTCTGATACAACTCCGAAAGCCGAACGGTTAGCCTCTGAGCCTCACTTTGCGCACTTCCACCGCTCGCTGCGATTAAGAGCACAACTATCGGGAGCCAGCGTTTTGGAGGCTTACGCACTGTTGACCAGTTGATGTATCTGTTTGAGCTTTCCGAGCAAACTCTCTAATCGTCCGAGCGGCAATTGATTTGGCCCATCGCTCGGAGCGTTCGCGGGATCGTCGTGAACTTCCATAAACACGGCATCAACACCGCACGCGACACCCGCTCTCGCAAAGTCTTCGATGTATTGGGCTTGCCCGCCCGTTGCTTTACCAAGTCCACCCGGAAGCTGCAGGCTGTGAGTCACATCGAAAATGACCGGCACGCCGAACGACCGCATGATCGGAAACGAACGCAGGTCAACGACGAGGTTGTTGTAGCCAAAGCTCGCTCCCCGCTCGGTAAGCAGGACCTTCTCGCACCCGGCGGCCTGCAATTTGTCGACTATATTCTTAGCGTCCCATGGAGCGAGGAACTGCCCCTTCTTAACATTTACCGCCTTTCCCGTCTTCGCCGCTGCAACAAGGAGGTCCGTCTGCCTACACAGGAATGCCGGGATCTGCAGGATATCGGCGACCTCGGCGGCCTTCTCAGCCTGCCCCGGCTCGTGAATGTCCGTGATCACGGGAACGCCTACTTCCTCTTTCACCTTCGCAAGTATCTCGAGGCCCCGATCCATTCCATCGCCGCGAAAACTCTCGATCGAACTTCGATTCGCCTTATCGAACGACGATTTATAAACAAATCCGACGCCGACGCGATCGCAGACCTCTTTGATCGAGCTCGCCATCTTCGATGCATGCTCGTAGGATTCGACAACACACGGGCCAAGCAAAAACGAGAGTTCGCCGCTTCCAAAGGGTATTCCGCCGACCTCAAATGGTCTAACTTCAGGCATAACAATATGTTCTGGCAATAGAATACACGGGTGTAGCTCGAATTCGAAGAAAGGAGTCGTTCAAACCAAAGCACTATCGCAGCCCGAAACTCAAAGCTCCCCAGAAGCTTTCCCAATCCGCTCCTTCACAGTTCTTAGTGCATCGCTGCATAAATACCAGTCGAATCAGCCAAACACCCTTCCGATCCAGTTTGACCCTTGCGATGCCGTCGACGTTCGTAGAGACCCGCTGTTTGCCGATCGACTCGCCGTCGCGGTTGTCGGCGAACAGAACCTTGTCGGCAAGCGGCTTGCCTTCGAACAGCACCTGAACCGATAACTCGTCTTCGACCTTTAACGAATACGGATTGGCCTGAGGAACGATCTCGAACCGCATCCCCGTTCGCTGCAAGAAAGTCTTGTCCCGTTTCCCACCGACCTGGATCAGGGCCTTAATAAATCGGCTATAGCGTTCACTCCCTTTCTTGGTGGCCTCACCCAATTTCTCACGTTCGGCGATGATGTATTCCATTCCATCCTCGCGGAGGTATTCGTCGAACTTTTCCGGCTCCAGCGTGATATGCGACCAATTCCGCTCCATAGCAAGCAGATAGGTTCCGGACTTTTGGGCCGAGAAAGAGAATAGCGGCTTCGCTTCGTCCTTCATATCGCGGGCAAGGTCAAACGTTCCGTCAAAGGAATGCAATCGGAAGATCGAAGTCTTCGAACTCCGATACGGCATCTCTTCCTCAACTTGCAAACCTTCGCCGAGGAACAGTCGGATGTCAGATCGACCACCCGGCTTCAAAAAGAAGCTCTCCGGTTCCAACCAGTATTCATGGCCAAAGACGCTCGGGACAAGCAATGAAAGAATCAGGATTGTGCTGACGATCGGTTTCATTCAGCGACAACCGGTGATGCGTGGCTGCCAACGTAAACGAACCGGCCGTTCTGTTTTGCGTAGATCTTCGTTACGGCGTATGTGATCGGCTTGCCGTCATCTGACGTGGTCTTGATGGTTCCGGCAGCGATTATCGTTTCTCCGAACTTTCGAAATCCGAACGCAACCTCGCCGCCAACGTCGATGTTGGGCCCGCCCGCGAGCAGTGAGTCCAATCGTGCCTTGCGATCGTCGATCTTCCCTTTCGCGTGGAGATGTACAAAATTCTCGGCATAGACCTTCTCAAGGCCTGCTCGATCCTTCTTCTGAACTAGGACCGCGATCTGGTTCCAGATCTCCGCGACTGCCTTGCGATCGGAAGCACTTGCTTGATCCGATTGGCCCACAGCCAGAACAACGAAAACAACTGCGACTAAGAAGAGGGTTCGAAGCCTATTCATCGCTCGTCACCTCGACACGCTCGGGGATCTCAACGTGCTTGTCGCTCGTGATGTCGTGATCGAGATTCTCGCTCCGAAGCCGGTTCTCCCACGCGGCTTTGACGAAACCAACGAACAGCGGATGAGCGTCGAGCGGTTTCGACTTGTACTCCGGATGGAACTGACACCCGATGAAATACGGATGCGTCTCTCGCGGAAGTTCGATCATCTCAACAAACTTTCCATCGGGCGACACGCCACTGAAAACAAGTCCTTCCTTTTCGAGAACGCTTCGATATTCAGGGTTGAACTCATACCTGTGTCGATGCCGTTCGCTGATCTTCTCCGCTCCGTGATAGACGTCACGTACAAGCGAATTCTCCTTTAGCTCGCAATCCCACGCTCCGAGCCTCATCGTCCCGCCAAGCTCATCAACGTTCACCAGATCGCGAAGTTTGAATATGATCGGGAAGGGAGTTTCTTCGTTGAACTCCGTCGAATCCGCGTCGCGAAGTCCGGATTCGTTTCGCGCAAATTCAATGCACGCGGTCTGCATCCCAAGGCAGATACCGAAATAGGGCGTACCGGATTTTCGCGCATACTTGATCGCCCTCAGCATTCCGGAAATGCCGCGTTTACCGAATCCACCTGGGACGAGGATCGCGTCGTAATCCTGAAGGTCGTTCTCGTAGTTGTCCTTCATCAGATTTTCCGATTCAAGCCACGTCACGTTTACACGCAGATCGTTCGCAACCCCGGCGTGTGTCAACGCTTCACGCAAAGACTTGTACGAATCCTCTAGTTCGACATATTTACCGACGATAGCAATCTTCACGGCGCCGCCCGACGGGTCTTTGATGGTCGAGACCAAGTCTCTCCAGTTCTTCAAGTCGGCGGACGGAAACTGCTCCATCAATCCCAGGTCCTTGACGATCAGATCGTCGAGGCCCTGTTCGTGCAAGGCGATCGGAACCTCGTATATCGTCGGCAAGTCGAGAGCCGAGATCACCGCATTTTCCTGAACATTACAGAACAGCGCGATCTTTCGCCGCATATCCACCGAGATCGGCCGGTCGGATCGGCATAGAAGAATGTCCGGAGCGATACCGATCTCGCGAAGCTCGCGTACGCTGTGCTGCGTCGGCTTGGTCTTCAACTCACCAGCGGCGGCTATGTATGGCACCAGCGTTACGTGGATGAAGATCGCGTTGCCGCGGCCTTCTTCGTTGCCCATCTGGCGGATCGCCTCCATGAATGGCAGCGATTCGATGTCGCCTACCGTTCCGCCGATCTCAACGATCTGAACGTCGGGCTGATGCTCCTCGGCAACCATTCGAACGGCCTTCTTGATCTCGTCGGTGATGTGCGGGATCACCTGAATAGTTTTGCCGAGATAATCGCCTCGACGCTCTTTCTCAATAACGGAAAGGTAGATCCGTCCGGTCGTCCAGTTGTTCGCTTGCGAGAGCTTTGCGTGGGTAAATCGCTCGTAATGGCCGAGGTCAAGGTCGGTCTCCGCGCCGTCATCCGTAACAAAAACCTCACCGTGCTGAAACGGCGACATAGTGCCCGGATCGACGTTGATATACGGATCGAGCTTCATCATCTGAACGCTCATGCCCCGAGCCTCGAGCAGACAGCCGATGGAACTCGCTGCCAGGCCCTTACCCAAACTCGAGACAACTCCGCCCGTTACAAAGATATATTTCGTCATGATTCTTCAGTTTCGGCCTCGCCGCCGGCCTTTCCTTCCTTCCGCTTCTTCTGGTACCGCCCGTCCTTCATCTGCATCCGAACTTCCTTCGACCGCTGCGACGCCGGGTCGGTCACATCATGCAGCGCATTTAATAATGCTCCGGCCATTGTCGTGTTCTCCGCAGCGTTCTTTTCAAACTCTTCCGTCGTTCGGGGTTTCTGGTTCGCCAGCGCCTTGACGCCGAAGAATGCTCCGACGAGCAAAAGCACAAAAAACAAGATTCCTATCCAGTCCGACATCTTCTAAGCCACGATCTCGTGAGCCTTTTCCTCAGCTTCAAGAATACCCCTGACGAGTTTCAGATCTTCTTCCGTATCTACACCGATCGATCGAGCAGCAGCGTCAACAACTCGTATCCTCGCTCCGTTCTCAAGGGCACGGAGCTGCTCAAGCATCTCGAACCGTTCAAGCCTGGTTTGCGGCATCTGAGTGAACTTCAGCAAATACTCCCGCCGATAAACATAGAGCCCGGTGTGCTTTCGGAAGTTCGCTAGCAGTTTTGGCTCTTCCTCGATCGCCTGATTCGGATCGCCTCCGTATCGAAGTGAAGCCTCACGCGGCCACGGCATTGGTGAACGTGAGAAATGGAGCGCATACCCCTTGTCGCCGATCACAACCTTGACGTTGTTCCCGTTCAATAGCTCCCACAGACTTTCGATCGGCTCGCATGTTGTTGAAATATCTGCGTCAGGGTCTTTGATCAACGCTTCGACCGCTCGATCGATCGTCGCAGGCGATATCACCGGCTCGTCGCCCTGGACGTTTACGATGATCGATCCTTCGGGCAATGTCTTCGCAACTTCCGCGATCCGGTCACTTCCCGATTGGTGCTCGGCCGATGTCATCACCACGCGATGACCACTCGCAAGTACAGCATCGAATATCCGCTGATCGTCGGTCGCGACGATCACTTCGTCAACGGTTGCCGATTCTCGAGCCCGTTCGACGGTGTGAAGTATCAACGGCTTTCCCGCGATCGGCAGCAGCATTTTGCCCGGCAGGCGGACAGACGAATACCGCGCCGGGATGATCGCATAAACAAATTTTTTGGGATTTTCCCCGTGTGTCTCCACGGGCTTTTAGGTTATATCCATTCGCGAAGTAATTCAAGGTACGGAAACCGATAGTTGGTCTCGGCCGTAGTAACCCGATAAACTTTCCTCAGATGCAAGATATCCAAGCCGTTTCCGACGAACAACGAGAGTACTACTCAAACCTTCCGCTTCCCGAAGATAGCGACGAGCCGACACCGGTTGGCCCGAACAACCCGCCGTGGGGATCGCTCGTCGCGTTCGGCATTTGGGTATTGAGCGTGCTTCTGATCCTGGTCGTTCCGACGCTTTTCCTCTTACCGTACATTTTCTCAGTCAGCGGCGGTCAGGTCGATCAGGAAAGTGTGGCCCGCATAGCGACGGCCGATCCCACCGGTATCTTTATACAGATCGCCTCGATCTTGCCCGCCCACGTTCTGACGCTGCTCGCGGCATGGTATGTCGTCACCCGCAATCGCACCTTTTCGTTCACGGAAATGCTCGGATGGCGTTCGGGCGGCATGCGTTGGTGGCATCATATCCTGATCATTGTGGCGTTCGTTGCTGTTATGGTTGTCGTCGGCAGCATTTTCCCGGAACAGGATAACGAGCTGCTTCGGATGCTGCGAAGCTCGAAACTGGCTCTATACACGATCGCGATCCTCGCGGTGGCGACTGCACCATTGGTAGAAGAGGTCGTTTATCGCGGTGTTCTCTATTCGGCTTTTCAGCGGTCAGTAGGAACGGTCGGTTCTGTCGCCTTGGTCACATTTCTTTTTGCCCTGGTCCACGTACCCCAATACCACCCGAGCGTTTCGACCATCTCACTCCTGACCCTATTAAGCCTGATACTTACGCTGGTTCGGGTATATACCAACAATCTGCTGCCGTGTATCATCCTCCATCTGATCTTCAACGGATTCCAGTCATTTCTATTGGTTCTGGAACCTTATCTCACGGCACCGGTGCCGTTACAACCGGACCAAGCTGCCTTTTTCCTATGGCTCAAATAAAGAAGCGAGGCCCGTAAAAGCCTCGCCCTTTTCGGTGTTTCAATGAGCCTCTAATCGATCGGACTCTTGCTTCCGCCACGGCTTGGCGGACTGCTCGGCGCAACTGGTTCCGACTTGGACGACGACGGAAGCCGGGGGCTCATATCGACGCTCGGTGCAGGGTTGAATCCACCGCTGCCGCTTCGATCACCACCAAATCCACCCAGACCTCCACTGCGTGACGGTGCAACGTCCGGGCCTGTACTTCGGCCGCTGCCCTGCATCTTTGCGTAGGGCGGAGCCGAATCTGAGGCGGTATTGGGATCGCGCTTGGCGCCATTGATCGGCCTTCGATCCCGCGGAGGCAGTCCGACGGGCGGGGTTCCACCTGACGGCGGATTTCCGGCTACCGGCGTCCGACTCGGCGGATAGTACACGGCGGGCGGCAGTTGATACCACCAGATGTTCGTGCCGTAGCCATAGCCGTACGGTGACGACCAGCCGTAGCCGAATGGCAGGAAGCAATATCGTCCGTACTGAGCGCTGTACACCCAGAGGCCGAACGAATCGTACATATTCCAGCGTCCGCCGAGGAATGACCGCATGAGCGACGTTCGCAGCGTGCGATCCTTCAGCGAGTTGGTTGCCTTTGCAAGATCTTTGGATCGGTCGCGGCTCCATTGCTCGAAATCGTCCCGCTCGTCACGATCGAATTTTGCGATCGCGGTCTGACCGTCAAGGCTTGATGCGGTGCGGCCGCTCTTTAGGGTCGTGTCGCCCACTTCGGCCTTGCCTTTCCAGACCTCGATACGGCCGGTTCCATCAGCCGAAACGTCGATTCGGTAAACGCCGGTTTCGATGAGGTCGTAGGAATCCTTGGGGGTATTTACCGCCACGCGGAAATCATTTGCGGCGAATACCTCGAGCATCACGCTGCCGCGGAGGACGGTTACCTGGAGATCTTCCAACGCTGTCGTCTTAAACTCGAATGACGAATTCTCGGCAACCCGCAGGTACGAGCCCGGATTCAAGAGGATCTCGGCACGGCCGTTGGCTCCGGTCGAGACGCGGTCGCCGACCTGGATCGAGTCGCCTTTCATGAGCAGTCCGTCCTTGCCGGTGAGCCGATCGATGGAAACCGAGCCCTGAACAAAGTTCACACCGCCGGCTTTTGCGGTGATCACCCACTTATCGCCCGCGGCGGCTCGCAAAGCGGAATCCTGCGCGACAGCGAAAGACACGGTGAAGATCGTCAGTGAAAGAAATCCGACAACACCTAACAGCCCTTTTCTCATCTTAAAATTTCTCCTTGGGAAGAGTTTCTTTGATATTAAAGATTTTCGGCAAAAACCGCAATAAATATCATCACTATTAGAGTGGGACGCTGTCCCCGATAGTTTGACAACATTTTCGAACAACCTTTTTGGAACCTTCGTAATCTTATTGATGACTCGCCGCAGAGCGGCGTTTGCTTGAAATGGCAACTTTCAAAGATCCCGACAATTGTTTCGCACCGCTCGAAGTGATCGAGCGCATGCTTGGGATCCGGGAAGAACTCGGGTACAGCCAGACCATATATCTTCCGCAGACAGAACAGTTAACGGATTTTCTCGATTCGTTCGGGTTCGACATTTACGCTTTCGAGACCGAGAATAAAGATATCAATTTCGGCGATTACTCATCGCCCGTCGTCCCGGGCGGCGACACGCACCACACGTCAGTGGTCGCACACTAGACAAGTTCACAATCAACTGAAGATACGCATAACGGCGGTGAGGCTCTTACGAAAGCAAGGGCCTTTCTTTTTGCCGGCTGCTGGTCCCGCCGCGGAGTCCGGCAAAAACGCCCGTCCAAACACCCATCGCAGGACAAGGACAGGACGGATTTTTACAAAAAATGCGCACCCTGCACCGCTTTTTTGAAACGCACTGACGTACCGGCCTCGCGCTCGGAGCGTCTGGAATTGACCCCGGAGTCGCCCAGAACCACCCGAAGCGGCCGCCATAACCGGCATAACCTCTGATAAACCTAGAATACCCGGATCCGACCGCTATGTGCTCTGTAGCAAAAACTTCTTGCACAAAACGTCCTATCTATGCTACAGTCCTCTACCTATGCAATGGACGAGCTTTGATGATTCGATGGTCCCGAAAGTGGTTCGAGAGACGCGGGTGACGCTAAATCCGCGGGGCGATTTTTATTTGAATGAGGGGGCGATGCTCGGCCTCGGCGATCCGGTGGCGGTCAGGATGTTGTTCAACAAGGAAGAGGGAAAGATCGGGATCGCGGCCGCTCCGCTCAACACAAAGGGAGCGCTCCAGCTTTGCACGAAGTACGGCCGCTGCGCCGCCTCCCGCAAGTTCCGTGCCCTCCAGTTCTGCCGTCACCTCGGCATCCTGCCCGACCGCACCATCGCTTTCCTCGACCCCAAACTCGAAAACGGCGTCCTCGTCCTCAACATCCACTCAACAGTAACAGCCCCCCGCCGCGGGCATCCACGCGGACCTCGCATACGCGAGACATAGTGTGAGATTGGTTTGATTTGTTTCGTGCAATTCGTGCAATTCGCGGTTCGGCCTTAAGAACTTATCCACGAAAGACACGAAATGCACGAAAAGGACACGAAGGCGGATACCGATCACCCCGATACTACGGCTTCCGGGAAAAGATCACGCCGCGGTATGCAGCCAGATCATTGCGGGGATTGAGCGACTTGATGAGTTTTTTCCTCGCCAAACTGATTGTTGAGAATATTACAATCGTAAAACTGCGCGTCACCGAATTGGAGCATACGGTTGGATTCGATTCGTCCGCGTTCATACTTGATTGTTTCACCGGCATGCGTTTCAAATAATTCGCCCGAACACTTATTCTCAAAGATCTCGCAATCGACAAACTTTGCACGGTAGCTTTTCATAAACGAGAAGCCGTAACTATTGCCATTCCTATAGAAGCGTGAATTGTGAAAATAAACATCGCTGGAAGATCGTATTGTGCTAATGCCGCTGACGCAGTCAAAGATCTCAGAATCGTCCATTACAAAATCGTTTATGTAATTTAGTGAGAGGCCTTCAGTGCCGCATCCAAACAGCCTAACATCCCGTAATCTCACATGCTCGCAATGTTCGAATTCGAGTACGCCGCCAGTGCAATACCCGGCTGGCTCGTGTCCCATCATCATGCTGGAAAGCTCAATTCCTTCGCACCGTTCTATCGAAAGAACCCGCGGATACCTCGGCTTAACAACAAGCTTAGTCCCTTTACTGCCTTGTATTGTGAGATTGTTCAAACCGAACAATGTCAGCGTTTGCCCGTCGTGCTCCCGACTCCAGCGAACGTGAGCGGACGACTCTAGCTTCGTTTTTCCGAGATCATAGTT
>Ga0307505_10001953_pt1 | contig 15314 bp, 9 predicted proteins | sample 23_S_MG_FD_202183 | JGI IMG/M metagenome (GOLD analysis project Ga0307505, IMG submission 202183) | Soil microbial communities from Populus trichocarpa stands in riparian zone in the Pacific Northwest, United States - 23_S | ecosystem: Environmental > Terrestrial > Soil > Riparian zone > Trees...
ACCGAGTAGAGGTTGTGGTCGAAGTCCTCCAGGATGTCGCGCGTGCGGCGGTTCGTGTAGGTGACTTCCGCGCTCATATTGCGGCCGAGATCCACTTCGTACCCGAGCGTCGTGTCATCGGTGTACGGCGTCTTGGTGGTCGGCGCGAAGAACGCGTCCTGCGAGACCGGGCCGCCGCGCGTGCGGTAGTTGACCCACTGTCCATTGGCGAAGACCTGCTCTTCACGAATTCGGCCGCTGAGGCTGCCGGCAAACGCCGTCATATTGGTGCGGACCGGGTCGTAGTACCGGCCGTAGAAGGCGAACACCTTGTGCCGGCCGTTGCCGGTCAGGTCGTAGGTGGCGCTGAGACGCGGCGCAAAGCCCCACTTGAAGGTGAAGATCTTCGTGCCTTCGCTCGCGTAATGCGACCACTGCTCGGCGCGCATGCCCACGTTGAACGTGAACCGGCTGACCTGAAACGTATCCTGGACGAAGAAGCTGGTCCCGTTGGCCTTGAAGTCCTGCGGGCCGTCCTGCACCTGCTGAATACGGTAGTAGTTCACCTGGCCGTTCGGGTTGCCGGCCGTGCTGTTGTAGATCAGGGCCGCCGCGAGTTCGGTGTCCGTGATCGTGCCGTTGCCGTTGGTGTCAAACGCGGTGTAGAAGCTGGCCCGGTTTGGCAGCGCGTTAATCGTCGCGATGAACCCGTTGAGGTCGCTCGTGTTGAACGGGTCGAACCGCAGGCTCTGGCTGTAGGAGCCGGTGGTGATGGCCCCGGCCGACACGCCCGACAGATGTGACGCGATCGACGTGTACACCGCCTGATCGGCGCCGACCGTTGTCGCGTTCAGGAACCGGCCGTACCGGCCGAATTCGAGGCCGCCCTTGAACGTGTGCGAGTTCCACAGCCACTGCAGCGTGCCGCTCGCGCCGCGCGTACTGCGAATATCCTCGTTATCCGTGCCGAACCCACCACGCTGCTCATCGGCCAGCGTCCGGATGTCGGTGGAGAGGTATTTCACGGTGTTCGACGCCTCGCGGATCACCGCGAGATCCGACCGCTCGCCATCGTGGCTCGTGCCGGCCACTTCGAGCACCACGTTGCCGATCAGGCGCGAGTAGTTGACGGTGTAGCGATTGCCGCCGGCCACGCGTGACCGATCCTGCGCATTGGTGATGTCGCGCTCGATACGGCCGGTGATGTCCGTCGGATCGTTCAGGAACGTGAACGACAGCGTGTCAGACTGCGTCGGCCGCACGGTCGCCTTCGCATAGCCCTGATTCTGCGTGTTGTCCACCGTCCGGAGGAACGCGCCCGTGTCGAGCGCGGTGATGTCGCTGTTCGTGTTCAGCCGCCGGAAGCTGCCGAAGAACCAGGCCTTGTCCCGTACGATCGGTCCGCCGAGCGTGACCGCGGTGTCGTAGCTCGAGAACGTCTCGTCCGCGGAGTTCTTGTTGTTCGCCACGAATCCGTCGTTCTGGAAGAAGTAGTTCACCGAGCCGGCAAACCGGTTCGTGCCCGACTTCGTGATCACATTGCTCAAGAGCCCAGCCGTCCCGACATATTCCGCCGGAATGCCGCCCGTCAACACCTTCTGTTCCTGGATGATTTCCGTGTTGAGGTTCGCTCCGAACACGCCATCCTGGCCGTCCGTGATGTTGATGCCGTTGAAATAGTAGAAGTTGTCGGTGGACACGCCGACGTCGCCGGCAATGTCGCTGTAGTTGATGCCCGCCTTGGACGCCGGGTTGCCCGGCTTCTTCGGATCGTCCGGCATGACGCCGGGCACGAGCTGCAGATAACTCTGGTAGCTCCGGCCCGTCGGCAGCGACTCGGTCAGTCGCAGCGTGATGTCCGCGCCGCGCACGGACGACGTCATGTCCACAAGCGGAGTACCGGCGGTCACCGTCAGTTCTTCGGTGCGGCCGCCGAGTGCCATCGCAATGGTCAGCGCGGTCGTCTGGCCCGATCGGACCAGGACGTTTTCGAATTTGCTCGTCTTGTATTTGTCCAGCGCCGCCGTGACCACGTAGACCGCGGACGGATCCAGACCGGACATGACAACTTTCCCTTCGGCGTCGGTCAGCGCCGAACGCTTCGTCGTCGAGTCAGCCGCCGAGGCGGTGACCGTCACGCCGGCCATCGGCGCGTTTGAGGGATCGAGAATGGTTGCCTGAATCGTGCCGCCGCTCGTGACTTGAGCCGACGCCGTGCTCCCGCTGGCGACGATTGCCAGTAGTACTGCGAAAAGAACCCACACTCGCTTCATAGATTGCCCTCCCAAAAATTAGGTCGACGATTGGAGACAGAACGGCAGTATGTAACGCGGTTGTTACACAAGTCCACCAATGAGCAGGCTTTTTGCTGCCTACGGCTTGGCTTTCTGCCAGTTCGCACCCACCCCTACATCGACAGTTAAGGGCACCGTCAGGGCAAATGCGTGTTCCATACGGGACACGACGAGATCGGCGACAGCTTTCGCCTCTTCTTCGTGTGCCTCGAACAGCAGTTCGTCGTGGACCGTGAGAATCATCCGGGCGGGCCGGGCGCGACCGCCGTTGTGATCCGCGAGGGAGGCTTGCACGTCGATCATCGCGCGCTTGAGCACGTCGGCCGCCGTGCCCTGGATCGGCATGTTCACGGCTTCGCGTTCGGCCGCCATCCGGATCATGCCGTTCCTGGACGTCAGTTCCGGCACGAGCCGCCGGCGTCCGGTGAGCGTCCGCACCACACCGCTGCGGCGGGCGTCGTCGAGCGTCTGGTCGATGAAGCCGCGGACGCCGGGGAATCCCGCGAAGTACGCGTCGATGAATTCCTGGGCGGCCTGCTGCGGCACGCCGATGTCCTTGGCGAGCGTGAACGCAGTCTTGCCGTAGAGCAGCGCGTAATTGATGATCTTCGCGCGGCGCCGCAGTTCGTGTTTGTCGATCCCGCTCGCCGCGCCAAAGACGCGATCGGCGGTGCGGTCGTGAATATCGATGCCCTGCCGGAAGGCCTCGACCAGCGCGGCGTCTCCCGACAGATGCGCCAGCACGCGCAGTTCGATCTGCGAGTAGTCCGCGGAAATCAGAACGAAACCGGGCTCGGCCACGAACGCCGCCCGAATCTCGCGGCCGAGCGACGTCCGCACGGGGATGTTCTGCAGGTTCGGATCGCTGCTGCTCAGCCGTCCGGTCGCCGCCACCGCCTGGTTGAATGTCGTGTGCACGCGGCCCGTCGCGGGGTTCACGAGCGCGGGCAACGCGTCCACGTACGTGCCTTTGAGTTTCTGAATGCTCCGCCATCGGAGGACGAGCGCGGGCAACTCATGCGTCAGCGCCAGTTCCTCCAGCACATCCTGCGCCGTTGAAATGACGCGCGTCTTGCCGGTCTTCTTCGCGGACTGCAGATTGAGCTTCGTGAACAGGACGTCCCCGAGCTGTTTGGGCGAGTTGATGTTGAATTCGCCCCCGGCGTGACGGAAGATCGCGGCGCTCAGGTCGTCGAGTTCAGCCTGCATCCGCGCGCCAATGCCGGCGAGCGTTCCGGTGTCGATCTTGACGCCCGCGCGTTCGATGGACGCCAGCACCGGAATGAGCGGCTCCTCGAGCTCGCGGTAGACGCGGTCGAGGCCCTCTTTCCGGAGGTCCTCTTCCAGGCCCGGCTCGAGCGAGAGCGGAAGGTCGGCGCGCTCGCCGCCAAACGTGGTGATCGATTCGGCCGGCACCGCCTCCAGCGCCGTCGCTTTGATGCCCTTGCCGGTCAGCGCCTCTTCCGTGCCGGCCCGATAGTTCGCCCGCTCGCTCGCCAGACTGTCAATGGTGTGACCTGCGCGCGTGGCATCGATCAGATAGCTCGCGACCATCGTGTCGAACAGCGGTCCATTCAATTCCACGCCGATCCGGTTGAGGACGATGGCGACGAACTTGAGGTCGTGACCGGTCTTGGTGATCGCGGGATCGGCCAGCACAGGGCCGATCTGCGCGAAGACGTCACGTTCGGAGAGATTCGGCGTGTCAGTGAGGCCGGAGTGGCCCACGGGGATGTACATCCCCACACCGGCCTCAGGGCTGAACGCCCAGCCGATCACATGCGCCCGTACGGCGGAGGTGTCGCTCGAGATCGCCGCGATGCCGATGCGCGTCGCCGACCGGAGCTGCCCGGCCAGCGCCTGGACATCGTCGATGGAGCGCGCCACCGTGTAGTGGCGCGCGATCGACGCGGTCTTTGGTGCGAATTCCGCGGTGAGGCCGCGGAAGCCGAGCGACGAGAACAGCGCGAAGCAGCGCTCGGCCGACGGTCCCCGAAAGCGAAACGCGTCGGCGTCAAATGCCACCGGCACGTCGATGCGAATCCGCGCCAGCTCACGCGACATCCGCGCATCGTCGGCGTGCGCCAGCAGGCCTTCGCGGTAGCGCTTCTGTTGCACGTCGGGTGCGGCGGCGAGGAGCGCGTCCAGCGATCCATAGGTCGAAATCAGATCGCGCGCGCCTTTTTCGCCGATGCCCGGCACGCCCTTGATGTTGTCGACGCTGTCGCCCATCAGCGCCAGCACATCGACCACCTGATCGGGCCGCACGCCGAATTTCTGGACGACCCCGCCCGCGTCGTACCAGACGCCCTCGTCCCTCGGATTGAACACGCGGATGCCGTCGTCGACGAGCTGGAAGAAGTCTTTGTCGCCGGTCACAATCGCGACGTCGTATCCGGCCGATCGCGCCTGCACCGCCAAGGTGCCGATGACGTCGTCGGCCTCGAACCGGTCGGAGGTGAGCACAGGCACGCCGAGCGCTTCGCAGGCCTCGCGCACCAGCGGCACCTGCTCGGCCAGATCGGGCGGCATCGGCGCGCGGTGGGCTTTGTAGTCGGCGACCAGATCGTCGCGGAACGTTCGGCCGGGCAGGTCGAACGACGCGGCGATGTACTCCGGCGACCAGTCCGTGAGCAACTTGCGGAGCATCGTCGCGAAGCCATAAATCGCGTTGGTCGATCGGCCATCAGGACCGGTCAGCCCGCGGATCGCGTGGTACGCGCGATACATCTGCGAGCTGCCGTCGATCAGGAACAGGCGAGGCATTCCGGAAGGCGCGCAGTATATCATTCGGCCGATGATCGTCCGGTTCGCGCGGCTCGCGGTGGTGCTCGCTGCCGCCGCGGCACTCGCGGCCTGCGCCAGTCCGTTCGCGCCGCAGTACGAGTACGAAGAGCAGCTCTATCTATCTGTTGACGGCCGCGCGACAGTCGTCATCGATTCCTCGCTGCACGCGCTGATCGCCCTTCGTGGCGCGGACATCGATCCGTCGCCTGGCGGGCCGATCGACCGCGAGTTGATTCGCACCAGCTATGAATCCGCGAACTGTGACGTCGATGTGAGCAGGTCCTGGACGCGGAAGGGGCGCCACTACGTACAAGTCGTGATCGAAACCGATGACGTCCGTACATTGTCGCAGTGCGGACTGCTCGCGTGGTCGTCCTACGCGCTAACGCGCCTGGACGATGGCGGCCTCCTGTATCAGCAGGCCGTTGGGCCGCCCGCCAAACCGGCGTCGGAGCCGAAGGCGAACTGGGACGGCAGCGAGGTCGTGGCATTCCGGTTGCATCTACCGAGCCGCATTCGGTATCACAACGTCAAGCTGCTGAATGGTGAGAACGGCACGCAGGAGCGCGGGAACATCCTGACGTGGGAGCAGCGCCTGACCGATCGCCGCGCCGGCGTTCCCCTTGCGATGCGCGTGGACATGGACTCGACGTCCATCCTCAACACCACGCTCTGGATCTTCGGCAGCGCCTTCGCCGCGGCCGTCCTGGTGCTGGTCCTGATTATCTGGATGGTGATCAGACGGGGGAAAAAAGTGACATGGACAACGACGTGAACCAACTATAAGGTCCTTAAGGTCCAAAGGACCGAGGGTCCAAAGGACCGAGGGTCCAAAGGACCGAGGGTCCAAAGGTGCAGGACCGGACCTTTGGACCCTTGGACCTTTGGACCTTACGGACCCTTTTACAGTCCTCCTCCGGCCTGTACTTTTATGTCCTGGACCTTTTTCTCGCCCTCGCGGACGGTGACGGGGATGGACGCGTTGGCCAACTGTTCGAGGAACGCCGGATCGAACCACTCGCCCTGTTCGACGTCGGTGACGGCGGTCAGCCGGTAGTCGCCGGCCGGCAGGCCACCGAAGCTGAACTTGCCGTCGGTGCCCGGCCTGACCGATCGGATTCGACGCGATTGCGGCACCCAGTACCCCTTGTCCGCGGCGAAAAGAATGATGAAGTAGTCCGCCGTCGGATTCCCGAGCGTGTCCTGAATCGTACCGGAAATATCCTGAGACTTGTCGCCGAACAGGATCGTGGCCGTCACGTCCTGGTTCGGTTCCACGACGAGGCCAAAATCCAGCGCGTCGCGGCCGTTCGCCACCGCGGACTTCAGGGACCAGTTGGCGGTTGGCGCGTTGACAGCGGCAGGCGCGGCGCCGCCGCGTCCACCTCCGCCGGCCCCCCCACGCCCGCCGCCGGCGACGTTGGCGCCGAGCGAGTACTTGCCGGGCAACACACCCTTGATCGTGAAGCGGCCGGTCGCATCGACGGTCGCGGGCGGCGTGCCGCCCATGTCGAAGCCCTGCTGCGATCCACGTGGCGTGAGGTTCACGCGCACGGTCGTCAGATCGCTCGGCGGCAGCGCCGACGCGGAGTCGAAGGCGATGCGCCCCGTGACGGTCATGCCCGGCTGCAGGGTGAGCGAGATGCCGGCGATGTCTTCACCGTTGACGGTGACATCCGCCGATCCCCACAAGACCTGTTGAATCGCGCCGGGGCCGCCGCGGCCTCCGCCCGGGCCCTGTCCGCCGCGCCCGCCTCGTCCTGCTGCCGCATCCATGGCGTTCGGATCGCGCACCGCGCCGCGCGCCATCACGCGGTACTGTCCGGGCGGAATCTCGCGGAACGTGAACGTGCCGTCCTGATTGACGCGCGTCTGATTCGTGTTCGCGCCAGGCACGGCCGGCGTGCCGACCTGATCGACCGGGAGGAGCGTGATTTGCGTACCTTGCGGCATCGCGCCGTCCGGGCTCACGACGGTGCCGGTCACCGTCGCGGTCGGCACCAGCATCAAGCGGAAGTCCACGCCGTTCCGCTCTTCCGCGATCGCCAGCGTGACCGGCGAGGCCTGTGAAGGCGCCGGGGTACCCGGGTAGTAGACCGGCGCGTAGACCGCCTGGTTCTGCTCTTCCTGCGCGAGTTGTTCCTGCAGCATTTGCGCGCGGGCGAGCAGATCTCCGCCGCCGCCGCGCCCGCCGCCCATGATCTGGTTGATGTCGATGCCGGCCACGCCCCCTCGGCCGCCGCCACCACCGGCACCTCGACCGCCACCGCCACCTCCGCCACCACCGGCCGCGCCGCCCGCCGCCGCGCCGCCACCCCGGCCGGCGAGCAACGCCCCAAGGCCGCCGGCCTGCGCCTGCTGCAGCAGCGATTCCACTTCCGCCATCACGGTCTGCCGGATGTCGCCGATGTTCATGTTCTGCGGCACCGCGCTCACCAGGTAGTCGCCCGGCAGCAGGCCGTAGACGCGATACATGCCGCGGTCATCGGTCTGGTCCGTGCCGGCCTGCTGCAGCGTCTTCTCGCCCGTATTCATCACGTAGCGCATCACGCGCACCTGCGTGCGCGGCGTCGGCTCGCCGTTGTCATCGACGACGACTCCGGTGATAACGCCGCCTTTGGGGAGCGAGATGGCTGTCTTGTCCATCTTCTGGCCTGCGGCCAGTTGAATGGGTGTGCCGGGTCGTCCCGGCTTCTTCGCGCCAAAGCGGCTCTCGAGGTAGCCGGCCTTGGTGGCCGACAGCGTGAAGCGGCCCGCCGGCAGTGCGCTGAACGTGAACGCGCCCTGATCGTTGGTGATTGTCGACCGGCCGCCGCGCAGTTCGGTGCCGCTCAGCGTGACGCGCGCGCGCCGCACGGGAGTGCCCGATCCGTCCACGGTCACGGAGCCGCTGATGATCCCGGTGCCAGGAGTCTGCGGTTGCGCTTGTGTGTCGCGCGCCGGCGGCTGGGCCTGTCCGCCCGCCCGTCCGCCGCCACCCGCCGCGCCGCCCGCCCGGCCCTGACCCGTCTGACCTTGCTGGCCAGCCTGGCCCGCGCCCTGCGCCCCCGTGATCACCGACCCGATGCCAAGCGCCGCCGTCATGGCCAGCGCCGTCGTCGTCGTCACCACACGCGAATTCAACAAGAGGGGCATGTTCGTTTCCTTCTGTCTGATAAGACCGTCTCGATTATGCCTTGGTTACGCCGGCCGGGGGCCTGGCGCTTCGCGTGAAAAATCCGTGGCAGGCGGCCGCCTTCGCCACAGGAACGTCGTAATTCTGCCGACCATAGCGGCGCCCTCGCAGGGCTACGGCGGGCCCCGCCGAAGCTCACGGTTGAAGGTCGCGAGCGGCGGCGGCCTTACTTCAGCCGCAATTCGATGGTGGAGACGGCACCCGCCCCCGCAACGATCTCACGCGCCCCGGTGAGTGTCTGGTGGAACGTGGGTGCCGAATCCGCTCGACAGGTAGCCCGGTGCCGAGGCGGTGACGCGATGTTGTCCGGGCTCGCGCAGGGTGGCGACATAGCGACCCTCCGCACCGATCGTCGTCGCGACCCCGTAGTCGGCGATTGACACGTTCGCGCGCGCGCCTGGAATCGGCCGGCCCGTCGCCGCCGAGACGATCCGGCCGGAGATGAGCATCGGCAATGGTGCCGGCTGAGTCTGTGCAGCCACCACGCCGCCGACCAGGACGACGATCGCCCCGACGGCGGTTCGGAATCGCCGGAACGCGCGACGGGTCATCGTTTCACCACACTCAGGCGCATCTGGACGATCTTGTTTTCCTGGTCCTTTAACGCCACGCGCGTCGCCAGCGTGCGGAGCGTGGCGATGACGCGTGGGTCCTGCCAGCCCTCCGCCGCTGCGTCGTCGATCGCGATGACGAAGTACTCGCCGGGCGGAAGGCCAGTCACGACGAAGACGCCGCTCGCCGACGCGCGCGTTTCACGCGTGCGATTGGGCGTCCAGACCGCGTCGCCTCGCGCGGTTACCGGCAAAATGATGATGGCCGCGCCCACCGCCGCCTGCTGCCGCGCATCGCGCACCACGCCGGTCATCTGCGTCCCTTTCGTCGTCAGCCTCACCACAATCGAGTCGAGGCCGGCTTCGCCGACGTCAATCGGATCGTCCAGCGCATCGCGGCCGCCTGCCGTGACGGACTTCAGGAACCAGCCCGGCGGCAGGGCACCGACGCGGATGAAGTACTCGCCGGGCACGACGTTCGTTGCGCCAAAGGCGCCGCTCGGCAGCGGCCGCACCGTCGCCGCGATCGAGAGTCCGGGGCGGCTGGGTTCGATCGTGATCGGCACGCGGCTCGGCGGCGGCACGGCGGTCGTCGTGCTCCCTGGCGTCTCAAAGAAGAGTTGCCCCAGGATGCCCACCGTCGGCCGCATCGGGATGGTCGGGACGTCCACATCCATGTCCCCGACGTTCACATCGGCCGCGCCCCAGAACGTCGTCGCCGGCATCGTCAAGAGGCCCGGGTTCGTGGCGGTGAGCGCGCGCATCGTCGTCTCGCTGCCGGTCTCGAGGACGTACACGCCGCTCGGCACGCGCGCGAACGAGAAGCGGCCGTCGGCGTCCGACAGGGTTGTCGCGGCTTCATCGCCGGCGACCGCGCCGCCGCCGGCCGGCATCAGGCGCAGCACTTGATGGGCCGTCGCGCTCGGTTCGCCCACGAGCTGGCCGCTGACGCGACGAGCCGGCACAAGCGGCAATCTGAAGTTCACGGCATAACGCACGTCGCCCGATCCGAGCGTGATCGGCAACGCCAGGATTCGATGCTCGGTGGCGGGGTAGAACTGCGTCGGATAAATACCGCCCACGCCGTCGTCGTCTGGCGGCGTTGCGCCGGTTGACCAGACCACGTCGCGACCATTCGATGTCATCCCGGCGCCGGTATCCGTCGCGTCCAGCCCGACCTTGCCCATGGCCTGCATTACTGTCACGGGCATGGAGAACGACGTCGCGGGCGTCGCCACGATGTATTCACCGGGGCGAAGCCCGAAGATGCGATAGACGCCCTCGTCATCGGTCGTGTCGGTGTCGGCGATGACGTATTCCCAATTGCCGCCGACGAATTGACGTCGGGAAACGACCACGCGCGCGGCGGGGATCGGCTCGCCGAGTTCGTCCGCCACGGAGCCGGTGATGACGCCGGCGCCGAAGATCTCAATCCGCATGTCCGTCAAGACCTGGCCCATGCCGAGCGTGAAGGGCAGCGGCTGCCCGTTCGCCCGACGTTTGCCATATGCGCCGTCGTAGTACCCGAACTTCTGCGCGGTCACGATGGCGTCGCCCGGCGGAATGCTGCGGAAAAAGAAACGCCCGCGCGGGTCGGTGAGGACCGTTTCCACGATGCTGTCGCCGATCAGCCGGACGGCGGCGCGCTCCACGGGCCGACCGCTGCTGTCGACGACCTGGCCGACGATGACCGCGGCGTCAGCCCGGACGGGGGATCCCGCGGGTTTTGGGCCGAATGTCCGCGAGCCGCCTACGGGGCTGGTCGTAGGTGGCGTGGTCGTAGGCGGGGTCGGTGGCGGCGGGGGAGTGCCCTGGTGAGCCGCCAGCGCGACACCCGTGATCGCCGCGCAGAGGACCCGGACGATCGCGTTTCGCATGGGGACTAAGACCCATGAAATGCGCTGGAAGTTTGGGGGATGAGACGAACAGCGCAGTTCGCGTGCAAGGCAGGTAGCCCGTTAGCCCGTTACTCAGTTGTCTGGTTGCTAGAGCATCACAATCGTCGCCACGCCCAGTCCAATCAGCATGAGTTGCCGGATCGCGTTGCGATCGAGCGTCCCGCGGTGCAGGGTCGGGATCAGATCGGCCATCGCCACATAGAGAAAGTTGCCGGCGGCAAACGCGAGCACGTAGGGCACGACGCCCGGGACCTGTTCACCGAAAAGGAGCATGGCGGAGGCGCCCAGGATCCCGCCGGCAGCTGAGGCGAGATTCAGCAGCAGCGCCCGCGATCGCGAGTAGCCGGCTGCGAGCAGAATCGCGAAGTCGCCGGCTTCCTGCGGAATCTCATGCGCGGCGACGGCGAGCGCGGTCGTGAGGCCGAGCGGCATGGAGACCATCACGGCTGCGGCGATCACGACGCCATCGACAAAGGTATGGACCGTGTCGCCAAGGATGACGAGCGTGGCGGTTGATTTATGCACGTCACATTCGTGGTCGTCGTGTGAGTGGCGCCAGAGCACGAGCTTCTCGAGCACGAAGAACGTCATGATGCCGCCGAGCAGCGCGGCGAGGGCGGGCGTGGGCGCCAGCTGCTCGAGCGCCTGTGGCATCAAGCCGAGCAGCGCGGCGCCGAGCAGCGTGCCGACCGCGTACGACACGAGCCACGGCACGACGCGGTCGCGCGTGGATTTGCCGACCAGCAGCAGGACGGAGGCCGTAATGACGCCGCCGACGCTGCCGGCCACGGCGAGCAACAGCGCGGCAGGCCAATCCAACACGGCGTCAAGTATAGGCGCGCGAAACGACCTCGCGCGCGTCAAAGGACCTCTGAAGTTTCCCGAAAGAGAGGAAACGACTCCCGAGGTCCTTTATCCCGAACCCGAGGTCGTTTATCCCTATACTGCGGGGCATGGAACGGGCAGCGGTTGTGACGGGAGCGTCGTCGGGGCTGGGTCGCGCGACGGCGATCAGGCTGGCGCGCGATGGATTTTCGGTGCTGGCGGTTGGACGGAACGACGCGGCGCTCGCTGGTGTGTGCGAGGAGATCGCGCGCCACGGCGGCCGCGCGGAGCGGTGCGTCGCGGATGTGACCGAGCCCGGAGCGCCAACCGCGATCGTCCAGCGCGCGCTCGCGGCGTTTGACGGCATCGACGCGCTCGTGAACGCCGCGGGCGTCATCGCGTCCGGCGCGGTAGCCGACACGACAGACGACGGGTGGGACGCGATGATGGACGTCAACGTCCGCGCGCCGTTTCGCCTGATCCGGGAGGCCGCCTCGTCATTGATCGCGCGGCGTGGTGCCGTCGTCAACATCTCGAGCGTCGCCGGCCTGCGCGCGTTTCCGGGCCTCGCGTCCTACGCGGTGAGCAAGGCCGCCGTCGATCAGTTGACGCGGTGCGCGGCCCTCGACTTCGCGCCGCAGGGCGTGCGGGTGAACGCCGTCAACCCGGGTGTCGTCGTCACCAACCTGCATCGCCGCGGCGGCATGGACGCGGCGAAGTACGCCGACTTCCTCGAACGCGCCAGGTCAACCCACCCGCTCGGACGCCCGGGCCAGCCCGAGGAGGTCGCCGACCTGATCGCGTTCCTCGTGTCGCCCGTTTCGGGCTGGATTACGGGAGAAACGATCGCGATCGACGGGGGCCGACACTTGACGTGTCTGAGATGAAATGAGCCCCGGGTGATATAGTTTTGCGCCGTGACTCAGGTTTCTTCCATCCGATCCGCCGACGGTAAACTCGGCATACTTCTCGTTGGTCTTGGCGCGGTCAGTACCACCACCATTGCAGGCATCATGGCGGTCCGAAAAGGCATCGCCAAACCCATCGGTTCGCTGACCGAAATGGGCACGATCCGGCTCGGCAAGCGCACCGATGCGCGGTCCCCGCGCATCCGGGATTTCGTGCCGGTCGCCGGGTACGACCAGCTCGTGTTCGGCGGCTGGGACATCTTCGACGACAACTGCTACGAGGCCGCCAAGACCGCGGGGGTGCTTGAGTCGTCGTTGCTCGACCAGGTGAAAGACGAGTTGTCGGCGGTGAAGCCGATGCCCGCTGTGTTCGATCAGCAGTACGTGAAGCGGCTGCAGGGTCCGAACGTCAAGAAGGGCAAGAACAAGAAGGACCTGGCGGAGCAGTTAATCGACGACATGCGCCGTTTCAAGGCGCATCATGGCTGCGATCGTCTGGTGATGGTGTGGTGCGGCAGCACGGAAATCTTCCTGACCGAGAGCCCGGCGCATCAGTCGATCGCCGCGTTCGAGAAGGGGCTGGAGGCGAACGACCCGTCGATTCCGTCCAGCATGGTCTATGCGTATGCGGCGATCAAAGAGGGCATTCCCTACGCCAACGCGGCGCCCAATCTGAGCGCCGACGTCCCGGCACTGCTCGAACTGGCGCACAAGACCGGCTCGCCGCTGGCGGGCAAGGACCTGAAGACGGGGCAGACGTTGCTCAAGACGATCATCGCGCCGGGGCTGAAGGCTCGGCTGCTGGGCGTAGCCGGCTGGTACTCGACCAACATCCTCGGCAACCGGGATGGCGAAGTGCTCGATGACCCGGAGTCGTTCAAGACGAAGGAAGAGAGCAAGAAGTCCGTGCTCGACTACATCCTTCAGCCAAACCTGTATCCGGATCTCTACAAGGATCTGCACCACGTCGTGCGCATCAACTACTATCCGCCGCGCGGCGACAACAAAGAGGGCTGGGACAACATCGACATCGTCGGCTGGCTCGGCTATCCGATGCAGCTCAAGATCAACTTCCTCTGCCGAGACAGCATCCTGGCGGCGCCGATTGTCTCGGACGTCGCGCTGTTCATGGACCTCGCGCACCGCGCGGGCATGTCGGGCATCCAGGAGTGGCTCTCGTTCTACTTCAAGAGTCCGATGCACGCCCCTGGCCTGTACCCGGAACACGACCTGTTCATCCAGTTGATGAAGTTGAAGAACACGCTGCGGTATATGCGCGGTGAAGAACTCATCACGCATCTGGGACGCGAGTATTACGACTGAGGTCTCATGGGAAAACACCAGCCCGCGTTGCTCGGCGGATTGTTCATCGGCGTCCTGTCGTCGCTGCCGTTCCTGAATTTCGCGAACTGCTGCTGCCTCTGGGTGATCGTGGGCGGCGTCCTCGTTGTCTACCTCCAGCAGCAGGCGAAGCCGACACCCGTGGAGACCGGCGACGCAGTCATCGGTGGGTTGCTGGCCGGGCTCGTGGGCGCGGTGATCTTTTCGCTGGTGCTGATTGCCGTCAAAGGCATCGGAGGCGAACTGGCTCAGGAGAACATTCGCGCCGCCCTGGAGCAGAACAGCGAAATACCGCCGGAGATGCGCGAAAGCGTTCTGCGCTGGGTGGGCGGTGCGAATTTCGGGATCCTCATCATGCTGATCACGCTCCCCGTGTGGGCCGTGTTCGGCATGCTGGGCTCGCTCCTCGGTCTGGCGTTCTTCCGCAAGAAGCTGCCGCCGCAGGTTCCACCGCAGGTTCCGACGCCGTCGGTGTAGGAAGCAAGGCAAGAGGCAGAAGGCAGAAGGCAAAAGAAGGCCGGAAGCCCGAGATGTCTGCGCCAGAGATTCACAACCTCCTGAAGGAAACGCGCGTGCTGCCGCCGACGGCGGAGTGGCAGGCGCGTGCGCGCGCCAACGATCCGGGCGTTTACGCGCGCGCGGCCGCGGATCCCGAAGCGTTCTGGGCGGAGTTCGCGCGCGAGCTGGAATGGATCCAGCCGTGGTCGGCCGTCCTCGACTGGAAACCGCCACACGCCCGCTGGTTCGTCGACGGCCGCCTCAACGTCAGCGCGAACTGTCTCGATCGCCACGTGCGGACCGCGCGCCGCAACAAGGCGGCGCTCATCTGGGAAGGCGAACCCGGCGACCGCCGGACGCTGACCTACTTCGATCTGCACCGCCAGGTCAGCAAGTTCGGCAACGTGCTTAAGGCGCTCGGCGTCGCCAAAGGCGATCGCGTCGCGCTCTACATGCCGTTGATTCCCGAACTGGCGATCGCAATGCTCGCCTGCGCGCGCATCGGCGCCGTTCACAGTGTCGTGTTCGGCGGCTTCAGCGCCGAGTCCCTGCGCGATCGCATCAACGACGCCAGGGCTTCGGTGCTCATCACCGCCGATGGCGGCTATCGCCGCGGCCAGATCGTGCCGCTCAAGCAGATGGCGGACGAAGCACTGCGCGAGACTCCGTCCATCCGCCACGTCGTGATCGTCCAACGCCGGGACGGTGAGTCGTTTCCCATCCACGTGCAGGAGGGCCGCGACCACTGGTACCACCGGCTCATGCAGGATGCGTCCGCTCATTGCGAACCCGAGTCCATGGACGCGGAGGACATGCTGTACATCCTCTACACGTCCGGGACGACCGGGAAACCCAAGGGCATCGTCCACACGACCGGCGGCTACCTCGTCGGCGCGTACGCGACGACGAAGTGGGTGTTCGACCTGCAGGATGACGATGTGTATTGGTGCACGGCGGACATCGGCTGGGTGACCGGACACAGCTATGTGGTGTACGGCCCGCTCGCCAACGGCGCAACGGTGCTCATGTATGAGGGCGCGCCGGACTGGCCGCAGAAA
>Ga0307505_10001954_pt1 | contig 15312 bp, 15 predicted proteins | sample 23_S_MG_FD_202183 | JGI IMG/M metagenome (GOLD analysis project Ga0307505, IMG submission 202183) | Soil microbial communities from Populus trichocarpa stands in riparian zone in the Pacific Northwest, United States - 23_S | ecosystem: Environmental > Terrestrial > Soil > Riparian zone > Trees...
AATCAATCCATTCGACCAGTTCGGGGTCGAGCTGGGCAAAAGGCTGGCGCGCGAGCTCGACGATCCCGAGCATCGCGAAAAGTTCGACGCCTCGACCCGGGCGCTGATCGAGAAAGCGGGGCTGTAAATGGCGCATTTTGACCTGATCGTGATCGGCGCCGGATCGGGCGGGGTGCGCGCGGCGCGGGTCGCGGCGGCGCATGGCGCGAAGGTCGCCATCGCCGAGGAACATAAGGTCGGCGGGACCTGCGTGATCCGCGGCTGCGTGCCCAAGAAACTGCTCGTCTACGGCGCGCACTTTGCCGAGGATTTGAACGACGCCGCGATGTTCGGGTGGGACATTGCGACCTGCAGCTTCAACTGGCCCGTGCTGCGCGACAATGTGCTGGCCGAAGTCGGGCGGCTCGAGGGACTGTATGAGCAGACCCTGGCGAACCATGATGTGACGATTTTTCATGAGCGCGCCGAATTAACTGGGCCGACCGAAATCCGGCTGACATCGGGGGCAAGTCACACTGCGAGCACCATATGCGTGGCGACTGGGGCGCGGCCGTTGATGCCCGAATTTCCGGGATCGGAATATGCGATCAGCTCGAACGAAGTGTTTCATCTCAACGACTTGCCGAAGCGGATCGTGATCGCGGGCGGCGGCTACATCGCCAACGAGTTCGCCGGCATCTTCCACCAGTTCGGGGCCCATGTGACGATCGTCAACCGCTCGGACACGATCCTCCGCGGCTATGACGAACAGCTCCGCGACCGCCTGCTCCAGATCAGCCTGGCCAAGGGCATCGATTTCCGATTCAACTCAACCTTCAATTCGATCGCAAAGAACGATGACGGAACGCTGACGATCGACATGGAAGGCTGCGACGATATCGCGGCGGACGAGGTGTTGTTCGCGATCGGGCGGCGGCCCAATGTCGAAGGGCTGGGGCTTGAATCGGTCGGCGTGAAGCTCGGCGAAAATGGAGAGATCAAGGTCGACGCCGACAATCGCACCAATGTGGCCAGCATCTATGCCATCGGTGACGTCACCGACCGGGTCCAGCTGACCCCGGTCGCGATCCGCGAGGGGCAGGCGTTCGCCGACAGCGTATTCGGCGGCAAGCCGACGCGGGTCGATTACGAAAACATTCCGAGCGCGGTGTTCAGCCATCCGCCGCTGGCCGGGGTGGGCATGACCGAGAGCGAGGCGCGCAATACTCTGGGATCGGTCCGCATCTATACCTCGGACTTCCGGCCGATGAAGAATGTGCTGGCCGGGCGCAACGAGCGCTCGCTGTACAAGATGGTGGTCGACGACACGACACAGGAAGTGGTGGGCGTGCATATGATCGGCCCCGACGCGCCCGAACTGCTCCAGGTCGCGGCGATCGCGGTCAAGGCGAAATTGAAAAAAGCCGACTTCGACGCCACCGTCGCGCTCCACCCGACCATGGCCGAGGAATTGGTGCTGATGAAGTGACCACTCGATCCCGTTTGTCCCGAGCGAAGTCGAGGGACGTGTCTCGACTAGGCTCGACACAAACGGTTGGGGGGAGCGCGCGCGCGTCTCGACTTCGCTCGACACAAACGGATAGGTTGGACTGGTGGGGACGAACTTGAACGACGCAATCATTATCGGCGGCGGCCACAACGGGCTGACCTGCGCTTATTATCTCGCCAAGAAGGGCATGAAGGTCACCATCCTCGAAGCGGCGGACAAGGTCGGCGGGGCGGCGGTGACCGACGAATTTCACCCGGGATTCCGCAATAGCGCGGCGAGCTACACCGTGTCGCTGCTCCAGCCCAAGGTGATCCGCGACATGGCGCTGGAGCGGCACGGCCTTGAGGTCGTGCTGCGCAAGAAGGACAACTTCCTGCCCGACGGCAAGGGGCGTTATCTGCTGACCGGGCGCGACGGGGCGACCCGGGCCGACATTGCGCGGCATGTGCCGGCCGATGGCGCCGCGTACGACCGTTACAATGCCGAGCTGGAGACCGTCGTCCGGCTGGTCAAGAAATGGATTTTGAAGGCGCCGCCGGGGGCCGGGGCGGGCCTGCGCGGGCTGCCGGCGCTGGCCGCGCTGGGCAAGGATCTGATCGGGCTCAACACCAGGCAAGTCCGCACCGTCCACGAATTCGCGACGAAGAGCGCGGGCGACATCCTCGACCGCTTTTTCGAGGGCGAAATGGCCAAGGCCTTGTTCGCGTTCGACGGGATCGTCGGCAATTTCGCCTCGCCCTACACCCCGGGCACGGCCTATGTCTTGCTCCACCATCTGTTTGGCGAGGCCGCGGGCGTGCCCGGCGCGTGGGGCCATGCGGGCGGCGGGATGGGGGCGATCACCCAGGCGATGGCCAAGGCGTGCCGCGAGGCGGGCGTCGATATCGTCCTCAATTCGCCGGTCAGCGAGGTAATCGTCGAAAAGGGCCGCGCGGTCGGCGTGGCGGCGGGGGGCAAGGCGTGGCGCGCGCCGGTGGTGGCCGCCAACGTCAACCCGAAACTATTGTTCGACAAGCTCATCCCCGACGGCGCGGTGGACCGCGACGTCGAGCAGCATTTCCATCACTGGGGCTGCGAGAGTGCAACCTTCCGGATGAATGTCGCGCTCGACAAATTGCCCAATTTCACCTCGAAGCCGGGGCGCGGCGATCATCTGACCGCGGGGATCATCTTCGCCCCGTCGATGGATTATATGCACAACGCATTTGCCGAGGCGGCGCTGACCGGCTGGACCAGGAAGCCGGTGGTCGAAATGCTGATCCCGTCGACGCTCGATCCGTCGTTGGCGCCCAAGGGCAAGCATGTCGCCAGCCTGTTCTGCCAGCATTTCCGCTACAAATTGCCCGACGGGCGGCAGTGGGACGACGAGCGCGAAGCGGCGGCGGATGCAATTGTCGCCACGGTGGACGCGCAAGCACCGGGTTTCGCCAAATCCATCATCGCGCGGCAGATTCATTCGCCCCTGGACCTCGAACGGCGGTTCGGGCTGATCGGCGGCGACATCTTCCACGGCAAGATGGGCAGCGACCAATTGTTCAGCGCCCGGCCGATGATCGGTCATGCCGATTATCGCATGCCGCTGCCCGGCCTGTATCTGTGCGGATCGGGCGCGCATCCCGGCGGCGGTGTGACCGGGGCGCCGGGGCATAATGCGGCGGCGGCGATTTTAGCCGACGAGCGGGGCCGCCGGTGGCGGAGGCGGGTTTGAGGACGCTAGTGAAAAGCGCCGTCATCCCGGGCCTGACCCGGGATCCGCCTATCTTCACCGCGTTCAAGGCAGGCAGGCCCCGGCTCAAGGCCGGGGTGACGGGGTGGCTATGACCAAACCCCTTGCCGGCATCCGCGTCCTCGACCTCAGCCGCGTGCTGGCCGGGCCGTGGGCGACGCAGACATTGGCCGATCTTGGGGCCGAGGTGATCAAGGTCGAGCAGCCAGGCAGCGGCGACGATACCCGGCATTGGGGGCCGCCGTGGCATGAGGCGGGCGACGAGAGGGTCGCGGCTTATTATCTGGCCGCCAATCGCGGCAAACGGTCGGTGGCGGTGGATTTTTCCAGGCCCGAGGGCGCGGCGCTGGTGGCGAAGATGGCGGCGGATGCCGATGTGCTGGTCGAGAATTTCCGGGTCGGGGGGCTGAAGAAGTTCGGGCTGGATGCAGAGACATTGCGCGCGGCCAATCCGCGATTGATCTATGCCTCGATCACCGGCTTCGGGCAGGACGGGCCCTACGCGGCGCGCGCCGGCTATGATTATATCATCCAGGGGATGGGCGGGCTGATGAGCCTGACCGGCCATGCCGATGGCGAGCCGGGGGGCGGGCCGATGCGCGCCGGGGTGGCGGTCGCGGACCTGTTCACCGGAATGTACACCGCCAATGCGGTGCTGGCCGCGCTTCACCGGCGCGCGACGACCGGCGAGGGGGCGACGATCGACCTGGCCTTGTTCGACACGCAATTGGCGATGCTCGCCAACCAGGCGTCGAATGCCCTGGTCAGCGGCAAGGATCCGGGGCGGCAGGGCGTCGGCCATCCCAATATCGTGCCCTACCAGCCATTCGCGGCGGCGGACCAGCCGATCATCATCGCGGTCGGCAACGACCGGCAATTCGCCAAGCTGGCGAGCCTATTGGGGCGCGGGCAATGGGCCGAGGAGCCGGGCTATGCGACCAATGCCGCGCGGGTCGCCAATCGCGACCTGCTGGTGCCGATGATCGCGGAGATCATCGCCGCGCGGCCTGCCGCCGACTGGCTGGCGATATTGGACGAGGCGGGGATTCCGGCGGGGCCGATCAACTCGGTGAGCCAGGCGCTTGGCGATCCGCAGGCGGTGCATCGCGGAGTGCGGATCAGCGCTAGTGGGGGCGCGCTGGGGCCAGTCGAGATGGTCGGCTCGCCGATCCGCATCGACGGGGCGCGGCAGGATGCTGAGCTACCGCCGCCGGGGTTGGGCGAGCATGGAGATTTGTTGAGCGAATGGGTCGATGGAGATGAACTGGCGCGGTTGCGGGCGGCGCGGGTGGTTGGGTAAGCTTTTATTCTGCTAGTTGCGGAGATTGCCGACCTGCCAAAATCCAGCGCGATGACCAGTATAATAAGCCAAACGCGATCCAACCGAAGAATGTCCACTGCAAACCAAATCCCACAGCGTTGAGCCAGATGTTTTTTTCATGCTGCTCATCACGGTCCCTGTAGATTGAGCAGTCGTGATCAGCGAAAACTTCAGGGATTTCGCCATGGCTGCACATGTACCAGTTGCTCGATTGAGCGCTGCGCCACGACTGAATTTCATCGGTGCCGCTCCAACCAATTGACCATGCGAGCCAGATCATCGTGACAACGAGCCCCGCTCTTGGAATAACCCCAAATTTCGTACGCATACTAATGCTCCCGTCCGCATAGGCACCTAACTGGAAACCTACAGTGCCTCAATCGTCATTTCGGGCGCGGCGAGAGACTTAAATTTTTTCACGCAAAGGCGCAAAGACGCAAAGGGATCGGACTTCTTCGCGCCTTTGCGCCTTGGCGTGAAATCATTCTTCTTTGGGTTGCATCGCTGCGCACTCAATGAGGTCAGTCGATCGACTTTTCCTTGTAGCGGCTTTCGATGAAGCGGCCCTGGGTTTCGAAGGCGGCAAGGTCGCCTTTGGCCAGCCGGTCGGAGATGTCGCTTAACGCGGTGCGGCCCGCCGCGAGCGCTTCGACGAGGCGTTGGTCGGGGGTCTTGCCTTCGCCGTCGGGGTCGCCGCGATAGGCGGCGGGGACGTGGAGGTAGCGGTCGACCAGGGTCGGCATGTGGACCGACATCAGCCGACGCGCGTCCTGCGCCGCGGGGTCGAGATCGGGGACGCGTTCGAGCACTTGCTTCAAGGGCGGCAAGGCCTGCGACAGCTGGTCGATTTCGGCCTGGGCCGGGGCGGGGAGCAAAGCGCGCGAGCGGTAGAGGTAGGAGTCGAAGCGCTGGACCATGGTGCCGTTGGGCAGGTCGGGCGTGACATTGGGTTTGACCAAAGCGCGCTTGCCATTGTTGAAGATCAGCATCGCCGCGACGCCGATGGCGAGGCCGACCGCGGCGAGGAAGCCGAACATGCCGATGGGGATGACCAGCCCGATGCCGATCGCGGTCAGGCTGATGATCCCGACGGTGACGCCGATCCGGACCAGGGTCTGCACCAGGCCGCTATTGAGTCGCTTCAGCTCCCGCCGCCGCGCGTCGGTCACCGCGCCGGAGCGCTGGTCGATTCGGGCGAGGACATTGTCGGCACGTGTCGTCGAAACCGCGACGCGGTTGTGCGTTTCGCCGGCCTTCTCGAAACTGGCGTTGGCGCGGTCGAAGATGTTGGCGACGTCGCGTTCGTTCATTTGCTATCGATGGCCTCGAACGGTGACGAGGTGTTTTCGAGCCGGCCCTGGGCGACTCCCTCGGCGCGGGCGATATAGCCCTTCGACTTGGCGACTTCGCTGCCCAATGTCTCGACGGTCTGCTTCATGTTCGACAAAGCGGCGAGTTTGAAGGCGTCGATCTGGTCCATCGTGTCGTAGATGTTCTGGAACGCGCGCTGGAGCGTTTCCATCGGGATGGTCGAGCTTGCGGCCTGCTCGTGAATGGCGCCCGACTGGTGCTTCAACAGTTCGCCGGTGGTGTCGATCATCCCCGCGGTGGTGGTGTTGAGCGCGGTGATCTGTTCGAGCACCAGCCGCTGGTTGGACATGGCCGAGGCGACGGTGACCGCCGTGCGCAACGCCGAGACGGTCGTGGTCGAGGCGCGGTCGACGCCCTTCACCAGCTCGACATTATTCTTCTTGACCAGGTCCAATGCCAGATAGCCCTGCACCGTCACCGCCATCTGGGTCAGGAGGTCGGTGGTCCGCTGGCGGGTGTAGAAGAGCGCCGTTTCGCGGATCGCCTTGGCCTTGGCCGGATCGGTCGCGTCAAGCTCGTTGGCCTTGTCCTCGAGCGTCTTGTCGAGGCTCTTGGAGATGTGGATCATCTGCTCCAGCCGGTGCATCGTCTTCCACAGCCCGCTGCGCTCGGTGTCGATCGCCGCATTGTCCATCAGCAATTCGTCCTTGCCGTTGCCGAGGCGCTGGAGGATCGCGGAGATGTGGGTCTGCGAGCTGCGATACTTATCGAAGTAATTGTTCACCTTGTTGCCGAACGGGATGATGCCGAGGAATTTCCGCGTGGTCATCCCCTTGCCGGCTTCCTTGGGGTCGAGCTTCTCGACGGTACGGCGAAGTTCGGTCAGGTCGGCGCCGATGCCGGTGTCGCTGTCGATCGCTTTCACCGGCCGGTCGAGGAAGCGGTTGGACGCGCCGGCCGCCTCGGCGATTTCCTTGCGGCCCATCGCGGTCAATTGATCGACCTTCTTGCCGAACTCCGGGCTGTTGCTGTCGAGCGCGGCGAGATCGTCGACGAATTTGGCGACCTTGTCGTCAAGCTCGCTGGTTTCCTCCTTCTTCAGGGGGACCAAGCCCGACGCCTCGTTGATCGGCACCGCCTGCAGTGCCTCGGGCGGGTCGAGCTTGATCTTGGTCGCGGTGGCGGTTTCGGTTTGGGGCTCGAGTGCCATAGTCAAGATTCTCCTGATGTCGGCGCCAAGCCTGAACTCAGGCAGGCCGCCGTGCAACATGTTCCGCTGTGTTATAGGGATAATACGCGGGGGCTTCAAGTCGGCCCAAGGCGGGACAGGACATGGTTAGCGCATCGTCAACCAGTCTCGAACACGCTTTGCTCACCCTGTCCTGGCTAGATGGGAGCCTATTCACGACCCTTGGGGCGAGGAACGTATGCGCACTTTCGCGAAGAAGCTCTGGCATGACAAGCGCGGCAATTCGCTGATCATCGCGGCCGCAGCCTTGCCCTTGCTGATCGGATCGGCCGGTCTGGCAACCGACACCATCCAATGGGCATTGTGGAAGCGCCAGCTGCAGCGGGCCGCGGATTCGGCGGCCATCGCCGGCGTCTACGACCGGGTTGCCGCGGAAGGCGCGACGACCGGAACGGGCGCTGCGGTGACCAAGGATCTGGGGCTCAACAACCATGTCGGGATTGCGTTGCAAAGCGGCTATCCGCAGGTCACCTACCCCGCCGACGCGGGCAATAACAAGAATCAGGTGCGGGTCGTGCTGGCGGTCCAGAAGCCATTGTCGTTCAGCTCGATGTTCATGGCCGCCGCGCCGGTGATCACCACCACCGCCCAGGCCGCGACGGTATCGAACGAGGGCGAATTCTGCGTGCTCAGCCTGCAGAACAACAGCAAGACCGGGATCCAGGCGACGGGCAATGCCAGCATTGTCATGGACTGCGGCATGATGACCAATTCGGTGGCCACCAACGCCGCCGCGGGCCAGGGCAGCTCGAGCGTGACCGCGACGACCCTGGCGGCATCGGGCGGCATCCAGCAATCGACCAACTGGAACGTCGGCACCTACCAGCCCTACACGCCGGCGCTTGACGACCCTTATGCGGCGCTCGAGCCGAGCGCCGACGAGCTTGCGGCCTGCGCCGCCACTCCACCGTCGCTGACGGTAAACAACAGCAATAACGGCCTGTCTCTGGACCTCGACGATTATGGCGGCAAAATCTGCTATTCGTCGCTCAGCATCCAGAGCAACCGGACCTTGACCATCCGCGATGGCCTGGTGATCATCAGCGGGGGCGGGGTGAACATCCAGGGGACGTTCAACCTGATCAATGCGACGCTGATCCTGACCAACAAGAGCAACGGCGCTACCGCCCCGATCGGCTCGCTCGACATGAATGCCGGCGGCCAGCTGAACGCCACCGCGCCGACCACCGGAAAATGGTCCGGCATGGCGATCTACCAGGATCGCCGCGCGGTCGACAATTCGCCGACCGGCAACATCTCATCCAACAGCCCGAACAAGATCAACGGCAATTCGACCAACAAGATCAGGGGCGTGGTTTATTTTCCGAACCAGCAGGTGACCTACAACGGCAATGGTACCGGAACCGCGACCTGCACCCAGTTCGTGGCCAAGAGGATCTACTGGTCGGGCAATACCGGCATGAACAATTTCACCAAGAATTGTGAGATGTACGGAATCAATTCGATCACCACGAGCGTTCGCGTGAGGCTGGTCGCGTGATCGCCCGCCTGCACAAATTGTGGCGCGCCAAGCGCGGCGCAGCGATTATCGAGCTGGCGATCGTCGCCCCGGTGATCGCGCTGATGACGGTTGGCGTGGTCGACCTGTCGAACGGCTTCAGCAGCAAGCTTCGGCTGGAGCAGGCGGCGCAACGCTCGATCGAGAAGGTCATGCAGACGACGGGCATCACTTCGGTCGAAACGACCATCGTCAACGAGGCGGTGTGCCAGGTCAACGGGACCAATGACGACGGCACCTGCAAGACGGCCCCGATCACCGCGGCAAACGTCACTGTCGATCATCTGCTCTATTGCAACGCCGCGGCGGAGCCGACCGAGGCGGAGGATTGCGCGGCGGGGGAGATCGAGTCGCGGTGGGTCCGGGTCACGATCAGGTCAGATTATGAGCCGCTGTTCCCGCTCCATTTCTCGGGCATTGCAGACGACGGCAAGTATCACCTCGAGGCCAGCGCCGGAATCAGGACCGAATGATGCGCCTGTACAAGAAAATTCGCCGCGACGAGGGCGGCGCGGCGATCATCGAAATGGCCTTCGCGCTGCCGATCCTGATCCTGCTGATGTGGATGATCGTCCAGCTCGGCCTGGTGTTTCGCGCCATGTCGGGGATCCAGCACGGTCTTGGCGAAGGATCGCGCATGGCGACGCTGTTCCCCAAGCCCACCGACACCGCGATCCAAGCCAAGATTACGAGCGCGGTTTACGGAATCGGCCCGGGCAGTTTCACCATCGCCACCCCGGTTACGGGCAATGCCGACGGGGCCAATTTCATGGATCTTCGGGTGACCTACACCCAGGAGACCGACATGCTGCTGTTCCCAGGGCCGACGATCAGCGTCAGCCGCTCCAAGCGCGTGTGGGTTGCGATCTAGAGACAGCCGTGCGCTAGGCGCTGGCACCTGCCTTGGCCGCGAAGAATGATGCAATCGCCTGCTTGACCTCGTCCGACGCGAGCCGCTCGCCGAAATGGCCGTTTTCAAGCTCGATCCGGTCGAGCAATTCTCCGACATCCTGGCGCCGCAGCAGCGCCTGCGTCTGGCGCAGCGCCTCAGGCGGCTTGGCCAGCAGGCCGGCGACGATTTTCGCCAGCGCGGCCGCAATCTCACCTTTGGGCACGACGTGGCTGACCAGCCCGAACTCCGCCGCTGCCTCGGCGCCGAACGGCTCGCCCAGCAAGATGTAGCGCGCGGCGCGGCGGCGACCGGCGAGACGGGGCAGGATCAGCGAACTGGCGGCTTCGGGCACCAGGCCGAGATCGACGAATGGCATGACGAACCGCGTATCGGCCTCGGCCAACACCAGATCGCAATGGAACAGCATGGTGGTGCCGATGCCGACCGCATTGCCGTGCACCGCAGCCACGATCGGCACCTGGTTTTTGACCAGAGCGCGGAGGAAGCGCCACACCGGAATGTCGGTCGTGCCCGGCGGCGGCATCTCTTTCAGGAAATCGTAGAGGTCGTTGCCAGCGGTGAAATCCTCGCCCTCGCCCTCGATGGTGATGACCCGGACCGTCGGATCGCCCGCGGCACCCTCCACTGCATCGGCCAGCGCGGCATACATGGCGACCGTGATGGCGTTGCGCTGGCGCGGGCGGGCGAGAGTGATCGCCAGCTGGCCCGTGTCGCGGCGCTCGACGGTGACGGTCATATTTCTCTCCGAATCGGGTGACCTTCATGGGCCGAGCCGCTATCGGGTGGCAAATCTCCCCGAAGCCCTAAGGACATTTCCCGATGAAATTCTTCGCCGATACCGCCGAGATCAAGGACATTCGCGAACTGGCCGAGGCCGGGCTGCTCGACGGAGTGACGACCAATCCCTCCCTGATCAAGAAATCAGGCCGCGATTTCATCGAAACGGTGACCGAGATCGCCAGCGTCGTGGCGGGTCCGGTTTCGGCCGAAGTCGTCGCGATCGAGCATGATGCGATGATGAACGAGGCCGAGCGGTTGCGGAAAATCGCAGACAATATCGTCATCAAGGTGCCGCTGACCCCGGCGGGGCTGAAGACTTGCAAGGCGCTGACCAGCGACGGGACGATGGTCAACGTGACCCTGTGCTTCTCCGCCAACCAGGCGCTGCTCGCGGCGAAGGCGGGGGCGAGTTTCATTTCGCCGTTCGTCGGGCGGCTCGACGACATCGGCCAGCCGGGGATGGAACTCATCAGCGATATCCGCCTGATCTACGACAATTATGATTTCGCGACCGAGATATTGGTCGCGAGCGTACGCAATTCGATCCACGTGCTTGATGCGGCGAAGCTGGGCGCGGACGTGATGACCGCGCCGCCGGCGGTGATCTGGTCGCTGTTCAAGCATCCGCTGACCGACGCCGGGCTGGCGTCGTTCCTGAAGGATTGGGAATCGACCGGGCAGAAGATCGTTTAAGCGACCTTCCGGGGGAAGGTCGTGCAAGCGATCTCGCGTAGTGCCTGCTAGCCGGATGTTAACGCTCGCGCCCTAGGCTACGGGCGATGGGCAGGGTGATTTCCTTCGAGGAACGCGCGGTGGCGCGGTTGCGCGACCGGCTGGGCAAGGCCGAGACCGCGCGCGCCGACTTGCTCGCCTTTGCGCGCGGCCATTCGGGCGCGGTGGCCTCGATCCATCGCGCGGTGCTGGCAACGCTCGAGGCGACCAGCCTCGACGACATGATTGCCATCGTCACTTTCGACTGGCCCGAGATATTGGGGCTCGATTCGGTGGTGCTGGTGATGGTGGTCGGCGACCAGGCGTTTCGCGCCGACCGCTTCGGTGTGCAGCTGATCGCCCGTCCGATCGTCAATCGCGCGATGCAGTCGCTCGGCGCGGTCGAATTGCGCAACGTGGAGCGCGGCCATCCGTTGTTTGGCGAGGCGGCAGCCGAGGTCCGGTCGGAAGCGCTGGTCAGGATCGATTCGCCGTCGCCCTTGCCCTACGGATTGCTGGTCCTCGGCCAGCATGGCGCGCAATCGCTGGAAACCCCGCACGGCGCCGATCTATTGCTGTTCCTTGGGGCGAGCCTCGCCGCTATGATCCGGCGATGGGCGATGACCGAGCCGCACCAGAGCTGATCGATCATCCGGCGCGGGCCCTGGCCGCGCGCTGGCAGAGCTTCCTCGCGCACGACCGCCGCCGCTCGCCGCACACGGTCCGCGCCTATGTCGCCACCGCGCATCGCTTCATCGACTTCATCGGCGACTATCGCGGCGAGGAGATCGGACGCTTCGGCCTGCTCGCCATCGCCGCGGCGGACCTTCGCGCCTTTCTCGCCGAGCGGCGTGGCGGGGGGTTGGGGCCGAGCAGCGCGGCGCGCGAAATGTCGGCGGTGCGCGCCTTCCTGACCTTCGCCGCCGAAGATGCCGGCAATATCCCGCAACTGCCGCGGACCCGCGCCCCGAAAAAGTCGCGGACCCTGCCGCGTCCGGCGAGCCCGGCCGACGCCATGGCGGTGGCCGAGGACGCCGGGGCGGCGAGTGACGACTGGGTGGGCAAGCGCGACATGGCGATCTTGCTATTGCTCTACGGGTCGGGGCTGCGGGTGGCGGAGGCGATGTCGCTGACCGCCAACGTGCTGCCGATCGGGCGGACGCTCAGGGTCACCGGCAAGCGCGGCAAGACCCGGGTGGTGCCGGTGGTCGAGGCAGTGCGCGAGGCGATCACGGCCTATGCGACGGATTGCCCGTGGCCGCTGGCCGGGGCGACGCCCCTGTTCGTCGGGGTGCGCGGCGGGCCGCTCAACGCCGATTTGGTGCGGCGGGCGGTGCGCAGCGCCCGGCTCCGGCTCGGCCTGCCCGACAGTTTGACGCCGCATGCGCTTCGCCACAGCTTCGCGACGCATTTGCTGGCCGGCGGCGCGGACTTGCGCTCGCTGCAGGAATTGCTGGGCCACGCCAGCCTGTCGTCGACCCAGATCTACACCCAGGTCGATGCCGCGCAATTGCTCGACGTTTACCGCTCGGCGCACCCCCGGGCCTGATCACGGCCGCGTTTGGTCGCGCTTCACTGTGCCTGTGGCGGGATCGATGTTCCGGTGGGTCCACAAGCGGTAGAGATAGCCGACCGCGAGGACGACCAGGATGGCGTTCGCCGCGGGGCCGATCACCGAGTCGATCTCGCGGTAATTCTCCCCCAGTTTATAGCCGGCGCCAGCGAGCAGGGCGGTCCAGCCCGCGGTGCCGACGGTCGAGGCGAGGACGAAGGTGCGAAAGCGCATCTTGAGCAAGCCGGCGGGGACCGAGACGAGGCTGCGCACCGTCGGCAGCAAGCGGCCGAGGAACACGAAGAAGGTGCCGTTGACCCGGAACCAGCGTTCGGCCCGCTCGAGCTCGGCCCAAGTGACCGTGAGCCAGCGGCCCCAGCGGCGGACGATCGGCTCGAGCCTGTTTATCCCCAGCGCGCGGGCGGCGAGATACCAGAAGATGTTGCCGAGCATCGCGCCGGCCGTGCCGCTGGCGACGACCAGGCCATAGTGGAGCTTGCCCTGGCCCGCCGCGACGCCGGCCACGGGCATGATCACTTCGGACGGGATCGGGGGGAAGATTGTCTCCAGGAACATCAGGAAGGCGATGCCGAGATAGCCCGATTGCTCGATCAGGCGGATGACCCAGTCGGCCATCTGTTATTGCGTCCGAGCGGCGAGGCGGGAGTCGATCGCGTCCCAGATCAAGGCCGGGGTGTCGGTTCCGTTGAAGCGGTCCATCGCCACGATCCCGGTCGGCGAGGTGACGTTGATCTCGGTCAGCATGCCGCCGATGACGTCGATGCCGACAAAAAGGAGCCCGCGTGCCGCAAGGTCCGGTCCCAGCGCGGCGCAAATCTCCTGCTCGCGGGGGGACAAGGAGGTGGCTTCGGCGGTGCCACCGGCGGCAAGGTTGGAGCGGATTTCCCCGGCGGCGGGGCGGCGATTGATCGCGCCCGCGACCTGGCCGTCGACCAGGATGATTCTTTTGTCGCCCTCGGCCACCGCCGGGAGGAAGGCCTGGGCGATGTAGGGTTCGCGCCACACGCTCCCGAACAGTTCGGCGAGCGAGGCCAGGTTGGAGCCGTCGCGGCCGATCCGGAACACCGCGGCGCCGGCATTGCCGTGAAGCGGTTTCATCACGATCTCGCCGTGGGCGGCGTGGAATGCCTTGAGGTCGTCCAGCGAACGAGTGACCAGGGTCGGCGGCATGAAGCGCGCATAATCGAGCACGAACAATTTCTCTGGCGCGTCGCGGACGCTGCGGGGGTCGTTGACCACCAAAGTCTCGCCGGCGATCCGCTCGAGCAGATAAGTGGCGGTGATGTAGGCGATGTCGAACGGCGGATCCTGGCGCATCAGCACGACATCGACGTCGGCGGCGAGGTCGAGCGTGACGGGCTCGCCGGCGGTGAAATGATTGCCTTGCTCGCGGCGAACTTCGACCGGACGGGCGAGGGCGCGGACCGTGCCGTCTTCGTAGGCGAGATCGTCGGCGAGATAGTGGAACAGCTTATGCCCGCGGGCCTGGGCGGAAGCCATGATGGCGAAGGTCGAATCGCCGGCGATGGCGATCGATTCCATGGGATCCATCTGGACGGCGACGGTCAGGCTCATGGGACAGAGCGCCTAATGAGGGCGGCGGCCTTTGTCACCCTTGCCAGACGCCGGCGAGGTGGACCGGCAGGCGGCGGGGAACGATGAATATGGCGTCGATGCGGATGTCGTCGCCGGGGCGGGCGTAGCGTGCGGCGAGCTGGGAGGCGGCGAAAGCTACGCGGCGCAGGCGGTACTGGTCGAGCGAAAAGGCGGCGGCGTCGGCGGTGGCGCGCTGCTTGACCTCGACGAAGGCAAGCAGTTTGCCGCGGCGGGCGACCAGGTCGACCTCGCCGCCGCGCATCTTCATCCGGCGGGCGAGGATCCGCCAGCCATGGAGTCGAAGCCACCAGGCGGCAAGAGTCTCGGCGCGGCGGCCGCGCTGCTCGGCGTCGCGCCGGTTCAGCCGGACGATCCGAGCTCGAGGGCGCGGGCATAGGCGCGCTTGCGGGGGATGTTGAGGCTGGTCGCCACCTCCTTGGCGGCGCGTGACGGGGTCAGGCTCTGAAGCGCGATCCGGAGCGCGGCATCGAGCGCCTCGTCGCTGGCGGCCGCTTGCTCCGATGGCGGGCCGACAACGATCACGATTTCGCCGCGCGGCGGCGTGTCGGCATAGCGCGCGGCGAGCTCAGCGAGGGGGCCGGTCACAGTTTCCTCATGCAATTTGCTGATCTCGCGGATCACCGCGGCGTCGCGGCTGCCGAGACCAGCGGCGAGGGCGGCGAGGCTTTCGCCGAGGCGCGGGCCGCTTTCGTAAAAGACGAGGCTGGCGCGGAGAGCGGCGAGTTCAGCGATGGAATCGGTTCGAGCCTTGGCCTTGGGTGGCAGGAAACCCGCGAACAGGAAGCGGTCGGTGGGGAGCCCGGCCAGGGTCAAAGCGGCAATCGCGGCGCAGGCGCCGGGGATGGTGTGGACCGCATGGCCGGCGGCGCGCGCAGCGCGGACCAGTTTGTAGCCGGGATCGGAAATGAGCGGGGTGCCGGCGTCGCTGACCAGGGCCACGACTTCGGTCCCCAGCCGGGCGAGGATGCGCATCCGTTCGGCCTCGCTCGAATGATCGTGATAGACCGCCATCGGCGCGGTCGCCTGGACGTGGGCAAGCAATTTAGCGGTGACCCTTTTGTCCTCGGCGAGGATCAGGCCCGCCCCCTGCAATGTCGCGGCCG
>Ga0307505_10001955_pt1 | contig 15311 bp, 14 predicted proteins | sample 23_S_MG_FD_202183 | JGI IMG/M metagenome (GOLD analysis project Ga0307505, IMG submission 202183) | Soil microbial communities from Populus trichocarpa stands in riparian zone in the Pacific Northwest, United States - 23_S | ecosystem: Environmental > Terrestrial > Soil > Riparian zone > Trees...
CCGCGGCCCAGGGTCCGCACGACCGGGCCTGGCAGGACTCCGACCAGTCCGACTCCGGCGCGGAGCCCGAGGTAGGAGAGATAGTCCTTCACGCGATGGAACGATATGACCGGAGGAAGCGGGTCAGTGACGTCAGCCACACGAGAACGACGAAGATCCATAGCATCGGTTCCACGAAACCGAAGATGAGCCCGGAGCAGAAGAGGATGAGCCTCTCCCCACGGCCCATGAGGCCACCGGTTCCGTCCAGGCCTTCTGCTTCAGCACGTGCCCGCATGTAAGGGACGAGCATGGCCCCGCCGAGCGACAGGACGATCAGCAGAAGCACGCGTGCCTGGCCCTCCATTGCGAAAGCCAAGCCGGCGAACGCCGCTATCTCGCCGACACGATCGAAGGCGGAGTCGAGGAAGGCACCTCTGGCTGAGACCTTTCCCGAGGCGCGGGCGACCGCACCGTCGAGCCCGTCGAGCAGAGACCCCACAGCGATCACGCAGGCGCCGGAAACGAGTCGGCCAGTGCCGACCATCACCGCGCCGGCGACCACCATGGCCAGCCCCAGCGCTGTCATGACGGTTGGGGTCATGCCGACGGCCGACAACGCCCTGCCCATGGAGTCCAGGTATCGGGTCACATGAGGACGGACCCGCATGTCGATCACCGACGAGAAAGTAGCACCGCCCTAGGAACGTCGTCTACAACCAGCGTTAGGATCGGAGTTTTCCACAAGGAGGTCACGTGGTTCCCGAGAAGGTTCGAAACATCGCTTTGGTCGGTCACGGGGGCAGCGGAAAGACCACTTTGGCCGAGGCGATGTTGTTTGTCGGGGGGGCCACCAACCGGATGGGCTCGGTCACCGGCGGGACCTCAGTCTTCGATCACGAGCCAGAGGAAATCGATCGCGGCATCTCCCTCGGCCTGTCTGTGGCCACCCTGGAATGGAAGGGAACCAGGGTCAACATCATCGACTCCCCTGGTGCCACCGAGTTCAGCGGCGACGCCCGCACCGCGATCAGAGCGGCAGACCTCGCCATGTTCGCGGTCTCGGCGGTCGACGGTGTCGAAGTGCAGACCGAGGCACTGTGGCGGGCTGCGGAGGAAGAAGGGATTCCACGAGCCATCGTCGTCACGAAGCTCGACCGTGAGCGCGCCTCCTATGAGCGTGTGTTGGGCGAGTTGCGTGACAGCTTTGGCAAGTCGGTCGCTCCTATCCAGGTGCCGATTGGCTCGGAGGAGAACCTCCGCGGTTTGGTCCGGGTGGCCACCGAACGCGCCTACGAGTACTCGTCGGGGTCGCCCACCGGTACACAGGTCGATCTTCCCGACGAGGTCGCTGAACTGGTCCACAACGCTCACACGGGCCTCATCGAGACGGTCGTCGAGACCGACGACGCGATGATGGAAGCCTACTTCGAAGGCACTGAACCCAGCCGGGAGCAGATTGTCGACACCATCCACCTCGGGATCGTCGCGGGTGAGATCCATCCCGTTCTGGTCACTTCTGCCGAGAAGCTCATCGGCATCGACACGCTCCTCGAGTTCATCCTCGACTACGGGCCCAACCCGTTGGAGCGCAGCCTCCCACCGCTCAGCCAGGGGAGTCTCATGGAGCCGAGTGCCGACGGCCCCGTCCTTGCATACGTCTTCAAGACCTTCTCCGACCCGTTCGTCGGGCGAATCTCGTTGTTCCGCATCTACTCGGGGACGATTCAAGCCGACCAGGAGTTGGACGTGGCCCGTGGCGGCAAGGTCCGACTCCACAATCTCTTCAAGCTGCAAGGCAAGGACCACAACGACGTGCCCGATCTCCCCGTGGGTGGCATCGGTGCGGTCGCGAAGCTGGAGAACCTCCATCCCGGGGACACGATGCGCTCGCCGGGTCTCGACGCAGTCATCGAGCCGACCCAATACCCGAGACCGGTCGCTGAGCTTGCAATCGCCCCTCACTCCCACCATGACGACGAGAAGATGTCGACGGCCCTGCACCGGATCGAGGAGTCCGATCCGACCATCAAAGTCGAGCGACGTGCCGAAACCGGTGAGACCATCTTGTCTGGTCTGGGCGACACCCATCTCGACGTCACTCTGGCCCGGATCAAGCGGATGTTCGGAGTAGAGATCGACGGCGCCGTCCCCAAGATCCCCTACCGGGAATCGATCATGGCCACAGCCGAGGCCGAGGGAAAGCACAAGAAGCAGTCGGGCGGACGTGGCCAATTCGGAGTGGCTTCGGTCCGTTTCTCACCGAGACCGCGAGGATCGGGATACGAGTTCATCGACTCCATCAAGGGTGGCTCGATCCCGCGTGGCTTGATCCCCGCGGTCGACAAGGGGATCCAGGAAGCCCTGCAGCGGGGAATCCTCGCCGGATTCCCGGTCGTCGACGTGGCCGCGGAGGTGTACGACGGCAAGTACCACGCAGTGGACTCCGACGAGATGTCCTTCAGGATGGCGGGGATCCAAGCCCTGCGAACCGCTAGCCCGAATCTCCGGCCCGTCCTTCTCGAGCCGATCATGAAAGTCACGGTGACGGTCCCCGAAGATCACCTCGGTGACGTCATGGGCGACATCAACTCCAAACGCGGGAAGGTCCTCGGGATGGAGGGCGAAGGCATCCTGCGAAGCGTCAACGCCGAAGTGCCCATGGCCGAGATGCAGCAGTACGCTGCGGAGTTGCGCTCCCTCACCTCAGGTCGGGGTACTTTCGAGATGGAATTCGACCACTACGAGGAAGTGCCGCACAATGAGGCACAAGCAGTGATAGCGGCGCGCGACGCCGACGAATAGGAGAGAGGACAGGAATGCCCGACGCAGTCCTACGTTACGGCGACGAAGAGCTCACCCTCCCGGTCCACGAGGCCACCGAGGGCAACGACGGCATCGACATCTCCAGACTGCGCGGAACATTCGGGTTGGTCACCCACGATCGCGGTTTCGGGAACACGGCCGAAGGCGAATCACAGGTGAGCTACATCGACGGTGACGAAGGCGTCCTCATCTACCGCGGGTACCCGATCGAGCAACTCGCCGAAAGCACCTCCTTCCTCGAGGTCGCCTATCTCCTCCAGTACGGGGAGTTGCCGACCAAGGCCGAGCTCGAGGCATACGAAGAGTCGATCACCTACCACACCATGCTCCGCGAGGACATGAAGTTCCTGTTCGAGGCGTTTCCACACCGCGCCCATCCGATGCAGATCCTCTCTTCAGCAACTTCGGCTCTCGCCACGTACTACCCGGACGCGCTCGATCCCATGGATCAGGAGGCGGTCGACATCAGCGCACGTCGTCTCATCGCCAAGACGCCGACGATGATCGCCTGGACCTACAAGTACGGCATTCACCAGCCGTACGTCTATCCGGACAACTCGCTCGAGTACACCGAGAACTTCCTCAAGATGATGTTCTCGGTTCCATCCGAGGATTACGTGGTCGATCCTCTCGTGGCTCAGACCTTGAACCTGTTGCTGATCCTCCACGCCGATCACGGGCAGAACTGCTCGTCGTCGGCTGTCCGTCTCGTCGGCTCCGGTCACGCCAACATCTTCAGCTCGATCTCCGCCGGCATCGGCGCCCTATCCGGTCCCCTCCACGGTGGCGCAAACCAGGCAGTCCTCGAAATGCTCGACGGGCTCGTCGCGTCCGGCCAGGACCTGAACACCGTGGTCAATCGGGCGAAAGACAAGGACGACCCGTTCCGTCTCATGGGGTTCGGCCATCGTGTCTACAAGAACTTCGACCCGAGGGCACGCATCATCAAGAAGGCCGCCGAAGACGTTCTCGACCAGATGGGGGTAGATGACCCGATCCTCGACCTCGCACGCAGACTCGAGGAAGTGGCGTTGTCCGACGACTACTTCGTGGAGCGCAAGCTCTACCCGAACGTGGACTTCTATTCGGGGATCATCTATCGGGCGATCGGTTTTCCCACTGACATGTTCACGGTCTTGTTCGCCCTCGGTCGGCTTCCTGGCTGGCTTGCGCAGTGGCGTGAGTTGGCCGCCGATCCCGAGTCACGCATCTTCCGTCCGCGGCAGGTCTATACGGGTGCAGCGAGACGGGACGTGGTCCCGATCGATCAGCGTTAACCGCTTCCTAATGCATGGGAGCCGGAATACCGGTTCTGCGCCGCGCAGAAAGCCCTAGACCGGGTTGATTGCCTCTATGTAGGGCGTCTCGACGACCTCACCGGTCACCGCGTCGACGACCACCAAGGCACGTTGGTCCGGTGGTTCGGAGGCGGAATAGAGCATCACCGACCAACGGGGTCGGGACCTCCATCCCTGGAAGCGGATCGAGGCCGAAGCGTGCCCTACAGCGAATGCGACGACGGCGGCTGCCCGGGTCAGAGCATCGTGCTCGTCGATGACGAGGGGCCACGCGCTGGCGAATTGCCAGGCGGCCAGGGCGGCAAATGCGAGCCCGACGATCCACCCGCCGTCGATCGTGAAGACGGCCACGATCCCTGCCACAACGTAGACCCATCCGGAGATGCGTCGCCTCGACGGCTCCGGGAACCGGTAATCACCCTCGACGTTGGCGTCGAGCTCTTCCTCGATGGCGATCTCGTCGGCTAGATCTCGTTCGATGTAGATGCCCTCACGATCGACCCGGCGCTCGTCATCGGTCATGTCGGTGTCCGCGCCATGTCGAAGAGTTTGGTGGTTGCCTCGACCAGAGGGACACCCCTGGTGTCCCGGTCCTCCCCGTACAAACGGAGGCCAACGGTCGTGTTGGCGATGTCATCGTCGCCGACCACGATCACCGCTGGGTGCTTCTGGGTGAGGGCCCTGCGAATCTTGTCCCCTACCGTCTCGGTCGAGAGATCGACTTTGGTCCGGAGTCCCGCGTCGACCAGCCGGTCTTTGACCTGGTTGGCATAGTCGTCGTGACGATCGGCGACGGGGATGATCGACACCTGGACAGGCGCCAGCCACATGGGGAATGCTCCGGCGTAGTGCTCGACGAGGATTCCCATGAACCGCTCCAGAGAACCGGCTTTGGCGCAATGGATCATGTACGGCACTTCAGGGGAGTTCGTGGAGTCGACGTACTCGAGCCCGAATCGGCGCGGGGTGTTGACGTCGAGTTGGATAGTGGAGCATTGCCAACGACGTCCGATGGCGTCTTTGATGTGGACGTCGATCTTGGGCCCGTAGAAGGCACCTTCGCCTGGTGCCACCCGGTATTTGACCCCGTGGGCGTCCAGAGCGTTGGCCAACGCCTCTTCGGCGACCTCCCAGCGATCCTCCTCGTCGACGATGGCCTTTTCAGGTCTCGTGCTGAGGTCTGCCTCGAAATCATCAAAGCCGAAATCACGCAACCAGGTGAGGACGAAGTCGAGATGCAGCTCGAGCTCGTCTTGGATCTGGGCTTCTGTGCAAAAGGTGTGGGAGTCGTCCTGGGTGAAGCCGCGGGCCCTCAGGATCCCGTGTACGACCCCGGACTGCTCGTACCGGTAGACCCCGCCCAGCTCCCCCAACCGCATCGGCAACTCCCGGTAGGAGCGTTGCTGGCTCTGATAGACCAGCACGTGGAACGGGCAGTTCATCGGCTTCACCCGATAGCCAGGATCGCCCTCGTACTGCATGGGCGGGTACATGTTCTCGGCGTAGAAGTCGAGATGGCCCGACGTCTGCCAGAGCTCCTCTCGCCCGATGTGAGGAGTGAAGACGAAGTCGAATCCGAACCTCTGATGGAGAGTCCTGCTGTGGTCCTCGACCACCTTCCGCAGCATTCCGCCGTTCGGGTGCCACACGGCCAGACCTGAGCCGAGTTCCGGCGGGAAGCTGAACAGGTCGAGCTCGGTGCCCAGACGGCGATGATCACGCTTCTCGGCCTCCTCGAGACGGTTGAGGTGCTGGTCGAGGTCGACTTTGGAAGCCCATGCCGTGCCATAGATGCGTTGCAGCTGTTCGCGATCCTGGTCCCCACGCCAATATGCACCAGAGCTTCGCAGCACCTTGAATGCGGGGATGCGGCCGGTCCCGGGCAGGTGTGGCCCCCGGCAGAGGTCGACGAATTCGAGGTTCCGGTAGGCGGTCACCTGGTCTCCACCACCGACCTCGCTTGGGTCGACGTTCTCGATGATCTCCGTCTTGAACTTGTGGTCGGCGAACAATTCGAGTGCTTCGGCACGCGTCATAGCCACCCGTTCGAAGGGCTGATCCTCGGCAACGATCTCCGACATCCGGGCCTCGATCTTCTCGAGATCCTCGGGGGTGAACGGGTTGGCGACCTCGAAGTCGTAATAGAAGCCGTCCTCGATCGGAGGACCTATGGCGAACGTGGAGCCGGGGAACAGGTCGAGCACCGCCTGTGCCATCACATGTGCCGTCGAGTGGCGGAGGATGTGCAGCCCTTCGGGTGAGTCGAGGGTGACCACCTCGAAGTCGATCGGGTCGTCGTCGGAAGGCTCGATGGGACGCGCCAGATCGCGCTGTTCGCCGTCGACTTTCACTGCAATGGCGGCACGCGCCAGTCCGGCGCCGATAGCTCGGGCGCCGTCGAGACCGGAAGCCCCATCATCCAGGGTCAACACGGTTTGGTCGGGAAGTCGAAGGTCCACGGAATTGCCTTATGGTCGCTAGCCTGAGGCAGCGTAATTACGTGACCAGGAATAGTCGCTTTGGTATCCGACAGAGGTGAGTAGGGAATGACTGCACGGGGACTGGTCGAAGGGCTCTATCCGTCGGCGCGGATACGCGAGCTCGGCGCGGGACAGAACAAGGTGTTTCGCGTAACCGAGAACGAAGTCGACAACTCCATCGTCAAGGTCTACCCGATGGCGTCGCGTGAGAAGCGGGAGCGGCATGCACTCGAGGCGCTTTCGGGCATCGAAGGCGTCCCCGCCATCCTCAACCACGGGGTCGACGGTGAGGAAGCGTGGCTCAAGATGACCGACGGTGGCAGTTGGAACCTATCCAGCCTGCCCAAGAATCTGGAAGTGGTCGAGGCAGCCGGGCAAACCCTGCGCAACGTCCACAGCGCCAAGGCAGAGATCACGAACCTGGTGGTCGGCATCGATGCCGAATATGTGAAAAGCCACTACAAGTCGACAGTCGAGCGTCTCGGACGATATCGCCGGCGCTTCGGGATGCCACAGGCGGTGCTCGACAAGGCCATGGACATAGAACCACCCCTGGCTACCGATCCGGTCCCCTCTCACACCCGTCCCACGCCATCGAAGTTCGTGGTCAACGAGCAGAGCGAGGTCACTCTCGTCGACTGGGAGTGGGCCACGTTGGGACCCCCCGAATGGGACCTCACCCTCGCCGTCTGGCAGTTCGCGGTGAACCACGGTGAGGATGCCGCAGCTGCGTTCAGGAAGGGCTACGCCGCGGAGCTCCCGGAAAGCCGGTACCGCTCCTGGGTCGCTTACCACTCGGCCATGATGATGCTCGAGGCCGCCGAGGTTCGCGAAGGCCGGCTGGGCGACCTCCACTACCTGGTGGGCGATCTCACCGAAGCGGTCATGGGGACCTGAGCCCGCGCCTCAGTCTGCCGGGGGAAATCCACGAGTTCGCGTTCGACCTCTCTTAGCCTCTTGCCAGTCTCGGCAAGGAGAACGGACGAATGTTTGAAGCTCTGGTGGTGGCCACTGCGACAACGGGTCTGTTTGCGCTCGCCAGGGGGGTACGGGGCAACGAGAGATTCAAGATCGATCCTCGGCTCGTGGTCTCGATGCGGGACGAGCGGGGCGACCTTCCCTGTCCCTGGTGCTATTCGCCAACCGACGAGAACGACAAACGCTGCAGAGGCTGTGGACGGCCGTTCGGCTGACTCTCATCTTCCATGGCAACAGCTGGTCTGTTTGACACCTGGATAACCGGCTATCCGCCTCTATTGTGAAAGTGTGAGCAGGGTAGGTCTGGTCCTCGGCGGTGGGGGCATCACCGGTGCCGCCTATGAGGTTGCCTCGTTGATGGCGTTGCGCATGGCGACGGACTGGGATCCCAATCGGGCCGAAGTGGTGGTTGGGACGTCTTCGGGCGCGTTCGTCTCGTCTCTGGTTCGCCACGACTCGCTCACTCTCGACTCACTGGTCCTCCCCAGCGACGAGCGTGATGACGTCGCGTCACGGATCCGCTCCCACGTCTATTCGAAGGACGTCTCTGCCAACGTCGGCAAGTGGATGCGATACGGCATAGTGCCCGGTGTCCGCAACCCCGGCCTCACCATGTTCCTTGGCTCTCCTGCCCGTTACAGCGCCGCAGGTCTCGCAACATGGGTTGCCTCTCAAATCGGCGAGACGGCTGCAGAGGCATGGCCCGATCGCCCCACCGCCATCATGGCCCATGACCTGGAGAAGGGAACTCGGGTCGCCTTCGGCACGGAGGGCTCTCCGGAGACGGGCATTGCCCACGCCGTGGCGGCATCCTCCGCCGTGCCGCTGGTGTTCCGCCCATACGCCATCGGGGGCGGGTTGTACGTAGACGGAGGGATCTCCTCGGGGACCCACGCCGACGTGGTACTCGGCGTCGGTGAACCACTCGATCTCGTGCTGGTCATTGCCCCGATGGCGGCCCAAGTGCAGAGGGCACGCGCCCGTTTCCACGAGAAGATGTTCGATCGGGTTGGTCTGAGGGCTTTGCGTGAGGAGATAGCCCTCATCCAGGACGAGTGGCCCGACTGCGACATCGTCACCCTGTTTCCGTCTCCTTCGGTTCAGAACGCCATGCGCCCCAACCCGATGGACGCCTCACGTGCCGTCGCAACCTTCATGAGGACCTTGATTTCCATGAAACGGACACTGGCCCGCCCCGATATCTGGGGACGGCTCGATCGTCACCTGGTGCCCTCCCGGGTCAGCCGTCGCGCGGTGACCCGCTGACCGGGAAGGGAGTTCAGACGATCCGACGTTTGCTGGCCCAACGCGCCAGCTCGTGACGATTCGTCAGCTGAAGCTTGCGTAGCACCGATGAGACGTGGGTCTCCACGGTCTTGATCGAGATGTTGAGCTTGCGAGCGACCTGTTTGTAGGCGAACCCGCGGGCGATGAGCCGGAGGACGTCCTTTTCCCGTGCCGTCAGCTGGTCGAGCTCCGGGTCGTCGTCGGAGGGGATGGCTCCAGCAAAGGCGTCGAGCACGAAACCGGCGAGACGAGGCGAGAAGACGGCATCACCGGCGTGGATCCGTCGGACCGCGTCGGCAAGATCGTTGGGCTCGATCGTCTTGGTGACGTATCCCCTGGCCCCTGCCCGGATCATGGCTATGACATCCTCTGCTTGATCGGATACCGACAGGGCGAGGAATTTCACGTCCGGATTGGTCTCGGCGACACCCTCGACCACGGCGATGCCTCCTCCATCAGGCATGTGTACGTCGACTAGGACGACATCGGGGCGGAGCGTCCTGATCTCGTCGATGGCCGTGTCGACGTCGTAGGCGGTGCCCACTATCCGGAAGTCTGTGTCGAGCTCGGCTTTGACCCCGGAGAGGAAGAGACGATGGTCATCGACGAGGTAGACCTTGATGCTCACAGCGCCAACTTCAGCATCACTTCGGTGCCTTCGCCAGCAGCGCTGTCCAAGACCACCTCGCCACCGGCCTTCTCCATGCGTGCTCGGATCGATTGCGAGATCCCCTTCCGGTCGGACGGCACCGTATCGGGATCGAAACCCTTGCCCTGGTCGGTTACGTAGACCTGAACTGCCTCGTCATCGACCTCGAGATACAGCGACATGCGGTCAGCGTCGGAATGCTTCGCTGCGTTGACCATCGCCTCACTCGCCGCGGCCACCAGTGCCCTTGCCCTGTCGTCGACCGCTCGGTCACCGACCGTCACCACGTCGACGGGGATCTGGAAGTCGGACTCGACCTTCGCGGCGGCCTGTTTGAGGGCCGTCGAGACCAGATCGATGCCGTCGAGTGGCGCCGTCCCGTACAGCCAGTCGCGCAGTTCTGATTCCTGATGACGGGCGAGCATGGCCATGCGTTGTGGGTCGTCAGTCCTCTGGATGAGGGCGAGAGTCTGCAGAACGGAGTCGTGGAGATGGGCCGCCACCTCGGCCCGCGACTCCTGCCTTATCCGTTCGCCCCGCTCCGCGCTGAGGTCGGTCAGGAGACGACGAACCCAGGGGCCGAAAGCGACGAAGACCCCGAGACCCGTGAGGATGACCGCCAGGAACACGACGCTGAGATCGAACAGCCGGCCAACGACGTTTGAGAACATGATGATGCCCCCGGCGAGGAGAATCACGCCCAGGACCAATCGAACCTTCCCAACCTTCTCGACCCCGGGGCTCAGCAGCGCGGCAAATGGGCCGGGACTGTCGGGGTCGGTGAGGGCGGCCGTGCCGAATGAGAGGGCGGCTGCGGTCAGGACGACCACCGTGTTCGGCCATAACCCGAAGGCTCCCAGGAGGAAGAGGAGCCCGGCGAAAGCGATGGCGAGGCCGATGGCCTGGCTGGTTTCCACCGGTTCCCGGGAGCGGTCGTCCACCTTGTCGTAGGTGACTAGCCAGAAGAGCAGATAGGCGATCCCGCCGATGCCCCAGACCGGGAGCAAAGTCACGAAAGCGGCCCTCACATATCCGTCACGAACACCGAGGGTGTCGGCGATGCCGCCGGCGACACCGGCGATGACCCGATCGGTGCGGCGTCGGTGGGGTTCGAATGGGCCGGCGACACTGGCGGTTGACACGAGGGAATCATGCCCTCCTTCGAGGGTCACCTCAATCAGGGTCTCCCCTGAATCCCCTAAGGGAGTGCTCAGGGTCGTCACCGATGGTGTCCGGCGGGGGCTGTTGGTTTGATGGGAGACATGGAAAACGCAGAAAGCACCACCACGGAGTCATCCGAGTGGAGACGCCGCTCCGAGGAGCTGGTTCGGCCTGTCCAAGGTCGGGCGGTTGCCGGTGTGGCAAGAGGCCTGGCCGACAACTTCGGCCTCGCAGATTGGATACCAAGGGTCTTCTTCGTCGTGACCGCCTTCATGGGTGGTCTGGGGATCATCCTCTACGTCGCATGTTGGGCGTTCATCCGCTCCGAGGACGAGAACGAGTCGATAGCGGACCGATTCTTCTCGGGCGCCTCGACTTCGAGGTCGTGGATGGGGATCGGGCTGATAGTGATCGCAGGGATCATCATCCTCTCCAACTTCACGTTCCTCTCCGGTGAGGTGATCTGGGCCGCGGCCTTCCTGGTTGTGGGTCTTCTCCTCTACACAGGCAATCTCCCAAGTGGGACAAAGGAGCCCAGCGAGATGTCGGTCGAGTCCAAGGAGGGAGTTCAACGAATGAACACGACTGACACATTGGAGACCGAGGCCACCGTCACTGGCGACTCCCCCGCCGGTGGGACGACACCCCCTCCCTACACGCCGACCCCTACCCCGGCGCAGCCCACCGTCCCTCCCACGAAGCCGCGGGAGACCTCGTTTCTGGGCCGTCTCACCATCGGAGCCATGCTCGTGGCTACGGGCACTCTCGCCGTCCTGGACAACATCTCGGCATTGCCCATCGATGCCGACCCTCGCCACTACCTGGCGTTGGCGGTCACAGTCCTCGGCATTGGCTTGGTGGTCGGTTCAGTTCTGGGGAGAGCCCGATGGCTCATCCTGATCGGGGTCTTTCTGGTGCCGACCCTGACCTTCTCCCCGGCCTTCCAGTACGACTGGGACTCGCCGGCCTTCAACAGGGAGCTGACCCCGGTGTCGTTCGGGGAGGTCGACCAGGACGTGAGCATCGAGGTGGGACGTCTCTACATCGACCTATCAGAGCTCCCCTGGGACGGTGAGGAAGTATTCCTCGATGCAGAAGTCGCAGTAGGGAGTCTGCGCATAACGGTGCCTGACGGTGTGGGCATCGTCGGGCGCGCAGGCGTCGACATCGGCTTCGTTCAAGAGCCCGGCCGCTCCAGCAGCGGGTTGGGGGAACGCCAGTTGACGTGGGATTCGCCCGGTGAGAGGGGGACCCTTCTCCTCGACGCCGACGTCAACATCGGCAACCTAGAGATCTCGCGATAGGAGACATGATCATGAAGAGACACTCATTCGACGGGTTGTCGTTCATCGCCGGGATGACGTTTGCCGGTATTGGGCTCGCCTTCCTGTTGATTCGCGACTTGTCCGATCTCGTCGACGTCTTCACCGACGCCGGCTCGTGGTTCTGGCCGCTGGTGTTGGTCGTCACCGGTATAGCGGTGATCGCACCCGCCGTGACCAAGAGTCGTGAGACGAAGGTCGACGACGAGTACACCGAAGAGCTCGACTAGTCACTTGTGGGGGCGACCCCCGCACCCCCTAGGCGGTCGCGGGCTCCCGCAACGCCTCGTATAGCGAGCGACCTGCCACGAAGAGAACCAGCACGCCAAAGGCGACAGACAGAGTGCGGCCATCGATGCCGAGAGCGAGGCTGGTGCCCATCACGGACCCGACGACTCCCCCGGCGCCGATGAAGGCAGAGTCCTTCAGCCGCACTCGTCTGTTGCGCACGTTGACGACGGAGCCCGCTATCGCAGTGAGGATGATGGCTACCAGGGACGTTCCCTGTGCAACGTGTTGGTCGAGACCCAAGAAGAGCACACCCGCAGGGACGATCACCACTCCCCCGCCGATCCCCACCAAACCGGCGAAGACGCCGGAAACGAGCCCGATTCCGAAGGCGACCAAAGTCAAAGTGGTGATGTCCAAACCGGCTGTCACCGTGAGCGGATCGCCACCGAGGATCATTCGAACCCCGGCCACCAAGAGCACGATCGAGAAGACGATTCCGAGGTTTCGAGAGCTCATTCGGTTCATCAACGAGGCACCGACCACCGAACCCACCACCCCGCCCAACCCAATGGCGATTCCAAATCTGACGCTGATGTCGCCTGCCAGGCCGTAGGAGATGGCCCCCGCTGTGGCGATGATGATGAACGAAGCCAGGGATGTGGCGTGAGCGCGGTGACGTCCCAGCCCGACCCAGACGAGCAATGGCACGAGGATGATCCCGCCGCCGACGCCGAAGAAGCCACCGAGCATGCCGGCCGCGGCGCCGAGCAAGGCGAGTTTCCCCAGCCCTACCGATTCTTGCTGATCCACGTTCTGAGCCTAGGAACGTTGGCCGTTGGATTCGGTTGGCCAGACCGGAGGTACACAGCTGGCCGCTGAACCGAGGGCGCTGGCCTGTCCTTCGGACAGGTAGGGAGCCTCGGAGCAACTCCCTACCTCTCGAGCGCAGCTCGAGAGGTGACTTCGTTGAGCGGGCCTGTGAACCCCGGGTTCGCGGATTACGGTGGCCGCATGGAGTTCGACGCCAAGAGTGCCTTGATCGTGGTCGACGTGCAGAACGATTTCGCCGACGCGACCGGCAATCTCTACGTCGAAGGTGGCGAGGACGTGATCCCTCTCATCAACGCTCAGATCGTTCGAGCGGTAGACGCTGGGGCGACGATCGTCTACAGCCAGGACTGGCATCCCGAAACGACTCCCCACTTCGAGAAGGACGGCGGTATCTGGCCCGTCCACTGTGTTGCCGACACGGCGGGAGCCGAGTTCCACCCCGATCTGGACATCGTCGACCACGCCGTGTTCATCAAGAAGGGAGTCGGTGGGGAGGATGGTTACTCGGCGTTTCATGTCCGCGACCCGGTGACCGGGGAGGAGTCCTCGACCGGTCTCGCTGAGCGTCTAGGCGGAATCCAGTCTGTGACGGTCGTCGGGCTGGCCCTCGACTACTGCGTGAAGGAGACCGCCCTCGACGCAGCCCGACTCTTTGCGACGACCCTGCTCGCCGATGGCACCAAGCCGGTGAATCTCCATCCCGGTGACGGGACCAGGGCAGTGGCTGAGATGGTGGCCGCGGGGGTGCGGGTGGTCTAGTGACACGGCATCAGGTCTCGAGCTCTGCGATCAACTCGAGCTGGAGGTCTTTCATCCTCTTGGTGAGCGACACGTGATAGATGTGCGGGTTCACGAGGCGGCGGACTCCAGGGTCGAGCCGATCCAGGTCGGCACGTCTCCGCTCCCGTAGCGTCTCCAAGTCGACCTCATCCGTTTGTTGTCTCCCTTCGGTGAACACCGGGCCAAGGAGATCCTCTGAGCCGGAGATGTCGGTCGTGTTCAGGGTGCGATGTACTTCGCGGTGGGGGTGGAACAGGTCGATGGTGGGTGCTGACAGCGGTTCCTCCCCTGCCTCGCCGATGATGTCGGCGGTGGCCAGACCGCGGCGGTCGTACAGACGCAGCACGCGCTTCTCGCCGGGCACCGCCATCTTCTCGATGCTCTCCGAGATCTTGATCGCGGGCGCCCAGGCGCCGTCTCCATCATCGACCGCCACCAGCTTGTAGACCCCTCCAAGGGCCGGATCGCCGTGTGAGGTGATCAGACGGGTGCCCACACCGAACATGACCCTGCCCACCAGGGCCTTCGGATCGAGCCCATAACGGGGAGCCTCCGACTCGAGCTGAGAGAGGATCTGCCAGATCACTAGCTCGTCGAGATCCGAGGAGAGGAGGATGGAGACTTCTTCGAATCCGGCGGCGTCTAGCAACGATGCTGCCTGGATGGTCATGTAGGCGAGGTCGCCGGAGTCGATACGTATCCCCACCGGCTCGTGACCGGCCTTCCTCAATGCCCGGAACACCTCGATAGCGTTGGGTACGCCTGAATCGATCACGTCGATGGTGTCGACGAGAAGGATGCACTCGTCGGGGTAGACGTCTGCGAACTTGCGGAAGGCGTCGAGCTCCGAACCTCCGAGCGCGATGAATGCCTGCACCATGGAGTGGGCATGGGTGCCTTTGGGATCGAGACCGACCGCGTGGGACATCACGACATTCGACGTGTAGTCGGCCCCGCCAACGAGGGCCGCATGGCCCCCGGCGTGGACCCCCGAGTGAGGCCCTCTCCTCATCCCGAACTCGAGGATGCTCGCTCCCCTTGCCGCGTCGTCGACACGGGCAGCCTTGGTTGCGATGAGAGTCGGGTAGTTGAGCCGGTTGAGGAACGGTGTCTCCAGTATCTGGGTCATGGCAAGCGGTCCTCGCACCATGGCGATGGGAGCGTTGGCATGGACCACACGCCCCTCGGGCACGGCCTCAACCGTCACCTCGGATAGGTCCCCGTGCTCGGAGAGCCAGTCGAGAAACCCCCTGTCGAATCGCTTGGCCCCCGTGGCCGTCTCTTGGGTTGCGAGCATGTCGATGTCGGGTGTCTCGAAGCGGACGGTTTCCATCCACTCGAGGAGCCAGCCGAGCCCTGCTGTGACGCAGTAACCGGCCTGGTGATTGCCGTAGTCGGGATATCGCCGGAAGAAGTAGTCGAATTGAGCGTGTCGCTCGGCGAGACCCTCTTTCCAATAGACCTGTGCCATCGCCAATTGGTACTGGTC
>Ga0307505_10001956_pt1 | contig 15309 bp, 12 predicted proteins | sample 23_S_MG_FD_202183 | JGI IMG/M metagenome (GOLD analysis project Ga0307505, IMG submission 202183) | Soil microbial communities from Populus trichocarpa stands in riparian zone in the Pacific Northwest, United States - 23_S | ecosystem: Environmental > Terrestrial > Soil > Riparian zone > Trees...
CCCCGGGGGGGGCCCCCCCCCCGCGCTCCGAATCCGGAATTCTATAAGTCGGTCGAGTCGTGAGATTCTGTGTTAAGATGCGCCGCTAACCTAAGCCCAGTCTCACGGTTTCAACCCTGATTTAGGAGAAATTCTCATGAGGAAGACGCTTGCTTTGTTGCTCGCTGCTGCTTTTTTATACGTGGTTCCCCCTGCTCCTCTGTCTACCAAAAGCCAGACTTTGGCAGCAACCAGCAAGTTTTTTACGGCCACGAATCCGATACCCAACCGGTATATCGTCGTGCTGGCGACCACGGACCTTAGTCCGATCCCCGATTCACAGGCTCCGGTAAGCAAGACGGCCACTCCAGTGGTCGTGAATAATTCCGTCGCTTCGGCGTTCTCTCTCGACGCGAGTTCGACGGCCTTTATTGCTTCACCAATGCCTGCCGATCCGGTTGTGATAGCGACGGCGACTGCCCTGACAAATGAATACGGCGGCACTTTCTCCACCACCTGGAGCTCGGCGCTGAAGGGCTTCCGCCTGCACGCTAATAACACGCAAGCAATAGCGATGAGCAACGACTCGCGGGTTGCCTTCATCGTGCAGGACGGTGCGATTGCCGTGGGGACGCCGGACGGTGAGCCGATTGTGATGGGCCCAGATCCGGGCGGCCTCCAGAATCCGCAGCCCAACGCTTCATGGGGGCTCGACCGCATTAACCAGCGCTATCTACCGCTTGATAAGTGGTATGAGTATCACAACGATGGGGAAGGCGTGAACGCCTACGTCATTGATACCGGTATTCTTCCCACTCACGTTGAATTCGGTGAGCGTGCCTTCGCAATTTACGACGCGGTCGACCGCGAGGGTAACGGCATCGATTGCAACGGTCACGGTTCGCACGTGGCCGGGACCATCGGCGGTCAAACCTACGGTGTGGCTAAGAAGGTGCGCCTGTTCGGTGTGCGCGTGCTCAACTGTCAGGGCATCGGCGCGTGGTCGGATGTCATCGACGGAGTCAACTTCGTAACGTGGCATAGCAGGCAACCGACGCAACAGGGCGTCCCGGCAGTGGCTAACATGAGTCTCGGTGGAGAGACCAACAGAGCCACGGACGCGGCAGTGAGAAACTCGATCAGATCGGGCGTGGTTTACGTAGTCGCAGCCGGTAACGGAAACAAAGATGCTTCGACTTACTCTCCGGCCGGTGTTCCGGAGGCGATTACAGTCGGCGCCACAACCCGCGGCGATGCTCGAGGAGAGTTCTCTAACTATGGGCCGGCGCTGGATCTTTTTGCACCCGGCGTCAGTATCACATCGGCCTGGATCGGCGATAACCAGATGTACGCGACCGCATCAGGCACGTCGATGGCATCACCGCACGTGGCCGGCGTCGTAGCACTCTACCTGGAGACACGCCGGACTGCGTCGCCCTCGACGGTCCGTTCAGCACTGGTCGGCACGTCGACTTCCGGTGTCGTCAGTAATATCGGGGAGACATCTCCAAACCGTTTGTTGTTTACGAATTATTGATTCGCGTTTCTAACGGGGGTTCTGGCTTGCGAGTTAATACTACAAACCCGATCCTCGAATTTAATGAAGCTCAGAAGCAGATAGCGGACTCACTATCAGCCGTTGTTGTTGTCGGAGATGACTTGTGGGTTGCCTCTGATGAAACGACGAGCGTTGAGCGTCTCTCATCCACCGACGGCGTTAACTTCAACTCGCACAAGTCTTTTCCACTCAACGACATTATCGATCTCCCGGCGCAGGATCCAGACTTCGATCAGGAGATCGATATTGAGGGGTTGGATCATCACGGTTCGTACTTGTGGTTGGTGGGTTCACATAGCATCAAGCGTAAGAAGGTCAAGGAGGGAGAGACCACCGAAAAGAATTTCAAGCGGCTGGCAACGGCCGAGATCAAAGGCAATCGTTTCCTCCTCGCACGCGTTCCGCTGTTGGAAACTGATCCGGGCCGCAAATTGAAAGCGGGTCAGTTGGACGGCGATATCAAAAGTAATGCTCTCACCGACGCAATTAAGCAGGCGAACAATGGTAAGGGTGATCCGCACTTCGCCAACTTTCTCACGGTTCCCGGCAAAGATAACGGCTTCGACATAGAAGGATTGGCGATCAGTGGCGAGCGCATTTTCATCGGACTCCGTGGGCCGGTGTTGCGCGGTTGGGCCGGGATCCTGGAAGTCTCAGTAGCAGAAGCTGACTCGCGATTGAATTTGCGAGAAATAGGACCTGAAGGCAGACCTTACAAGAAACACTTTCTGGACCTGAACGGTCTCGGCGTAAGAGACATTTGCGTTGATGAACAGGATTTGTTGATCCTTGCTGGTCCAACGATGAACCTCGACGGCCCGTTCGCGGTATATCGATGGCGAGAGGCACTCGAATCGTCTGAGGAGCAGCTAATCTCTTCGGAAGATCTCGAGCTCGTGTTCGCTGTTCCAAACGGAGTTGGTTTCGATCATGCTGAAGGCATGGCGTTGGTTACCGATCCGAAGCGCTTGCTGATCGTTTACGACAGTCCGGGCAAGGAACGGAAAATCAGTGATCGAGCTGTGAAGGCCGACGTTTTTGACCTACCCAATAACTAACCATGAAAACAATTCGCGTTCTTTCCCTGCTTAGCGTTTTGCTTGTTTTGGCAACAACTCTAGCCGCACAACCAGAAGCTACTCCTTCCCTCAGCATTCAACCTACTCCGTCTCCGCAAACATCACCTGCGCCAACGGTCGCCGAGAACAAGGTCATGCCGGAGAAAGATTTTAAAGAGGTTACGGATGAATTAGACAAGAAGTGGGACGAGTACGACTCGAAAGGAAATTGGTATCTGGCGTTTTACTACATATTCACTATTGGTGCGGCCGTCTCTAGTGCGTTGGCGGGATTAATACTGCAGTGGGACACGCCCCAGAGAAATTTCAAGAAAGCTGCATCAATACTCGCCTTTCTAGGCGCGGCTCTTGTGACGGTGATGACGTACGTGGATTTCACGGCGAATGCACGCGCTAATAAAGCCGCGGCTAATCAAACCATACGTTTGAAGCTTGACGTCCAAAGAGGCTCAGTTAAGGACCCTGTTGATGTCCGTGAGAAAATGCAGGACATTTATGAACAGAAACAGGTCTTGGGACTGCCGAAGTCGCCTTCGGCTGCGCCTCAGCGTTAAATGGGCTTCGTATGTCTGGATCAAAGGTTGCCATCATTGCCGCGCTTCTCGGTAACCTCGCAATCGCGGTTATTAAGTTTCTTGCTGCTTATATCACGGGCAGTTCCGCGATGGTTTCGGAGGCCATTCACTCGATGGTGGATTCCGGCAATGAGGTGCTGCTGCTGGTCGGATTGAGTAAGAGCAAGAAGCGGCCCGACCTGGAACATCCGTATGGACATGGCAGGGAAATATATTTCTGGTCGTTCGTAGTCGCGGTGGCGATCTTTGCCGTGGGCGGTGGGGTGTCGGTTTATGAAGGCGTCAGGCATATTCTGGCGCCGACTCCGATTGAAGATGCGTTTTGGAACTACGTTGTTCTCGGAAGCGCTTTCGTTTTTGAAAGTATCACCTGGGTTTTTGGTTGGCGGGTATTTCGCACGCGGCTCGGCAATCAGAATCCGTTCCTGGCGATTCATCGCAGCAAGGATCCCATCAGTTTCATGGTGATCTTTGAAGACTCGGCAGCGTTGGTGGGTTTGGTCATCGCCTTCTTAGGTGTTTTCATCGGCCATCGTTTGCAGAACCCGTATGTGGACGGCGTGGCCTCCCTTTTAATCGGAACGATGCTGGCGCTGATGGCGGCGTTTCTGGCCTATGAAACGAAGGGGTTACTAATTGGCGAAGGCTACGATCGCAAGACACTCACCAAGCTTCGCAAAATTATCAGCAGCGATCCGTCGATCGAACGCGTCAACACGGTGTTAACTCTTTTCTTCGGCCCGGAGGATGTGTTGCTGACGGCGGAGATCAAATTTCGTGATGGACTCACGACGCGTGAGATTCGCACAGGCGTGCAGCGAATCAAGCAAAGATTAACCACGGAATATTCCGAGATAAAACGTATCTACTTCGCCTCAGAACAATTGAACGACGACGGCGATGGCACGCTACCTGACCACGGTGATGGCGACTAAACCATGCCCTTGTTGGAAGTGATCGTGTGTTCCGTTACGGACGCAATCGAAGCTGAGAAAGGCGGGGCTGACCGGCTTGAGATCGTAAGAGATCTGAAGCGCGGCGGATTAACACCGCCGTTCGACCTGGTCGAAGAGATTAAACAACGCGTGGATCTGCCGGTGCGCGTGATGCTGCGCGAGAGTGACGGTTTTGAGACGAGTCGCGAAGACGAGATCGATCGTCTTTGTGTCAGCGCGGAGCGTTTTGCCTCGCTTGAAGTCGATGGTTTTGTGATCGGCTTTTTACAGGATGGGGAAGTTGATATCGATCGGACCCAACGAGTGCTCGCTTGCGCTCCGCACCTGCGTGCAACATTTCACCATGCGTTCGAAGCCGCGCGTGACAAGTTCCGTGCGTTGGGAGCAATCAAGTGGTTGGCGCAGGTTGATAGAATTCTCAGCAGCGGCGGGATGGATGACCTGGAGTCTCGAGTGCAACGGCTCGGCGAATACGAAAAAGCGGCCGCACCCGAGTTGATAATCCTCGCCGGCGGCGGTATCGATAGCGATGCCATTACGAACATCGGACGCTCGACGCGGATTCGCGAATTTCACGTCGGCCGCGCAGCGCGGGCCCAGTTTGCTATCGAGGGTGCAGTACAAGCATCACTGGTTAGCAGTTTGGTCCAGAAGCTAAAAGAATTCCATAAGTCATTTTATTCGGAGGTTACGTGAAGCTGCGTTCCGGAAATCGCCCCAACGTTTACGAAATTGTTGCGCTCTGCTTCCTGCTGATCGTTCTTGGCGCCCAACTGTTCTTTTCGGTGCGAAGAGAATCGCAGACATGGGATGAAGGGAATCACATCTATACCGGATATCGCACGTGGACGCATGCCGATTTTGGGTTGAACCCCGAGCATCCGCCGCTGGTTAAGTTGCTCACGGCCACACCGCTATTGGGGAATAAACTGCAGTGGCCAGCTCTTGACAATCGCTTCTTCAAAGAGGACGCGTTTCTGGGCGGCAAGGAATTCCTCTACGAGAATGATCCGGAGTGGATTCTCTCGCGCACGCGCACCGCTGCGGCAACTTTGACACTGCTCGCCGCGCTCGTTGTCTTCTTCGGAACGAGAGAGATGTTTGGCACGGGCCCGGCTTTTATTGCACTCACTCTGCTTACTTTCGACCCGAACCTCCTGGCGCATGGCGCGCTCATTACCACTGACGTGGGGCTCGCTTGCTTCATGTTTCTGGCAGTTTTTATGTTTTATCGGTTCGTGAAGGCTCCGTCTGCTTTGCGGTTGATCGCGGCGGGCGTTGCGGTCGGTCTGGTACTCGCGGTCAAACACACCGGTCTTCTGATACTTCCGATTCTGTTCCTGCTCACGCTTTGCGAAGTCGTCCTTCAAGGACGCGAAAAGTATGGGCGTCAAGTATTCAAGCTGTTGGGTTCGTTAGCGCTGATCGCGCTGATCGGCTGGGTGGTCCTGTGGTCCTTTTACGGCTTTCGCTATGCCGCACGGCCGGGTGGTCTGCAACTGAATCCACTGCTGGCAGATTACGTCAAAGGATTGGAGCCTTACGAAGCGTGGCCCATCTCAACCGCGTCTCGGTTGCGGCTTTTGCCTGAGTCGTATCTTTATGGCTTGGTCGACGTAAAACTCACCGCGAATTACTACACCAGCTACGTGCTCGGGAAGGTGTATGCACACGGTGTGTGGTTCTACTTTCCGATCGCTTTCCTGGTCAAATCAACCATCGGCGTGTTGGCGTTGCTTCTGTTGAGCCTGGGTGTTCTTGCCGCTCGTCGCCTTAACTATTCGCGAGAGATCCTGTTTCTGGCCGTTCCAGTGATCTTTTATCTGCTCGTTGCGTTGACGGTCGGGATGAACATCGGCGTGCGGCACATTCTGGTTGTTTACGTATTTCTATACGTACTTATCGGTGGCGCGACGTGGGCCTTGATTCGAATGAGCCGGAAGTGGGCCTACGTTATCGGCGTGTTTCTGTTGGTCCATGTGGTTTCATCCGTGCTCGCTTTTCCAAACTATATCCCCTACGCAAATGAACTCTGGGGCGGACCGTCGCAAACACATAAATATCTGACCGACTCGAATTCTGATTGGGGTCAACAACTCAAGAGCGTCAAGCAGTATCTCGATCAGCGTGGAGTGAAAGAGTGCTGGTTCGTGTATTTCGCGGCGGGTGTCGCCAAGCCGAGCTACTACGGAATTCCCTGCAAGCCTTTGCCGACGATTACCACTCTGTGGTTAAACCTGCCGGTCGATGTGCCCAGGACGATAAACGGCCCGGTGCTGATTAGCGCCAGCAACTTGTCAGGCGTCGAATTCGGACCGGGATCTCTCGATCCTTACGGGCAGTTCAAGCAGTTGAAACCTACTGCAGTGATCGATCGTGGCGTGTTCGTGTTTGACGGTACGTTTGACATGCCGCTGGCTGCGGCGATCAGCGCGGTCCAAAAAGCACGAAACCTCGCTGAAGCAAAACAGCTCGAGCAGGCGTTGCAGGAAGCACAGACGGCAGTCGCGTTGGCGCCCGATTCAATCCAAACACAACTTGCGTTGGGAGACGTTCTTCGCGAGATGGGCCAAACGCAACAGGCGCGCGCGAGTTATGAAAAAGCACTCGGGCTCGCGAAAACAATCGAGCCCGAGTTTCAAATTCGATCCCTTTCCGGTATCGAGGAGCGGCTACAGTCGCTCGCGAGTGCGAACCGGTAGCTCAATCCCTTTCACTGACTGATCCTGTTTCAAGAAGGTAAACATAAACTCATGGTGAAGTCGAAACTTCCTCCTGCTTGTCGACAGCGCTCTACAACGAACGGATCGGATGAACGAGGAAGAGGTCCCAACAGGCGGCAAACTCGTACGGCCAGATCAATCGGACCTGGCCAGGTGACACGAGCCATTTCTCCCTGAAAGTCCCAGATTGTGTCTATCGGCAGGCAACTCGCCTCATTTTGGGGGAAATTCGTGTAGAAGTGTCCGTACTTCTGGCTGAAAAACTGGTAAAGAGGAAATCCTCGAGCGTCTCCGGCCGGCCAGACATAACCGGCGATACCTCCGTACACATAATCACCGCCGTGTTGGACGAAGTAGATGGAGTAAACGAATCCTTTCTGCGTGGACCAGCGATGAAGCGGCACCTGTCCTTGTAATGGAAACGTGGATATGAGCCCGACGTTTCCGTCCTGAAGCGGGAATCGACCGAACCCATCAACTTCAGCCGGGTGCCAACTGAGGAAAGTCTGAAATTCATAACCGTTGTTTCCACGTTGGCGTCTGAAGATTACAGAGCTGGCCACTCCAAGGTGGTTAAAGGCGCAATCACCCTGAGTGTCCCACCCCTGACACCAAATGTGACCATCGCCGGTGCCACCTCCGCCACCGCCAATGCCACCGCCGCCGCCAATGCCACCGCCACCCCCGCCACCAGGATCGTCACCGCCGCCACCACCGCATCCGTCGCAGGGTATTTCCGGCATGATGACCTGTTGTTGAGGACTGGCTACTGGCGCTGTGGGCTTTTGCTGCGTCTTGACTGATTGCATAACTGCTTGACGCGAAGAACTCAGAAGGATGGCACTCCCGATAATGAGAATGCTACCCAACCGGATTGTAGTTGCAGCTTTCATGTTGAGATCCTCCTTACACGAATGGTTACGTGAGTAAATGGAGTTCTGTTAGGACGGGGAGAGGTTGAGGATCTTAGCCGTTTGTTTGACTTAGTCTGTTCAAAAATCGGTGATGTTTATTCAAAAATCGAGATCGAAGTTCAGGTTAGCCATCTATTGTTAGTCACACGTGACTTGTACTCGCTGGGCAAGCATCCGACCCATCTTTTGAACTGTCGATCAAAAGTAGTCGGGCTATTGAAACCGCAACGACTGTAGATCTCTGTTAGCGTGTAGTTTTTCTTGTAGACCAACTCCAGGCATTTTTCGATGCGATAGCGAGCCAGCAGATCGTGAAAAGTTGTATCGGCGAAACGATGCAGCAGAAGGTTTAGATGATCCTGGCTGACGCCACTGGATTTGGCTGCATCCTTCAGACGAATGTCCGGGTCGGAGTACGAATCCTCAATAAATAGCCAAAGTCGCTCCAGCCTTCGCGAGTAAACGATCCTGTTGCGGACCGTCTCTAGTGTTTCGAGTGTAGCAAGTGGGGAATAAGGGGGCAGAAAGTAATAGTGAGGACCTTCCTGATCCATGTGAGCAACGTTCCTTCATGAGGCTTGAATAGAATTTGATTACTCTGAGTTAACACAGATGCGACAAAGCCTATGTGAGTGGCTTATCGTGGGATCAATGAGTCGAATTGCCTCACTCGGGCTCGCGAAAAAGTCGCGAGTGCGCACAGTTAATTCAATTCTTGCAGCCTTTCATATTGTTTTGAACATGCTCCGCTAAGGTGCCGGCTTTTTGCTTTTCCACTAACTCATCCATCAGCGCAAATTTTGCTTTTGGCTTTGCCGTCTTGACTGCTTGCCACGTGCGCAGCACGCCTTCAACTGCGGCCACGTACACCGCCGCATCATCCTGGGCCTTGTCGGGATTTTCGATGATGAACTTCGCCTGTGAAAACATCAGGTGGTTCACTACTTCTGTTTCGTAGTCACCTTTAAGTTGTTTGGATTCACCCAGCACATTCGTACAGAGCTTGATCGTGATATCAGGCGCTTCGACCAGGAAGAGGAACAGTGTACGGCGATAGTCTTTGGCCTCTTTTGCAAAAGGATTCGACTCGAGAAACGTAACCATTTCCACGGCCTGCTTTTTCTGTTCCGGAGTTGAGGGAGGTTTGTTCTGAGCCTTAGCTGAACAGACGCAACAGAGGAACACGAAGACCACCGCGAGGAACCGTTTGTATTTCGACATGAATCTACTTTCTCCCTTTTAACTTGAACGATCGAAGATGAGGAGCGCTGATGCCTTGCGGGATAAATAATAACAGGGAAAAGGTGAGGTCAAACAATTAATTCAATCTTGAGCCGTTCCATGACGTCAGTGATCGGGTTGGCTACGCCGTAACCTTCGATTCTTTTTGGTTTGTCGACAACTGGTATGGTGGCCCGATCGGGAAGTGAATGAATTGTGTCGGGCGCCTCTGACATACCGCCAAAGATCAAACCGATGGCGTGTTGGTTCTCGTCAACCAGCAGAGAGCCGCTGTCTCCTTTGGCAACAAACTTCTGACACGCTGGAGCAGCCGGTTCGACGAGTAACTGATTCTCAAAAAACGCTGACTGCCGGGTGCGGTCGTACTGAATCCAGATGTCCAGATAGATCGAGAAGATGTTTCCCACTGTGTAGCCGGTGGTTCGACCGAACTTGCGCGCAGGCTCACCGATTTTGATGTCTTTCTTGTTGACGTAGCCTTTCACTGCGCCAATAAACGGAAGCAACGGCTTGTGCTGCTGCGACGACCACAGTTTTGCGATTGCCGCATCTATGTGATTCGGCTCGTTTACGTCGCCTTCAAACTTCAGCGCAGAAAAGTTTACCAGCGTTCCGATGGGGCGATTGTTTCCCGGTTCGCCCGGGCTTGGCTGCATGATCGAGTCGCCTTCATCGACCGTAGCTTTTTGCAGATCGGCAAACACGTGGCTATTACTTAGCAGGTGTGTTTCTTTCAGACGCGAGAATCTACTCTTACGCGTGCAGAAATAGCCGATGGTCCCACTCTGGCCGTTTAGATTGCTGTTAGCGCCGCTGATCCCTCCGATGATCACTTCCTGTCGTTCGCGGATACCATTGGGATACTGGTCCAACACCGCCGGTAAGCCAGTATTTTCAGCCGCTAAAAATTCTGCCACTGGCATTTCGATCAAGAGCAGCGGAATACCGTTGTAGCTGCCGGGCAGCGGCGTGGCGCCCGATCCATTCCACAACTCCTGCGTGGCATCATTAACAAAAACCTGGATGCAATACTGTTCCGCCGCGCCGGCGAGCAATCCGACACCTACCGCGTGAATATTTTTCGAGACGCCCAGAGGCAGGAATCGCCGGCTCAACTCACGCTTGATCTTGACCACTCGTTTGAGCAATTTGTGATTATGGCGTCGCGGGCGGCGCCTTAACGCGCGCGCGCGCAGGTATCTCGTCACGAGAAACCACGTCACCGCGGTTAGTACAAGCGCGCCCACGATCCACGTTATTGCGTCGTAGTAGTAATAGAAACTCATCCCGCCCTCAGCGTTGGGGCCGGACCAGATCAAGTGTTTTTCCAGAATGAGTAGGCCCATCGGTTTTCTCAGAGCTCGTCGATCGAACCGGGATGGTCCACGACGATCGGGTGACAGAATTCCTGCTGATTGATCGACTGGGCACTAGCGTCTTCAACGATCGGCGTGAACTCGAATTGATTGCCGGAAGGGCTTGCGAGGTACTTGTAATAGTCGGGCATGTCGCTATAGATGGCGTTGGCGTTGTAGTCCATGTTCTTGATCTCGATTCTGAACGGCAGACCGTCGATGCGCGGAAGCGTGTGCGTCTCTTCCTGGCCGCCAATACGAATCGTAAACAGAACTTCCGCGCCTTCGATCTTGACGCCGATCGTCTCTGCGACATTGCCAAAAACTTCGCTTGGCATTGCTAAGCCGCTCGCGTTTTTTTCTACTTTTTCGAAGAACAGGTTGAGGTCGAGCTTGTGGGCGTAGAAGAGCCCGTTGCTTATGTACATCTTCGTCAGCGGATAACGTTCTGTCGGGCTGGCATTGAGCGCCGTGTCGCCGTGTAGCGTGCTCATGTTTACCAGCCAGCGAAAATCGTTAACGTCGGAGGAGCCAAGCCGATCAAACTCTCCGTTCTGATAAATCTGATACCCGGCAATGGGTGGATTTCCTGAAGCCTTGATCTCGATGCGCACGTCGTCCTTGGGAAGGTTTTCGTACGTCGCAACGTCCTGGTAAGTAATTACGTCTTTCTCAGCGCCGTCTTGATAAACGGGCCGTTGAATTCTGATCGTCAATTTGTGTTTGGTGTCGCGAATGCCGGCGATCTCGCCGCGTTGCTGTGCTTCGTTGAAGCAGACAATTCCGAGGCCGGTAAATCTAACGAGTGCAGTAGCGGAACTTTCCTGGATAGGCATGATCTTCTCCTGAGGTTTACGTTTATAAAGAGCTGTCAGATAGGAGTGACATTTGAGGTTGAGACGTAACGCTGCAGGATCGATCAGAGGAACGTGAGCTCAACTGCAAAACCATCTACCCCGCAACTTCCCGCAGCCGAATATGTGTTGCTTCGAGACGTTTAGATCCTTCACCGGCGTTGTTGCATCGAATATTTTGATTTTCCAAGTGTATTTGTAAGTGACGGTAGCCGCTTTACACTCTTTGACGAAGAGAACTTGAGGTTCCTGCGGGACCAGAGTGGCTTCGCCTATTAAATCGGATCGAGTGTTCTCAGCGATGACCTTACGGCGTTCGCGTTCGACACTCGCTCGCCATCGGGCGCTGTACGTTTCGATGATGATCTTTCGGTCACGATCTACGTCGTCTCTCGTACACTTCGCCGGCTCTTTCTCTTTCTCTTTCTCTTTCTCTTTCTCCTTCTCCTCCTCCGGCTCCGACTCGCGCTCGCGGATGCCGTTGAAGTCAGCGGAGCCGTTCTGTGTGAGATTGTCGAAGGAACGATTCAGCGGTTTGAGATCCGTTTTGTCACGGGGAGGAATTACAGTGTAGCTGCCGCCTGGTCGTAAATTACTGAAAGCGTAATAGCCGTTCGCATCAGTCGTGGTGGTGGTGAGCTTTGAACCTTCGAGCCTGATTTTGACGCCGGCGATTGGCTGGCCTGCAACAGTTGCTCGGCCGCTGATACTGTAGACAACAGTCGGCGAGTGTGACGACTCCGTAGTCGGATCTGACGAGTCCGTAGTCCGAGACGAAGTATCTGTTGGCCGATCGGTAATCGTCGTTTCTGAAGTTGGAGACGACGTTTCTGTAGTCGAATCTGATGAGTCTGACGTCGGATCTGACGAGTCTGAGGTTGGAGACGAGTCAGAGGTTGGAGACGGCGACGGTGATTCCTCAGCTAACAGAAACTCCGGCGGCCATGCGCCTGGTAATCCCCCTGGCAAGCGTGATGGCGAAGAAGCTACGGACAGCCTCACCGGCGGTATCGTTACGGCTGATGTCGTCTCGACCTCGTAAGATCTCGAGACAACCATCGCCAGAATCAACGTCGTCACTCCGCTCAGAACAACACGCCGCAGTCTTAGTTTGTGCCGATGTTTTCTCAACGACTGCGTCTTTTCTTCAATAGCCCGAACAGCCTCCTGCCAACTCTCACTATCCGGAGCCACGCTCAACAATGGCCATCCGTCCGCGAGACAGAACGCCAGCGTTTCATCAGCGTAAAAGGCGCGACATTTTGGGCACGTGCGGATCATCGTTAATAGTTCGCGTAACCACCGAACAGGGAAAAGGCAGCCCAATAAAACGGAGCACTCGTCTCGGTCCTGCTCATCAATTCAAGCTGAGCCTGCCTCAAGCTTTCAGCAGACGTCATTTGCTTTTGTTTGCGATTGTTATGAAAGGCGCTCATCAAATCCTTGGTGGGCATTGAATCAACCCGCCACTGACTCGCGATCACCACCGGCGCGCCTAAAGCCAGCAACGTGCGCGCGACGCCGATGGCGCCTTCGCTCTTGTTGTAGCGCTCGAAGAAGGTCTCGCACGCAGACAGGACCACTAACTTCGCCAGCGGAAGTTTGTAGGCGGCGAGCTCGGACGAACGCAGGTCGCCGCCCGCGAAAAGCAGTTTTGAATTTCCCGGAGCTTGCTTGTTGGCTACAAAGTGTCCCGCGAAGTGAATTACTTCGACACCGGTAAAGCTTCGCAAGAACTTCTCTTTTGTAGCTTCATCTCCAACCAGCGCTTGCGACGTCCGGTAGTTTGCGGCCGTGGCCCTGGCTTCGGACTCCGCATCTTCCAGATCCGGCAGATTGGGATTTTCTTCGCGGTCAAAATGCGGGTTTCCCATGGTGAGCAAACGCTCATCTTTCACTTGTTCTTTTCGCTGCGCATTTTCACTGGCCAGAACCAGCACCGACGCACTCGGCGCGTAGAACAACGCAAAGTCTTCCAACAAGTACTTTCCGGCCGGCGAAACGAGTGTGGCAAAAGCGAGCTGATGCAGCGACTTATCGGGAACAAGGCAAAGCTGCTGGTCGCGTGCGAGATCAGACGGGATCAAAAGCTGATAGAGCTCTTGCGCCGCCTGTTTGATCTCAGCGGGCTTTGCTTTGTTTACGATCGATGCCTGATATGCGTCGACTTTTTCTTCGAGCGCAGTTGCCGTGATCTGCTTTTCGAGCGAATCGAAACGTCGCTGCGACACGATCCAGATCGCGAGTTTGTCGGGCAACAAGCTGTATTGAACGAGTTGCACTTGCGGCGGCAGGCGCTGCTGGATCTCTGCCAAGTCGAGAGGTTTCGCAATTGACGCGTAGTCCTTTACGACTTCGGCGATCGGCTTTTCCGATTTAACAAATTCCAGCAGGGAACGAGCTCTCGCTGCTTCGCTAAACTCAAACGCGGTGCGAAGATCGCGTTGCTTGAGGGCATTCGCCGTAGCCGCATCAAACACGATCTGCTCGTTCTCGAAGAATGCCTGGCGTGAACTATCTTCGCGCACGCTGGCGCGATAATCCTCGGCCAGTTTCAAAACGATGTTCAGTTCGCTGGAAAAATCTTCGCTTCGATCGAGTTGCTGGAAACAAAACAGCTTGCCTTTATGAGCCTGGTACAAGCTGTCGGTGACTTCAGGAAACTGGCCGTACAGTTCCAGCGCTTTGTCGTAATCCATCAAAGCCTCATTCCAGTTTTTGGTGCGGCTTTTGAGATCGGCAAGCAGGAGATAGATTTGTGCTGTTGTGCGTGTGTTCCCCGGTGTGGACTCGCGATCAAGAGCTAGCCTTAACGATCGATCGGCATAGCTCAGTGCGGCAGGGAAGTCCTCCTTGCCCATTGCCGCGTCGATCATGCGGCGCAGTGAATCGTTAACGCGGCTGGTGCCGGGCCATAGTTCCTGAGTAATGCTCAAGTGCTCGCGCGACAGGCTCAAAGAGGTCGAAAAGAATTTCAGCTTGAGTGAAAGATGGGCCAGCGTTCCTTTGTCGCGCAGCGATTGACTGATGCTTTCGGAATAAACTTCCTTGTCAGACAGCATCTTGCCTGCATACGGCAAGGCCGTCTCAAACTCGCCAATCACGGCATAATGCAGTGCGAGACCTTCAAGCGCGTGCTGGGTTTCGAAAGTGTTGTTTGTTTCTTCCGCGAGGTGTAACGCAGTCTTGAGGTTTTTGGCAGACTCGGATAATCGGTTCTGACGAAAATCACTCATGCCGAGCGAATAGCGGGCCGGCGGCAGCAGAAGCATGAACTTCCTGTTCTCAGCATTACTGATTACCGCTGATAAGCGCGCACGGCTTTTAGCGACTTCTCCCACGTCGTTGAGAAGTTGAGCCGCCCAAGTTTCCGCGATCGACGCTTCTACTTCGTTTCCGGCTTGCGCGAAAAGATCCCGGCTGTTCTCGAATTCTGAGATGGCCGATCTTGAGTTTTCAATCGTCTGTAGTCCGCGCGTGAATGCCCCCTTCGCTTGCAGCAACCGCTCGACTTTATTTGTGTCTACGTGTGCGTAGAACTTTGCTAGTTCTGAAACAAAGGAATCACCGTTTTGCTCCCGGTCCAGATCGCCGAGATACGTCATGGCCTCGATACTCTCTTTGGCCTGAGCCTCGTCGCCGCGCTGCTTCGCTTCGAGAAAGGTTCGCGAAAGCTGTAGCGGAATCATCGATTTGCGCAATGTGCCCTTGGTGTCGTTGTGGATTTGCTGCAGGCGTGCGGCTTCGCGATTGCGATGGGCAGCGAGAAAGTCCGCCAGCACCTGATCGTCCTTTTTGAACCGCGCTTGCCCGGTTTCGATGCGAGCCAGATTTTTCCGTGCTTCGTCCGCCCACGGCGACGATGAATCTTTTTGGAGATAAAGATTCCACGAGTCTTTGGCTTCGCGCGGCATGTTGAGTTCCTGCAAAGTCAAAGACTTATTGAAAAGTGCTTCCAATAAATTGGGATCCAGTTCCGTTGCCTTTGTGAACTCTTCGTAGCTGCGCGCCAGCTCCTCGAGTTTCTTTGCTCCAGTTTCGGCCAGCTCGAAGTGGGCGACGCCCAGATCGTTA
>Ga0307505_10001957_pt1 | contig 15302 bp, 13 predicted proteins | sample 23_S_MG_FD_202183 | JGI IMG/M metagenome (GOLD analysis project Ga0307505, IMG submission 202183) | Soil microbial communities from Populus trichocarpa stands in riparian zone in the Pacific Northwest, United States - 23_S | ecosystem: Environmental > Terrestrial > Soil > Riparian zone > Trees...
CGCGTCGGCCACCATGCTGCCGACCACGACGCCGGCGGCGATGGAGGCGGCCTGGCCGAGGAAACCGCCGCCGCGGCCGATCTCCGGCTGTTGCGGCTGGTTGCCGGCCGCGGCGTTGGTGCGGAATCCGGGCGGCACGCCCATGGGCCGGCCCGCGCCCGTCACGGGCACGGAGACGCGGCGCGGCGTGCCGGCATTGCCGCCGAAGGCGCCGCGCAGGCTGTCGAGAAAGCCGCCCGACGGCGCGGGCGCGGCACCGGCCTGCATTTCCGTCTGGCGGATGCGTTCGTTGGCGCGCTCCAGCGCTTCTTCCTGAATGAGAATGGTCTGCACCATCGCGTAGGGCGAATTCGGCGCGTAGCGCAGCCCTTCCATGATGAGTTGTTCCGCGTCGCGCTCGCGCGGCGAGTTTTCCAGCTGCGCAAGCCGCTCGAACAGTTCCGCGACGCGCTGACGTTCCTGCGGGGTCATTGCAAGATCCTCCCTGGCTACGGCTCCCATGTGGGGCGCCCCCGGCCTCGCCGGTAGCCCGGATCGGGACAGCCGATCGCGGCTAAACCGCGGCGATGGAACCGCCATTCACGCCATTGCGTTCTCTTCTAACTGTCGGTTTTCAGCGGGTATCGTCATGGCAACGCGTGCGTACTGGTCCGGCCGCATCCGCCTCGCGCTGGTGTCGATCCCGGTCCATCTCTTTCCGGCGACCAGGTCCTCGGCCAAGATCAGCTTCAATCAGGTGCATAAGCCGAGCGGCAAGCGTATCCGCTACGAAAAAGTCGTGCCGGGCATCGGTCCGGTCGACGCCGAGGACATCGTGAAGGGCTACGAGGTCTCCAAGGGCAAGTATGTCCTGTTCGAGGACGAGGAGCTGGACGAGGTGAAGCTCGAAGCGAAGAAGACGCTCGACCTCACACAGTTCGTCAACGAGGACGAGATCGACCCGGTTTATTTCGAACGGCCGTTTTTCGTCATGCCCGACGAAGACAACGAGGACGCCGAGGAAGCCTATGTCGTGCTGCGCGACGCGCTGAAGAAGACGAAGAAGATCGGCCTCGGCCAGCTCGTCATCCGCGGCAAGAGTTCTATCGTTGCGATCAAACCGAGCGGCAAGGGCATCGTGCTGGAGACGTTGCGCTACGCCGACGAAATCCAGAAAGCCGACAAGTTTTTCTCGGACATCCCGAAAGGCGACGGCAACAAGGAGCTGGTCGATCTCGCCGAGGAATTGATCGAACGCAAGGCCGAGAAATTCGACCCGGCGAAGTTCAAGGACCCCTACACCGAGGCGGTGCAGGAACTGATCGACGCCAAGCTCGAGAAACGACCGCCGAAGGAAATCGAGGAGCCGCAGAGTAGCGCGCAGGTCATCGATCTCATGCAGGCACTCAAGCGCAGCGTGCGCGGCAAGGATTCGCCGAACGCCCGCGAGGCATCGAAGCCAAAGAAGGCGGCACGCCGCTCACGCGCCAAGACCGCGAAGCGCGGCGCATCGAAACGCAGGGCGGCGTAATTGCTCAGGAGCGGCGACCGGCTACGGGAGTATCGCGAACGGCGCGACTTCTCCCGCACGCCGGAGCCCGCGCCGCGCGCGAAGCGCCAATCGCGCGGCAAGCTCTCCTATCTGATCCAGAAGCACGACGCGACACGCCTGCATTATGACTTCAGGCTCGAGCATGACGGCGCGCTGCTGAGCTGGGCGATCCCGAAAGGCCCGAGCTACGACACCGCCGACAAGCGTCTCGCCGTTCGCACCGAAGATCACCCGCTCGAATACGGCAAGTTCGAAGGCACGATTCCCGAGGACGAGTATGGCGGCGGCACGGTGATGCTGTGGGACCGCGGCCACTGGGAGCCCGAAGGCGACGTGGATGAAGGTCTTGCCAAAGGCAAGCTCGCCTTCAAGGTCTTCGGCGAACGCATCAAGGGCAAATGGGCCTTCGTCCGCCTGCGCGGGCGCAAAGGCGATCGCGGAAAGGAAAACTGGCTGCTCATCAAGGAGCGCGACGACCTCGCGGGACCGGAGAAACGGCCCGTGGTCGAGCGCGAACTGAAGAGCGTCAAGACCGGCCGCACCATGGAAGAGATCGCCCGCGGGCGAAAGGTCTGGCACTCGAACCGCGCGAAAGCGGAAGCCGCCGCCAAGGCGAAGGCCGCGCCGCGCGGACGGCGCTCGAGCAAATCGAAGCGAAAGACGAAAAGCGGCGCGAAGAAGAAGCGCAAATCGCGATCCGGCGACCTGCCGCTGCCGCGCTTCGTCGCTCCGCAACTGGCGAGCCTCGTCGATGCCCCGCCTGTCGGCTCCGACTGGCTGCACGAGATCAAATACGACGGCTACCGGGCGATCGCAGCGATCGGCGGGCAGGGCGTGAGGATCTATACCCGCAACGGCCTCAACTGGACCGACAAGTTCAGCCCGTTGCTGACGCCCTTGGCCGATCTGCCCTGCGAGAACGCACTCCTTGACGGCGAGATCGCCATCGCCGACAGCCGGGGCCACACCAATTTCAGCGCCTTGCAGGAGGCGTTGAGCGAGGGCCGTGGCGGCTTCGGCTACTACCTGTTCGACCTCCTCCACCTCGACGGCGAGGACCTGCGCTCGCGGCCGCTGATCGAACGCAAGGAGCGCCTGCGCGAGTTGCTGGGTGAAACGCGACAAGGGCCGTTGTTCTATTCCGATCACATCGAAGGCGCGGGCGAGGAAGCCTACAGCCATGCCTGCGACCTGAAGCTCGAAGGCATCATCTCCAAGGCGGCCAAAGCGCCGTACCGCTCCGGTCGCGCCAAAAGCTGGCTGAAGAGCAAGTGCGGCATGGAGCAGGAATTCGTCATCATCGGCTGGACGCCCTCCGACAAGCCGAAACGCCCGTTCCGTTCGCTCCTGGTAGCGGTGAACGAAGAGGGCGCGTTGCGTTACGCTGGCCGGGTAGGCAGCGGCTTTGACGGTCATGCCCTCGATGCGTTGGCCGCGCTGTTCAAACGCCATGCACGCGACAACTCTCCGGCCGACGGCGTACCGCCGGCCATCGCGCGCAGGGCACGGTTCGTCGAGCCGAAACTGGTCGGAGAGTTCGCGTTTCGCGGCTGGACCGGCGACGAGCTGGTGCGGCAGGGTTCATTCAAAGGTCTGCGCCAGGACAAGCCGGCGCGCGAGATCGTCCGGGAGCGTCCCATGGCTCGAAGCGGCAAGACGGCAAAGGCGCGAACAGGAACGGCCAGAAAAGCCAAGGTCACAAAGGCCAGGGCAACGTCCATCGCCTCTGACGGCAGTATCGAAATCGCCGGCGTGCGGATCACCCATCCCGACCGCGTGCTCTATCCGGGGCAGGGCATCACCAAGCAGGAATTGATCGAGTACTACCGGAAGGTCGCCGACCGGATGATGCCGCACATCGCAGGCCGGCCGATCTCGCTCGTCCGCTGCCCGCGCGGCGCGGAGAAGGAATGCTTCTTCCAGAAGCACGCCAATCCCGGCTGGCCGGACGAGTTCAAGAAAATCCGTATCAAGGAGAAGTCGGGTACGGACAACTATCTCTACATCGAGGACGAAGCGGGCCTCGTCGCCGCCGCGCAGATGGGCGTGCTCGAGCTGCATCTGTGGGGCTCGATGGCGGACGACGTCGAGAAACCCAACCGCATGATCTTCGATCTCGACCCCGACGAGGGGCTCGGCTTTGCGGAAGTGAAGCTGGCTGCGAAGAACTTGAAGAAGCGCCTCGAAGACCTCGATCTGGAGTCGTTTCCAATGGCAACGGGCGGGAAGGGCATTCATGTGATCGTTCCGCTGACGCCGGGTCATTCCTGGGAAGATCACCGGAACTTTGCGGAGGCCGTCGCGCGCGTGATGGCGGACGAGGAGCCCGAGCGGTTCGTCGCGAACATGTCGAAGGCGAAGCGGCGCGGGAAGATTTTTGTCGACTACCTGCGCAACCAGCGCGGCGCGACGGCCATCGCGCCGTTCTCCTCACGCGCGCGCAAAGGCGCGCCGGTCGCCTGGCCCGTGTCGTGGACGCAACTCGCGCGGCTGAAAAGCGCGCAACCGATGCACGTCGACGACGTCTCGCTCGGCGCCGATCCGTGGAAGGGCTATTTCGGCGTGAAGCAGAAGCTGCCGCGTTGGTAGTTCACGCGGGGCAACGGCGTGCCGGAAGGCGCCCGCAGGTTCAAGAACAAGGCGATGAAAAGACATCCGGATGACCGCCCAAATTATTAATTTTGCAGGGGAAAAGCCCCCGGACATTTGGCGAACATCGGCGCGATCCAGATGTCGCGTGGGGGTCATACGCAGATGAGGACGAAGAGAAATACCCCTTGCCCGTGGGTGGAAAGCGAACTAGAACGGAACAAGAACATGCATATTTCCCCAGTCCGAAGGGCCCCTGTGGAAAAATTCTTAATGCGGACGGCGGGCGGATGATTGCGGCTAGGGTGCCCCGCGAACGGTATCGGATTCAGGCAGAAAAGCGGAGCGTCACATGGCGGGCAGCGTCAACAAGGTCATTCTGATCGGCAATCTCGGCGCCGACCCCGAAATCCGCCGTACCTCCGATGGCCGTCCGATCGCCAATCTGCGGGTGGCGACGAGCGAGAACTGGCGCGACAAGGCCACCGGCGAGCGCAAGGAGCGCACGGAGTGGCATCGCGTCGTGATCTTCTCCGAAGGTCTCGCCAAGATCGCGGAGCAATATCTCAAGAAGGGCGCCAAGGTTTATCTCGAAGGCCAACTCCAGACGCGTAAATGGCAGGACAAGGAAGGCCAGGACCGCTGGACGACCGAAGTCGTGCTGCAGGGGTTCAATTCGACGCTCACCATGCTTGATAGCCGCGGTGGCGGCGGAGGTGGCGAGTCCTTCCAGGATTCCGGCTCCGACTTCGGTGCGACCGGCCCGTCCGGCGCCCCGCGCCGCGTAGCCGCGGCTGGCGGTGGTGGCGGTCGCCGCGACGACATGGACGACGAGATTCCGTTCTGAGCGGCCCGGCCCGTGCATGAGCATTGAATTTCTTGTCACGTCGCTGATCGTCGTCGCGTCACCGGGAATCGGCGTTCTCTACACGCTCGCCGTCGGTCTCTCGCGCGGCGCGCGTCTGAGTATCGTCGCGGCTTTTGCCTGCACGCTCGGCATTGTCCCGCACATCGCGGCGGCGGTGCTCGGTCTTGCCGCACTCCTGCACACCAGCGCGCTGCTGTTCCAGATGCTGAAATACGCCGGCGTTGCCTATCTGCTCTACATGGCCTGGCAGGTGTTGCGCGAGCGCGGCGCGCTTGCCATCGGCAACGAAGGGAAAGCGCGGTCGGCGGCCGACATCGTCACGACGGGAATCCTGATCAACATTCTCAATCCCAAACTCTCGATCTTCTTTCTCGCGTTCCTTCCGCAATTTGTCAGCGTGAGCGATCCGGCACCGCTCGCGCGGATGCTGGAACTGAGTCTCGTGTTTATGGCGATGACCTTCGCGGTGTTCGTGCTCTACGGGCTGACGGCAGCGAGCGTGCGGGACTACGTGGTGTCGCGTCCGCAGGTGATGACCTGGCTCCGCCGCGTCTTCGCAGGCGCATTCGTTGCGCTTGGTGCGCGGCTCGCGCTCGCGGAGCGATGAGGGCGGCATGCCGAAGCTCGCCCACGCGCTCCTGCAAGGCCTGAAGGCTCACGGCGCGCGGGAGATCTTCGGCATTCCGGGCGACTTCGTATTGCCGCTCTACAAGGTGATCGAAGAGAGCGGCATCCTTCCGCATTTCACGTTGAGTCACGAGCCGGCCGTCGGCTTCGCGGCCGACGCGGCGGCGCGCTATCACCTCGGCCTCGGGGTCGCAGTCATCACCTACGGTGCCGGCGCCTTCAACATCGTCAACGCGACCGCGGGCGCCTATGCCGAGCGCTCGCCGGTGGTCGTCATCTCCGGCGCGCCGGGCGCGGGCGAACGCGCGAGCGGCTTCATGCTCCACCATCAGGCGCGTTCGGTGGACAGCCAGTTGGCTGTGTTCCGCGAGATCACCTGCGATCAGGCCGTGCTCGACAACCCGGCGACCGCACCCGCGGAGATCGCCCGCGTGCTGCGCAGCGCCCGCGAACGTTCGCTCCCGGTCTATATCGAATTTCCGCGCGACTTGGTCGGCGCTGAAGTGTCGGCTGTGCCGGTGCTGCCGCGGCCCGAGTCCGACAAGGGCGCGCTCGCCGAATGCGCGACCGAAATCCTTGAGCGCCTCTCGGCTGCCCGCTCGCCTGCCGTCGTGGTGGATGTCGAAGTGCGCCGCTACGGCGCGGAGGAGGGCGTCGCGGCTTTCGCCCGCCGTCTCGGTCTGCCGGTGGTGACGACCTTCATGGGACGCGGCCTGCTCGAGAAATCGCCCGACGTGCTCGCCGGCACCTATATGGGCGCGGCTGGCCATACCGATGTGACTAAGCTCGTGGACGGCGCCGACGCGCTCCTTCTGCTCGGCGTCATTCTCTCCGACACGAACTTCGCGCTTTCGCAACGTAAGCTCGATCCGCGCCGCACAATCCACGCCTTCGACCGCAGCGTGAAGATCGGCCATCACGTCTATCCCAACCTCGCCCTGAACGATCTCGTGAATGAATTGGCCGCCCGCACGAAACCGATCGTGGCCGGCGGCGGCCTGCGCGCGAAGATCGACACGAGCTATCCGCGCAGGTTGAAGGCGGACTTGAGCAAGATCGTGCCGTCCGACATCGCGGCCGCGATCAACGATCTGTTCGACCGCCATGGCAAAATGCCGATGACCGCCGACATCGGCGATTGCCTGTTCACTGCGATGGAGATCGAGAACACCGCGCTCGCTGCCCCCGGTTACTACGCCGGGATGGGTTTTGGCGTACCGGGGGGCATTGGCGTGGCCGCAGCGACCGGCAAGCGCCCGCTGATCCTGGTCGGCGACGGCGCGTTCCAGATGACCGGCTGGGAGCTGGGCAACTGCCGCCGCTACGGTCTCGACCCCATCGTCGTCGTGTTCAACAACGCAAGCTGGGAGATGTTGCGGGCCTTTCAGCCGGAATCGAAGTTCAACGATCTCTCCGATTGGAATTTCGCCGCCATCGCTCCCTCGCTCGGCGGCCACGGCGAGCGCGTCACCACACGGGCCGAACTCGCCGCCGCGCTCGAGCGCGCCGTGCAGCGGCGAGGGCAGTTCTCGCTGGTTGAGGTGATGATGGAGCGCGGCGCGATCTCCGACACGCTCGCGCGCTTCGTATCCGGCTTCAACGCCGTGCGCGCGAAGCAGGCGCGGAACTAGCACGCCAGTGTCACTCGCTCCGCTCCTCAATGCCCCGCTCGCCATTCAGCTTCATGCCTTTGCGGCGATGGGCGCGTTCGTGCTCGGCATCGTACAGTTCGCCCGACCGAAGGGGACGCTGCCGCACCGGACCATCGGATATGTCTGGGCCGGCCTGATGCTGGCCGTGGCGGTCAGCTCGTTCTGGATTCACGAGTTGAGGATTGTCGGGCCGTGGAGCCCGATCCACCTGCTCTCGATATCCACGCTGGCGACGGTTCCGATCGCCGTCTGGTCCGCGCATACGCATCGCGTGCGCGGCCACAAGATCTGGATGGTTTCCATTTTCCTCGGCGCGCTGGTGGTCGCCGGGCTTTTCACCTTCGTGCCCGGCCGGCTCATGTACGAGGTCGTGTTCGGCGGTTGACGCGCATCATTTGTGGCGATGAAAAGACGCCCGCCGCGTGTCGGCTGAGATAGGCGCAAATAATTGAAAATAAACATGAAATCGCCTGCCTGCCGCACCATGAAAGCTGGCCTTGGCAAGCCGGATCGGTTATACGATTCGATCTGATTTCCGCAGGATTCTGAGGCCTTGTCCGACAAAACGCCGACCACTCCGATGGAGCCGCCCAGCCCGTCGGACATCAAACCCGTTTCGATCACCGACGAGCTGAAGCGCAGCTATCTCGATTACGCCATGAGCGTGATCGTGGCGCGCGCTCTCCCGGACGTGCGCGACGGCTTGAAGCCCGTGCATCGCCGTATCCTCTATTCAATGCATGAGAACGGCTACGATTGGAACAAGGCCTATCGCAAGTCGGCGCGTGTCGTCGGCGACGTCATCGGTAAGTATCATCCGCACGGCGACCAATCGATCTACGACGCGCTCGTGCGCATGGCGCAGGAATTCTCCATGCGCCTGCCGCTCGTGGACGGGCAGGGCAATTTCGGCTCGGTCGACGGCGATCCGCCCGCGGCGATGCGGTACACCGAAGTGCGGCTCGCCAAGGTTGCGAACTCGCTCCTGGAAGATCTCGACAAGGATACGATCGATTTCCAGGAGAACTACGACAATACCGAGAAAGAGCCCTCGGTCTTGCCGGCGCGCTTTCCGAATTTGCTCGTCAACGGTGCGGGCGGCATCGCCGTCGGCATGGCGACCAACATCCCGCCGCACAATCTCGGCGAGGTCATCGACGCCTGCGTGACTGTGATCGACAAGCCCGAGACGACGATCGAGGATTTGCTCGATATCGTGACGGGTCCCGACTTTCCGACCGGCGGCATCATTTTGGGCAAGGCTGGCATCCGCCAGGCTTATTTGACGGGCCGCGGCTCGATCATGGTGCGCGGCCGCGTCGCGACCGAGACGCTGCGCGGCGACCGCGAGGCGCTCGTCGTCACCGAGATCCCGTATCAGGTCAACAAGACCACGCTGATCGAGAAGATCGCCGAGCTTGTCCGTGACAAGAAGATCGAAGGTATCGGCGACATCCGCGACGAGTCCGACCGCGACGGCATGCGGATCGTCATGGAGTTGAAGCGCGAGGCGATGGGCGAGGTGGTCCTGAACCAGCTCTACCGCTTCACGCCGCTGCAATCGTCCTTCCCGGCCAACATGGTGGCGCTCACAGGCGGCCGCCCGGAGACGATGACTCTCCTCGATCTTGTGACGGCGTTCGTCGCCTTCCGTGAAGAGGTCATCGGCCGCCGCACGAAATTTCTGCTGCGCAAGGCGCGCGACCGCGCTCACGTCTTGGTGGGTCTGGCGATCGCCGTCGCCAATATCGACGAGGTGATCCGGCTGATCCGCGCGGCGAAGGATGCCAACGAAGCCCGCGAGTCCCTCATGGGCCGCGACTGGCCCGCGAAGGACATGCGACCGCTCGTCGAGTTGATCGACGATCCGCGGCATAAGATCAACAAGGACGGCACCTATCGCCTTTCGGAAGAGCAGGCGCGCGCCATCCTCGACCTGCGCCTCCAGCGCCTCACCGCGCTCGGCCGCGACGAGATCGGCAACGAGCTCGACGGACTTGGCAAGGAGATCGCGGACTATCTCGAAATCCTGAAGAGCCGCGCGCGTATTCGCAGCATCGTCAAGGAGGAACTGACCGCGATCAAGGCCGAGTTCGGCACGCCGCGAAAGACTGAGATCGCTGAAGCCGGCGTCGAAGTGGAAGAGGAAGACCTGATCCATCGCGAGGATATGGTCGTCACCGTCTCCCACGCAGGCTACGTCAAGCGCGTGCCGCTTTCGACTTATCGCGCGCAGCGCCGCGGCGGCAAGGGCCGCGCCGGCATGCAAACGCGCGAAGAGGATTTCGTCACCCGCCTGTTCGTCGCCTCGACCCACGACCAGGTGCTGTTCTTTTCGTCCAAGGGCAAGGCCTACACGATGAAGGTGTGGCGCCTGCCGCTCGCGGCCCCGCAGGCGCGCGGCAAGGCGTTCGTGAACCTGCTGCCGATCGAAACCGACGAGCGCATCACCTCGATCATCACGCTGCCCGAGTCTGCCGAGGCACGCGACAAGATGAACATCATGTTCGCCACCACCGGCGGCACGGTGCGGCGTAACTCATTGTCGGACTTCGTGGATATCCGCCGCTCGGGCATCATCGCGATGAAGCTCGAGGAGGGCGAGTCGATCGCCGACGTCGCGATCTGCACCGACAACGACGACGTGTTGCTCTCAACCGGCCTGGGGCAGTGCATCCGCTTCGCGGTTTCAGACGTTCGCGTGTTCCAGAGCCGCAATTCGGTCGGCGTGCGCGGCATCAAGCTCGCGGACAAGGATACGGTTATCTCCATGGCCATCATCCGCCATGTGGAAGCGACGAGCGAAGAGCGCGCGGCCTATCTGCGCCTCGCCAATGCCGTCCGCCGCGGCGACGAGCCGGAGGAGGCGGGCGAGGATGAGGAGACGGTGGACGCGATTGAGCTGAGCCAGACGCGTTACGCCGAGATGGGCGCGGCAGAGCAGTTCATCCTGACGCTCACCGAGCGCGGCTTCGGCAAGCGCACGTCGTCCTTTGAGTACCGGATCACCGGCCGTGGCGGCAAAGGCATCGTCGCGATGAAAACGAACAAGCGGAACGGCAATGTGGTCGGATCGTTCCCCGTCGAGGAGTCCGACGAGATCATGCTCGTCACTGACGGCGGCAAGCTGATCCGCACGCCGGTAACCGGCATCCGTATCGCCGGCCGCTCGACGCAGGGCGTGATCGTCTTCTCCACCGCCGAAGATGAGAAGGTGGTGTCGGTCGAGCGCATCAGCGAAGAAGCCGACGCAGCCGACGGCTCGAAGTAATCGCTATCAACTTCCGGGCGAAGCGACGCCGCGACGTGGATGTTCGCGCGCGAGTCGTCACCTTTTCGCCTTGAAGGTTCCTGTTCCAAAAAATTCGTCTCACATCATGGTGACATGCTGCGATGCATCCATTTGGCGTCTCGCGCGTAATCAATGGGAGACTCGCAACAAGCGGGTCCAGCAAGACGAAGGAGAATGCATCATGAAGAAGTTTCTCATCGCAGGTGCTGCCGTTGCCGCGTTCGCCGTAACGCCGGCTTTGGCGCAGCAGGCGATTGTCCCGGGTGACTCACAGCAGTCCCGGTCGCAGGTGTCGCAGACGGCGCCGATCTATCAGCCGACCCGCGGCGGCGGTTATGTCGCAAGCTACGGCGGCAACCAGGCAATGGGTTACGTCGCAACGCCAGCCGTCGGCCCGTATGCGGCTGCCGGAGCGTACGGTTACGCTGCCCCGGGCGTCGATGGCGCCTTCAATCCGGGTGTCAGCGACCAGGAGCGCAGTCAGTATGCGCAGTTCGCGCCGACCATCGGTTGGCCGGGTGAGCCGCGCGGCTGGTAAGCCGCTCTAACAGACGAGAACAGGGCGGGCCGCTTGGCCCGCCCTTCTTTTACGGGCCGATAGCGCGCTAATGATCCTTTAGCGATACCCCGCACGCCTGCTTCCGTTCGATACAATTTTATCAATCGTTGAAAATCGAATTTGAGTGAACTTGCCGAGAATGTCTCGCAAGGAAAGGCATATTACTCCGCCGACCTTGCGAGGGAACGCCATTGCATTCGCCGCTTGCACGCGCCGTCCTGTTCACGCTCGCCGGCACCGTCGGCGCCACGATAGGTTCGGTTACGATCATCTATTGCGCCGATCTGTTGATCGATGGCTTCAACGCGCGTTTCGACAATTACGCGCTCGGCATCGGCATTCCGTTGGCCGTCGCGCCGTTACCGATCTATCCGCTGACCTATCTCATGTATCGGGCGGAGAAGGCGCAGGCGGCGCTCGCCCGCATGGCGCGCACCGATCCGCTGACCGGCGTCGCCAATCGGCGCGGATTCTTCGAGCGCGCCGAATCTGAATTCGCGGCGAGCGACGAACGCGGCCTTGCGTTGATGATGGTCGATATCGACCGCTTCAAGCGCGTGAACGACCTCTACGGCCATGCCGCAGGCGATGAACTTCTTCTGCGCACCGCCGAGCTCATCACCGAAACTATTCAGGACGCGGGCGGTTTCGTTGGTCGTATCGGCGGCGAGGAATTCGCCGTCATGGTCCCGGCCCAGGATATTGCGGCCGCTACGGCGTTGGCCGAAGAACTCTGCCGCAATGCCCGCATCGGCGGCTTCGAGCGGGATGAGCACTATATTTACGCGACCCTCAGCGTGGGGGTGGCTCTCCACAAGCCGGGCCAGACCTTCGACGCCACCATGAAGGCGGCGGACATGGCGGCCTATGAAGCCAAGCGGGCCGGCCGCGACCGCTGGTCGATCGCGGGCCATGGCACCCTGATCGCCGCCGCCTGAATTTCCAAAGCCCGGCCTTTCCAATAGCCTGCCGCCGTTAGCCGATTCCCCTTGATCGGCGCCTTGGCCCGGGCAATGTAGCCGCCGGCAGACAGAGAGACCGGAATGCCCCGCACCGCCTTCTATGCCGGCAGTTTCGACCCGATCACCAACGGCCATCTCGACGTTATCCGCGCAGCCTGCCGGCTCGCGGATCGGCTGGTGATCGCAATCGGCACCCATCCCGGCAAGCAGCCGCTGTTCTCGGTTCAGGAACGACTCGACATGCTGAAGGAGATCAGCGCGCCGATCGGCAAGAAGGAGAAGGTCGAGATCGATACCGCCACCTTCGACAAGCTGGTCGTCTCGGCCGCAAGGAAGGCGGGCGCCACCATCCTCATCCGCGGCCTGCGCGACGGCAGCGATTTCGACTACGAAATGCAGATGGCCGGCATGAACGGCGAAATGGCCCCGAAGATCCAGACCGTGTTCCTGCCGGCATCACCCGCCACCCGCCCGATCACCGCCACTTTGGTGCGGCAAATCGCAGGCATGGGCGGGGACGTTTCCGCCTTCGTGCCGCCGGCCGTCGAAAAGCGCCTGCGCGCGCGCTTCGCCAGGAAGCCCTGAGACAATTCCTCAAATCCAACCCGGAGTATCCGATGGTTCGTTTTGCCGCCCTCGCATTGCTGCTTGTCGCATTCATTGCGCCCCCCGCGCATGCGCAGGGCAAGGACACGCTGCGCCTTGAAACCACCAAGGGCAACATTGTCATTCAGTTGCGCCGCGATCTCGCCCCCAGTCACGCCGACCGGCTGCTGACGCTCGCGCGCGAAGGCTTCTACAACAACGTGCCGTTCCATCGCGTCATCGACGGCTTCATGGCGCAAACCGGCGACGGCCAGCGCGGCGACGGCACCGGCGGCTCGAAATATCCGGACCTCAAGCAGGAATTTTCCAAGGTGCCGTATCAGCGCGGCATCGTTGGCATGGCGCGCAAGGGCAACAGCGTCGACAGCGCCAACAGCCAGTTCTTCATTATGTTCGGTGAGTCCCCGAGCCTGAATGGCCAGTACACGGTCGTCGGCCAGGTGCTGAGCGGCATGGATGTCGTCGACAAGCTGAAGAAGGGCTCGCAGGCGCAGAACGGCGCCGTGACCGATCCCGACCGCATCACGCGCGCTGTTCCTGGTTCATGAGGAGAGAAAAATGGCCGAGAAGGAAAACACACTCATCCTCGAGACCACCAAGGGGCCGGTCACGATCGAAATGCTTCCCGATGTGGCGCCAAACCACGTCGCGCGCATCAAGGAGCTCGTGCGCGAAGGCTTCTACGACGGCATCGTCTTTCATCGCGTGATCGACGGCTTCATGGCGCAGACCGGCTGCCCGGAAGGCACCGGCACCGGCGGCTCGGGCAAGAAGCTCAAGGCCGAGTTCAACGACACGGTGCATCAGCGCGGCACCGTGTCCATGGCGCGCGCCGCCAATCCGGACTCCGGCGACAGCCAGTTCTTTATCTGCTTCGAGGATGCGCCCTGGCTCGACGGCCAGTACACGGCCTGGGGCCAAGTCGTCGAAGGCATGGAGAATGTCGACAAGATCAAGCGCGGCGAGCCCGTGCGCGATCCCGACCAGATCGTGAAGGCGCGCTTGGCGGAAGACGCCTGAGTCGTACTGTCATGGCCGGGACAATCCGGCCATGGCGGGTACAAATCTGTCGTGCGAACCGACGTCTTCGACTTCGACCTTTCGCCGGACCGTATTGCGCTTCGGCCCGCAAGCCCGCGCGATGCCGCGCGCATGTTGATCGTGCGGCCCGGAATTTCTCCGGAGCTAGCCGATCAAACGATCCGCGATCTGCCTGAACTGCTGACGCCCGGCGACGCGCTGGTTATCAACGATACCAAGGTCATTCCCGCGCGGCTCGAAGGCCAACGCGTGCGCTCGGACTCGGCGGTCGAAATCGAGGCCACGCTGATCAAGCGCCTCGGCCCGGAGCGCTGGCAGGCGCTGGCGAAGCCCGCCAAGCGCCTCACGGAAGGTGACCGCATCCGTTTCGGCCATGAGGGCCGCGTCTGCCTGCTCGGCGCGCTCGATGCGACCGTCGAGGAGAAAGGCGAGGGCGGAGAGATCACGCTACGCTTTGACTTTCACGGGGCTGTGCTGGACGAAGCGATTGATGCGCTGGGCCACATGCCGCTGCCGCCCTATATCGCGTCGCGCCGGCCCGATGACGAGCAGGACCGCGCCGACTATCAGACGGTCTTTGCCGCGCATGAAGGTTCGGTTGCAGCGCCCACGGCGGGACTGCATTTCACCGCCGATCTGCTCGCGCGCCTCGAGACACGCGGTATTGGCCTGCACCATGTGACCCTTCATGTCGGCGCCGGCACGTTCCTGCCGGTGAAGACCGACGATACGGAAGCGCACCGGATGCATGCGGAATGGGGTGAGGTGTCGGCCGCGACCGCCGCCGCGTTGAACGAAGTGCGGGCGAAAGGAGGCCGTATCGTCCCGGTCGGCACTACGGCGCTGCGTCTGCTCGAAAGCGCAGCGGCCGACGACCGCCGGATCAAGCCGTTCTCTGGCGAGACCGCCATTTTCATTACGCCGGGCTATCGCTTTCGCGCCTCCGACGTGCTGCTCACGAACTTCCACCTGCCACGCTCGACGCTCTTTATGCTCGTGGCGGCCTTCAGCGGCCTCAAGCGCATGAAGCGGGCATACGCGCATGCGATCGAGCGCGGTTATCGCTTCTATTCCTATGGCGACGCCTCCCTGCTATTCCCCGGCGCCGATGACTGAAGCCTTTTCCTATCGTCTGTTGGCAACCGATGGCGCCGCGCGCCGGGGAGAGATTTCGACTCCACGCGGCACGATCCGCACGCCCGCCTTCATGCCGGTCGGCACCGCCGCGACGGTGAAGGCGGTTCTGCCAGAGCATGTACGCGCGGCGGGCAGCGATATCGTGCTCGGCAACACCTATCACCTGATGCTCCGGCCGGGAGCCGAACGCATTGCGCGCCTCGGCGGGCTGCACGAGTTTATGCACTGGCCGCATCCGATCCTGACCGACTCCGGCGGCTTTCAGGTCATGTCGCTCTCGGAGTTGCGGAAGATCGACGACCAGGCCGTGACTTTTCGGTCGCATCTCGACGGCACGATGTTCGAACTGTCACCCGAGCGCTCGATCGAGATCCAGCGGCTGCTCGATTCCGATATCGTCATGCAGCTCGACGAATGCGTGAAGCTGCCTTCACCGGA
>Ga0307505_10001958_pt1 | contig 15298 bp, 15 predicted proteins | sample 23_S_MG_FD_202183 | JGI IMG/M metagenome (GOLD analysis project Ga0307505, IMG submission 202183) | Soil microbial communities from Populus trichocarpa stands in riparian zone in the Pacific Northwest, United States - 23_S | ecosystem: Environmental > Terrestrial > Soil > Riparian zone > Trees...
CCTTCCGGGGGCGCCGCGCTATCATTTTGCCCCGGCCAACAGAACCTCCGCGCGTGGTCGCGCGTGGGCCCGCCGTGTGACCACCACCCTCCCGTGCCTACCTCCCCACCGTACGAGGCAGAGAGCGCGCACGCCGGCGCGGGCGCAGCCGTGACGGCGCCGCGCGGTCTCGCGGAGCGCTTCGCGTCCATTCGGGCGTTCACCGTTGCGCTTACCCAGGGTCTGGAACCGGAGGATTGTGTCGTCCAATCGATGGCGGACGTCAGCCCGACCAAGTGGCACCTCGCTCACACGACCTGGTTCTGGGAGCAGTTCGTTCTCTCGGCTCACGCCGGGGGCTACGGGCGCTACAGCGAGGCTTTCGCTTACCTGTTCAACAGTTACTACGTTGGCGCCGGCGAGCGCCACTGCCGCGCGCACCGCGGCTACCTGTCGCGGCCGACGGTCGCCGAGGTCGGAGCTTACCGGGCCCACGTCGACCAGGCCATGAGCCGCTTCCTCGAGCAGTTCGACGAGCGGGAACGGCCCGATGTCGCGGAACTTGTCGAGCTCGGCCTACAGCACGAGCAACAGCACCAGGAGCTGATGCTCACGGATATCAAGCACGTCTTCTCCGTCAACCCACTCCGCCCCGTGTACCGCGCACGCCGGCCGACGCCGGCTGCGGATACCGGCCCCGCGGGCTGGGTGGATTTCGAACCTGGACTTGTCGAGATCGGGTGGCCGTTCGAAGGTGTAGACGCACACTCGCGGTTCGCGTTCGACAACGAGGGGCCGCGCCACCGCTACTTCGTGGAGCCGTTCCAGCTCGCCGATCGCCTGGTAACGGTTGCCGAATTCGACGCATTCGTCGGCGACGGTGGCTACCGCCGGCCGGAGCTCTGGCTCTCGGAGGGGTGGGGCGTGGTGCAAGCGGAGGAGTGGAGTGCACCGTACTACCGCGTGAACGCGACGGGCGCCGCGCCGGCGCGTCACTTCACCCTCGCCGGAACGCTCGAGCTGGATCCGCACGAGCCGATAACGCACCTGTCGTACTTCGAGGCGGATGCGTACGCCCGCTGGGCGGGCGCCCGGATGCCGTCGGAGTTCGAGTGGGAGGCGGCCGCCGCCGGCGCGCCCATCGACGGGTCGTTCGTCGAGTCCGGCCGACTGCATCCCGCGGGCGCGCCGGCACCCGCTGGCGGCGACGGCGCGTCGGCCCCTGCCCTCCGCCAGCTCTTCGGCGAGGTCTGGCAGTGGACCCACAGCCAGTACACGCCCTACCCTGGATACCACGCGCCCGCCGGCGCGCTCGGAGAGTACAACGGCAAGTGGATGTCCAGTCAGTTCGTGCTCCGCGGCGCGAGCTGCGCTACGAGCCGCACGCATGCGCGACTGACCTACCGCAACTTCTTTCCCCCCGCCGCGACGTGGCAGTTCACGGGAATCCGACTCGCCCGCTCGCCAGGCTGAAGTCTGGCGCGATCAGCCCGCCTGCCGCGGGCCACGCCCGGATGTCGGTGCGCGACCCGGTCTTCCTGCAGGACGTCCTCGACGGCCTGCGCGCCGCGCCGCGCTCACTTCCGAGCAAGTACCTGTACGACGCCGAGGGGTCAGTGCTCTTCGAACGCATAACAACACTCGACGCCTACTATCCCACGCGGACGGAGCGCGCCATCCTCGCACGTTGCGTTCCCGACGTTGCGCGGCTCGTGGGCGCCGGCGCCGTCGTCATCGAGTACGGCAGCGGCTCGAGCAGCAAGACTCGCGTGCTCCTCGATGGCTTGCGCGATGCGGCGGCCTACGTCCCCATCGATATCTCGCGGGAGCATCTTCTCGATAGCGCCGCCGGACTCGCCGCCGAGTACGAGTCCCTTACGGTCGTTCCGATCGTGGCCGACTACACGCGCCGCCTCGAGCTACCGGTGCTGCCCCCCGGGCCGCGCCTCGCATTCTTCCCGGGGTCGACGATCGGCAACTTCGATCCGGCCGAGGCGCGTGCCTTCCTCGGGTGCGTCCGGGACACGGTCGGCGTGGGCGGCTGGCTGCTCCTGGGGGTCGACCTGGTCAAGGACGCCGCGGTGCTCGAGCTGGCGTACGACGACCCGCAGGGCGTGACGGCAGCCTTCAATCGCAACGTCCTGGTGAGGATCAACCGGGAACTCGGAGCGGACTTCGCGCCGGATGCGTTCGAGCACAAGGCTGTCTATGCGTCCGACGCAGGGCGCGTCGAGATGCACCTGGTCGCAGGGACGGATCAGCGCGTGTCGGTCGCCGGCGAGCGGTTCCGATTCCGCGCCGGCGAGTCCATCCATACGGAGAACGCCTACAAGTACACGATCCAGGGCGCGGAGGCCCTGGCGCGGAGCGCCGGCTTCGCTCTGGTGGAGAGCTGGAACGACGCGCGGGATTGGTTCGCCGTGCTGCTACTCCGCGCCGACCTTCAGGTCGATGCCGCCCGATAAGGCGCGATCCACCTCGTCGAAGGTCCCCTCGCGGGCCCTCGGGATAGATGTCGGCGGTTCCGGGGTCAAGGCCGCCCCGGTTCAGCTCAAGCGCGGCGTGCTGCAGGCCCGCCGGAAGCGGCTCGCCACTCCGAAGCCGGCAACCCCGAAGGCCGTCGCCGGCGTCATCGAGGAACTGGTGGCCGCCTTCCGCTGGACTGGCGCCGTTGGCTGTACCGTGCCCGCGCGTGTGCGCGACGGCGTGGTCGAGACCGCGGCGAACATCGCCTCCCAATGGATCGGCACGGACGCCGGCGCCATGCTGAGCGAGCGACTCGGCCGGCCGGTGGCGGTCCTCAACGACGCCGACGCGGCGGGCCTCGCCGAGGTCCGCTTCGGCGCCGGCCGCAGCCACAAGGGGGTCTGCCTCGTCTTGACGTTCGGTACCGGGATAGGCAGCGCTCTATTCGCCCAGGGTCGGCTCGTGCCAAACACCGAGCTAGGGCACCTTCACCTCGAGGGACGCATCGCCGAACACGTCGCCGCCGACTCCGCCCGCACTCGCGATGGGCTGAAGTGGAGCGACTGGGCGACGAACCGCGTCCAGCCCTACCTGAGCCGGTTGGAATTCCTCCTGGCGCCAGACCTCATCATCATCGGCGGAGGAGTCAGTCGCGGAGACCGATGGGCCGAGTTCGGTCACCTTCTGAAGACCCATGCAGAGCTCGTGCCCGCGCAGCTGGGCAACGAGGCCGGAATCGTCGGAGCGGCTCTCGCGGCGCAGGCCCTCGCGACGGCACGAGGCCCTCGCAAGTGACAGCGGGCGTCCGCGGGCCGGCGCCTAGTTCGACACGGTGACCAGGTCCGGAACCAGGAACGCCTCGGGGTACTCCGTCCGGACGGCAGCGAGGGCCTCCTCCGCCTCCGCGCGCGAGGCGAAGGCACCCAGCCTGACGCGGTAATACGGCTGCAGCCAGGCGACCTCGCCCCGCATGCCGGCGCCGGACCCGCTGAGCGACCGCGACCAGGCCTCTGCGGCGCCGCGGACACGCTCGGCCGCTGCCCGATCCTCGCTGCTGAACAGCTGGATGCGGAAGCCGTCGACCACGCGGCTGGTCGGGGCGGCCGGCCCGCGGTCCGGCACTTCGACGCGGCCTTCCATCAGGCGGGGCGGCACGTCGTGCTCTACCTCGGCGGCGCCGGCCGGCGACCGCGCCTCGTAGCCGGCAGGATCGAACGTCTCGTACGCCGGCGGGCCGGCGCTGGGCGTGGCGGGCGGCGCGGTCGTCGCGGCCGGCGCCGCGCACGCAGCGAGAACCATCGCGAGCACGATGGCCGCCGATGCCGGCGCTATAGGCGACAGGGTGTTTCGCATAGGGAGCTAGGCGTCCGCGGTCTCCACCGTCTCGGCCTCCGATTCCACCTCGGGGTCGAGTGCGTACTTCTTGCGCTTCTCCCAGAGCGTCTTCTTCGAGATCCCCAGCACTCTCGCCAGCTCGGCGTACGAGGCCTTCCGGGAGCCCAGGATGTGCTTGATGTACTGGTACTCCAGGTCCTCCAGCGACCCGCCCGAGCGGAACCGGAAGTAGCCGTCCGCCGCCGTGCCCTCGTCGCCGAAGTCCTCCGTCTTGAGCAGCACCAGGTCCGGCGCATCCAGTACAGGCGTGGCCGCGAATATCATCGCCCGCTCCAGGACGTTGCGCAGCTCGCGCACGTTGCCGGGCCAGTCGTAGGCAGCAAGCTTGCGCTCCGCATCGGCGGTGAAGCCGTCGAACGGCTTCGTGAAGTCATCGGCGAAGCCGCGGCCGAGCGACTCCGCAATGGCGACCACATCCTGCCCCATCGTTCGCAGGGGAGGCAGCACCACGGAGACGACATTGATGCGGAAGAAGAGGTCCTTGCGGAATTCCTTCCGCGCCACCCGTTCTTCGAGCGTCGCGTTGGTGGCGCAGACGATGCGGGTGGTGACGCGCAGGTCCTCTGTGCCGCCAAGCCGGCGGAAGGAACGGCTCTCAAGAAAGCTCAGCAGCTTCGACTGGAGCGGCAGGCTCATCGAGTCGATCTCGTCCAGGAAGAGCGTCCCCCCTTCGGCGATTTCGAGCAAACCCGGCTTGGCTGCCCGCGCGTCCGTGAACGCGCCCTTCTCGTAGCCGAACAGCTCGCTCTCGAGCAGGTTATCCGGCAGCGCCGCGCAGTTGATCTCGACGAAACGCCCGCTGGCCCAACGGCTGGAGTAGTGGATCGTCTGCGCGACAAGATTCTTTCCGGTCCCCGTCTCGCCTCGGATCAGCACGATCGTGTTCGGGACATCCTTCATCCGATCGATCGTCTCACGCACCGATCGCACCTCGTCGCTCTTGCCGATGATCCGCGTTACCGAGTGCTTGCGCTTGCGCTCTGCCTTGATTTCCTGGAGCTCCTGACGGTCGGAGTAAAGGTCCAGCGCCTTCGCGAGCAACGCGCGCATTTCCTCCAGGTTGACCGGCTTCTGGAGATAGTGGAACGCGCCCATCCGCATGGCCTCCACGGCGGTCTGCACGGACGAGTGTGCGGTCATGATGATGACCGGCACCGTGAGGTCGCGCTGTCGGACCTCCTCGAGTAGCTGGAGACCATTGATCTCGGGCATCATCAGGTCCGTGAGCATCAGGTCCGGCGTCTCGCCGCCGTCCACGCGCTCCAGCATTTCCACGGGGCTCACGAAGCTCTGGGCAGCGAATCCGTCCCGCTGCAGAACGGTCGCGAAGAGCTCTCCGATCTTCGGGTCGTCGTCGACGATGTAGATGCGCTTCTGGCTCATCGAAGGGCTCCGGTGGCGCCCCGATGTTACGAAACGAACCGCCGCTTCGTCGATCGCTCAGGCTCTCCCGGGCATTAGCGCGCGGATGGCGCCGGGCAGCACTTCGACCTCCACGGAGTGCGCGCCCTCGGTAATCACCTCGCCGTCGGCCTGCATGGGCAGGGCCGTCGCGGAGCCCGCGGCCAACCGCATTAGCGTACCCATGGCCACCTCCGGCGCGTGGATGTGGCTGCCCGAGAAGGTCTGGGGCAGCAGCCGGAGCACGCGAAGGACGGGCATCCCGCGAACGATGCAATGGTCCAGGTGCCCGTCGTCGATGACGGCGGCCGGCGTCATGAGGAAACCGCCACCGATAGAGTGGCCGTTGCACACCGAGATGAAGTACAGCGGGCCGGCGTAGAGCACCTGCCCGTCGACGGTCACCTCCGCGTGCGGGCGCTCCCAGGACCGAAGGCACCGCATGACGGCCGCGAGGTAGGCCAGGTTGCCGCCCATCCACTTGAAGCGCGGCACCGTCATCGCCACCTGCCCATCGAACCCGGCGCCGAGGCAGTTGACGAAGACGTCCTCCTTCCAGGGCACGTCGTGGCCGATCGTCTCCTGCCAGCGCACCCTGCCGAGGTCCACCGGCCGCGTTGGCGCGGCCAGCAGGGCGGCAACCGCGTCGTCGATGTCGTCGGGCATGCCGAGCGCATGCGCGAAGTCGTTGCCGGTACCGGCCGGGATGACCCCCATCGGCGTGGTCGTTCCTCGCAGTCCGCGCGCAACTTCGTGTGCCGTGCCGTCACCTCCGACGGCGACCACAGCGTCGAACGAGCGCCCCAGGGTCGACGCCAGTTCGGTCGCGTGCTTCGGCGCGCTCGTCTCGACTATCGTCGCGTCGGCACCGCGCCTTGCGAGGGAGGCCTCCAGGCCGTCGCGCACGCGGCCGGCGCGACCATTACGCGCGGCGGGGTTCAGAATGATGGCGAAACGCACCGGCGCGCGGAGTGGGGGCGGGCAAGCTAGACCGGACGGGCGAATTCTTCGAGCGCCGGCTCGCAGCCGCGCGCGCTGCCATACCGTTCCGGCGTCATGGAGACGGCCCTCCCCCTCGCCGCCGACGAGCGGCCCGACCTGCGATCCCTCGACCGCGCCGGCGCGGAGGCGTTCGCGCGCCGGCTCGGCGAGCCGGCGTACCGCGGGCGGCAGATCTTCCGCTGGATCCACGCACGCGGTGCGACGGGCTTCGAGGGGATGTCCGACCTACCGGCCGCGCTCCGCACGCGCCTGGCCGGCGCGGCCACGGTCGGTATCCTCGAGGAGGTCGTCCGACGCACCGCGAGCGACGACACCATCAAGGTGCTCTACCGACTGCCGTCGGGCCGCGACGTCGAGAGCGTCCTCATTCCCGATTACCACCGAACGACGGGGGACGTCCGGCGCCTGACGGTGTGCGTCTCCAGCCAGGTCGGCTGCGCGATGGGATGCTCCTTCTGCGCGACCGGCAGGATGGGGTTCTTCGAGAACCTCACCGCCGGCCAGATCGCGGCCCAGGTGGAGCAGCTCGACGGCGTTGCCCGCGAGGTCTTCGGGCGACCCGTGTCGAACGTCGTGTACATGGGGATGGGCGAGCCGCTTCAGAACTACGACGCCGTGATGCGCAGCGTGGCCCTCCTGACGGACCCCGACGGACTCGGCCTGTCTCCGAAGCGCGTCACTGTGTCAACCGTCGGGCTCGCCACGCGGATTCGGCGGCTGGCGGACGACGACGCCCCGTTCGGGCTCGCGGTCTCGCTGCACGCGCCGACGGACGAGCAGCGCAGTGCGATCATGCCGGTCAACCGGTCCGAGAAGACCGACCTCGACGCCCTGCGGTCCGCTATCCGCTACTACCACGAGCGCACCGGAAGGCCGGTGACGTACGAGTACTGCGTCTTCGAAGGCCTCAACGACACGCCGGCCGACGCCGTCAACCTCGCCGCGGCGACCCGGTGGGCGCCGAGCAAGGTGAACCTGATCGTATACAACCGCGTCGCCGGGGCAGCCGACCCCTCCGGCGATCCCTTCCGCTCACCCGACGAGCCCCGCCTGGAGTCATTCATACGTGAGCTCGTCCGCCACGGCGTCCGCGTTACCGTCCGGCGCAGCCGAGGGCAGGACATCGGCGCGGCGTGCGGGCAGCTGGCGGGAGGGGGTTAAGGCGTTGGTTGTTTGTTGTCGGTATTGCGGAGCACATTGCTCGTTGCTGGTCGTTGGCGGGAGGCGTTGGCCGACAACTCTGGCAGGGGATGGCTGAGACGGCCCCTCGGTCCACCGTCCTCTGCCCCCTGCCTCCGATCTTCGTCCCCTAAACTCCGTTCTCCCTTCTCCGTCCTCAGACCACTGCTTCCACGGCCACCTGGCCTCCGCCACGATGCACCCCGCCGATGTCGCCTGGCTCCGCATGGAGCGGAGGACCAACCCGATGACCATCACCGGGGTCATGACGACGGCCGAGCCAATGGACAGGCAGGCACTGGAGCGGCTCTTCTCCGAGCGCCTGATGCCGTTCCGGCGCTTCCGGCAACTGGTTCGCGACCCCCGCGGCGCGCGGCCGAGGTGGGCCGACGACCCGGGGTTCACGCTCGACCGGCACCTTCTGCCGCTCGAGCTCGGGGGCGCCGGCGACAAGGAGGCCCTCGAGGCCGCGGTGAGCAGCCTCATGAGCACACCGCTCGACCTCTCGCGGCCGCCCTGGCAGATCCACTACGTCGAGGCCTACGGCGCCGGCACAGCGCTGGTCATCCGGCTGCACCACTGCATCGGCGACGGAATTGCGATGATGCACGTGCTGCTCTCGATCGCCGACGAGAACTTTGACGCGGCCAGGATCCCCGCCGGCGCGGGGGTGCGCCGGCCGGCACAGGGCCGCCTTAGCCGCACGCTGCGCGGAGCGGCCGCGGAGACGGCCGACCTCCTGACGCATCCGTCTCGGCTCGTCGCGCGCGCTCGCCAGGGCGGCCGCGGCGCCGGCGCGCTGGCGAGCCTTCTCGCGATGCGGCCGGACTCCCCCACCCTGCTCAAGGGCCCCGCGACGCCCGCCAAGCGCGCGGCGTGGACCAGGCCGCTCGACCTGGAGTCGATCCGCGCCGTCGCCCGCGCCCACGGCGCCAAGATCAACGACGTGCTGCTCGCCGCTGCGGCCGGCGCCCTACGGCGCTACTTCGCCGAGCGCGGCCAGCCGACCGATGGCGTCGAAGTCCGCACCGCCGTGCCTGTCAACGTGCGACCGCTCGAACGGGCATTCGAGCTCGGCAACCGTTTCGCGCTCGTCTTCCTGTCGCTGCCCGTCGGAGCACGGACAGCTGCCGAACGGGTCGCGGCCCTGCGGGAGCGGATGGACGCGCTGAAGGGCTCCGCGCAGCCGGCGGTCGTGTTCGGACTCCTCCAGAGCATCGGCATCGCGCCGAAGTGGGCGCACCGGATGGTGGTGAAGATGTTCAGCGAGAAGTGCTCAGCCGTAATGACCAACGTCCCCGGGCCCGCGCACCCCCTTCACCTTCTCGGCCGGCGCATCGACGGCCTCATGTTCTGGGTCCCGCAAGCGGGCGACATCGGGCTCGGTCTGAGCATTCTGAGCTTCGATGGCCGCGTGCTCGTCGGCGTGGCCACCGACGCGGGTCGCATCGAGAATCCCAACGCGCTTGCGGCGGCCTTCGAGGCGGAGTTCGAAGCGCTGGCGGCCGACGTCGCCAGTGACGCCCGGACGGCGCCGGCCGCCGACTAGCTGCGGTCGACGCTTGTCGAAGAGCAGGCGGAGATCGATAGTCGGCTCACGGTGTTGTCGCTAGTTGGTACACAGCGTGGAACCACCACCCTGTGCTCGCGGGTATTGTAACCTCCTCTCTCTCTGCCCTATTCCCGCATGACGCGCATTACTGACGACGCCGCCGCGCGGCCCATGCTCGAGATCATCCTTGGGTTCGTGGGCGCGCTGCTCGTCATCCCCCTGCTCCTTCGCGCGCTGGGCGGCCTAACACGTACGGGCATCTTCCGCCGGCTGGCCACGGAAGCCCTGCTGGTCGGCGCCGCGACGCTTCTTACACGCGACGACGTGATGGACAAGGTCCTGCCCCGGCGGGCGCCGGCGCGGCGCGAGACCGGCGACAGGGCCAGCGCGTAGTTAGGGCCGGGCAGAGGGCGTGGGGTTCGCATTTCGCCCCTCGCCGCTCGCGTCTCAGCAATTCGCAGGGAGCGGCAGGCGTGGAGCTCGAGCGGGGAATGTTGCGGATCACGCGCCGCGGCAACACGCATCATGCAACACCCTTCGCCCTCACCCCTTGCGCTAGCCCCCCACTCTGCCCTACCCTTCCACCGTCCAGTCGCCATAAAGAGACATGTGTCGGACTACTGCGCTGCTACTAGCACTGTGCCTGGTTCCGTTCGCGGGCTGCCGCGATGTGCTGGTCGACTCCGGCGGGGGTATCCCGCAGGCGCCGACGGGCCCCGGTAGTGCGCCGAGCCTCTACCTGAAGGGACCCACCAGCCTGCGCGTCACATCGCAGGCGAACTACCGCGCTGAGTACATCGCCGGCGTGGACCACTACGAGTGGCGCGCCATCGGCGCCGGCACGGTCCAGATCAGCTTCCCGTACGGCGACAGCAGGCTCCCGGTCGTCACCGGCGCCACGGCCGGGACGGTCGATCTCATCGCCGAGGCCTACGACGTCGGGGGTGCGGTCATCGGCCTGGCCGCAAAGACGATCGAAATACAGTAGGACCCCCTCGGACGGCGATAACCGCCCGGGGCAACCCCGGTCGAGCGGCCGCCCCCAAGCCGCGACCATGCCCACGTACGTCTACCGCAGAGAGGACGGCTCGACCTTCGAGCTGGAGCAGCGTATTTCAGCGCCGGCACTAACGGTGGACCCCGAGACAGGCCAGCGCGTCCAGCGCGTGATCACCGGCGCCGGCCTTGTCTTCAAGGGTTCCGGATTCTACCTGACCGACTACGCGCGCACGGGCGAGCGTGCAAAGTCGAGCGCGAATGACTCCGACGGCGGCGCGTCCAAGCCCGCGGGCGAGCCAAAGCCGGGCGCGGAGTCGAAGCTTTCCGCGGACTCGAAACCGGTCGCGGATGCGAAGCCGGCCTCCGAGTCGACGCCGGCGCCGAAGCCTGCGCCGGCGGCTGGCACGAGCCCCGCGCCGGCGAAGGCGGCCGACTAGTCGCCGGCCACGCCGGCCGCCGCGCGCACGATCGCAGCAAAGTCCGACGCGTCGAGGCTGGCGCCCCCGATCAGACCTCCGTCGATGTTCGGCCGTGCGAAGAGGTCCGCCGCATTGCCGGCCTTGACGCTCCCGCCGTAGAGAATCCGGATCCGGCCGGCGCCGGCCGGCAGCGCGACGCGCTCCCGGATCAACGCGTGCATCTGATCCGCTTGCTCCGGCGTCGCCGTCCTACCCGTGCCGATCGCCCACACCGGCTCATAGGCGATCACGACGCCCGCCGAGAGGTTCGCGCCGGTGAGGCCGGCTTCGAGCTGGCGGGCGACAACCTCCAGCTCACGCCCGCCGTCGCGCTCCTCGAGGGTCTCGCCTACACACAGGATGGGGGTCAGTCCGCAGCGCTGTGCCTGCACGGCCTTCAGGCCCACTCGCTCGTTGGTTTCGCCCATCAGGTGACGGCGTTCCGAGTGACCGACGATCACGTAACGGCAACCCAGTTCGGCCAGCATGGCGCCCGACACCTCGCCCGTGAACGCTCCCTGGTCATCCTCGTGAAGGTTCTGAGCGCCGAGGGCAGCCTGTCCGCCGGCGAGCGCGCCGGCCACGACCTGAAGCCACGGAAACGGCGGCATCACCGCGATCTCGACGCCGGGGCTGACCTCGGCCGAGAGCGTGGCCGCCGCTCTCGCAAGCGAAACGGCCTGCTCGCGGCCCGTATGCATCTTCCAGTTTCCGGCGACGAGCATGGGTTGACGGGGCATGCGAAAGGGCCTTGAGCGCGGGAGCCCGCGGTATTACGATGGGGCCTCAAGCTACCCGCCCCTCGCATCCATGCACCTCGCCGCCGCCCTTCGGTTGGCGCCGCTGGTCCTCGCTGGCGCGGGCGCGCTCGCGGCGGGATGCGACCTGGTCACCTACAGGCCACCCGTCGGGCGCGACTTCGGAGCGCCGTACGCCGTCCGCGCCGGCGTGCCCATCCGGCTAAACCCGGGGACCCTGGTCCAGACGCCGGCCGTGGACGCGTCGCGACGGCTCTTCGCGGTCCTCGAGTACGAGGGTGGGTGCCGGGAACACACTTTCGTTGCCGAGTCGGACGCGTCCATCGGCGAGCGGACCGTCGTCTGGCTGGTTCACGACGACGGCGGCGACCGCTGCGACGAACTGGTGCGCGACACGGTGGTCGTTGACCTCGGCGACGCCTACCGCCCCGGAGCGCTGGTGCTGGAGACACCGCAGGGCGAGACGGTCGCGATGACCAGCCTCGTCGCGGGAGGCGGCTGACTCAGCCGGCGACTCGTGCGCGGCGGAGCCGATCGAGGACCTGCTCGGCGTGCCGGCGCACGGCCGGCCGCTTGATCACGTCGACCACGTGGCCGTCGGGCCCGATCAGGAAGGTCGTCCGCTTGACGCCGGTGACGAGTCGCCCGTAGAGGCTCTTGTCGCCCCAGACGCCGTACGACTCCATGATGCGGTGGTCGGGGTCGGCCACGAGTGGGAAATCGAGAGAGTGACCGGCAGCGAACTGTGCGTGCGACTTCACGTCGTCCGGCGAAACTCCGACGACCGCCACGCCGGCCTCCCGCAGGTCCAGTGAGCCGTCCCGCAAGCTGCACGCCTGCGCGGTGCACCCCGGCGTCTCGTTCTTCGGATAGAAATAAAGAGCCACCGGCCTGCCCCGGAAGTCAGAAAGGCGCAGGGAGTCTCCCGTCTGCGTTCGTCCCTCGAAGTCGGGCGCGAGGTCTCCCGGCTCGGGCATATCAGAAGGCATGGGTCGTCGTGATTGGGGCCGTCTCTAACGAGGCGACCCGGGCGCTGATCCGGCCGCGCTTACCACTCGCGCGCCTGCAGCTCGGTGAGGTACTCGTACGCCGTGAGGTCGTAGTGCAGGGGGGTTATGGACACAACGCCGCGCCCTACGGCGTCGAGATCGGTGTCGTGGCCCTCGTCCAGGTTCACGAACCGGCCGCCGAGCCAGTAGTACGGTCGTTCGGTGGGGTCGAAGCGCTCTTCGAACTCCTCCTCCCAGCGCGCGCGGGCCTGGCGCGTCACCTCGACGCCGACCACGTCCTCCAGCGCGCCGTCGGGCACGTTCACGTTGAGCAGCACTCCCGTCGGGAGGCCGTTCTGCAGGACCTGCTCGGCGATCCTGCGTGCCCACATGCTAGCGGCCACCATGTTGCTGTCCCGTCCCCAGGCGCAATGAGAGATCGCCATGGAGGGGATGCCCAGGATGGCTGCCTCGGTGGCCGCGCTTACCGTCCCGGAGTAAATGACGTTGACCGCGGTGTTCGGGCCGTGGTTGATGCCGCTTGCGACCAGGTCCGGCGGCCGGGGGAGGAGGCGTTGGCACGCGATCTTGACGCAGTCGGCCGGCGTGCCGGTGACGGCGCGCGCCCACACGGCCGTGCCGTCTGCCTCGATCGGCCACGGGTGGGCGCGCATGGGGTTGCGCACCGTAATCGCGTGCCCCACCGCGCTCTGCTCCTGCGCCGGCGCGACAACAGCGAGCGTCCCCAGCGACGCGAGCGCCGCGACCAGAGCGTGCAGCCCGGGGGCGTCGATTCCGTCGTCGTTAGACAGCAGGATCAGCGGCCGGTCGGCCGGCGCGTCGAGCTGCTCCGGTGGGGGCATGGCGGCAGGATGTGGGCGATAGATACGTCCGGTATAGGGCGGCGGACGAGGACCCATTCCGAAGCATTCGGGAATGTCGGCCGGCTCGGCTCGATCCCCGATACTGAAAGCGGTACCCCGCTTCGTCCTTGCGGTTCACCGGATGAACGCTCTACGTTGTCCTCCTAACAGGTTGGTCGCGTCATGAGCGTCGCTGTTCGTCCCTGGGCCCTCTCGCTCCTGCTCGCCGCCGCGGCCGTTCAGGCCCAGCCCGAGGGCCGGTATTTCAGTGGGCACTTCGAAGAAGCCATCCCTTTATCGGCTGGGGCTCCAGGCCCGGTCGACGAGGCGATCACCTCCGCGCTCACATTCGTCCCGGCGGGGGTGTCGCCGGAAGGGGACAACGCGCGGGAGGTCCTCTACACCCATTCAGGATCGCGTACTGGTCCTCGCGTCTTTCTCGGAGACGCTCCACGTCCTCGACGCTGAGACGCTGGCGACGCTCTCCATCGTGGACGTGGGCCCGCCGCTGGCGCTCGCGGCGAACGACGACGTCGCCCTGGTCACGCACCCGGGACGGGGGGCACGGGCCTAATCGTTGACCTCGCGACGCTCGGGACCCGTCCGATCGTAGTCCTCGGCCCCGACCCTGCAACAAATCCGCCTGCACCCGGACGGCCCGTGGTCGCCAGCGAGAACGGTCCCCGGTTCGACACGTTCGTCTTCCGGTGGACGGGCACTGGGCTCACGTTCTAGGGTCGACTCGGGGTCACGGCCTCGTCGGCCGCCCTCTCCCCGACCGCGCGCTCGTAATCGTGGCCGACGAGGACCAGTCGGAGGCTGTCCTCATCGACGCCGCGTCGGGCCTGCCAATCGCGCGAGCGCCGGCCGGCGCGGGCCCGGGCGTCGTCGCGTTCTCCCCCGATGGCGCACGAGCCGCAGTGGCCACGCACGGCGGCCCTAGCCTGACCCTGTACGACGTGACAAGCGCGTCGCTAACGGCGACGGGGACCGTCCCGACGGTAGCCGAGTCGAACGTGGTCGCCTACGACCCGACGGGGACTCTTGTCGCCGTCGGCGGTGGCCCGTGGCCCGTCTACGGCGTCGCTGGCCCGGGAGCGTTCGCCCTTCACGACGCGCTGGCCGGCGCGTACAACCCGCGCCGCGTACTTCCTTCGTCTCGATCGTGGAGCTGGCGGCCATGGCGGACTCCAGCATCATTGCGCTCGCGGGGGGGCACCGTCCGGGCATGGGGTTTTTCGGTTTGTTACACGAGGATTCTGGCCTCGTCCTGCTGCCTGGAGTAGCCGAGACCCTTCCCTCTTTGCCGGGGGGAGACGAATTCCTCCTCCCCGTCCAGGGCCCGGACCTCTTGGGCTTCCTCGATCGAGCGACCGTCGCCTCTGAACCCGGGTTGGAAGACGACCAGGCGCTGGCCCTCGGCGCGCCGACACCGAATCCTACCGCGGGCACCGTCCGCCTCGACGTCCACCGCCCGCCCGGCCTCCTCGCCACTACTGAGTTCTTCGACGCACTTGGCCGACGCGTCGCGCAGATGGAGGGGGCACCTGTTGCCGAGACGGTGGAATGGGATGGCCGCGACGGGAGCGGGCGCCCTGTCGCCCCAGGGCTTTACGTCGTGCGGGTGCGGGCGGGCGACCACACCGCCGTGACACGATTCACCATCGTCCGCTAGCGCTCTCAGTAGCTCTCCCCCTCACTCGGAAACTCCGCGGAGCGGACGTCCTCCACGTAGCGGCGAACAGCGTCGCCGACGGCGTCGGCGAGCTCTGCGTACCGTCGAACGAAGCGCGGGTGGAACTCGCGCGTGAGCCCGAGCAGGTCGTGCGTGACCAGGACCTGCCCGCTGCAGGCCGCGCCGGCGCCGATCCCGATGGTGGGAATCTCGACGCTGGCCGTGGCCTCGCCGGCGAGCGCGGCCGGGATCTTCTCCAGTACCACGGCGAAGCAGCCGGCCTCCTGGAGCAGCACGACGTCGCGGCGCAGGTCGTCGGCCTCCTCCTCCTCCCGGGCGCGCACCTTGTAGGTGCCGAACCTGTAGATGCTCTGGGGGGTCAGGCCGAGATGGCCCATCACGGGGATGCCGGCTTCGATTATGCGCCGGATCGACTGGGCGACCGCGCGGCCGCCCTCGAGCTTTATCGCGTGCGCACCGGTCTCCTTCATCACCCGGATGGCGGAATCCAGCGCCCGCTTCTGGTTGCCCTGGTAGGACCCGAACGGGAGATCGACTACCACGAGGGCCCGCCGCACGCCG
>Ga0307505_10001959_pt1 | contig 15295 bp, 14 predicted proteins | sample 23_S_MG_FD_202183 | JGI IMG/M metagenome (GOLD analysis project Ga0307505, IMG submission 202183) | Soil microbial communities from Populus trichocarpa stands in riparian zone in the Pacific Northwest, United States - 23_S | ecosystem: Environmental > Terrestrial > Soil > Riparian zone > Trees...
GGCAGCGCGAACCGTCGGCTCCCCACAGATCAGGAATGCCGGCACAGTCGGGGGGAATCTGGGCACGGCCAGCCCAGCCGGTGACGGCCATCCCTTCCTGGTCGCCGTCGATGCCGCGATCGAGCTCGCCTCGAGCCGGGGGACCCGGATCTTGGAGTGGGGGGAGTTCTTCACCGGTGTGAAGAAGACGGCGAGGGCGGCGGACGAGCTGATCATCTCGGTTCGACTCCCTGACGATCTCCCGGAACGTCAGGAGTTCGCCAAGATCGGTGTCCGCAACGCGATGGTCATCGCAACTGTATGCGTGGTCGTCACCCGGCGCCAGGACGGGACCACGACTGTCGGGCTTGGCTCGGTTGCTCCCACACCGATCCGAGCCCCCAGATCCGAAGAGATGATCTCCTCCATCGCCCGACCCACCGGCTCGGATCTCGACGAGTTCCAGCGTCTCGTCAGCGAAGAGGTGAGCCCAATCACGGATCACCGATCGACGGAGGCCTATCGCCGTCATGGCGCCGGGGTGCTGGCCCGTCGTCTCCTGGAGAGGTGCCTGCGGTGATCGTCACCTTCCAACTCAATGGTGAGCCCGCCCAGGCTCGGGTGCAACGCCCGTTGAGCCTGCTCGACCTGCTTCACGACGAGCTCGGGTTGCCGGGGTCGAAGGCGGCATGCGAACAGGGCGAATGCGGCTCGTGCTCGGTGATGCTCGACGGTGAGCTGGTCTGCTCGTGTCTGGTGCTCGCTGCTGACGTCGAGGGCTCCGAGGTGGTCACCGTCGAGGGTGTTGCCCGGGACGGCGTGCTCAACGGGGTCCAGCAAGCGATGCATGAGGCGGGCGCCGTCCAGTGTGGCTTCTGCACACCCGGGATCGTTGTTGCCGCAACTGAGCTGTTCGAGAGGAGCCCGAACCCTGACACCGCCGAGATCAAAGAGGCGCTCGCCGGGAACATCTGCCGCTGCACCGGATATGGGGCGATCGTGCGTGCTCTCGAGACACTTGCGGGACAACGATGACGACACGGACCACCAGGTCTCCGGGGAAGGTCGCAGGGGGCGTCGGAGAATCACCGCTCCGACCCGACGGGGTGCCCAAGCTGAGGGGGGAGTTCCAATACGCCTCCGATCTCGTCTCGGACGGGATGCTCTGGGGTGCCACCACTCGCAGCCCCCACGCCCATGCACGGGTCGTCTCCATCGATGTCGGACCCGCCCTGGCGATCGGTGGCGTCCATGCCGTGCTCACCGCCGCTGACGTGCCGGGCCGGGGCTTCTTCGGTCTCGATCACCCTGATCAGCCGGTTCTTGCAGGTGAGATCGTCAGTTTCTGGGGTGAGCCTGTGGCGATCGTCGCCGCCGAGGACGAAGACACGGCGAGACGGGCAGCCGCTGCCGTGGTGGTCACATATGAGGAGTTGGAGCCATCCATCGACCCGCTCGAAGCCGACGCCGCCGACTCCGTGTTCCGGAGGATGCACATCCGTCGGGGTGATCAAGAGGCGAGCGGATCGGTCGTGGTCGAGGGCTTCTACGAGGTGGGGATGCAGGACCAGGCTCCCCTCGGGCCGGAGGCCGGTCTGGCCATTCCTGACGGCCACGGTGGGGTCGATCTGTACGCCACCAGCCAGTTCGTCCATGTCGATCAGGAACAGGTTGTGGCCAGTCTCGGTCTGAAGTCCGATCAGGTGCGTTCCCACCCCGCCGGCATGGGCGGTGCGTTCGGGGCCAGGGAGGACGTCAACCTCCACATCCACATCTGCCTACTGGCCCTGCACACGGGTCGGCCCGTGAAGATGGTCTACGACCGGGCGGAGTCCTTCACCGGTCACGTTCACCGTCACCCCGCCCTGATGTGGTACCGCCACGAGGCCGACGAGGTCGGGCGGTTGGTGAAGGTCGAGGCCCGGATCGTGATCGACGGCGGCGCCTACGCCTCCACCACAGGGGCGGTGCTGGCGAACGCCTGCTACTTCGCAGTAGGCCCGTATCGGTGTGACTCAGTGGCCATAGACGGTGTCGGCACCAGGACCAACAACCCGCCTTGTGGAGCGATGCGTGGCTTCGGGGCTGTCCAGGTATGTGTCGGCTATGAGGCACAGATGGACCGGCTCGCCGAGAAGATTGGCATCGACCCGCTGGAGTTGAGGAGACGCAACGCCCTCGCTACCGGCGATGTGCTCGCAACCACGGGTCAGCGGATCGACACACCGTTGCCCGTGGTCGACCTGATCGACTCGCTGGCCGCGATGCCGATCATCGAGTCCACGGCGGCTCCAATTCCTGGCGGCAGTGGGCTCACCTCCGAGGATGAGCACGTGAGACGGGGAGTCGGCTACGCGATCGGGATCAAGAACCTGGCCTTCTCTGAGGGTTCGGATGACTACGCCGACGCCCGGGTCCGCCTGACCGATGAGGGTGCAATCGTGGAGACCGCGGCCATCGAGGTGGGCCAGGGTCTTGTGACCGTTCTGGCCCAACTCGCCCGGTCTGGACTGGGTCTGACCAAGGCCATCGTCCGCCACGTCGACACCTCCCAGATCGGGTCGGCCGGTTCGACGTCAGCATCCCGTCAGACCCAGGTCTCCGGTGGCGCCACCCTGGAGGCGGCGACGGTGCTGCGGCAGCGAATCCTGACTCACCACGACGGCGACGACCTCGACGACGAAGGTGTGTGGCGCGACGGGCTTTTGGTCCTCCCCATGTCGGACCTCGTCGATGGAGGTTGGGAGGAGACCGTGACCTTCCGTCATCCTGCTACCGAGAGACCCGACGCCGAGGGTCAGGGGGTGGTCCACGCCGACTTCGCAGTGGCCGGCCACCGTGCCGTCGTCGACGTCGACGTCGAGCTGGGCCTGGTCAGCGTGGTGAGGGTGGACACTGCACAGGATGTAGGTAAGGCACTCAACCCCGAGTCGATACGTGGTCAGATCGAGGGCGGGATCCTCCAGGGAGTCGGTCTTGCGGTCATGGAGGAGTTGGTCATCGAGGAAGGGGTCATCATGAACCCGACTTTCACCGACTATCTCCTCCCCACTATCCTCGATGCCCCGGCCGTCGAGGCGCTGCTCATCGAACAGGACGGCTCATGGGGGCCTTTCGGGGCCAAGGGAGTCGGTGAGTCCCCCACCATCTCGTCGACCTCAGCGGTCCTGGCCGCGATCCGAGACGCTACCGGCAAGCAGATCAACCGCGCCCCGGTGAGACCTCAAGACATTGTGTTCTGAGGGCTGTGTCGTCAGACCAGATCGGTGTCTGACACCTGATGGAGGACATCGAACCGTTCGAAGACGACGGGTATGTCAGGGTGAAATGGGATGCCGGCCTCCTCGTGGGATCGGGTGAAGTAGTCCGTGTGCCCGCGTAGCCAGTCATCGCGGGTGCGATCGCCCTCTCCCTCGTCCCAGGCGAACTGGTCATCGACCGAAGACAGGGGCCCGATGCGAACGTCTGTCGTCTCGACAATGACCCGAGGCCGTCCTTGGCCATCACACACGATCCAGCGATCTCCCACCTGGGGTGTGGCGAACTCCTCGATCTCGTACTCGGCGAGACTGCCTGCGGTCGCTCGCTTTCGTCCCTCCAGAACCAAGGCGAGCAATTCATCGGCCAACTCGACGCTGTCCCCGAACGTGCTGAGGTCGGTGTATTCCGCTCCAGGGTCTTCACCGCCCGAGGCGAGGAAACGCCGCCAGAAGACATCTGCTGCCCCCCTGTCCAACTCCGGAAGTGCTGTTCTCGCCTGGTCAGACATCCTCCAGAAGCTAGTCGCAGATGGGCGAGGCCGATCGGGCCCAACGGGTGCGATTTCGCCTTTCATGCGGTAGCGTCGCCGGATGGAAGAGTTCATCCGAAGACTGCCCAAGGCTGAGCTGCATCTCCACATCGAGGGCACGCTGGAGCCGCAGATGATATTCGATCTGGCGGACCGGAATGGCTACGAATTGCCCTTTCCCGACGTCGCCTCCGTCGCAGCCGCCTACAGGTTCAAGAACCTGCAGTCGTTCCTAGACATCTACTACCAGGGGGCGGCGGTCCTGCAGACGCCGCAGGACTTCCACGATCTGATCGGCGCCTATTTCGATCGAGCCGCCGAGGACGGGGTCCGGCATGCCGAGATCTTCTTCGATCCCCAGACCCACACCGAACGCGGGGTGGGGTTCGACGTCTTCATGGATGGGTTCCGCTCAGGGATGGCGGACGCCGAGGCACGACATGGGATCACCTCGAGCCTGATCCTCTGCTTCCTCCGCCACCTCGGAGGTGAGGCCGCGTTGGCGACGATCCGGGAGGCGGAGCCCCATCTCGACGGGGTCGTCGCCGTGGGCCTGGACTCATCCGAGCTCGGATATCCGCCGGAGCTGTACAGAGACGCCTACGCCCATGCCCGAGAGTTGGGCTTACGCGCCGTGGCCCACGGTGGTGAGGAAGGGCCACCCGAGTACGTCATCGGCGCCCTCGACGAGCTCGGGGTGGAGCGGGTCGACCACGGGGTGCGCAGCCTCGAGGATCCCGATCTGGTCGACCGTCTCCGTCGGGAGCGGATCCCGTTGACCGTCTGCCCGTTGTCCAATGTAGCCCTGAGGGTGGTCGATCGGATCGCCGACCATCCCCTTCCCGAGATGATGGAAGAAGGTCTGCTCGTCAGCGTCAACTCGGACGATCCTGCCTACTTCGGTGGATACGTCGGGGAGAACTACTTCGCTCTAGCTGACGACCTCGGGTTCGGGGAACAGCGGCTGGCCATGCTGGCCGCCAACTCGATCGATTCTTCGTTTCTCGACGATGCCCGGAAGCATGAGCTGCTTGCCGAGGTGGAGTCCGTCGGGCCCTGAGACTCCGGCGAACCGAGGGAGCGCCTGTCCGTCGGACAGGCGCTCTCGAGGCAGCTCGAGAGACGACTTCGCTGAGCGGGGCTGCCCACCAGACATTGCAACCCTGGGTTCGCGGTTCGGGTCAGCGTGGGACCAGGGCGAGTTGGCGGGAGAGAGCGACCGGGTAGCCGGACTCGTCCCAGATCTCGCCGTCCTCCTCGAGGAGGCCGTTGGTGACGAATCGGGTGGTGAACTTGCAGGCCAGCCAACCACTGGGATTGGGATTCCTGACTTGCACCGACAGGTCGATCGTGGGGGTCCAGCCCATCGGGAGGTTCGAGTTGAAGATGGCGGGGGGCATGGCGTCGGTGGCGAGGACCACGGCGTGGGCGTCGAATGGCTCGTTGTCGCGCAGCCGAAACCATCCACGCACGAGGGGCTCGGGCTGCCTCTCCCCGAAGAACGCATCGTTGTCGTCGGGGTGCACCCGCAGTTCGACCTTGCCCGAGAACGGCGGAGGAATGGGGGCGGCTTCGGTGGGGACGACCTCGGCGCATTCCTCGGGAGACGGGAGGTCGGGAGGTTCACCGAGGACGAGGTCTTTCTCGAACATCGGTCGCTCCGGCTCGGCGAAGACGGCAGAGACCGTGAGCAACTGCCGCTCACCGCGCGACATCCGAGCGCGCATGGTGGTCATGGTTCGTCCCTGTTTCAAGGTGGCCACCTCGATGGACACCGGACCGGGGTCGACGGGGTTCAGATAGTGACCGGTGGCTGAGATGAGGTTTCGGCCGTCTGACTCGGCCTCCATGGCCCTGGTGGCGACGGCCATGAGATACCCCCCGTTGGACACTCCGAAGATGTCCCAGCCCTCGGCGATCTCCGCCGTCCACGAGCCCGGGCTGCCACTGATGGCGCTTGCTTCTCTCCAGCTCAATTGACGACGACTCCCTCGTCGGCGGTCACCACGCCGATCGGTCTCGGGTCGTGCAGGATGGCGGCAGCCAGAACAGCGTCAACGACTTGAGGGTCGACGACCAGACAGAAGCCGATGCCCAAATTGAAGGCACGACGCATCTCATCCTCGGGTACTCCGTGTCCCGCGATCAGCGAGAAGACGTCGGGTCTATCCCATGCGGTGCTGTCGATCTTGGCTCCGGCGCCGTCGGGGAGCGCTCGGGCCAGGTTGGCGGCGAGGCCACCGCCGGTTATGTGTGCCCCGGCATGGACCCCACCGGTCGCCACGGCAGCGAGGACCGCGGGCGAGTAGATCACCGATGGTTCGAGGAGGAGGTCGGCGTGGGTGACAACCTCGTCCCCGAGGATCGCCCTGACAAGGGAGAACCCGTTGGAGCGCAGGTTCATGGAGAGCAAGCCGACGACCACGTCACCGGTTCGGACCTGGTGCGGGCCGAGGACCGCGTCGGCCTCGACGACGCCGGTCACCGCGCCGGCGATGTCGACGGCGTCGATCGCCATGACGCCGGGATGCTCGGCGGTCTCACCGCCGAGCAGGGGACATCCCGCCTGGAGACAGGCGGCAGCGACTGACTCGACGATCGCCTGGTCGCGGTCCGGCTGTAGCGCCCCGACAGCCAGATAGTCGACGAAGCCGATCGGTGTGGCGCCGGCGGCGGCGAGGTCGTCGACACACATTGCGACGAGGTCGAACCCAACACCTTCCCAGCGACCGATTCGTCGGGCGATCTCGAGCTTGGTGCCCACTCCGTCGGTGGACATCATCAGGACCGGGTCGACCATGCCACCGGGGATCCGCACCCCGGCAGCAAACCCACCGAACCCGCCTATCACCTCCGACTTCCAGGTGTCAGTCACCACCCCGGCGATGGCGTCGGTGTGGCGGTCGGCTCCATCGAGGTCGACACCTGCATCCCGGTAAGAGGTCACCTGAGACAGATCCTCAGGAGCGTTCCAGCTGATACTTGTCGGCGCTCTCCGGGACGGTGGTCGGGTAGTCGCCGCTGAGACAGGCGGTGCAAAAGCCGGCATCGGCGACACCGGTCGCCTGGAGCAGTCCTTCGAGGGAGAGATAGCCGAGAGAATCGGCACCCAGGTGCTGTCTGATCTCGTCGACCTCCATCCGCGCCGCGATCAGAGAGGAGCGGTCGGAGGTGTCCATCCCGTAGAAGCAGGGCCAGCGATACGGAGGCGACGACACCCTGAGATGCACCTCGGCCGCGCCCGCCTCACGCACCATGGTGACCAGCTGCCGGGTCGTCGATCCCCGTACGATCGAGTCGTCGACGAGGACGACCCGCTTGTCCTTGAGGCTCTCCGGAATCGGGTTGAGCTTCAGGCGGATCCCCTGGTCACGGAGGAGCTGGGTGGGCTCGATGAAGGTCCGGCCCACGTAACGATTCTTCACGAGACCGTCGGCGTAGGGGATGCCGCTGGCGGCTGCGAACCCCTGGGCGGCCGGGATTCCCGACTCGGGTACCGGGACGACCACCTCCGCATCGGCAGGGTGCTCGGTTGAGAGGATCCGTCCCATCTCTTGACGGGCGCCTTGGATCGATCGGCCGTACATGTGGGTGTCCGGTCTGGCGAAGTAGACGAACTCGAACACACACAGACCCGGCTGGATCTCCTCGAATGGGTAGTAGGACTTGGGGCCGCCGGCATCGATCACGACCATCTCACCGGGTGAGATCTCTCGGACGAACTTGGCGCCGATGAGATCGAGTGCCGATGACTCCGAGGCCAGCACCCATCCGCCGGCTTCGATGGATCCGAGACAAAGAGGCCGGAAGCCATGTGGGTCACGGAGGCCCACGATCCGACCTTGATCCATGATCACCAGTGAGAAGGCTCCCTGCCAGGTGGGTGCCACCTTCATGAGGGCGATCTCGAGACCGCGAGCGTCGGAGCGGTTGTCATCGATGGCGCGTGCCAGACCCTCGGCCATGAGGTCGGAGTCGGTGCTGGCTCCCTGGATGCCAAGTGAGCGCGCCAGCTCGTCGGTGTTGGTCAGGTTCCCGTTGTGACCGAGGGCGACGCTGGTGTTACCCACCTGGCGATGCGCCGGCTGGGCGTTGGCCCAGTTGTTGGAGCCTGTCGTGGAATAGCGGGTGTGCCCGATGCCGAGATGACCGTCGAGCACGGCCAGCGTCGGCTCGTCGAACACCTGGTTGACCAACCCGAGGTCCTTGAAGACTGTGACCGTTTCCCCGTCGGAGGTGGCGATGCCGGCCGATTCCTGTCCCCTGTGCTGAAGGGCAAAGAGGCCGAAATAGATGAGATGGGAGACCCGCTGTGTGGTCGAGTACGCAGCTATCACCCCACAGGCCTCGCGGGGCCCATTACTAAGCGAGACGATTGCCTCCTGGGGCACGTCCTGATCGTAGGGCTATCGGCGTTCTGTTCACAGTTCCGCTCCGACTTTCATCCGAGAATGTTGCGTTCGGTCGCCTCCGATGTGTGCCAACCTCGTGGACTGGCAGAGATGTTCGACACCAGAACCGCAATCGAATCCGCATTTCGGGATTCCTACGCCCTCGTGGTCGCCAATCTGTCGCGCCGGCTACGGGACATCGATCTGGCCGAGGAGGCCATCCAGGACGCGTTCGCCGAGGCGCTTCGCTCGTGGCCGAAGACAGGTGTGCCCGACAACCCCGACGGGTGGATCGCGGCCGTTTCTCTACGGCGCGCCATCGACCGCCTCCGTCGTGAGAAGACATACGCCAACAAGAAGGAGATCTTGGCCGGATTGGAGAAGGTCGACTCTGAGCGTGACGGGCAACCGATGGGGAGTGAGTCGATACCCGACGACCGCCTGCAGATGGTCTTCGCCTGTTGTCACCCGGCCCTCGACCCAGACAAACAAGTCGCCCTGACGCTGCGCACCCTGGGCGGGCTCACCACCAAGGAGATCGCCGACGCCTTTCTCGTGTCCGAGGCGACCATGGCGCAACGTCTGGTGAGGGCCAAGAGCAAGATCCGGGCCGCCGGCATCCCGTTCGAGGTTCCCGGCAAAGACGAACTGACCGATCGTCTCGACGCCGTCCTCTCCGTCGTCTACCTGATCTTCAACGAGGGCTACTTCGCCTCCTCGGGAGAGACACTGCTCCGGGAGGAATTGGCCATGTCGGCCATCGAGTTGGGCAGGATGCTCACCGCTCTGTTGCCCCAGACCCCGGAGTGCGCAGGTCTGCTTGCTCTCATGCTCCTCCAGCACTCACGTCGGGTGGCCCGCAGCGACGCCAGGGGCGATCTCATCCTGCTCGAAGACCAGGATCGGACACGCTGGGACCGCATTGAGGTAGCTGAAGGGCTCGATCTGGTACTGGAGGTGGATGATGAAGCCGGGCCGTACGCGCTCCAGGCGGCTATCGCAGCCTGTCACTCGGGAGCGTCGAGGTGGGAAGACACCGACTGGTGGCGAATCGTGAGTCTCTACGACCGGCTGTGGCCGTTGACGTCCAGCCCGGTGGTCGGTCTCAACCGGGCGGTAGCGATCGGCTACGCGCTCGGGCCCGACGCCGGACTAGAGGCGCTGGCGGGCATCGATCTCGTGGGCTACCACGCCTATCACACGACCAGGGGGGAGTTGCTCCGGCGCTCCGGCGACGAGATCGGGGCGAGAGTCGAGTTCGAGAGGGCTATCCAGGTCAGCTCGAACGCCGCCGAGCGTCGTCTCATCGAGGCGAGACTGGCGTCGATTACCCCTAGGACGTGAGGCGAGTCTCAGCGTCGGCGAGGTCTCTCTCGGAGTCGATGCTGAGCCAGGACCGGCCGTCTTCGCCCCATCCCCGCCATTCGTCCGGGGTCACCGCCCGGAAGGAGACGCGGTCGAGGAGTGTCTGGATCGAGCCACCAGACGTCGCCTCGTCGACTGCGGCGTCGGCGATGCTCTGTGGGTACACGGCGCATGTGACCTGTCTGACTCCTGTCTCGTCGACGGGGACCACCGGCGACTCGCTGGTGATTGCGACCAGATGGCCCAGGAAGTCAGGACGCACGAACGGGTGGTCCACTGCCACGATAATCACCCGGTCGGCCTCACCCCGGGACAGGGCAGTTGCGATGCCGGCGAGTGGGCCTTGGGCGTGGACCGAATCCGGCCAGCAATCCCATCCGTCACGATCGGGTCCCAGGACCACGACCCGATGGGCCACCGAGCCCAAGGCATCCCCGACACGTTGCAGCATGGGCGTGCCGGCAACGGTGACCGATGCCTTGTCCCTCCCCATGCGACTGCTGTGCCCACCACTGAGGATGGCTCCGAGAGGCTTACTACTCACAAAGTGGAGGGTACGACGCTCAGTCGAGGTAGCGCTCGACGATTCGGAGGCGAGCCTCGAGATCGGCCAGCTCGTCGACAAGGACGAGTTCCCGGTACCGGGCCACCGCGTCCAACAACTCGTCCCGTTCGAGTGCGATTATGCGGGCCACGTCGTCTGGATCGAGCACCCGACGAGCGACATCGTGGTCGAGTCCCAGCTTCGGCTCCGTGGAAGTCACGACCTCGACGGCCTCCGCATTCTCGAGTGCGGCGATGAGTGTGCGGATCTGGCTCATTTCGAGGCGGTCGCGATTGGTCAGGGCGATCTTGAGGTCGGCGCGCAGTCGTCCCGGGACGGCCAGTTCCACGCTCAATCACCCAGGGCCACGTTGAGATGCCGAGCCGTATCGATCCAGGGGTGATCGAGGGGGATGTGCTTGGTCTTCCCCGCCACTTTCTTGAGGGGGACAGGCTCGGTGGTCTCACCGCGTGCCGCCACCATGACACCGTGGATGCCTTCCGCGATGTAGTCGGCGCAGGCCGTGCCGAGCCGTGTCGCCAGCAGCCGGTCGGCTGGTGTCGGGGTCCCTCCGCGTTGGACATGACCGAGGATCGTGATCCTCGACTCGAGCCCGGTCAGCCCGGCGAGAGTGGACGCCAGCTGGACCGTGCCTCCGGACCTGGTGGTCTCCAGTTCTTTCAGTCCATGTTTGATCGACTTCTGTTCCGAAACCGTGGCCAGTTTCATCTGTGCGGCCATCGATGCCCTGATCGAGGCATCCCGTCTAGAGATGGCTCCCTCGGCCACCGCCACGATGGAGAAGCTCGATCCCGCCTCCCGGCGGGAGGAGATGGAGGAAGCGACCGCTTCGATGTCATATGGGATCTCGGGGATGAGGATCACGTCGGCGCCTCCGGCGATGCCTGCCCCTAGTGCCAGCCACCCGACGCTATGACCCATCAACTCGACCACCATGATCCGGTGATGGGAGTGCGCCGTCGAATGGAGACGGTCTATCGCCTCGGTGGCGATATGCAAGGCCGTGTCGAACCCGAAAGTGGTGTCGGTCCCGACCACGTCGTTGTCGATGGTCTTGGGAAGCGTCAGTACCGGGATCCCGACATTCGCCAGCTTCAAGGCGTTACGGACCGTGCCATCTCCGCCGAGACACACCAACGCATCGAGCCCGTGTGCCTCGACCACCTCTCGCATCGCAGGCCGGCCGTCGACCTTCTTTCCTTCGAGGTCGATCCTGTCGACCTTGACTCTCGAAGTGCCGAGCACGGTGCCACCGCGGGTGAGGATGCCGGAGAGGTCCTCCGAGTCGAGCACCTCGTATCGGTCCTGCATGAGGCCGAGGAAGCCGTCTTTGAAGCCGAGGACCTCCATACCGTGGGCGCGTTGAGCAGCCTTGCCCACGGCCCGGATCGCGGCGTTCAGACCGGGACTGTCGCCGCCCGCGGTGAGGATTCCGATGGTTCCGGGCACCTGGCGATGGTATCGGCTCAGGTTTGCCGGTCAGTCACCCTTGGGGTGACCCATGGAGCCGGCGGCGATTTGTCAGACACGCCTTATCCGGCGAGGGCGTCGGGGAGAGCTCGACCCCAGCGTTCGGAGCACTCAGACAACGAAACGGCCACTCCGTTGATCTCCACGATGTCACCCCCGACAGTGCCGATGCGCCGTGCGATGTCGTCGGGTAGGTCGAGTGATCCCACTTCCGCCGCCACCAGGAACCGATGGGGATCCTCCGAGAAGGGGTGACCGACTTCGACCATGGCGCCCACCCCCGAGGCGATGCAGATCTCGGTGAGGGCTACGGCGAGCCCGCCGTCGGAGACGTCGTGCATCACGGGTGCCTCGTGGGCTATCCGGGCAGCCAGTTCCAAGACACGCAGGGCAGCCGCCGAATCGGAGGGTGTCGGCAATCCCTCCAACTTCCCGTTCAAACGCTGCACCGCTGTCCCGGCGAGGTTGCCGGTCGCCGCGGGTCCCACTTCCCATATCTCCATGCCCGGCCGCGCCCTGTCGAGCCGGGGCGGTGATGCCGGCATCGGATCGGCCAAGCCGAGTACCCCGATCACCGGTGTGGGATTGATGTCGACACCGTCTGTTTCGTTGTAGAACGAGACGTTGCCGCCCACCACCGGGATGCCCAAAGCCTCACATGCCTCGGAGATCCCTTCGACTGACTCCCGGAACTGCCACATCACCTCGGGCTTTTCAGGGTTGCCGAAGTTGAGGTTGTCGACGACGGCCAGCGGCCTCGCCCCGGTGACTGCCACGTTGAGGGCGGCCTCGTAGACCAGCCGGGCCGATCCCTCTCGTGGGTCGAGGAAGCAGAGACGGCCATTTCCATCGGTGGACAAGGCGAGAGCCTTCTCCGTCCCCTTGATGCGCAGGAGATTCCCGTCGGAGCCCGGCCCGACCACCGTATTGAGGAAGAGCATGTGGTCGTACTGGGTGTGGACCCACGCCGAGGAGCCGATGCCGGGGTCGGAGAGAAGGGCGAGCAGGGTCGAGGCCAGATCATCCACAGGCGTGTTGGAAGAACGCTCCTGGATCTCGTCGAGCCATGTGGGCCGTTGTAGCGGCCGGTCGTATCGCGGGGCATCGTCGGCCAGGGAGGCAGCCGGGACACTGGCCACCACCTCGCCGTCGTGACGGATGGTCAGAGTGCTGCCGGCGGTCACCTCGCCGACGACCGACGCATCGATCTCCCACTTCTGGGCGATTGCGAGCACCGAGTCGACATGCCCGGGATCCACGAAGGCCATCATCCGCTCCTGGGACTCGGACATCAGGAGCTCGGGAGCGGTCATCCCGGTCTCCCGGGTGTGGACCGCGTCGAGGTCCACGTCCATGCCCACACCAGCGCGGCCGGCAGGCTCGGAGGTGGCACAAGACAGACCGGCAGCCCCGAGGTCCTGGACCCCGACGACGAGCCCTTTGTCGTAGAGCTCGAGACAGGCCTCGATGAGCTTCTTCTCCTCGAACGGGTCGCCCACCTGAACCGAGGGCCGTTTCTCGCCGGACTCGTCGTCGAACGATGCGGAGGCGAGGACGCTGGCCCCGCCGATCCCGTCACGGCCCGTGGCGTTTCCAAGGAGGATGGCCACCGAGCCCGGCTTCCCGGCGGTGCCAAGTACGAGTTGATCACGTCGCAAGATGCCGAGGCACATCACGTTGACCAGGGGGTTTCCCGTGTAACAGTCGTCGAACTCCATCTCACCACCGACAGTGGGGACACCGACGGCATTGCCGTAACCGGCGATCCCGGAGACGACGCCTTTGAACAGGTAGCGGTTCTTCGGCTCGTCGAGTGGGCCGAAGCGGATCTGGTCCCACAGGGCGATAGGACGGGCGCCCATCGTGAACACGTCACGGAGGATGCCGCCGACACCGGTGGCCGCTCCCTCGTAGGGCTCCACGAACGAGGGGTGATTGTGACTCTCGATGCGAATGGCGGCCAGCCATCCATCACCGATGTCGACCACACCGGCATTCTCACCCGGGCCGACGACCACCCAAGGAGCCTCGGTGGGGAAACGGCCGAGATGTGACCGCGAGGACTTGTAGGAGCAATGCTCGGACCACATCACCGAGTACATGGCGAGCTCGGCCGGCCAGGGCTCCCGGTCCAAGATGTCGACGACCGACTGATACTCCTCATCGGTCATGCCGAGTTGGCGGTGGGTGGGCTCGGTGGTTGTGGAGGTGATGGGGTGGGCGGGGCGGTCATGGGGATGGATGGCTTTCCGCGCGGCGGAGAGCCGGTATACCGGCCCTGGTGCATTAGGAAGCGATAACGAGTCATGCCGGTCGGAGGGGGGTCGTCCCCCCTCAGTCATCATGGAGGAAGCTCTCCAGGAGGACTCGGCCGTCGCTGGAGCCGAGGAGATCATCGATGGCGCGTTCGGGGTGGGGCATGACCCCCACGACATTTCCGGCGGCATTGGAGACTGCCGCCGCGCCACCCTGTGAGCCGTTGGGGTCATCGACGTAACGAAGCACCACCCGTCCGGTCTCCGACGGGTCGACCCAGTTCCCCTCATAGGAGTTGAGTGGGATACGGATACGTTGCCCCGGCTCTGCACCGCGGGTGAGCACGGAGTTGGTGTCCACGACTTCCAGTTCTTCGAATCGGCAAATGAAGGAGAGATCCCGGTTGGCGATGTGGGCGCCGGGGACCAGCCCCGACTCACACAGGATCTGCCAGCCGTTGCAGATTCCGAGTACCGGGGCGCCGTCCGTCGCCATGCGGGCTACTTCTTTCATGGCAGGTGAGAGCCGGGCGATGGCGCCGGTGCGTAGGGCGTCGCCGTGGGCGAACCCACCAGGGAGGATCACCCCGTCGAACCCGGTCAGGTCGGTGTCGCGGTGCCAAACCAGCTCCGCCTCCCCGCCCAGCGACTCGATGGCGTGGACCACGTCGTGCTCACAGTTCACCCCCGGGAACACGACTACTGCTGTCCTCATCAGCCCGCTCCATCTGAGGACGGCTCCAACTCGACGGCGAAGTCCTCGAGCACCGGATTGGCCAGGAGCTGTCGGCACATCTCCTCGACTCGAGCCCGAACCTGGTCGGGGTCGTCCCCGTCGACATCGAGGTGGATGACCCGGTCCATGCGCACCGTGGTGGCTTCGGTGAATCCGAGATCGTGAAGAGCCTTCTTCACGGTCGTGCCCTCGGGGTCGGCGATCTCCGGGCGTCGGTCGATGGTGACGGTCACCCTCACGTCAGTTCCCCGCCAGATAGTCGTCGAAGCTCTTGGCGGTGATCCTCTCGTACGCCTCGACGTAACGGGCCCGGGTGCCGGCGACGATTTCGCCAGGGAGGTCGGGTGGGGGCGGGGTTTTGTCCCATGGCTGACGTTCCAGCCACTCGCGTACGTACTGTTTGTCGAAGGAAGGGACATCGCCACCCGGCACGTACTCGTCGGCGGGCCAGTATCGCGACGAATCGGGAGTCAGCACCTCGTCGATGAGGAGGAGCTCCCCGTTGGTGTGGCCGAATTCGAACTTGGTGTCGGCGAGGATCACCCCCTTGTCGGCCGCGTACTCGTTGGCCCGGGTGTAGATGTCGAGAGACCGGGTTCGCAGCTCCTCGTAGAGATCGTCGCCCAGGAGCTCACGGGTCTGGGCCTCGGTGATGTTCTCGTCGTGACCGGTCGCCGCCTTGGTGGCGGGGGTGAAGATCGGCTCATCCAGCTTGTCGGCGAGTTGTAGCCCGGGTGGCAGGTG
>Ga0307505_10001960_pt1 | contig 15294 bp, 13 predicted proteins | sample 23_S_MG_FD_202183 | JGI IMG/M metagenome (GOLD analysis project Ga0307505, IMG submission 202183) | Soil microbial communities from Populus trichocarpa stands in riparian zone in the Pacific Northwest, United States - 23_S | ecosystem: Environmental > Terrestrial > Soil > Riparian zone > Trees...
TTCGTAGGCGACGAGGAAGTCCGCGGCGGACACGCTGGTGATCTCGTTGACGTTCTCTCCGAACTGAAGGCTCGGTCCCGAGAAGTACATCCCCTCGGTCTCGGGCAGCGACAGGAAGTCGGACACGAGTAGACCGTCAGCGCCGATGAGTGTGACCTCTTCGAGCCCGGAGACGTTGCCGATCTGCTGGACGATGAAGTCACCCTCCGGCTGGAAGATCGGGAAGTAGATCGCCTCGGGCGCACCCTGAGCGACCTCGGACAGGACCGGGGTCATGTCCGTGTCTCCCTTGTTGACTCCGACGAACGTCGTGATCGTGCCGCCAAGCTCCTCGAAAGCAGCCTGGAATGCTCCGGCCAAGCCCTGGGTGTAGGGGTCGCCGTCGTGGATTGCAGCGGCACTGGTGATACCCAGGTCGTTGAACACGAAGTTGGCGACCGCCTGACCCTGGAACAGGTCGTTGTGAGCGGTCCGGTAGTAACCCGGCTGATAGTCCGTGCCCGCAGTGCCCTCGAGATCCGAGGTCAAGGCAGGCGAGGTGTTCGACGGGGAGATCATCGGCAGGCCAGCTGCGCTGATCACCGGCATTGCGGCGACAGCGGCGCCCGAGCACGAGGTCCCGATCACGCCAACCACCTGCTCATCGGCAGCGATGGTCTGGGCCGCAGCCTGACCACCTTCAGCCGAGCAGAGGTCGTCGAGACCAGTCCCGATCGTGGCATCGAAGCCCTGGATCTGACCGTAATCCTCGATCGCCATTTCCACGGCTACCTGGTTGGGTACACCGAGGAACGCGACATCACCGGTGATGGCGTTGAGCGAACGGATCTGGATTTGATCCCCGGCCGGCACGGTCACCGACCCCATTTCGCCTTCGGCCACGGTCGTGTCGGTCATCGGCTCCGTGGTGTCCGTCGAGGGTTCTGTTGTATCTGGCGCAGCGGTCGTGTCGGCACCCGGATCTGCCTCCGTGGTGGTCGACTCCCCGCCTCCGTCGCCGCACGCGGCGACAATGAGTACGAGGACGCTCAAGAGAGCGACGAGTCGCAAGCTCCATTTGGTTTGCTTCATGTAGTTCCTTCCTCCAATGAAGTGACAGGTGCTAATGACCTGTCCTCGAAGACTTTAGACTCGTGGCGGGTATTCGGCACTGCAGAGCGGCCTGATCTCGTGGTTTGTCGTAGCGTGTGCGTGATGAGCGAGAGAGCCCACGTCGTGGAAGACGGGGTGGCGCCGGCCCCTGACTCGCCGGTCTCTCGGCCCTCGTGGTTGCTCGGCGCCGTGGGCTTCGCCCTTGGCCTCGGTCTCGGCGTGCTCGTGGTCTCTCCGGGGCCCGACGCAACAGGCGAGACACCCGTGCCGACGACCGCCGCCCTGGCAGAATCGCCAGACACGACTCTCGGGGACTCTGGCCAAGATCCGGGTGTGGCCGGGGCCGTGCCGGGTTTCCCCGACGCGGTCGTCGTCATCGCCCGCACTCCGTCGAGTGCTCTCGATCACGTTCTGTGGCCTCTCGAAGGCGAGCCGCGGATCCGGTCGATGAATGGTGGTGACGATGTGGTTCTCGACGCCGGCTCACAGTTCATCGCCATGTCCGACCGTGTACCTGGCCTCGACGGCGCCCTCCTCTCCATGGGCCGTTTCAACTCGATTCAGCCGGTGGCGTCCGGGGTGGCCAGTTACGCATGGCACGACTCAGAGGGCGCCCGCCTCGCCTACACCCAACTCGATGGTGATGTCTCCCGGCTGCTCACGGTCAAGGCGGACCTCAATCCTGTGCCCGTGGTCGACCTGTCCTCCTCCTCAGCTGCGCTCGTTGGATGGGGCGATTGGGGTTGGGCGATCCAACAGACCCCCGATGAGATAGTCCTTCTCACTCCGGATGGGGCCTTCAAGGACTCCGAGGCTGGGGTGGCCGTCGCCACCCACGAGAGCGGGTGGGTGTTCGCCATGGAGGGGGAGGAGGCGAAGTTGGTGTCCGCCGGGGGAGGGGTGCGCAGGATCCAGTCGCCGCTGTCGGTCGGCACGGTACGTGGAGCCGTATTCTCGCCGGATGGGTCGAAGCTGGCCATCACCGGCTCCGGGGGTGTGGCGCTGTTCGTGATCGCGACCCAGGAGGTCACCGAGCTCATGGGTTTTGCCACTCCTTCTGTGTCGTGGTCGTCGGACTCTCGATTCGTCCTCGCCGCCGCTCCCGTGGGAGTGGCGGTCATCGATCTCGAGGGCGAGGTCGTCGGCTACTCGATCCTCGCCGCCCACACTGCCGTAGCGGTCGGAGTTGTTCCGCTTCGTTCTTCCTAGAGTCCTGGCGATGGCCGGCGCCGGACCCACCGAAGAGCTCGCACCCAAGGACTCGTATCTGTCATCGGCCGAAGGCCGCGTGCTCGAGGTGGTCGACGGCGGGATCTTCCTCGACAGGACCGTTTTCTACGCCCGCGGCGGTGGCCAGCCCGGCGACATTGGCACGATCACGTGGGACGGGGGCTCGGTCGAGATCGTCGACACCATCCGTCGCGACGGCAAGCCATTCCATGTGGTGACCGAAGGCTCGTCGCTTCCGGAGCCCGGCGTGCCCGTCGAAGGCATCATCGACTGGGAGCGTCGGTACGTGACCATGCGCACCCACACCGCGCTTCACGCCCTGTCGGGCGTCGTCTATCGGGACTACGGCGCCAAGGTGACCGGTGGCAACATGACCCCTGGTGAGGCCAGGATGGACTTCGAGCTCGATGGGATCTCTGTCGAGTTCGGGAGTGAGGTCGAGCGCAAGCTCAACGAGGAGCTGATCAAGGGCTACCCGACTGAGATCATCACGCTGGCCAGGGAGATCGCCCTTCAGGATCCCGACCTGATCCGCACCAAGGTCAACCTGATCCCCGAGTTCGTCGAGGAGATCAGGGTGGTCGACATCAAGGGGCTCGATCGTCAGGCCGACGGGGGGACCCATGTCCACTCAACGTTGGAGGTTGGCCGAATCGAGGTGGTCAAGACCGAGTCGAAGGGCAAGTCGAACAAGCGCATGCGCATCCGCGTCACCGGGGTCGAGGCCGAGTGAACGGCCCCTCCGGCCGTCAAGTGCGAGCGGAGGTAGCTGCGTGGTGAACCGAGGGCGCTGGACTTCGGTCAACGAAGTCTCCAACCCTGGGTTCGCGGAATGATCGACTTCGTCCTGGGGCTGGCCCTCGCCGCGATGCTGGTTCGGGGGTGGATGCGTGGTTTCGTGCGTGAGGCCTTGGATCTGGTCGGCCTGGTCATGGGACTCTGGCTGGCCTTCCGGCTCTCCGCACCCTTTGGAGACTTCGTGACCGATAGCTTTGGCGTGAGCCCCGAGGTGGGACGGGTGGGTGGAGGCATCGTGCTCTTCGTGCTCTTCGGCGCCCTGCTCAGCATCGCCGCCCACTATCTCTCGAAGGTGATGAACCTCCCTGGCCTCTCGATGGTCAACAGGGTCGGTGGCGCCGCCGTCGCCATCGGGTGGGGAGTGCTGATCGTCCTGGTGGTGGTGAGTCTGGTCTCGGTGCTACCCGTGCCGTCGAGTTGGCGTGACCAACTCGACGAGTCCAACGTCGTGGCGTTGATCGCCGGGGAGGATGCGGTCCCCCGAAGGGCCGTAGAAGCGCTTGCTGGCGACAACGCAATGGCGGCCATCACCTCGCTGCAGAGGCTCTTCGGCGCCTCGCGAGTCGTACCCGAAGGCGACGAGGTCTTGGAGATCCCATCGGCTGCGCCCGATGAGATTCGCCAGGTGCGGTCGGAGGCCGAGCAAGTCGTGGACCACCTCAACGAGGACAGGGTCGGTGTGGGGCTGGGTGCCGTCACCGCGGTCGACGGCCTCACCGACCTCGCCGAGGAGCACGCCCGAAACGGCTACACCCAAGGGCGCCTGCAACGGCTATCGCACTGTGCCGCCGACCTGGCTCGCGGCTCCTATCAGGTGGCGGTGTGTGACAACGCCGTGGCTCTCGCCGGGACCGCCCTCGCCGGGTACACGGGGATCTACGAGTCGGCAGGAGGCCGAACCCTGGTCGAGACCTCCAATTTCGATCGGGTCGGGGTGGCAGTGGTCGACGGTCCCACAGGCCGCATGGTGGTGATCATTCTCGCTGCCTGAAGGAGTGGGCCGGCTACCCGGCCTCACCCCTCAGGAAACGGCTGGGGCTGAAGGGCGGGCGCGGACCAATGCCACCACTGCAACCCCGCCGAGGATGATGGCTGCGCCGAGGATCTGGAGCCCCGACGGGCGTTCATCGAAGATGATCGCTCCCCACACCATGGTCAGAGCCGGCTGGATCAGGATGATCGTCGCCGTCTCGACAGCGGGGAGACGGGGCAGCGCATAGGTGATCATCAGCCAGGCCACCACCTGGGACCCGAGCGCCAACGCGAGGAGCCAGCCGTGTGCCGGCCAGCTGAATGCGAGGTCGAGGCCTCCGGTGAACATCCCGAGGATGAGGAGAGAGATGGTGGCACCGAGCGTGGCCTCCATCAGCGGGCCGGCAGCCGGCGCCTGCTCGTCGTTGGAGTGTCTGAGGCTCAGCAGGTACGAGGCGTAGAAGACGGCGGCCATCAGGGCCAGCACAGTGCCCCGCACCGGATTGGAGCCGAAGGCGTCTCCCTGCCCGAGGCCGGACACCAGAGTGACACCGAAGAGGATGACCGGGATGGCCAGCATCGTGGTCCGGCGCGGCCTCTCCCGAAACAGGATCCATGCTCCGATCGCCACGAAGATGACCGATGTGTTGGCGATGAGTGTCGCCAGCCCGGTCCCGATGAACCCGATGGAGTTGTGCCAGGAGAGGAGGTCGGCGCAGAGTGCCACCCCAGCCCCGATGGCGATCCAGTGACGGGACAGCGGGCGGCGGTCCTGGCGACGCCTGAGGAACCACAACAGGAAAAGGACCGGTAGGGCGTAGGCAACCCTGAAGAACGCACCGGTGATGGGGGACACACCCGACAGGCCGAAGAAGATCGCCGAGAAAGAGATCATCACTGCGCCCGTGAGGGCAGCGGTCAGGGTCACCAGGTGGCTCCCGGGCCGGATGAGCCTCATGCGGTGCCGGCGAGTGCCTGCAACTCGTGGAATGAGGTATCGATGGCGGCGACGAAGTCGTCGGAGTCGGGAAGAGTGTCGTAGTCGGCCTGGACGCCCCAGAGCAGCCTGCCGTTGTAGGAGAACAGGGCCACTCCGATCCCGTGTTGCGCCCACAGCGGGACCATCGGGTAGTTGGCGATCATCTGCGACTCCAGCAGATACATGGGGAATTGAGGGCCTGGGATGTTGGTGACGGTCATGTTGAAGGGCCGGATTCGTGGCCCCATCACCCGGCTCGCCAACGACAGGAGGGTGAGGGGCGTCCCCGAGCTCAAGTCCACGAGGGTGGCCGCTCCCAGTGCCTGCTTGGTCTCCTTGAGGTTGGCCGTCGATTCTTTGATGGCCTCGAATCGAGTCTCGACGTCGGGCTCCGATATCGGCAGGTCGACGAGCCACATGGCTATCTGGTTGCCCATTTGCCCCTGTTGACTTGCGCTCCGGGTCGAGACCGGGTTCATCGCCCTGAACCCGGCGTGGGACGGGTCGTAGCTGCGGTTGTCGATGAGGAAGCGTCTCACCGCCCCGGCTGTGATCGCCAGTACGACGTCGTTGACCGAGCCTCCGAGAGCGTTCTTGACCGCCTTGACCTCCTCGAGGTCCATCTCGGTCCAGTTGAACCTTCGGTTCGAGCCGATCTCGGGATTGAGAGGCGTTTTGGCCGATGTGGTGAGCCAGCCCGAGCGAAGCGAGCTCATGGCGGCTGATGACTTGTCCAACGCCCGGTCGGTCACGACCTTGCCCTCTTTGACCATCTCCCCGACGTTGGTCAGCCCGTCGATGAGACGACGGGTGAATCGGGCTGCTTCGGCCACGGCCAGTTGCGTTGGGGTCGGGGCTGGGCGAGGTTCCCACCCGGGGATGGGCTCGACCGTCGAGTCGGGGACGACGTTGAGCAGGATCGTGGTGAGATCGACACCGCTGAGGCCGTCGATCATGCAGTGGTGGATCTTGGCGATGATGGCGAAACGGTCGTTGGAAAGCCCTTCGACCACCCACAACTCCCACATTGGCCTGTTGCGGTCCAACTTCGTCGACACGATCCGGCCGGCGAGGTCGCGCAGTTGCTGGTCGCTTCCGGGCCGGGGCAGGGAGGTGTGTCTCACGTGGAAGTCGAAGTCGAAATGCTCGTCGTCGACCCACACCGGGCGTCTGTCGTAAGGGACCCACTCCAAGCGCTGTCGGTAGCGGGGGATGTACTGCAACTTCGACTCGACGTGGGCCTTGACCCGTGTGATGTCGATCCCACCGTCGGAGTCTTTGAGAGGTGCAGCCTCGAAGAGGGCGACACCGGTGACGTGCATATGCGAGTTCCTCGTCTCCAGTGCGAGGAAAGATGCATCGAGATAGCTGAGAGGCTCGTAGTGGAAGCTGGTCATAGGGGCGCCGTCGGCGAAGGCTAGGGATCGCGACCGCGTACCGATGCCCGCCCTGGAAGTTTCGGGACGAAGGGGTAGATTGCCCGGAGGGTGTGAGGGATCCCAACCCGGGATCCGGACGTGAGCCCGCTCACGGGAGGTGAGATCGATGGGGCGCTACTCAGCGAGTGAACAAGTGAGGCGAGGTCTTCGTGTTGGCTCGTTGATCGTCTTGATCACAGCTGCGATCCTCGTGGTGCTCTACCTGGCGACACGGGTGGCCGGGATCTCGTTCACCGATTTGAGCCGTGATGCCGCCGCCACTCTCGACGGCCCCTGGTACACGGGTGCGTTGTCCAACACAGCGGTGGCTGTGCTTCTCGTGGGGGCTGGGATCGCCATCTTCGCCGCCGGTCTTCTGCCTTCCCTCGAGTCGAAGTCGCGGAAAGGTCTCTTGGTCGGCCTCGCTCTCGTGGTCATAGTCGTCGCGGCAGACGACCTCTTCATGCTCCACGAGGCGGTATTCCCGTTGATCGGTATCAGTTCGGTGATGTCGTTTGCTCTGTACGGGGTTGCACTCATCGCTGTGCTCTGGATATGGCGACGCGTGATCGTGGAGTCCACCGATTGGATCTTGCTCGCACTGGCGGCACTGGCGATGGGGTTCTCGGTGGCCATCGACGTGGTGCTCGAGGAGCGGCTCTTCACGTTGCCTGTCTCGGGCGAGCTGATCGAAGACCCTGCCAAGATCCTGGGGATGGTCTTCATGTCGTATTACCTGGTCGCGACGTCTCGTCAGGCACTGCTCGACCTGATGGGATCTGATTCCGTCTAGTCGAAGGACCGGTACCCTGCCGTCATGCTGGTCGAGATGCTGGTCGAGATCCCAAAGGGCAGTCGCAACAAGTACGAGATCGATCATGAGACCGGCCGCATCTTTCTCGACCGAACGTTGTTCACGGCGACTCGCTACCCCGCCGACTACGGGTATATCCCCGATACATACGCCGACGACGGCGATGCGCTCGACGCCATGGCGCTGGTGAGTGAGCCGACTTTTCCCGGATGCTGGGTGACGATCAGACCGGTCGGCCTGTTCGTCATGGCCGACCAGGGCCGGGAAGATCTGAAGATCCTCGGTGTCCCCATCGGCGACCCGCTGTGGCGGGAAGCCGAAACTCTCGCCGACATACCGGGCCATCTCCTCCGCGAGCTCGAGCACTTCTTCACCATCTACAAGGACCTCGAGGGGAAGAAGACTGCCGTGGACGGTTGGCAGGATGCCGCCGAGGCCTACGCCGCAATCGAGCGGGCCCGGCGCGCCTACCCAGGCCCTCAATAGATCAGACCCGGGCCTGGCGACGTAGAGTCGTCGTCTCGTGTGGGCTCGCTGGTTCAACCGTCTCGAGCGGGTAGGGGAGGACCCGTCTGACTCCATAGAGCTGCGCGCCCAAAAACGGGTGCTGGTCGTGGTGTCGTTCGTCGTGGCTGTGCTCGCCGTGGGATGGGGTGCGGTGTATCTGGCATTCGACGAGCCGTTGGCTGCTGCCATCCCCTGGACATACACCGTGGCCGTGTCGGTCAGCCTCGTGTCCTTCGCAATCACCCATCGATACGTCTGGTTCCGCTTCACCCAGCTGCTGTTGATCTTGCTGCTGCCGTTTCTCTTGCAGGTGGCACTGGGCGGATTCGTGAACGCGAGCGCGGTGATCATCTGGTCGCTCCTCGCCCCGCTCGGGGCCCTTGCCATGGTCGGGCGACGACAGGCGATCGCCTGGTTCATCGCCTACACGATCCTGGTGTTGGCAGCGCACCTGCTCCAGCCATCTCTCGTGGTCGACTCGAAGCTCCCGGTGTCGGTGATAGGCGGCTTCTTCCTTGCCAACATCATCGCGGCGACGGGAGTGTCGTTCTTTGCGCTGAACTACTTCGTCGGCCAGAAAGACGAGGCATTGGCCTTGCTCGATCAGGAACGGGGAAAGTCAGACCGACTCCTGCTCAACGTTTTACCTCGCGAGATCGCCGAGCAGCTCAAGGAGCAGGACCAGATCATCGCGACCAAGCATCCCGAAGTGACGGTGCTGTTTGCCGACGTGGTCGGCTTCACCAACATCTCCGAGAACATGCAACCCGACCATGTGGTCGCAATGCTCAACGATGTCTTCTCGTACTTCGACTCTTTGGCCGATCGCTACGGAGTGGAGAAGATTCGCACCATGGGCGACGCCTACATGGTCGCCTCCGGGGTGCCTGCTCCACGCTCCGACCACGCCCAGGTTCTGGCGCATATGGCACTCGACATGTTCCGATACGAGCCCACCCAGCCAACGCACTTGCAGGCACCTCTCGAGTTCCGGGTTGGGATCAGCTCCGGTCCGGCGGTCGCCGGTGTCATCGGCCGGGCCAAATTCCAGTACGACGTCTGGGGGGTAACGGTCAACACTGCCAGCCGAATGGAGGCTCATAGCGTCCCCGGCAAGATCCAGGTGAGCGCAGCCACCCATGATCTATTGAACGGGGAGTTCGTCTGCGAGCCTCGCGGCCTGGTCGACATCAAGGGCATGGGGGAGATGGAGACCTGGTTCCTGGTGGGCGCCCACTGACCGAGTTTCTTCGAACGGGCTGGCCGGGGAGCCCTGGGGGTCATCCCCGATGTCACGGCCCGGTTGGATAGGGCAAGATTCCGGTGTGCAAGAGTTCTTTTCCTCGCTCGACCCTTGGTCGATCTATCTGATCGTCGGATTGCTCACACTCGGCGAGTCGGCAGCGTTTCTCAGCCTGGTGTTCCCCGGCGAGATCGCCTTGATTGCCGCAGCTGCGCTCGGCGTCTCCGCCGGCATCGACCCCTTTCTCCTTGCCGCCGTCGCCACGGTCGGGGCAGTCGTCGGCGGGATACTCGGATACGCCATCGGGCGGCGATACGGCTCCCGATTGGTTGCCTGGGAGCCCATCTCCCGCCGTCTCGGGAAACGGATGACCGAACTTCGGCCTCTTCTCTTGGGGTCGGAGGCGGGTGCTCTCGTCGCCGTGGCGCGTTTCAACCAGATCACCCGAGCCGTGGTCCCCGCTCTGGCCGGCATGGCCCAAATGGGTCGGGTTCGCTTTGCCGTCGCCAATGGCATCGGCGCTCTGATCTGGGCCGCGGTCTTCACCGCCATCGGCTATTACGCGGCCGAGTGGTGGCACAACACATCGGGAGTCGTGCATGTCGCGATGGCTCTCGTCCTCGTGGGAGGCCTGGTCAGTTGGCTGGTCTTGAGGAAGCGACGCCGGGCGCCCGGTGGGTCAGTGATAGACGCCTGATCACATCCGGACCTGTGTCCCCACCTCGATCACCCGCTCAGGCGGCAAGCCGAAGAACTTGACCGGGCTGGTGGCATTGCGGTGCATCACCCCAAAGATCCGATCGCGGAGCCCGTAGATAGGTTGGCCTACATGTGGGATCACCGTCTCGTGGCCCACGACGTAGACCGCGTCGGAGGGGTCGAAACCGAACTCAGCGGTGGCGAAGTCGGCGAGTGCCTTGGGGACATCGGGTCTCTCGATGAACCCATAACGCAAGAGCACCTGATGGAACCCTTCTCCGAGGTCGTGGACGGTGACTCTCTTGGCCCGGGGGACCCGAGGGCTGGTGGTCCACTCGACCGTGACGATCAGGACCGTCTCGTGCAGCACCTCGTTGTGGCGGAGGTTGGCGAGCAGCGAGGGAGGGGTGGCCCCGAGGTCGGAGAACATGTAGACCGCGGTCCCCGGGACCCTCGTCTGTGGGTGGGCGGCGATGGATCCGATGAAGCGTTCGATCGCCAATTCCCCGCTTCGCATCTTCTTGGTGAGCCGCTCCCGGCCGGTTTTCCATATGAGCATCACCAGGAGCACGGCGAGCCCGACGGCGAGAGGGAACCATCCCCCGTCGGGGACCTTGATGATGTTCGCGGAGAAGAATGCGAGGTCGATGCCGAGGAACACAGCGGTCAACGAGCCGGCCGTGGCCACGCTCCATCCCCATCGGTATCGCATCACCACGTAGAGCAGGGCAGAGGTGATGACCATGGTCGTGGTGACCGCTACCCCGTAGGCAGCAGCCAGATTCGAGGAGGAACCGAAGGCGAAGACGACGCCGACGCAGGTGACCATCAGCAGGTAGTTCACCGCGCCCAGGTAGACCTGGCCGACCTCACGCGGGGAGGTGTGGTCGACGGTCATGCGGGGCAGGTAGCCCATTTGTATGGCCTGCTGTGTCAGCGAGAAGGCGCCCGATATGAGGGCCTGGGAGGCGATGACCGTCGCCATGGTGGCGAGAACGATCATCGGTATCTGCGCCCAACCCGGGGCCATGGCGTAGAAGGGGTTCGAGATCGCGGCCGGATCGGACACGAGCAGTGCTCCCTGGCCGAAGTAGTTGAGCAGCAGGGCCGGCATCACCAGGACCACCCATGCGAGGCGGATTGGCCGTCTCCCGAAGTGGCCCATGTCGGCGTAGAGGGCTTCGCTCCCGGTCACGACGAGGAACACCGCTCCGAGGGCGAGGAACGCAAGCCGTGGGAAGTCTCCGATGAAGTTGATGGCAAAGGTCGGGCTCACCGCGGCGAGAACAGTCGGGTGGCTGATGATTTGAACGATCCCGAGGAGGGACAACGCCGCGAACCACACGATCATCACCGGCCCGAAGAGAGCTCCGACTCGAGAGGTTCCCTGGCGTTGGATCAAGAAGAGGGCCACGATGATGACCGCGGCGATCGGGGGCACGTAGGACTCCAGCTCAGGGGCGATCACTCCCAGACCCTCCACTGCGGAGAGCACCGATATCGCCGGGGTGATGACTCCATCCCCGTAGAGAAGGGCCGTCCCGAACAGGCCAACCAGTATCAGGGCCCTCCGCCGTTTCTTGCGTGACTTGTCGAGCCCGTCGGAGGCGAGGGCGGTGAGCGCGAGGATTCCACCCTCACCGTGGTTGTCGGCGCGCATGACGAAGACCAGGTACTTAATCGTCACGACGAGTATCAGCGACCAGAACATCAAAGAGAGGATCCCGAGGACGGTCTCTTCGTTGACCGGCAGGCCCTCGGCGGCGTGGAAGGACTCGCGGAATGCGTAGAGAGGGCTGGTCCCGATGTCGCCGAACACGACGCCCAACGCGCCCAGCGAGGTGATCAGCAGGTACTTGGACCCGCGTTTTTCTTCAGACATGCGACCGGTCAGTGTTGCACGATCTGGGAGGCTCTAGTCGTTGATCTGAGCAACCGTGTCGAGGCCCGTTGAGGTGATTGTGATCGTGGGCGACGGCGTACGATCGGAAGATGAGTGGGATGATCGAAACGGGAGGTCTTCACCCATTCACTCTCCAGTTCCATGACGACGACCTGGAGAAGAGATTCCAGGAAGGGGAGGGAGCCGCCGGCCTGGCCGGCTATCGGATCATCACCGGGGCGACGGTGGTCCTGTGGTTGATAGCCGCGTTCATCTTCCCCCTGGGGACCGAGATCAAATGGTCGTTGGCGATCGTGGTGGCGGGCTCTATGGCAGTGGTCGGCGGTTTCGCCTTTGCAGCATCGGCATGGGCGTCGACGATGAATCGCCAACATCTCTTGGCGGCACTGCTCACCTCGGCAAATGGTCTCGTCCTCCTCCTCCTTGCATGGGAAGGAAACGCGGTCCGTGGCTACGCGGTGGCGGCCATTCTGCTGCTGTTCGTGTTTGGCTTCGTATCCAGGACTCGGTTCGTCTTCGCGATCCTGCGCACCGTCGTGATCGCCATAGGCCTGGGTGTGGTGGTCGCTGCGTATCCGTCGCCGAAGGAGCTGACCCTCGACGTCTTCATCTACGTCACCGCCTCGATAGCCAGTCTCTTGGGGCTGAGGATGATCGAGCGCAATCGCCGGCAGGTTTGGCATCAGCGGCTGGTGATCGAGGACCAGAGCGCGGCTATCGAAGCCGAGCGAGCCGAGAGTGACCGTCTCCTGCTCAACGTCCTGCCCGCGGCCGTGTCGCGGCGTCTGAAGGACGGGGAGAGCCCGATCGCCGACGACTTCCCCGCAGTCTCTGTCCTTTTTGCCGACATCGTGGGTTTCACCGCCCTGGCCGCGCCGATGGCCGCGCACGATGTGATCGAGATGCTGAGCGGTCTCTTCTCGGAGCTCGATGAGCTGGTGGTCGAACGAGGCCTGGAGAAGATCAAGACCATTGGTGACTCCTACATGGCGGTGGGGGGGCTCCCCGAGCCAATGGATGACCACGCCCTCCGGGTGGTCGATCTCGGCAGTGCGATGCTCGGCGCCATGGCCTCTCATGAGGTCTCTCCGAGGATCATGCTTCGTATCGGCATCCACAGTGGCCCGGTTGCGGGCGGTGTGATCGGGACGCAGAAGTTTGCCTACGACGTTTGGGGCAACACCGTGAACGTCGCTGCCCGACTCGAACAAGCAGGGGTGCCCGGTCGGGTCCATGTGAGCGAGGAGACGATGACTCTCACGTCGGCAGTTTTCGCCTATGAGAAGGTCGGGATCACCGAGTTGCGGGGTGTCGGGCCTATGGCTACCTATCTCCTGGCCGGCCGGGTCGGCTCGTAGGCCGATTCGATACCCGCTCGCCCTTCACTCATCGCGATGAGGTAGCCGTGGGCTCGCTCGGCGAGCTCGTAACGAGCGACCAGGGCTTGGAACTGCGGGCCGTGGTTTGGCTCGGACAGGTGGGCGAGCTCATGGACGATCACAGAGTCGAGCACCCACTCGGGCATCCGAGCGAGTCGATTTGAGATCCTGATCCGGCCGTCAGCTGCCGTGCAGGAGCCCCAGCGACGCATCTGACGACTCGACCACTCGACACTGGCCGGTTTCGGCAACCCGTACTTCTTGGCGAGTTGACGGGCCCGGGCGTTGAGATCGACACCAGCCGACGAGATCTTACGAGTCACCTTCTCGGCAATCTGGGTGACCAGACGGCTCTCCTCTTCGGGCTCGAGCCCCGCGGGCACCCGGACTTCGAGGTGTCCCTCCTTGAGTGAGGCTTGGACTGTTCGTTTGCGTCGCCCGCTACGCACCACACGGATGGGCAATTCGGTCATGTCGAGACCGTAGATGGGATTGGGGACAGAAACCCGGCTCCCTTCGAATGAAGTGCCCCCGGGAGGACTCGAACCTCCGACACCCGGTTTAGGAAACCGGTGCTCTATCCCCTGAGCTACGAGGGCTGGGATGTCGAGTGTGCAGGAAAGTGCGCTCAGGGCGCATGGTTGCACAGTCGATCGGAATGGTAGAGGTGGCTGCCACCCTCGGCCATCCTGGTCAGCCCGTCGACCTCGAGGACTCGGGTGCGGCGCCGTTGGGTCTGATCTGTTCGGGGATCCACTCGTGGAACGCTGCTGCCAATAGGGCATCGGACGGACAGAGAGGGCCGAGTGGGGAGAGGAACGAGGCGCGACGGCCGCACTTCTTGCAGGCCATCTGTTCTTTGCTCATCAGGCCGACGGTTGTCACACATTCTCCATCGGCATACACCTCGCCGAATCTTGAGCCAGGCGACCGAGTTTGTCCCCGACCGTGATCGGGTAGCCCTTGAGTCCTATAGGTTGTACCCGATGGAGGCGCATTGAGAGAGAAGCTCGCATGGAAGGCCCTGGTCGGTCTTTCCGCTCTCGCTGCGGCGTGGGCCGCCCGTGAGGCAACGACTGCCGTCTGGTCCCGGATCAGCGGCAGTGACGATCCGAGCAACCCGGCCGACGCAGACTCATCCTGGGGAGAGGCGCTGGCATGGGCCGCAGTTGCCGGCGTGATCGCCGCCACGGCACGCGTCGTCGCCAGGCGCGGCGCCACAGAGGCCTGGGAGGCCTTCACCGGTGAAGCCCCGCCCGGCGTTTAGAGAGCAGTGGACGACCACGGAGCCGAGCCCAGCGGCCATCGACTGAGCCACCTCGACACGAAGCCAGATTCCGATCCAGCCCGGTTCCGTGATGCCTTGGAGAGCACTGTCGGGGCTGTCTTCCAGGAAGGTCACCGGGTGACTGTCCTTCGCAATGGTGACCAGATCTTCCCAGCCATGCTCAAAGCGATCGAGTCGGCTAAGGACACCATCGACTTCGTCACCTTCGTCTACTGGAAGGGCGAGATCGCCCGGAAGTTCGCGAACGCGCTCGTCGACCGGTCGTTGGCCGGGGTCAGAGTCAGAGTCGTTCTGGATGCCTTCGGGAGCGCGCCGATGAGGCGCGCCCTGATCCGGGACATGACCGGCGCGGGTGTCGCAATCGAGCGGTTCCGCCCGCCCGTGCGATGGAAGTTCTGGGAAGCTGACCACCGGACCCACCGCAAGATCCTCGTCGTCGACAATCGGATTGGTTTCACCGGCGGGGTCGGCATCGCCTCGGAGTGGGAGGGCGACGCCAGGGACTCTTCCGAGTGGCGAGACACCCACTTCCAGATCGAGGGACCAGCCGTCCTCGCCCTCAAATCGGCGTTTCTGGCCGATTGGAGAGACACCGGGCACGCCATCGACTTGACCGACGCTCGCGCGAAGAGGCCGGATTCGACGGGAGAGGTGGCAGTTGCCCTTCTCGACGGTTCCGCCCAGATCGGCTTCAACGACACCGAGCGCGCCCTCGAAGCAGTCGTGGCTGCTGCTGAGCACCGCGTCCTGATCCAGACCCCCTATTTCAATCCGACCCCCGAGCTCATCGGCCTCCTCGAGTCGGCCCTGGTCAGGGGAGTCGAAGTCGACGTCCTCATTCCGGGACCACACATCGACAAGAGGATCGCCGACATCATGGCCGTCGAGATGTATCAGCCACTGCTCAGGATGGGGGGACGGGTCTGGCGATACCAGCCGACGATGATGCACGCCAAGGCGGTGCTGGTCGAC
>Ga0307505_10001961_pt1 | contig 15285 bp, 10 predicted proteins | sample 23_S_MG_FD_202183 | JGI IMG/M metagenome (GOLD analysis project Ga0307505, IMG submission 202183) | Soil microbial communities from Populus trichocarpa stands in riparian zone in the Pacific Northwest, United States - 23_S | ecosystem: Environmental > Terrestrial > Soil > Riparian zone > Trees...
AGCCGTCGATCCTGTACTGGCTGTTCGGCGCCGCGCTGCTCGCCGGGCACTTCGTATGGAAGAAGAACCTGCTGCGCTCGCTGCTGGGCCAGCAGCTCGACGTGCCACCCCCCGTGTGGCACAAGCTGCTGTGGGCGTGGGTGGCGTTCTTCGCGACGATCGGCGCAGTGAACCTGGTCGTCGCCTATTCGGTGCCCACGGAGACGTGGGTGAGCTTCAAGCTGTTCGGCCTGTTCGGTCTGACGCTGTTGTTTACGCTGGGCATCGGCATTTACCTCGCGCGTCATATGCAGGAGCCGGGCGATACGAAGGAACCTGCGAGGGCCTCGGATGTCTGAGCGCCGTGCGGCCGCTCCGGAGGCGCTCAGCGCCGCAGCGCGGAGCGCGGAGGCTTCCGCAGCCACCGTGACCGCGATGCGCATGCGGCTGCAGGCGCTGGCGCCCATCGCGCTGGCCATCGACGACGAGAGCGCTCTGCACGCCGGCCACCCCGGCGCGGCGGGCGGCGGAGGCCACTATCGCATGACGCTGGTCAGTGCCGCATTCACGGGTCAGCCGCGCGTGGTGCGACATCGCCTCGTGTATGATGCCTTGGCTGATCTTATGAAGCGCGACATCCACGCTTTGGCGATGACGCTGCTTGCGCCCGACGAGGAACCACCCGTTCCGGCGCCCTCACCTTTTCATCATTCCGGACACTGAAGCTATGCAACGTACTGCCCTTTTCGCGGCCATCGCATTGGCCAGCGGGATTGTGTTCGCCCAGAACACCGCCGTCGTCAACAACAAGCCCATTCCCAAGGCGCGTGAAGACGCGTGGGTCAAGGAGCTCGCCAAGCAGGGCCAGCCCGACACGCCCGATCTGCGCAAGATGGTCAAGGAACGGCTGATCCAGAACGAAGTGCTGCTGCAGGAAGCCACGCGCCGCGGCATCGCCGATCAGGCCGACGTGAAGTTCATGCTCGACGTGCAGCGCCAGAACACGCTGATACAGGCGCTGCTGCGCGATGAGATGAACAAGAACCCGGTCACCGACGATCAGGTCAAGGCCGAATACGAGAAGCAGAAAGCGCTGGTCGGCTCCAAGGAATATCGCGCGCGCCACATCCTGGTGGAGACCGAAGCCGAAGCGGTTGCGATCACCGACCAGTTGAAGAAGGGTGCGAAGTTCGAGGAGCTGGCGAAGAAGTCCAAGGACACGGGCTCGGCGGCCAACGGCGGCGATCTGGACTGGGCCGCACCGGACGCCTACGTCAAGCCGTTCGCGGACGCGCTGCAGAAGCTCGGCAAGGGCGAGACCACGCCGGCGCCGGTGCAATCTCAGTTCGGCTGGCACGTGATCCGCCTGGAAGACATCCGCGACACGCAGTTCCCGCCGCTGGATCAGGTGTCGCCGCAGATCCGCGAATCGCTGCAGCAGCAGAAGGCGCAGGCCTTCGTGCAGAATCTGACGAAGAACGCGAAGATTCAGTAACGATCTTCGCGATGAAAAAGGGGCCAGACTCGCGAGCCTGGCCCCTTTTTATTCTTCGAGGCTCGCGAGCCTGGCCCCTTTTTGTTGTTCCGACCCGCTCAGTCGAGCTTCAGCTTCTGCTTGTCCACCACCTGCTTGTAGACCTCGAACTCGGCCGCCGTCTGCGCGGCGAACTGCTCGGGCGTGTTGCCGATGATCATCGAACCGGTTTCCTCGATGCGCTTGCGCACCGCGGGATCCTCCAGCGTCTTGCGCACGGCCGCGTGCACCTTGTCCACCACGTCCTTCGGCATGCCCTTCGGGCCCTGCACGCCGTAGTAGGCCGGACGGTTCACCGGTTCCAGGCCGACTTCCTTGAAGGTCGGCACGTTCGGCAGCACCGCCAGGCGCTCGGGTGCCGCGACGATGATCGGGATCAGGCGGCCGTCCTTGAAGAACGGGATCGCCGACGGCAGGTTGTCGAAGATGATCGGAACGTGGCCGGCGACCACGTCGTTGAGCGCCGGGCCCGCGCCGCGATACGGGATATGCGCGATGTAGGTACCGGTCAGGCTCTTGAACAGCTCCATCTGCAGGTGGCCGATGCCGCCGGTGCCCGAGCTGGCAAACGAGTACTTGCCCGGGTTCTTCTTGATCAGTTCCATGAACGTCTTGAAGTCGCGCGCCGGGAAGCTCGGGTGCACGGCGATGACGTTCGGCGTGGCCGCGATGTTGATGATCGACGTGAAGTCGGTGTTGGGGTTGTAGCCGATCTTCGGGTTGATCGCCGGATTGGCCGCCGTCGTCGATACGGTCGCCATGCCCAGCGTGTAACCGTCGGGAGCGGAACGGATGATTTCCAGTGCGCCGATCGAGCCGCCGCCACCACCTCTGTTTTCGACGATCAGCGGCTGTCCCAGCGTGGCGCCCGCCTTGTCGGCGACGATGCGCGCGATGATGTCGGTGGTGCCGCCCGGCGCGAACGGCACGATCAGCTTGACGGGTTTGTTCGGATAGTTCTGCGCCAGCGCGGGTCCCGCCGAAGTGGCGAGTACGGCGCCGCAGACGGCAGCAAGTATTTCTCGGCGTGACAGCTTCTGCATCTTTTGTCTCTGTAGTGGATGGGTGAAGAGCAGCTCGCGGCGTGGCAACCGCCAAAAGGCCAGCAGGTCAACTGGCCACCGCATATGCTGCCATAGCAACGGTAGTCCAGTCACAAATGGGGTTCACCCCTACGTCCACAACCCGAAATCCGCGACGCGCCGGGGCTCCTCAGCGCTGGATGCGAATACGGCTTCGAAGGACACCGCGGGTTGATCGATATCAGGCCGGCCCTCGCGTGTCACTCCGACACTCGGGGGTGAGGGGTCCAGAGCGCGCGTCGCGCTGAATCGGCTTCGGCACCATCCTGGTGCTTCTGGGCCCAGGCGAACAGGCCCGCATCGATGAAGCCCCGTCCTGCTCCTGACCACGCCGCGGCTGCGCCGCCGACGCCCTGGCATACCCGGCCCGCGGCGCAGGTACAGCAGGCGCTGCAGACCGGCACGGCGGGCCTGACCGAAGCCGAGGCCGACCAGCGCCTCACCCGATACGGACCGAACCGGCTCGCCCCGCCGCGCCGCCGCGGACCGCTGCTGCGGCTGCTGCTGCAGTTCCACAACATCCTGCTGTACGTGATGCTCGCGGCCGCCGTCATCACGGCTTCGCTGGGCCACTGGATCGATACCGGCGTGCTGCTGGCGGCGGTGGTGATCAACGCCCTCATCGGCTTCATCCAGGAAGGCAAGGCCGAGTCCGCGCTGGATGCCATCCGCGCGATGCTGTCGCCCCGCGCCACGGTGATCCGTGACGGCGCGCGCCGCGAGATCGATGCGGCCGGGCTGGTGCCCGGCGACGTCGTGGCCCTGGCTTCCGGCGACCGCGTGCCCGCCGACTTGCGGCTGGTGGCGGTCAAGGAACTGCGCGTCGACGAGGCGGCGCTGACCGGCGAATCGCTGCCGGCGGACAAGAGCGACGAGGCGGTCGCCGCCGACGCGTCGCTGGGCGACCGCTTCGGCATGGCCTACTCGGGGACGCTGGTCGTCTACGGCCAGGCCACCGGCGTCGTCGTGACCACGGGTGCCGCGACCGAGCTGGGCAGGATCAACCAGATGCTGACCGGCATCCGCAACGTGACCACGCCGCTGCTGCGCCAGGTCGATCGCTTCGGCCGCGCGCTGGCCATTGCCATCCTGGCGGCATCGGCCGCCACTTTCTTCATCGGCACCGTCTGGCGCGGTCACCCGGCCGCAGACATGTTCATGATGGTCGTGGCGCTGGCTGCCGGCGCGATCCCCGAGGGGCTGCCGGCCATCATGACGGTCACGCTGGCGCTGGGCGTGCAGCGCATGGCCCGGCGCAACGCCATCATCCGCCGGCTGCCCGCGGTGGAGGCGCTGGGGTCGGTGACGGTGATCTGCTCCGACAAGACCGGCACGCTGACCCGCAACGAGATGACGGTGCAGCGCGTGGTATGCGCCGACCACGTGATCGACGTCGGCGGTGTCGGCTACGTAGCCGTCGGCGACTTCAGCGTCGACGGGCGCGTGATCGCTGCCGACAACCATGCGGCCCTGGCCATGGCGATCCGTTCCGGCGTGCTGTGCAACGATGCGCGACTGCGCGAGCACGACGGCGCCTGGCACGTCGAAGGCGATCCCACCGAAGGCGCGCTGCTGGTGCTGGGCGGCAAGGCCGGCCTGCATCACAGCGCGGCCGACGCAGCCTGGCCGCGCCTCGATTCGATTCCGTTCGAGTCGCAGCATCGCTTCATGGCCACCAGCCATCGCGACGACGGCGGCGAGCCGTGGATCCTGGTCAAGGGCGCGCCGGAAGTCGTGCTGGACATGTGTGCCGCGCAACTGCACTGCGACGGCGAACGCCCGCTGGACGTCGACTACTGGCGGCGCATGGCCACCGACACCGCGGCGCAGGGGCTGCGCCTGCTGGCGCTGGCCTGCAAGCGTGCCGTCCCCGGCGACGACCAGTTGCGCTTCGACGACATGCAGTCGGGCTTCGTGATGCTGGCGCTGGTCGGCATCATCGATCCGCCGCGCGAGGAGGCCCGGCGCGCCGTGGCCGAATGCCACCACGCGGGCATCCGCGTGAAGATGATCACCGGCGACCACGTGGAAACCGCGCGCGCGATCGGCGCTCAGCTGGGTATCGGTGCGGGCGTGGGCCAGGCCACGCTCACCGGTTCCGAGATCGCGATGATGGACGACGCCGGACTGCGCCGCGTCGTCACCGACGTGGACGTGTTCGCGCGCGCCAGCCCCGAGCACAAGCTGCGGCTGGTGCAGGCGCTGCAGGACGAAGGCCAGGTCGTCGCGATGACCGGCGACGGCGTCAACGACGGGCCCGCGCTGAAGCGCGCGGACGTCGGCGTGGCCATGGGGCTGAAGGGCACGGAGGCGGCCAAGGAAGCCGCCGACATGGTGCTGGCCGACGACAACTTCGCGACCATCGCCAGCGCGGTTCGCGAAGGCCGCGCGGTCTACGACAACGTCAGGAAGTTCATCCTGTTCATGCTGCCCACCAACGGCGGCGAAGCGCTGATCGTCATCGCGGCGATCCTGTTCGAGCTGGCACTGCCGCTGACCGCCGCCCAGGTGCTGTGGATCAACATGGTCACGTCCAGCACGCTGGGCGTGGCGCTTGCCTTCGAGCCGGCGGAGCGCGGCATCATGAACCGCCGGCCGCGCCCGCCGGGGGAGGCGCTGCTGTCGGGCTTCTTCGTATGGCGCGTCGTCATGGTGTCGGTTCTGATGATGATCGGCGCGCTGGGCCTGTTCCTGTGGGAGCTGAACCACGGCACGCCCATAGAGACGGCGCGGACCATGGCCGTCAACGCGGTGGTCGTCTCCGAGATGTTCTATCTGATCAACAGCCGCTTCATCGTCGCGCCGGCACTCAGCCGCGAAGGGTTGACCGGCAACCGGTATGTTTTGCTGACTATCGCCGCGTGCGTGCCGCTGCAACTCGCCTTCACCTACATGCCGGCGATGCAGGCGGTTTTCGCTTCCACCGGCCTGACGGTGCAGGAGTGGGGCAAGGTGCTGGGGGCCGGGCTGCTGGTGTTCTGCGTGGCCGAGATCGAGAAGTTCGTGATCCGTGGCACGCCGCTGGCGGCGCGGCTGCGGCAGGTTTAGCTTTGACTTCGGAGACCGACATGGATGAAACCGGTGCGGAACAAAGCGTTCCTGATCAGCTGCTGCTGGCCACGGACCTCAGCGCCCGCTCTGACCGGGCGCTGGACCGTGCTGCGCAGCTCGCGGCCGAATGGGGCGCCGAACTGGTCGTGCTCAACGTGCTGGACCCTGCCGCCGCACCCGATCAGGCGCTTGCCCGGATCGGCGGCGCCAGCGACGAAGAGTTGCTGCATGCAGCGCGTCAGCAACTCGATCGCGACACGCGAGGCCTGCCGGTCTCGACGACCCTGCACGTCGCTCGTGGCACTGACCCGGCGACCCAGATCGTCGCAACTGCCGCCGCGACCCGCGCGGGCCTGATCGTCACCGGCGTCGCCCGCAACGAGATCCTGGGTCGCTTCGTGCTGGGCTCCACTGTCGAGAACCTCGCGCGCACGCTGCCCCAGCCGCTGCTGATCGTCCGCAACCGGGCGCCGACTGCATACGAGCGCATCGTTGTGGCCACCGACTTCTCTGAACCGTCGCTTCGCGCGCTGCGGGCGGTCGCGGCGCTGTTCCCCGGGCGCGAACTGATCCTGTATCACGCTGGCGATGTGGTGATGGACGGCCTTGCGACCCCGGCGCAGCCCGCCGCCGACTTCGACGTCGAACAGCGCGCGTGCGCGGCGTTCCTGGCCGACGCGGCCCTGTCCGACCGCATCAGAGTGAGGCCCGTCATCGAACGCGGCCCCGTGGAAATGACGCTGGCGCGTTACGTAAGAGAGAACGACATAGATCTGGTGGCCATGGGCAGCCGCGGCCGCGGCGGCATCATGAGTCTGCTGCTGGGCAACACCGCCGCGCTGCTGATCGATTGGCTGCCTTGCGACACGCTGCTGGTGCGCGAGCCGCAGGATTCGTGACGCGCGACAGCTGCGGCCGGCGCGTCAGCCCACCCAGCGCCGCGCGTTGCGGAACATGCGCATCCACGGCGAGTCCTCGCCGAGGCCCGGAGGCTGCCACGACATCTGCACGGTGCGGAACACGCGCTCCGGGTGCGGCATCACGATGGTGAAGCGGCCGTCGGCCGTGGTCAGGCCCGTGATGCCTGCCGGCGAGCCGTTGGGGTTGTACGGGTAGCGTTCGGTCGCCTGCCCGTGCGAGTCCACATAGCGCAGCGCGACCTGCGCGCGCGCCTGCGCGTCCGCCGACGCGAACACCGCACGGCCCTCGCCGTGGGCGTTGGCGATGGGGACGAGGCTGCCCGCCATGCCGTCGAAGAACAGCGAGGGCGACTGCGTGACCTCGACCTGCACCAGCCGACCCTCGAACTGTTCGGACGCGTTGCGCTCGAAGCGCGGCCAGTCGGCGGCGCCGGGGATGATCGAGCGCAGGTGGCTCATCATCTGGCAGCCGTTGCACACGCCCAGCGCAAAGCTGTCGGGCCGCGCGAAGAATTCCACGAACATCGCCGCCAGCGCCGGGTTGTACAGGATGGTCTTCGCCCAGCCGCCGCCCGCGCCCAGCACGTCGCCGTAGGAAAAGCCGCCACAGGCGACGATGCCCTTGAAGTCGGCCAGCGACTGGCGGCCCTCGATCAGGTCGGTCATGTGCACGTCCACCGACGCGAAGCCGGCACGGTGGAACGCGTAGGCCATCTCGGTCTGGCTGTTGACGCCCTGCTCGCGCAGGATTGCCACGCGTGGCCGCACACCCGTCGCAATGAAGGGCGCGGCGATGTCCTCGGCCGCATCGAAGGTCAGCTGCAGCGTCAGGCCGCGATCGTCGGCGTCGTCGGCGCGTGCGTATTCGGCGTCGGCATCGTCTGGGTTGTCGCGCAGCCGTGCGATGCGCCACGACACGTCCGACCACAGCTTCTGCAGCACGCCGCGCGGCCGTGCGAACACGGATTTCGCGTCGCACCAGAACTGCACGATGTCGCTGTCGTTGGGCTTGCCGATGATCTGCGTGACCGCACCCAGCCCGTGCGCGCGCAGCACGTTCATCACAGCCGTCACGTCGGCCGCGCGGATCTGCAGCACCGCGCCCAGTTCCTCCGCGAACAGCGCCTTCAGCACAAGCTCGTGGCGGCGCACGCCCACCTGCTCCGGGCGGATCTTGAAGTCGCCCCAGTCGGACACGACCGGATCGATGGCCAGCACGTCGAGGTTGACGGTCACACCGCAATGGCCGGCAAACGCCATCTCGGCGATGGTCGCGAAAAGTCCTCCGTCGGAGCGATCGTGATACGCGAGCAGCAGGCCCACGCGCTGCAGTTCGCGCACTGCGGCGATCATGCCGGCGAGACGCGCCGGGTCATCGACGTCGGGCACTGCATCGCCGATCTGCTGCGTGACCTGCGCGAGAATCGAGCCGCCCAGCCGGTTGCGGCCCGCGCCCAGGTCCACCAGCAGCAGCACGGTGTCGGTGGCGGGATCGAGCTGCGGCGTCAGCGAACGCCGCACGTCGGCGACACGCGCGGCGGCGCTGGCGATCAGCGATACCGGCGCGGCCACCAGCTTGTAGTCCGCGCCGTCTTTCCACGCCGTCTTCATCGACAGCGAATCCTTGCCGACGGGCACGCTGATGCCCAGCTGCCGGCACAGATCGCTGGCCGCGCGCACCGCGTCGTACAGCCGCGCGTCCTCGCCGGACTGGCCGCAGGCCGCCATCCAGTTGCAGGACAGCTTGACGTCGACCAGTTCGACGTCGGCCGACGCGATATTGGTGATCGCCTCGGCGATCGCGATGCGCGACGCGGCGGCCGAATCGATGACGGCCAGCGGCGTGCGCTCGCCCATCGCCATGGCCTCGCCCGCGTAGCCTTCGAAGCTCATCAGCGTGACCGCGCAGTCGGCCACCGGCACCTGCCACGGCCCGACCATGGGGTCGCGCGAGTTCATGCCGCCCACCGAACGGTCGCCGATGGTCACGAGGAACGACTTGCTGGCCACCGTCGGATGCCGCAGCACCGCCAGCGCACACTGCTCGATGTCCAGCCCTGCCGTCTCGAACGGTGGCAGCGCGACCGGCACACGCGCGACGTCGCGGTGCACGCGCGGCGGCTTGCCCAGCAGCACGCTCATCGGCATGTCGACGGCCGGCGGCGCATCGGGCTTGCCGACGACGAGCTGCCCGTCGTCGGCGATGCGGCCGACAACCGCATACGGCGCGCGCTCGCGCCGGCAGATCCAGTCGAAAGCCGCGAGCCGCTCGGCTGGCACCGCCAGTGCGTAACGCTCCTGCGACTCGTTGCACCAGATCTCCAGCGGGCTCATGCCGCTTTCTTCCACCGGGATCTGCGCCAGATCGATGCGCGCGCCGCGCTGCGACTGATCGGCGAGCTCGGGCAGCGCGTTGGACAGGCCGCCGGCGCCCACGTCGTGGATCGACAGGATCGGGCTGCCGTCGCCCAGCGCCCAGCAGCGGTCGATGACCTCCTGCGCGCGCCGCTGGATCTCGGGGTTGCCGCGCTGCACGGAGTCGAAGTCCAGCGACTCGGTGTTGGTGCCGGCGCCCATGCTCGACGCCGCGCCGCCGCCCAGCCCGATGCGCATGCCAGGCCCGCCGAGTTGCACCAGCAGCGTGCCGGGCGGCAGATCGTGCTTGCGCACCTGGTCGTCGCGGATCGCGCCGATGCCGCCGGCGATCATGATCGGCTTGTGGTAGCCGTAGCGCCGTCCGCCGACGTTCTGCTGGTATGCCCGGAAGTAGCCGAGCAGGTTCGGGCGGCCGAACTCATTGTTGAAGGCGGCCGCGCCGATGGGGCCGTCGATCATGATGCCCAGCGCATCGGCGATGCGCGACGGGAAGCCGTAGTCGCCGGCCGCCGCCAGGGGCTGGCCCGGCGCCGCGGTCGTCACGTCGCGATCGTTCTCCCACGGCTGCACGGCGCCCGGCAACCGCAGATGCGAAACGGAGAAGCCTGCGAGGCCCGCCTTGGGCTTGGCGCCGCGGCCGGTCGCACCCTCGTCGCGGATCTCGCCGCCGACGCCGGTGGACGCGCCGGGAAAGGGCGCGATCGCCGTCGGATGGTTGTGCGTCTCCACCTTGAACAGCGTATGCGTCAGCTCCTCGGCGGCCCCGTAGTCGACGCCGATCGCGCCGCTGCCGTCGGCGGCAAGGTAGTCGCTGCGCGGATAGAAACGCTGCACGCGCCGGCCCTCGAGGACCGCCGCGTTGTCGCTGTACGCGACGATCGTGCCCTGCGGGGCGGCCGCATGCGTCGCGCGGATCATGCCGAACAGCGTCGCGTCCTGCGCCTGGCCGTCGATGGTCCAGCGCGCGTTGAAGATCTTGTGGCGGCAATGCTCGGAGTTGGCCTGCGCGAACATCATCAGTTCGACGTCGGTGGGATCGCGGCCCAGCTTCCTGAAGGCATCGACCAGGTAGTCGATCTCGTCGTCGGACAGCGCGAGTCCCAACGCGACGTTCGCATCGGCCAGCGCGGGCCGGCCGGACGCGAGCACCGCGACGGTCTGCACCGGCTTGCCTTCCAGTTCCACGAACAGCTGCGAGGGCTCCGTATCAGCATCGATGACGCTCTCGGTCATGCGATCGTGCAGCGCGGCGGCCACCGCCGTGCGCACCGCCGGGTCCGGAGGCGACGCACGCAGCAGGCCGCGCTTGAAGACGACGCGATACAGCGTGCCGCGCTCGATGCGATGAACGGCGGCAAGGCCCGTGTTGTGCGCGATGTCGGTGGCCTTGCTGGCCCACGGCGAGATCGTCCCCAGCCGTGGCACGACCAGGAAGCGTTCGCCATCGTCCGTCGCGCCCGCCGCCTCGCCGTAGTCCAGCAGCGCTGCCAGCCGGGTGTTCTCGTCGTCCGACAGTTCGCGCGTCGCGTGCACGAAGTGCACGAAGCGCGCGTCGACGCGCGCGACGGCGGAATCGATGGCTTGCAGACGGCGCAGCAGGCGCTCGCGACGGAATGCGGACAGCGCACCCGGCCCGGCGAGCGCGTAGAACCTACCGTATGGCGTCATCGAAGGAGAACGATGCGCAGCAGGCGCATCAATGAGGCATCAGGCGTGATCGGCGCGCGGATTATACCGGCGCGAAGGCCATCTCCTCGGGTCGCTGCGCCTGCTCGACATCCATCTTCTCCGTGTCGACCAGCGCGCGCAGCAAGGCAAGGTTGCAGTCGAACACCGGTATCGCCAGCGCCTCGGTATGGCGGCGTATCGCCATCGGATCGCTGCGCTCTATCGCTTCGATCAGCGCCAGGTACGGCGCATAGGGTCCGCTGCCGTCGACGATCGCGTCGGTCATGTGCCGGCCCATCGCCACCGGCCCCATCAGCCGGGTCAGCGGCGCACCGGTGATGCGGTTGAGCAGCGAGAAGGCGCCCGTCACATAGAGCTCGTCGCGTGTCGTCTGTTCGACTTCCGGCAGACTCTCGGCCAGTTGCTCGAGGAACAGTCCGCGCAGCGTCGCGGCGCGCATCAGCGGCAGCGCGTTCAGGTGCTCGCCGGCCGATTCCAGCGACAGCGACAGCCAGCGCAGCGTCTTGTCCAGGCCCAGCAGCCGGATCGCGCGCTCCACCGACGCCACCGGCGCACCGGTGTCGAAAGCCTCCGAGTTCACCATGCGCAGCAGCTTGAAGGCCAGCACCGGATCGCGGCGCACACCGTGCGCAATGGTCGTGAAATCGGGCCGCTCGCTGGCCATGCGCAGCAACTGCATCAGGTTGCCCTGGTCGGGCCGCAGCCGGCAGTTCGGGCGTTGTGCGGCGTCGTCGATAGGCCAGCCGACGCTGGCCATCGCGCCGCGCTCGAAAGCCTCGTCGAGGTCGGCGACGCGCCGTACGCCGGTCGTGATGAACGGCATGCGGCGAGCGGCGTTGGGCGGCGCGGGCCGCGCCCGGCCGTCCTTCATGCGGCGGCGGTCCTCGGTGATGTGGATCAGCGAAGCCTCGAAGCAGCCGATCAGCGCCGGCGGCAGCGCCACCTCGGGACGGCCACGCAGCACCATGCGGATGCCCAGTCGCCGCGCGCGCTGCACCAGCCGCTGCATATCGGGGTCGCGCAGCGCGATGGTCGGAATCTCCAGCAAAGCGTTCGGCGGCGGCTGCCAGGTCAGCAGCGAATCATCGAAGCTCGCGTCCAGCGGGGCGATCAGCACGCTGGCAGCACCCCGCGGCCACACCTCGTTCAACTGCTGCAGGATGTGGCCCACCGGCAGGTAGCCCGGCGCCTTCGCCGACAGCATCGTCAGCCGCGTGCCTATCGCGCGCCGGTGCCGATCGACCAGCGGCGCGTAGCAGATCGACAGTGTGGCGAGTGCATCGGGCAAGCCGATGCGTTCCGGGGCGTTCATCGTCGGGCCAGCACGGGGCAGGAAACTGCAGCGATTATGTGCAGTCGCATCCCGCATGCTTGGGGCGATATCAGCCGGCCGATACCGCCAATCAGGGCTCAAGTTCGGCGCGTTGCGGCCGACGTTGCCCGCTACTTGCGCTCCAGCGACAGTTCGGTGTTGCCGCGACGCCCGACGACCGTGCCGCTGGCATCCACCTGCAGCACGAGCTTCAGGTCTTTGCAGAAGTCGGCAAGGCTGGAGAAACGCAGCGTCCCGGTCAGGCGGCTGTCGGTGAGCTCGTCGATGTGCAGCGGCACTTCCCTGCCGATGCAGGGATCGGTTCGACTCTGTACCCGCGTCTGCCAGGTGCCTCCGGTCGGCGTGATCACGAGATCGGCCTGTCGTTCATCCATCAGACCGCGTGCGGTGGACACCAGGAACTTGGCCTGCCATGAACCTATAAACGGGTTGGCGGGCTGCGCGCGAAGTACCGCGGCCGCGCACACCAGCGACACCGCGATCAGTGCGACGACACCGCGCCGTGCAGAGCGACTTGCAGCGGTTGCAGGCATGGCAGGTCCACCTTTTCCGGCGCGATCGAAGCCCGGCGCATCCTATACCTACTGCATGCACTGTCTACGCCGCGTCGTAAGGCTGCTTCAGCCAGCGCTTCAGCTTTGCTTGTTGCGCCGCAGGCTGACGTAGGTCTTCTTCGGTGAGATCTCCACGTGCTCGTCCTCCTCGATCACATCGGCCAGGCTTCGGTCCGGCAGCGCTTGGGCAGCACGAAGCTCATGCGGTCCATCATCCAGTACATCAGTCGCGTGCCGAAGGGCGGGCGGCCGTTCTCCACCACGGCCTTCAGTGTGTTCAGGATCATCGTCGAGCCCTTGGTCATGTCCTTGGCCGTGCGCGTGCCGGCCGGCATGTTCTCGACGATCAGCGAGACTTCGACGCCGTCGGCCACCGGCCGCAGCTCGTATACGACGGTGCACGGCGCATCGTCGTACTGCGTGAAGCGGAAGGTGTGCGCGAAGCGGCGCGGCGGATCGAAGTCCAGGATCTCGCCGATGACCAGCGTGTACCGGCCGTCGCGCGTGCGCATCTGCAGCTTCGCGCCGGGCTCCAGGCGCTGCGCGTGCAGCCAGGCATTGAAGACGGCGGCCTGAGGCTCGCCCTGCTTGGTCAGCTCGCGCCACACGTCTTCGATGCGGCCGCGGATGACGATCTTGCTGACCAGCCTGTCGTTCGGACTCCTAGTCGGATTCGTCATGCGCTGCCTTCGCTTTCCGCTTCTGCTTCTGGAGGATGGTGCGGGCCTCGACCGCGTGCTTCAGGCGTGTCAGGCGGCCGGCCCAGAAAGCCGCGTACTGGTCGCTCCAGCGTTCCTGGACAAGCTGCAGCGGCACCGGGTTCATGTAGAGCAGCCGTTCGCGCCCCTGGCGCTGCGACATCAGCAGTCCTGTTTCCTCCAGCACGTTCAGGTGCTTCAGCACGGCGATGCGGCTGATGTCGAAGTGATCGGCGACGAACCCCGCCGTGCAGCCGGGCGACTGCCACACCACGTCGAGGATGCGGCGGCGGGTGGCGCTGGCCAGCGCCAGGAACAGGGCATCGAGCTCGGATTCATTCACGGCGGCAATCAATGTGTAACTGACAAGTTACCTGTTGCCGGCCGCCCGGTCAAGTGTCCGGCGTGCCGTAGCCGCCGCCGCCCGGCGTCTCGATGACGAACACGTCGCCGGTGCGCATCTCCGCGGACCCGATGTGTGGCAGCTCTTCGCGGCTGCCGTCGGTGCACTCCACCCAGTTGCGCCCCGGCGCGCCGGCCATGCCGCCGGCCATGCCGAACGGCGCGATCGTGCGGTTGTTCGCGAGTATCGATGCGGTCATCGGCTCGAGGAAGCGGATGCGGCGCGTGCCGCCGTTGCCGCCGTGCCAGCGACCCGCGCCGCCGGATCCCCCGCGTATCGCGTAGCTTTCCAGCAGCACCGGGTAGCGGAACTCCAGTACCTCCGGATCGGTCAGCCGCGAGTTCGTCATGTTGGTCTGCACGACGTCGGTACCGTCGAAGCCGTCGCCGGAGCGCGAGTCCAGGTCGGTGACCCCGGCACCCGAACCGCCGGAGATGGTCTCGTAATACTGGTAGCGCGCGTTGCCGAACGTGAAGTTGTTCATCGTGCCCTGCGATGCGGCCATCACGCCCAGCGCGCCGTACAGCGCATTGGTGATGCACGACGAAGTCTCGACGTTGCCGGCGACCACCGCCGCCGGATAGTCGGGGTTTAGCATCGAGCCGCGCGGAATCACGATGTCCAGCGGCTTCAGGCAGCCGGCGTTCAGGGGGATCGCGTCGTCCACCAGCGTGCGGAACACGTACAGCACCGCAGCCACGCACACCGCGCTGGGCGCGTTGAAGTTGTTCGGAAGCTGCGCCGACGTGCCCGTGAAGTCGATGGTTGCGCCGCGGCCCCGGTGGTCCACCGTGATCTTCACGCGGATCACCGCGCCGTTGTCGAGTTCGTACGCGAACTCGCCGTCCTTCAGGCGCGTGATCACGCGTCGCACCGACTCCTCGGCATTGTCCTGCACGTGGCCCATGTAGGCCTGCACCACGTCCAGCCCGAACTGGTCGACCATGCGCAGCAGTTCCTCGCGGCCCTTCTCGTTGGCCGCGATCTGCGCGCGCAGGTCGGCGACGTTCTGTGCCGGGTTGCGCGCGGGATGGGCGCCGCCGGTCAGCAGGCTCATCAGTTCCGCTTCGCGGAACACGCCCGGCACGGCTACGCCGCGGCCTTCGATCAACCGGAAGTTGATGAAGCGCACGCCCTCCTCGTCCAGCGTGCTCGAGAACGGCGGCATCGAGCCCGGCGTGATGCCGCCGATGTCCGCGTGATGGCCGCGCGAGCCCACGTAGAACAGGATGTCGCGGCCGGCACGGTCGAACACCGGCGTGATGACGGTGACGTCGGGCAGGTGCGTGCCGCCGTGATACGGATCGTTGATGACATAGGCGTCGCCGGGCACCATTTTCCCGGCGTTCTCGCGCATCACCGTCTTGATGGACTCGCTCATCGAGCCCAGGTGCACCGGCATGTGCGGCGCATTGGCGATCAGGCTGCCGTGCGCGTCGAACAGTGCGCACGAGAAATCCAGCCGCTCCTTGATGTTCACCGAGTAGGCGGTGTTCTGCAGCCTCAGGCCCATCTGCTCGGCGATGGACATGAACAGGTTGTTGAAGATCTCCAGCATCACCGGATCCACCGTCGTGCCGACCGCGCGTGCCGCCTTGCGCGGCGCGATGCGCTTCAGCACCAGGTGATCCAGCGCGGTGATCTCGCCCTGCCAGCCGGGTTCGAT